>JAEEGL012125044.1_pt1 | contig 40928 bp, 39 predicted proteins | sample 9134231 | NCBI WGS metagenome assembly JAEEGL01 (sample SAMN16246548, study PRJNA631951) | gut metagenome | biome: gut microbiome; feature: rumen; material: fiber-attached | host: Bos | place: Iran: Karaj | collected 2018-10
GCCCGCCTTGGTTTTCTTGTCTAATACCGACTCACTTTTCGGAATTGGCCCGTCATAATTTATTCGCCCATCGTAAATGTGTATAAGCCGATTTGCATACTTGGCAATATCAAATTCATGGGTAATCATAACAATGGTTATGCCCATATCTTTGTTTAATTGCTTAAAGAATTTTAATATTTCATTTCCCATTACCGAATCCAAAGCACCGGTCGGTTCGTCCGCCAATATCAGTTTCGGATTTCCCGCCAATGCGCGTGCGATTGCGACGCGTTGTTTCATCCCGCCCGAAAGTTGAGTTGGCAAATATGATTCAAATTTTTCTAGTCCGACACGACGCAACATTTCACGGGCGCGTATAACACGATCATCAGGCGACATTCCGCGATACATTAACGGCAACATCACATTGTCCAGAACATTGCGCTTTGGTAACAAATTAAAATTCTGAAAAACAAATCCTATATGTTCGTTACGAACAATCGCCAATTCATCATCGGTCATATTTGTAATATCACGGCCATACAATTCGTATACACCAGATGTCGGCGTATCCAGCGCCCCAATAATATTCATACATGTTGATTTACCAGACCCCGATGGACCCATAATCGCAACGAATTCACCGGCGGTAATATTAAAAGTTATATCGAACAAAACCTGTTGCGAGCCACCCACTTCCAATGGGAAACTTTTACAGATTTTATTTAATGATATGATATTTTCGTTTTTCTTCATGTGTTCACCGAATTACATTGGACCGCCCGGACCGCCTGCGCCACGACGACGAGATTGTGTGGCCGCCGAACTTTTTGATTGCCCAACACGACCAACAATTGCTTTATCGCCCGCCTTGATTTCATCAGAGATAATTTGTGTTTCGGTCGCTGTAACTAAACCTTTTTCATATGATATATAGACAACATCTTTGCCACGCATAATTGCCATGTGGTCTTCGGGTTTAATATCATCCGGCGCATCAGGAATAATATTCTTAATGTTGCGAACCAAGAACGCAGCATTTGGCGATTTCCAAATATCACGTGCTTCGGAAATAAGAATTGTTACAAATGCCGTCATTCCCGGCATAAGTTCCAAGTCAGCGTTATCAACATCAATAACCACGGTGTATACAACAACATTTGAAGTGGTTGTCGGTGAAAGACGAACCTGGCGAACATTGCCCTTGAAAGTTTTGGTAGGATACGCATCAACGGTAAATGTTACATTTTGACCTTCTTTGATAACACCGATGTCGGCCTCGGACACGGCGGTTTCAATTTGCATTTTAGACAGGTCTTCTGCAATTTCAAACAAATCAGGTGTTTGGAAAGATGCCGCAACGGTTTGACCTTTATCAACCTTGCGCGAAATAACCGTTCCTTCGACCGGCGATGTAATCGTTGCGTAACCCAGATTCGTTACCGCACGGTCATATTGCGATTGCATACGCTTTACAGATTGAATTGCCTGTTCGTAACTGCTTTGCGATTTTTCCATATCTATACGTGGCAACAAATCTTTTTGATATAATTCACGATTACTTTCATATTCAACTTTGGCAAGGTTTAATTGGGATTTTGCCGACTCCAATGCGGCCTTGGCTTCATCAACAGAAGCCTGGAGAACAGACGGTTCAATTTTTAACAATAAATCGCCTTTGTTTACATGCGAATTATAATCAACAAAGATATCTTCTATGGTACCAGAAACTTGGGATCCGACACTTACAGTGTTAACCGGGTTTATTTCACCAGTGGCGGTTACAACCTGGCGCAGGTCGCCTCGCGTAATATTAACGGTAACATATTCAACCTTTTCGGGTTTTGTGGCAAAAAACCACCATATACCCGCCGTTAATAAAATAATCAATATAAATCCAGACCACCATTTATGCCGCCAAATCCATGCAAAAAACCTGCGAATAAAGGAAGGTTTCTTTTCTTTCACTTCTACTTTCTTCATTACTCATCCTTTTCCAATTCGGATTTTATATCACCAATCGCCAATGCCAATGCCGCGCGTTTTGTAAACAAATCATATTTTGCCGCATTATTTTGTTTTTGCGCGGAAACCAATTCAGATTGTGCCGTTTGCCAATCCAACATTGTTGCACGACCAACCTTGTACATACCGGCCGATAGGCGTTCTGATTCTGTGGCCGATTTTAGCAGTGTTGCCGTTTGGGTTAAAACCGTTTGTGCGGTTTTATAATTTTGATACGCGGTAAACACATCCAATACCGCATTATTATTTGCACTGCGAACGTTTTCAGTTGCACTGTCATAAGATGCCTGGGCACTGCGCAGACCATACATATTGGCAAACCCCGCAAATATTGGCATAGATGCCCGAATACCAATCGAGCCGTTTATTTTTTCGGAATTAGGATCAAAAACACCGGAAAAATTTTCGTCCCCCCATGATATAGAACCGGTTGCACTTATGCTTGGTAAATTTTTCAAAAACGCGCTGTTTCGGCGATGCCATGCGGCGTCTTTATTTGCCGATGCACGCAGCAAGTCGGGACGTTTTTCACGGGCAATTTCGATAAGTTCATCAATACTTTTGTTTTCATCAACCGAACCAAATTTACTTGGCATATCGGCAATAGTTATATCTTGGTCGGCGGGAAAAGATAATTTTGTTAACAATGTTCCCTTGGCAATTTCACGATTATTCTTTGCACGTTCCAAATCTAAATCACGACTTGCCAATGTAGTTTCTGCCTTGAAAACATCGGCACGCGCAACCACCCCGGCCTTGTATTTTTGATTAGCGGCATCCAGCGCGTTTTTTGCAACCGATTGTAAAGATTTGGCACTTTCCACATCGGCATCGGCGTTTAAAAGCGAATAATATGCCCCAATTACACTGTATACATAATTTTGAACACGTTCATCATATTCAAATCCGGTCGCACGCCAAACCGCAGATAACTGATTTAAATCCGCCAATCTTTTACCAAAATCGAATATCAAATAAGACGCCGATATAGACGCGCCGTACGACCAATCACCCCATTCTTTATTTTGGTAATTTTTGCCCGCAGATACAGATGCATTAACAGACGGCAAATAATTCGCATACCCGGCATTTTTATTTAAACGCGTCGCTTCAAGCGAATAATATGCAGACATTGTATCTGGATTACGGCATAATCCCAATTCAATCACTTGTTCCAAGTCCAAAACACCATCAGGCACATTTTTACGCGTCATGCAATCATCATCTGCCCCAAACGCAATCACTGGAAACAGCGCAAAAAACATTGAAATTTTTGCTAATTTCATTCTCTTTCCTTCATTAATATTTCTGATTATATATTTTTTTATGTTGAAAAACAATTTTTTTTTGGCTAATATCGCCTTGTTCCTTTGACGGCTTGGTGGCAGAGTGGTTATGCAGAGGACTGCAAATCCTTGTATGCCGGTTCGATTCCGACCCAAGCCTCCAAATTTAAAGGCGGCAGATGCCGCTTTTATTCTTGAAAAAAATGGGCAAAAAATCTAATCTTTGGTTGATATGATTGAAAGTTTAACCCTTACAGATTTTAGAAATCATTCTGCGTGTCGTATTAAAACCGCAGGCCGGCGGAATATTGTCATAACCGGTCCAAACGGTGCGGGCAAAACAGCAATATTAGAAGCCGTATCAATGTTGGCCGGTGATAAAGGTATGCGTGGCGCGGCAATGAACGAAATCGCACGATTTACCGGAAACGGTGGTTTTTCGGTTTGCGCAACATTGTCTGATGATAGCGATGTATCGGTGTATTTTAATTCGGGCGATACAAATCGGCATGCACGCATAGATGGCGATAACGCACCACTTTCCGAACTTGGCCAAAAACTGCGCATTGTTTGGGTATCGCCGCGTGAAGATAGAATTTTTGTTGATGCCGCATCGGAACGGCGTGCATTCTTTGACCGTATGGCGACGGGTTTTGATTCTGCGCATGCGGGTCGCACATCACGACATGCAAAACTTTTAACCGAACGTGCGGGCGCAATAAAAAACTATGCTGATTCAAACTGGTTGGATGCAATAGATGCGCAAATCGCCGCGACCGCCGTGGCAATTGCTGCAGCACGAATTCAATATGCGGGCGAAGTGAATTATTTTTTACATGATGCGGCGGTTTCGGTGGACGGGATGGTTGAATCTATGATACTAAATTCCAATGCCGCCGATGCAGAACGCGAATATCTGAAATACCTTAAATCCAATCGCAATTTGGTAAATGATAAAATGGTTATCGATGGGGTAAATAAATCTGATTTTGGGGTGTTTAATAAAAAACTAAATTTGCCCGCAAATTTAACCAGCACGGGTCAACAAAAGACAACTTTGCTAAATCTTATTTTAGCGCATGCGAAACTTATATTTACAAAAATAGGAGCACAACCAATCATACTGTTAGACGAAGCCGCCGCACACCTGGATAAAAACGCGCGTATGGAATTATTTGAAAAACTTGGTGCATCCAATGCCCAGGTTTGGGCGACTGGATTAGATTCAAACATTTTCGATAATGTTCCAAATGCAACATTTGTTACTTGCATAGATGGCAAAATAAGTAATATACTTTAATTCAAAGAAAGGGCGATTATGGCAAAGATAGATTACCAATTATTACTAGACAATGCATTAAAGTCCGTTGTACGCGAAGCACTGATTTTTGCCCAAATAAACGGGCTGGGCGATGGGATGCATTTTTATATAACATTTCGCACACATGATGCGGGGGTTGTGTTGCCGGATTTCTTGCGTATACGGTATCCAGATATAATGACTATCGTATTACAATATTCATATAACAATTTACATGTATCGGATAAAGAATTTGGTGTCCAATTAACATTTGATGGGCGGCCTTTCTTTATTCGCGTCCCGTTTTCGGCATTGGTTGAATTCAAAGACCCATCGGTTGATTTTATGTTATCTTTTCATAAACAACCATCGCAATCGGTGCCCGATAATGATATTGAATTACCATTGGATGGCACGGGCGATACAATTCCCGATACCGGTCGTGTTGTATCATTGGATGAATTTAGAAGACGAAAAAAACAATAAAAAAATACCGGCAAATGCCGGTGTTTTTTATTTCTTTTTATGTTCTTTTTTTAAATATTCTTCCAACCAGTGATTGTCAAAGTTCAATGTGCGAACATCACGGTTGTTTAATAATTTCTTTTGCAGTGGAATTGTTGTTTTTACACCTTCGATAACAAATTCGTCCAACGCGCGTTCCGCACGCATAATACACGCCGAACGCGATTGCGCATGAACAATCAACTTTGCAATCATGGAATCATATGTTGGCGGAATTGTATATCCAGTATAAACCGCACTGTCCACACGCACGCCCAAGCCACCCGACGGGGCATATAATGTAATTTTCCCAGGGCAGGGCACAAAGTCCGTTGGGTCTTCGGCATTTATTCTGAATTCGATTGCATGACCATGTGGAATAACATTTGATTGAGTGTACCCCAATTTTTCACCGGCGGCAACGCGAATTTGTTCGCGCACCAAGTCAACACCATATACCATTTCGGTTACCGGATGTTCAACCTGAAGCCGGGTATTCATTTCCAAGAAATAGAATTTGCCATTTTCATACATAAATTCAAATGTTCCAGCGTTAGTATAACCCATTTTCTTGGCGGCGCTTTTGCAAACTTCAATCATATCATCACGTTGTTTTTGGGTCAGTGCCGCGGCCGGACATTCTTCCATAACCTTTTGATTTTTTCTTTGCAGCGAGCAATCGCGTTCACCAAAGATTACAACATTACCGTGTTTATCGCCCAAAACCTGAAATTCAATATGACGCGGATGCAACAATAATTTTTCCATATACAATGTATCATCGCCAAAACCACTGCGGGCCTCGTTCTTGGTAACCTCAAAAGCCTCGGCCATTTGGTCTTCTGAAAGCACAGGTCGCATACCACGACCACCACCACCCGCCGCGGCCTTTAACATTACAGGATAGCCAATTTTTTTACCCCATTTCAATGCATCTTCCAATGTATCAACCGCACCATCAGACCCCGGAACAACCGGTAAACCACATTCAATCGCGGTTTTTTTGGCATTAACCTTGTCCCCCATTTTGTTTATCATTGTGGCATCGGGTCCAATCCAGATTAAACCATGCTGTTCAACCTTTTGAACGAAATCTGCGCGTTCAGATAAAAAGCCGTAACCCGGGTGAATCGCATCGGCATTGGTAAGCAAGGCAGCCGTCAATATTGCGGATTCATTAAGATAAGAATCTTTGGACGGTCCCGGCCCAATACATACAGATTCATCCGCCAATTGAACATGCATCGCATTGCGATCAATTGTTGAATAAACCGCAACCGTACGAATACCCATATCGCGACACGCGCGAATTATTCGCAGTGCAATTTCACCGCGATTGGCAATTAAAACTTTCTTTATTTTTGGCATGACTTTCTTTATTCAATGATTATCAAAGGTTGGTCAAATTCAACAGCCGCACCATCGGAAACCAAGATTTCTTTGACAACACCATCCCGGTCAGACTTAATCGGGTTAAATGTCTTCATTGCTTCGACCAAAATAACCGTATCGCCGGCCTTGATAGATGCGCCAACCTTGGTAAATGGTTTTGCCCCCGGTTCCGGAGACAGATAAGCAACACCAACCATTGGCGATTTTAACGCATACCCAGATGCAGCATTATCAGATGGTTCACTGTTGGTGTGTTTGGCATTTTCGGACACAGGCAACGCCGGCATCGCAACAGTTGTGCCTGTTTGCTTTGATAAATGTATGTGCTTGCGATATACGCCAAACAAAAATTGGCGTTCCAAATCCAGTTCTGTAATCCCCATATCATCCATTATTTTAGACATGGATTCTACGGTTGAACGAAATGACATAATCATATCCTTTTGTAAAATTACTTTTATATCACCCAAATTCTAACATAAAACCACAACTTGTCAAGGCACAGGGTCAAAACCGAACCCGCCGCCCGGCCGACAGCGCAGAATTCTGCGGATTCCCAAAATTGTTCCGCGAACCAATCCATACCGCAAAATAGCCGTTTTTGCATATTCACTGCATGTCGGAGTAAAACGGCATACGGCACGACCACCAAACGCCGGTGATATAAACCGTTGATAGAAATTTATCATAAATACGCCGAAACTACGCGGCGCATTTGACAATTTTTGCCAAATTTGTGGGTGTTTTTGGTGCATATTTTTTCAATATATGTTTTAATGCACGTGCCATCGCATCGCGCCCCATATCACGGGTGGCGGTCAAAATGGGCGCACGCGCAATGAATACATAGTCAAATTCTGGCACCATTAAATCTTCACAAAACCGAACCCAATCGCGCATAAGGCGCTTTGCCCGATTGCGGTCGGTTGCCAATTTAAATGTATGCTTGGTCGCCGTAAACCCAACACGCGCATTACCCGGAAAGGCGGTCTTTTTCGCGCGCACGATAAAAAATTCCGAACGCGCAGATGGGTCATCGGGCGACATAAGAAAATCACTATGTTTTTTTATTGTATCTCGCATAACATCTAAATAATAGCAGAATATAAATAAAATCAAATGTTTTTATTTGTCCGCCCCTTGATTTTTCGTAATTGTGTGTTTATAGTGTTGAAAAATAATTCGAAAGGGGCAAAGCATGTATAATTGGTTGATGAAATTCTTCTCGGCAGATATGGCAATAGATTTGGGGACCGCAAACACTTTGATTTATGTTAAGGGTCGTGGAATTGTATTGAACGAACCATCGGTTGTTGCGGTTGCCGAAAATCGTTTGTTGGGACGTAAAGAAATATTGGCCGTGGGAACCGAAGCGAAACAGATGTTCGGTCGTACCCCCGGAACCATTACTGCGGTGCGCCCGTTGCGCGATGGTGTTATCGCGGACTTTGAGGTTGCCGAAGAAATGATTAAATACTTTATTCGTAAGGTTCATCACAGAAGCCCCCTTACCGCACCACTTATTATTATATGTGTACCATCATGCGCAACCCAGGTGGAACGCCGTGCTATCCAAGAAGCCGCCGATGCCGCCGGCGCGCGCAAGGTTTATATAGTCGAAGAATCAACCGCTGCCGCAATCGGTGCCGGATTGCCGGTTGAAAAACCGTTGGGTTCCATGGTGTTAGATATTGGTGGTGGCACAACCGAGGTTGCCGTTATGTCGTTGGGTGGAATTGTGTATTCTAATGCTGTGCGCACCGCCGGCGACCAAATGGATTTAGATATTATCGAATTCGTTCGCAAAAATAAAAACTTGCTGATTGGTGAAAATACCGCCGAAGAAATTAAAAAGAAAATCGGAACGGCAATTTCACCGAAAGATAAAACCACAGAATTAACAATGAAGATTAAAGGGCGCGATTTGCTGTCGGGGACACCACGTGAAACGGTTATAACCGAATCTCAAATTGCATCTGCATTGTCCCAGACGGTTACCAAGATTGTTGATACAGTTCGCCACGCATTGGAATCAACCCCCCCAGAATTGTCGGCCGATATTGCCGATTTGGGCATTGCGATGACCGGTGGCGGTTCGTTGTTACGCGGGTTGGATGCAGCGATTCGTGCCGCAACGGGGTTGCCTGCGTTCTTGGTTGATAACCCGTTGGCATGTGTCGCCCGTGGCAGTGGTAAAATGTTATCCAGTTTGGACAAAAACAAACACATATTACAAACAATGTATTAGTGGATAGTGATTAGTGTTAGTGGTTAGTGGATAATAGCACGCCGTTTTAAATTTTTGATATTGCAAAACAAATTCCAGAAACCACTAATTTCTTGCAATTGGAAAATTCTTTGTTATAATGGCGTTCACTTGGGTGGTTAGCTCAGTTGGTTAGAGCGTTACGTTGACATCGTAAAGGTCGTTGGTTCGAGTCCAATACCACCCACCAAGATTTCAAAGGAATATAAAGTGCGAATGCAAAACTAATTTTTAACACAACATTAAACGGGATTCATATGGACGCCCCGTTTGGCGTCCATTTTTATAGAAAAGGACGCGTCAATGAGTGAAAAATATCTTATTACATCGGCATTACCTTATGTGAATAACATTTTGCATATTGGGCATTTGATTGGTTGTTTGTTGCCAAGTGATGTCTATGCGCGTTTTTGTCGCGCGCGTGGCCGTGATGTCCTTTATATCGGCGGTTCAGATGAACATGGAACCCCAAGCGAGATTGGTGCGGCACGCGAAAATATATCTGTTGAAGAATATGTTGATAAATATCGTGCCAAACATTTGGATGCAGTGCGTGATTTCAAATTGTCTTTTGATTTGTATGGACGCACACACACCGCGCGACATGAAAAATTGATTCACGAATTGTTCAATCGTTTGGATTCGTTGGGTATGATAGAAGAAAAATCTTCTATGCAGCCGTATTCTGTAAACGAAAAGAAATTCTTGGCGGACCGTTATGTTATTGGTACTTGTCCACATTGTGGTTATGAAAAGGCGTATGGTAACGAATGTGAAAAATGCGGGGCATCGTTGGACCCAGACGAACTGGTTAACCCGCACAGTGCGATTGACCCGACTTCGCCGGTTGAAATGCGTGAAACAAAACATTTGTATTTTAAACTTAGCAAAATGCAGGATAAATTGCGCGCATGGATAAATTCCCGTGTTGGCTGGCCCAAGACCGCAATTAAAATCGCAAATAAATGGTTGGACGAAGGTCTGCACGACAATCCAATTACGCGTGATTTGAAATGGGGAATCCCCGTAAATAAACCCGGGTATGAAGATAAAGTTTTCTATGTTTGGTTTGATGCACCATGGGGCTATGTTTCCATATCCCAGGCCGCAACCGATGATTGGGCATCTTGGTGGAAGAATCCAGATTGTCATTACACAGAATTTATGGGCAAGGATAATGTCTCTTTCCATTCTGTATTTTTTCCGGCCCAAGAATTGGCAATGGATGATGGTTGGAAAACCGTTGATGTATTAAAAGGTTTCAATTTCTTGAACTTTAATGGCGCGAAAGTTTCTAAATCGGCAAATAATGGAATTTTCTTGGACGAAGCATTAGATATTGCTCCATCTGATTGTTGGAGGTATGCGCTAATTGCATCAACACCGGAAACAGATGATACGGACTTTACAATGACGCGGTTTGCAGAAATTGTGAATAAAGATTTAAATGGTTTGCTTGGGAACTTTGTGTCGCGTGTATGTAAATTATCGAACAAGAACTTTGGTGATACTGTGCCAGAGGGCGGTGCGATGGACGAAACATTGGCGCATCGCGTTAATGAAAAACTGGCAGAATTGACCGGGGCGTTGGAAGCATGCGAATTTAGAAAATCTATCGTTGCTTTGCGCGATATTTACGGCATTGCCAATGAGTATATGACGGAAAAGGAACCGTGGGCATTGGTTAAAAATGGCGACACGGCGGGTGCGGCGGCGGCACTGAACGAGTGTTTCCAATTGATTGATTTGTTTGCGCGTATATCTGCACCGTTTATTCCAGATGCGGCAGAAAAAATTCAAAACATTTTTGAAACAAAACACGATTTGTCTTGGCCAACCATGTACGAACACAGAATCGAATCAGGCGAAAAATTCACTGTACCAGAAAACCTGTTCACACGAATTGAATTAACCGAAGACAAGGAATAGTGATATGTCGCAAAATGTAAAATATACTGAATACACCGTGATATCTAATACAGATATTCCAAATAAGAAACGTGTTGCTGTATACAAAGATTTTGAAAAAGAAATTATGATGGATTATCTAAAATCCGAACTTGATAGATGTGCGCATTATTGTTATGGCCCAATAATTATCACACGTGAAACAACAACTAAAAATTTTCATGATGGATTCAAAAAACAATCTGGGACACGGTTGCGCAGGATAGTGGTTTGGGATGAATATAATCGTGGTCTGTTCGGTTGGTTAAATTATCCATGTAAATCTAATGGTCGGTAAATAAAAATGACAAAGAAATCATATAATCGAATTTTAACGAAATACGATTCATTGTTTTACACAATCAAATATTTTGATGCGTACGGTAATTTTCGCGTATTGGAACAACAAGCACAACCAATGAAACGCGGAACATTTGGAAGATTTGTAAGACATATAAAGTTTGATATTCCGCAAAAGACCACGCCATTTGAAATAAACGCATTTTATACAATTCGATTATATGACAGATTCGCACAACCATTACCATTGGAAACGATACGGGAACGGGTTTGGGCCGGTTTGGATAATCCTGAAAACTATGTGAACGGTTATCCGGTTGTTCATACAGTTAATCGTGATGTAACATTTTGGATTGCGTTTGGTGAAAAGGATATTTTGAAAATTCAAAATTATTTAGAAAAACAAAACTTACCAAAAGAAAACTTCTTGGCATTGGACACAGATTTTCATGGGGTTTTCCCATCCGAGACAAAAACCGTGCCATTGGAACTTTGGAATTTCTTTAATAAAAAACACAGAGCAAGATAAATGTCTGAAAACATAAAACTGGTTTTGGTATCTTGTTGTGCACCGTGTTCGGCGGGTGCGATTAAACAACTGACATGCGGGGAAATTACCGGCATAGACGATTTTATCGTGTTGTTTTTTAATCCGAATATTTGGCCGGAATCGGAATATACTAAACGCATGAACGAACAGATTAAATACTGTGAAAAAATGGGTGTGAAATATAAAATTGGCGAATATGACCATGACGCGTGGCGCACAGCCGTGCGCGGATTAGAGCATGAGCCCGAACGTGGATCGCGTTGCAGTGTTTGCTTTGCATACCGGTTTGAATACGCAAAAAAATTCGCCCGTGAAAACGGATATAATGCGGTGGCGTCTGTACTGGGCGTGTCACGGCACAAAGACCAGCATCAGGTTGACGCGGCCGGCGAAACATCCCCTGGTGATGTTCAATATTTACCAATAAAATGGGACGAACAACTTCGTCAAAAAATCAACCGAGAATCTGATTTTTACCGCCAAAATTATTGCGGTTGCGAATTTAGTATTCGTAAAGTATAATCCACGTATAACATAACCAAAGGTGTGATTATGTCGTCGATACTTGTATTCCCAGGACAAGGTTCACAAAGCGTTGGTATGGGACGTGAATTGTATGAAAATAATGCGGCCGCGCGCGCGGTCTTTGACGAAGTGGACGATGCGTTAAATCAAAAATTGTCAGACATTATCTTTAATGGACCAATGGAAGATTTAACATTAACCACAAATGTTCAGCCTGCGATTATGGCTGTCTCTATTGCCATGTTGCGCGCATCCGGTGTACCACTCACCGAATATGTTGCGGGGCATTCACTGGGCGAATATACGGCGCTGTGTGCGGCGGGTGCGTTGTCGGTTGCAGATACCGCAAAGTTGTTGCGCCTGCGCGGGGATGCAATGCAGCGCGCTGTGCCGGTGGGCCGGGGACTGACCGCCGTGATTTTGGGGTTGGATATTGATGTTGTGCGTGATATCTGTGCGAAAAATGACTGCGATGTTGCAAATGACAATTCCCCTGGACAGGTTGTAATTTCTGGCGCAAAAGAAATAGTCGAAAAAACATTGGCGGATGCTACGGCGGCCGGCGCAAGGCGCGCGATGCCATTGGCGCTGTCGGTGCCTGTTCATTGCCGAATTCAGGCCCCTGCGGCGGATGAAATGCGTGCGGCATTGGCAAACACAGAAATAAAAACGCCGGCGGCCCCGCTGATTTCAAACAAAACATGCACACCTATCAGCGACCCGGATGAAATTCGTGAAGCATTGGTTTACCAAATTACCCACGGTGTGCGTTGGCGCGAAAGTGTCTTGGCGATGCATGACATGGGCATACGCGAGACAATCGAAGTTGGTCCAGGTGCGGTCCTGACCGGTTTAACAAAACGTATATGTCCAGAAATGGAAGGTAAAAAGTTAGAGGTATAATAATATGGCTACTAAAAACACCATTATTGAATTTGACACTGGCGTAGATATAAAAACAGCAATTCAATTTGTTATTGATTTAGTTCGAAATGCGCAAAGAAATTATGATTTAGTTTATAATGACTGGTTCAAAATGACAGTGACTCCGGCGACAACTTTACAATACGGGTTGAATTTGTTCTTTTCTGGGGCTATGTCACAGAAAAATTTAGGAATGGGTCAAATTAAAACAAAATAATATGCATAAAAACATGGGGGATAAAATGTTCGATTTAACAGATAAAGTTGTTTTAATTACTGGCGCGACCGGCGGAATCGGCGGCGCAATCGCACGCAAGATGAAGGAAGCCGGCGCAAAGGTTGTTGTGTCTGGGCGCAATGTGGCAAAAATGAACGCCGAATTTGACGATTCTTATGTGAAAATTCCATGTGATTTGGCGGCCGAGGGCGGTGCCGTAGAATTGGTTATGGATACAATCGAAAAATGCGGTCGCATTGATGTGTTGGTAAATAATGCCGGAATTACTGCCGATACATTGTTGATGCGTATGACCGATGAACAATTTGATAATGTGATAAATACAAATTTGCGTTCTTGTTTCAAAATGTGTCGTGCCGCTATTATGCCGATGATGAAGCAGCGGTTTGGTCGTATTATAAATATGGCATCCATAATTGGTGTTATCGGCGGTCCGGGCCAGGCAAACTATGCCGCAAGCAAGGGTGGCATGATTGCAATGACAAAATCCATCGCGGCCGAGGTCGCATCCCGCGGCATTACTGCGAACGCAATCGCACCGGGATTTATTAAAACACCTATGACGGATGTGTTGCCCGATGAATTAAAGAAAAATTATCTTGCACAAATACCGGCGGGCCGTTTTGGCGAACCATCCGATATCGCGAACGCGTGTGTATTCTTGGCATCGGACGAAGCGTCTTATATCAACGGCCAAACATTACATATAAATGGTGGAATGGGCCGCTTTTAATGAAAGTATTTGATGTCATTGTTATTGGTGGTGGACATGCCGGGGTTGAAGCGGCCGCGGCATCTGCGCGGCGTGGCGCGAAAACATTGTTGATAACAATGCGCAAATCTGATTTGGGTGCAATGTCTTGTAATCCGTCAATCGGCGGTCCGGGCAAATCGCAAATGGTTTCTGAAATGGATGCATTGGGTGGGGTTATGCCACGTGCGGCGGATTGCGCGGGCATACATTTTCGCACGCTGAACGCATCGCATGGCCCGGCAACCCAGGCATTACGCGCACAAATTGACCGCACTTTATATCATAATGCAATTGTAAAAATTTTGGATGAATATAAAAATTTAACAATTGCATATGAAACCGTCGAATCAATCGATATAGATAAAAAAATAATAAACGGTGTATATGCCGGAAAAGCGATGGTTTTCACAACAGGGACTTTTTTACGGGGTCTTGTTACAATGGGAAATGAAAAAACTCCGTCTGGGCGAATCACAGATGATGGCGAATACCAATCGCCTGATACCTTTATTTCCGATATATTGCGGGGGGCGGGTTTTGATATAATGCGGCTTAAAACCGGAACACCGGCACGAATATATCGTGATTCTATCGACTTCTCGGTATGTGAAGAACAATTGCCCGACAATCCACACGATTGGTTTAGTGATGGATGCGACACAGATAATAATACTGCGGTTTGTTTTATCACACACACAACCGAACAAACACACGAAATTATCCGCAATAATATAAAAAATGCTCCAATGTATAATGGTGATATTGCGGGAATCGGGCCGCGTTATTGTCCAAGTTTGGAAGATAAAGTTATGCGTTTTCCAGAACATACTTCGCATCACGTCTTTTTAGAACCCGAAGGTTTGAACAGTGATTTAATCTATCCAAATGGAATATCAACAAGTTTTGGTCGTGAAATTCAGGATAAATGGATACGCACGATTCCGGGCCTTGAAAATTGCCGTATAGCGCGATATGGATATGCGATAGAATATGATGCAATTGATGCGCGCGCATTAAATTCAGAATTAATGGCGCATGAACATCCAGGTTTATTCTTTGCTGGGCAAATAAACGGGACATCCGGTTATGAAGAAGCCGCCGCCCAAGGTTTGGTTGCCGGGGCAAATGCCGCCGCGTTCGCGCTTTCCGCCCCAACACTGAATCTGGACAGAACCAATTCTATGATAGGTGTTTTGATTGATGATATTACAAGTCTGGGCGTTGACGAGCCATATCGTATGTTTACATCCCGCGCAGAATACCGATTGAACCTGCGCGCTGATAATGCAATTGCGCGGTTGGGGCAAATGGGGGTTGATTTGGGTTTAATCGATTTGCCGGCTTTTTTGAAAAAAATGAACGAAAAGGCCGGGGAAATTTCCGAAAACGATAAATTCTATGCTGGATATATCGCGCGAAACAACCGGGAAATAGAATCTTACAGTCGCGATAAAATGATAAAAATACCGGCGGATTTTGATTATGATAAATTATCCGGTCTTACCAATGAATTGCGCGAAAAAATGAAACGAGCACACCCGGCAAATATCGCAGAATTACAAAAAATTCCCGGCATGACACCGGCGGGTATAATGGTTGTTTTACGCGCAGTAAAATAATAATTTATTTTCTATATAAATCACAATATTTTGAAATAGGGCAATTTGCACATTTCGGGCGCAGGGCGGTGCATGTATACCGGCCAAACAAAACCATCACATGATTTGTGATTGAGTGATATTTTTTTGGAATTTTTTTTAACAATTCCATCTCGACCCGTTCCGGCGTGTTTGCTTTATCGTCAACCCAACCGTATCGATGGCTAAGGCGAAACACGTGAGTATCAACACCTATATTCGGTGCATTCCATAAAACGTTCATTATAACATTTGCGGTCTTTTGCCCGACACCCGGCAATTTCATAAGTTCATCGCGGTTATGATATTTTTTCGGGAACACCCAATTTGAGTTATCATCATATTCAGCCAACCGTTCCGACAATGCGATAATGTTTTTCGCCTTGTTGTTAAAGAAAGAAATTACGCGAATATGTTTTTTCAAACCGTCCAATCCGAGTTCTAGCATTTTACGCGGGGTTGGCGCAACGCGGAATAGGGCGGGTGTTACTTCATTTACTTTCTTGTCTGTGGCCTGGGCCGAAAGTATCACCGCCACGGCAAATGTGAAATCGTTTGTCGAATACAATTCCGACCGAATATCCATGTTAAGGTTTTTCGGAACAATTTCAAAAAATTGCCGTGGCGTTATCAAGTTTTATGCCTTTTCTATGGAAATTCCAAAGTTGTATCCTTCGATATCTTTGAAATATTCCGCCGCACCCGGTGCCATTTCACGGATAAGCGCATCCGCCATAATGCGTTTACGATGCTGGTCAATCGCACCCGATAGTGCCAAATCCGCCGTATAGGTCAATTTTATACGATCAGATACATCCAATCCGATTTCTTTGCGCGTATCTTGGATGAAGCGCAGGGCATCATTTGCCAAACCTTCGGCAATCAATTCAGAATTCAATTCTGTATCCAAGATGACAACCGCGGTATTATCTGGTAACGCCATACCCGTGATACCATCGCGAATATTCAAACGATTTTCAAATTCATCGGCATTTAATGTGTATTCACCAACGACTAATTTATCGCCGTTCAATTCGTAATCACCACGTTTTACGGCCGGGATAATTTCACGCAGTCCCGCCCCTAGGCGTGCACCAATCTTTGGTGTTACCAAATATATAAAACTATCTGCGACCTTTGATGTATTATCAATCCACTCAACAGATTTCACATTTAATTCGTCGCGGATAATGTTCGTATAATCCGGCATAGGCATACCGCCCGCAACAGTTAATTTCGACAGTGGCAAACGATTGCGCAATTTGTATTGCTCACGCAATTGTTTTCCAACCGACACTATTTCTTGTACACGGCGCATATCAGAAACGATTTTTTCGTTCATATCTAATGCGGTCGGCCAATCCGTCAAATGCACGGATTCATCGCCAGTCAGATTTTTATAGATATATTCCGATATAAACGGTGCAAACGGCGCGACCAGGCGACATACCATAACCAATACCGTGTACAGCGTGTTAAACGCATCTGTGTCTTCGTCCCAGAATCGTGCGCGTGAACGACGGATGTACCAATTGTTTAACACGTCCAAGAATCGAACAAATTCTTTGACGGCAACATCTGGTTTATATTCCGCCAAAGCAGAATCAACTATTTTCATCAACACATTTGTTTCTGCCAAGATATATTCATCTAACGCATTGCGTGTCGGCGCACCCCACACATCGTGCGCGGTGATATTTCCGGCATTCGCATACAATGTAAAGAAGTGATACGCGTTCCAAAGTGGTGTCAGAATTGTTTTAATAGATTCGGCAAAAACTTTACCTTCTTTGTCCACGGGGACTGGTTCTGCCTTTAAGAAATTACTGCCCAAGATAAACAAACGGATTGCGTCTGCGCCGTATATATCCAATTGTTCTTCGGGATTAACAAAGTTATGAAGCGATTTTGAAAACTTGCGTTTGTTTTCATCGACAACCATACCGTTCGCGGATACAACACGAAATGCCGGTCGATCAAATAAAGCGACAGACATTATCATCAAATGATAAAACCATCCGCGTGTTTGATCTTGACCTTCGATAATATAATCCGCCGGAAATGTTTGTTCAAACAAATCTTTATTTTCAAACGGATAGTGTAATGATGCAAATGGCATAGACCCCGATTCAAACCAGCAATCCAAAACATCCGGTATACGTTTCCAACCATCTTTGGTCAACGCATCCAAGGTTGGACGATGCAAATCATCTATCTTTACGCCAAAGAATTCTTCCAATTCCGCAATTGAACCAAATATTTTATATTCACCATTCCGTTCCCAAATTGGTAATGGCACACCCCAGAAACGATTGCGCGAAATACCCCATGGGCGCGCACCTTCTATCCACGACAGAAAACGGTTTCCTGCAGACGTCCAAGTGGTTTCTTTTTTGGTTATTTCAACCAAACGGTCAAGAATTTTTGGTACATCGATATACCACGCATCTGTTGCACGATAGATAAGTTTTTCTTTACTGCGTGGACCAAAAGGATAACTGTGTTTATGCTGGTCTTTCTTTACCAGGCGACCGTTGCCACGCAACCAATCGATTATCTTTGGGTTTGCAACAAATATATTTTCACCCGCCCAATCGGCAACAGTGTTATCAAAATTGCCGTAATCATCAACATTTAATATTACCGGGAATTGTGGGTCAATCGCCTTGGCCACCATATAGTCATCTTCACCGTATGCCGGGGCGATATGAACTATACCGGTGCCATCGCTGTCCGACACATAGTCGCCAGAAATTACTGTATACAGACCATGACCATCCTTGGCCAAATCGGTGTAATACGGGAAAATCGGTTTATAATGCAAACCGACCAATTCGGACCCCATATATTCACCAACGCGCTGGGAATTTGCAAAAATCTTTTCATACGCCGGCAAACGCGATTCCGCCAAAACATATACATGTCCGTCATCGTGTTTCATACGGACATATTTCATATTATTATTTACCGCCAATGCAGAATTTGCCGGCAATGTCCATGGTGTTGTTGTCCATGCAATTGCACGGTCGCCATTTTCCAATTCAAACCAAACCGTAACCGTATCATCAACAACATCTTGATATTCACTGGACGCTTCGGAATTGGACAGAACCGTTCCCAATTTCCAATCGTATGGATTGACCTTGAAATCTTTATATAACAATCCCCGCTTATGCATTTCTTTGATGGCCCAAATAACAGATTCCATAAAGTTTTTATCCATCGTGCGATAACCATATTCATCACCGCCATCAACCCAACGACCAACACGTTCTATAAATTTTAACCAATCATTACAATATGTCATAACATCGTGCCGACACATATCACAGAACGCCGCCATACCATCGTTCGCAACAATATCTTTGGCGGTGCGTCCTTGCTTTTTTTCAACGGATGCCTCGGCCGGTAAACCGTGACAATCCCACCCAAGAGCGCGTTCTACATGATTACCCTTCATTGTTTGATAACGTGAGACCATGTCTTTGACAGACGATACACCCAAATGCCCCCAATGAGGCAGGCCATTTGCAAACGGTGGCCCGTCATAAAAACTGAACGGATGCCCCTGTTTCGTTTTTTCAAGTGATTTATGAAAAGTATCATCTTTGCGCCAGAATTCTATCATACTGTGTTCCAATGACACAAAGTCCGCTTTCGGTTCTGTTTTCTTGTAAGCCATCTTTTTCTACTCCGTGTTTTTATTATAAAAAACGGGCGCCTACGCGCCCCAGCCAACGCCAAAGCGCGCCGCCGGTTATCTTATAATAATGATAGTTTTTGTGTTCATGCCCCATACTTTAATATATAAATTTTCAAATTTCCAGTATTTTATTATGTTTTATAAAATTATTGACTGATGCGATTTTTATGGAATAGTAAAAAAGAGTAAAGGAATATAACAAATGAAAAATACTAAAAAATTAGACACAGGACTTGGTCGTGTCGCGTGGTTTGGTGATTATGCCATTGCGGTTGCAACGGGTATTTTTGTGGCGGGACACAAACTTCGTGACGATATGACAGATTTAGATAATCTGAATAAATGGGTTCCCGTATTCAAAACATATAAAAAACACTTTATTGAACATGTAAAAAAACACAATAATGACCGACTGTCTTGCCGGGCATTTGTACGATATATCACAAAAAGGGGTTATTATCCAACTTCGGAAATTGAAGCGAAAAAACTTGGTGATGTTGTTGAAAAAATAAAAACTGCCGATTGGATACCTGTGGTGTTTTTTGAAGAAACAGAACACCAACGTCGTATGCCACAGTTTTGCCGTGTTGGCGATTATACAATAAACTTTGCATCCGATGGAACGATTTGGTGTGGCGGAATACGCGGAAAAGGGTACATCAACATAACTGATGTCCACGGCAAAAACAGACCTATTGCCACAATTTCACCAGAACTGTCCGATTATTTAGCAAAAACAATTATGCAAAAACAAAAATAAAAAACCGCCAAATGGCGGTTTTTTATTAACTAAATACATGGTGCCGGTGATAAGACTCGAACTTACGACCCCCTCATTACGAATGAGATGCTCTACCAACTGAGCTACACCGGCCTGCGTGAAAAACACTTTACATGACAATATTTCCTTTTTCAAGTGTTTTGATTGTGGTGCGCCGAATTTTTTCCCATACATCACCAATTTTACCAACACGCACACCTAAATACACCGATGTTTCATTGGTAACCCCGAACACACGGCGAAAATCAGGAATTGTTTTTATAACCGTGTCAATTTGTTCCGCCCTTATTTCCCATACTGCCCCGGGGGTCATATCGTGACCGGTATAAACACACAGGTCCCCATTCATAAAGTATCCACGCGGAAAATTATCCATTGCATAACGCACCTGCGGATAATGTAACCGTATCAGCATTTCTGTATGTCCATCAGAAAACCCGACCGGTGCAACAGTAAGCCCTGTATCAGGCATTATTATAAATGCCCGACGATTGATGTGAAAATCTGTGGCGGAATTTGGCACTATATCTGTCTTTGTTTGAAATATCCGTTGATTTTGTCGGCGATAATATCACGGCCACAGCAACGCGGACCTTCGGGGCATTTGCCCATAGACAAACACGGCGGGGTCAAATATTTCATAAGTTTCGCATTTTCACCAATGTATTGCGCCAAATCACGACGCAAATCGCAAGAGATATGATATATCGCTTCTTGGGCGCACCAGCACGTGCGTTTACCTTGTTCGTGCATAAGCGCGTTCAGATTTGCGTGTTTATTGTATTCAACCATCGCACCGTATGGTGCAATCGCCAACATCATACCACGTGAAAATGTATCTGCCTTTAACGAATAATACATATTCATAAATTTATCAGCATCTTTCTGTAATCCCGCTGCATTCAATAACGGGGGCAGATAGAAATAACCGGTAAATTGTGGTTCTGAACGCTGTATACTGCGGTGGCGTTGGTCTTGACCCATTGTCGCACCCGCATCAATGTGAATTTTACTGTCCACATACATCAAAGAGTTATTCATATACCGTGGGTGGAATTGCAATGTATCCGCGGTATCCGGTGATTTATTTTCTGCGAACATTTTATCATCATATTTATAATCTAATAATTTAAATTCCGGACGTGTCTTTATTCCACGATAGTGTTCAGATGCAAAAAATTTCGATACATAGTTATATATAGGTTCCTGTTTGGCCTGGTCAAACATATATTGAATTTTAGGGTCATCTTGCACCGCCAATTCGGCCATTTTATTCACTGCATCACGCATTTCATTGGTCCATGCCGTACGATACAAGGTAAACAATGTGGCAAGGTCGATTGTATAATCCAATGCGGTCGGCGCAATCATGGAAACAAACATACGCAATTGTTCTTGGGCAAATTTTGGTGCATTTTGCTCAACATACTTTTCCGATGCATGCGGACGTTCGCGATGAATTGCATCACGCGCAAGTTGTGTAACCTGTTGTTTATTTTTCGCGTATACATCCAAACCCATTTCAACAAAATCACATGCCGCATTTATATTATGATCAGATACTTCTGGATGATATGTTTTTAATGTGTTCTTGATTGTGTCCATATCGGGGTTATCGTACATTTTTGAAAAACGACCCGAACGTTGATCTGTATTATAAAAAGGCGCAGTCAGATGCAAACCAAAAACAACGCTGGATACAGGGATTCCATCTATATTAAAAGTATAATAATTATGTTCCAATGTTGTATGGTGGCCGGTTTTGAACAGACGGTTTTCAACATCTATCGTTTCACCAATTTCAGGCACTTCCGCCGTATAGCATGTACGCGCCGCATGCGATGCCAACAATGTTGGTTCTAAATCTGTTCCGGCAATTTTCTTAACTTTGATAATATCTGACATTTTCAATCCTTTCTTTAAATATTTTTGACTTTATACAACATATTCCGATATTTTCAAGGTTTTTTGTTTTTCTTGACTTAATTTATCAAATTTTTTACTCTTTTTCCCGAGGTTTGATATGTTATTAGCCATTATTATAAACACCCTTATAATCGGTTCCGGATATGCCTTGGTTGCAATGGTTTTTCGGTTGTTATATTCAATATCTCCATTTTTTAATATGGCATTGGGCGCATCGGTGGCATTAGGGGCCTATTTGGCGTACAGTTTGTTACCCATATTCGGCACATGGGCATATCCTTTGATTTTAATGGGGGTAATTTTATTTACATGGGCCCAAGAAGCATTTATTTATCGCCCTATGCGCAAATTTGGGGCCAGTCCTATGATTTTATTGGTGGTGTCATTGGGGGTGTACACAATATTTGAATCTGTGATACATCTAATATTTGGTCCACAATATCAAACACTGGGCAGTATTGTTGATTTTTCACAAATATCAATTGGGGTAATTCATGTCCCAATGATTCAGGTAATTATTGTTGCCATGGGGCTGGTAACATTGGGTTTAATATCTTGGATTTTATATAAAACTTTTTTGGGCAAAGAAATTCGTGCAATCGCCCAATGTCCCGAACTGGCATATACAACCGGAATAAATATAAATCGTGTTATTATAATTGTGTCCATTGTCGTTGGTGCAATTTTGGGTGCGTATGGTGTTTGTGTTGGCTTTGATACAGGTATGGAACCAACAATGGGATTCAATGTTTTATTCAAGGGTATGATTGGTGCAATTATTGGTGGTCCAACGGTATTGGCGGCATATTTGGGTTCAATGATTTTGGCATTGGCGGAAAATGTTGGTGTTTGGTTCTTTGCCAGCCAATGGCGCGATTTAATCGCCTTTGTAATATTTATTTTGTTATTATGGTTGCGTCCAAATGGAATATTTGTTCGTGCCCCCAAAAAAGTATCTTGCGAATTTAAATTAACAAAATCAAAAAGGAAAAGGAAATGAAGAAATTATTATCAATCTTATGTGCAGTGTTAGCAATCGCGGGATGCGATGGCGAACATTCGGATAAACCGGTTGTGAAAATCGGTGCAACATTACCATTAACCGGTGCATTATCTGAAACCGCAAAAGCAGCACAAGCCTCGATGAATATGGCATTGAAGAAATGGGAATCCAAAGACACAAAATACAAATATGAAATTTTCTTTGAAAACGATACTTCCGAACCCAAACAGGCAGTATTAAACACACAAAATTTTATAAATTTGAAAAAAGTGAATGCGGTTGTTTCTATATATGGAATTGTCGATCGTTCTGTGGATGATATTGCCAATAAAAATCAGATAATTAGTTTATCTTGTTCACAGGGTAAATTGATTGTTCCTGAATATAGCATAAATAATTGCACACAAAATGAACAAATTGAAAACATTTTGATTCCAAAATTAAAAAAAGACGGTATAAAAACTGTCGCGTTGGTTATGCCAGATACAGCCGTAGGCCATACTGTTGGTGATTATTTTAATAAAATATTACCGACACATGGTATAGATGTTGTGGCCTATGAAAAATATGCGATGAATACACGTGATATGCGGGCATCAATTTTAAAAATGGAATCGGTGGCACCAGATTATTATTTAACTTTTGCTATAAGTCCATTATTAGATGTGTTTGTTAGACAACATAGGGAAGTTACCGGTAAAAACAATATAACATCGTTGGGAACGTTTCATGAAATGAATCCAGATATGTATAAATATATTGAAGATTTATGGACTGTTTGGATAACCGCTGGTACAGATGAATTTGAAAAAAAATTTACAGAAACAAATAATATGCGGTTAAAGGGCTGTACTGCAAGTTCGTATGACAATATTGATGTATTAATCTGGGCGTTTGAAAACACACCTGTACGCGAAGGTAATGTGTTGCCAGATAATGCCGATGTTATAAAAACAATCAGAAGTTTGAAAAATTATAATGGCGCGGCCGGTATCCTGGATTTTTCAGACGGTGTTGCAAAACCCGATGCACAATTGCGTATGTATCATGATGGAAAATTTATAAGAATCACCGAATAACAAAAGGAAGTAAAAAATGAAAAGGTTATTATCAATCTTATGTGCGATGTTGGCATTATCCGCTTGTGAAAAAGACGATGCAAATACAATTAAAATTGGTGCGGTTTTACCAATGACTGGTGCAAATGCACCGTTTGGTTTGGCTATGCGTGCTGGAATGGAATCAGCTATAAAAGATAAAGGTGACACAAAATACAAATATAAAATTGTGTTTGAAGACGGCCAACAATTGCCAGCAAAATCTATTAGTGCTGCGCAAAAGTTAATATCTGCGGATAATGTTCGTGTTTTGGTTTCTAATATGACAGGAATTGGTCGTGCAATTGCACCAGTTGCAGAAAGTGCTAATGTGTTGGCTTTGAATGCAACATTGGAAACGGAAAATGCGGAACCAATGGGTAAAACAACATTCTTCCAAGGGCCATCTGCTGAAAGTTATGTAAAACATGCGGTCAGCGCACTGAAAAAATCTGGTGTAAAATCGGTTGCGGTTATTGCTGCAAATTTGGGACCATCGTGTCCTACGGGAACAAAAATTGCTGAAATTTTGTCAAAACAAAAAATTAAAACAGCAGTTGAATGTTTTAATCCTGGTGAACGTGATTTTAAATTTGTATCTGATAAATACCAAGGATATGATGCTTATTATATTGGGGCATTCCCACCAGAATCTGAAATTTTAATGCGTCAGTTATATAAAATGGGTGTTGCACATAATCAAGTATATGGCCAAGGATTGGATTTTGGTCAAGATACATCATTGTTCCAAGATGTCAATCATATTGCGGCAACATTGGGTAACATGGATTTTGTTAATCGTATAATCAAAGAATATGATTTAAAAAATCAAAATATGACATCTGTGGCATATGATTTGGTGTCATTAACTGTTGATGCGTTTGAAGCGGTTGGACCAGATAATATGGATGCTGTGTATGAATATATAAAAAAGAATGCGACACGCGATTGTATGTCTGGAAAATGTAAACTGTTGCCAAACGGCTTTATCGTGAACGAGGCAGAGTGGCGCACTTATAAAGATGGAACACCAGTAGTTTTTGAAAGATAAACAAAAGGAAGTAAAAAATGAAGAAATTATTATCTGTATTATGTGCGTGTTTGGCGTTGACGGCATGTGAAAAAGATGATGCGAACACAATTAAAATCGGTGCTGTATTGCCATTGACGGGTTCAAATGCACCATTTGCAGAGGCGATGAAAGCGGGAATGACCGCTGCGATAGCAGACAAAACAAATACAAAATACAAATATAAAATTGTATTTGAAGATGGACAATCCCAGGCGGCAAAATCGGTCAGTGCTGCACAAAAATTAGTATCGGCAGATAAAGTAAAGGTATTGTTCTCGCATTTAACTGCGACAGGTCGGGCAATTGCACCGATTGCAGAAAGTGCGAATGTTTTAAACATCAATGCAACATTGGAAACGGAAAATGCGGAACCAATGGGCAAAACGACTTTTTTCCAGGGGCCATCAGTTGAAAGTTATCATGCTACGATGATGCATGCCATGAAGACAAACAAAGTTAAATCTGTGGCTATTATTGCACAAAATGTTGGCGTGTCTTGTCCTGGTGCAAAGGCGTTTGCTGGCAAATTGAATTCAAACGGGATAAAAGCGGAAGTGGAATGTTTTAATCCTGGGGAACGCGATTTCAAAGCGATAATAAACAAATTTAACAAAGTTGATGCATATATGGTTTCGGGATTCCCACCAGAATCAGATATTGTATTGCGTGCTTTATATACCAGTGGTGTTAAACCAGAAAAAATCTATGGTCAAGGGATAGACAATGGCACAGACCTGGCTCTTTATGAAAATACAAATTGTGTCACACCTACATCTGGCACACCTGAATTTATTGCTCGTATCAATAAAGATTATACGCTTAGCAATATGAACCTGACATCGGCAGCGTATGATTTGGTGGCTTTAACAATTAACGCTTTTGAAAATGTCGGTGCCGATAATATGGACGCTGTGTATGAATACATAAAAAAGAATGCGACACGCGATTGTATGTCAGGAAAATGTAAATTGTTGCCTAATGGCTTTATCGTAAATGAAGCAGAATGGCGCACATACAAAGATGGCAAACCAGTTGTGGTTGAGAAATAGGAGTAAAAAAATGAAGAAACTTTTATGTTTATTATGTATGGCGCTATCCCTGGTTGCGTGTGATGATAAAAAATCGGATAAACCGGTCGTCAAAATTGGGGTAGTTTCGTCTTTTTCTGGTAAATTTGCGGAAAACGGCGAAAATGTAAAGGCAACATTAGATTTAGCATTGCAAGATGTTGCACCAAAAAATATTCAGATAAAATATGTCTATGAAGATTTCGGGTATGATGCGCCGCGTGCGGCAACTGCGGCAAATAAATTGATAAATGTTGACAAAGTTGATGCGATTATTTCGTGGTCTGCGGTGGCTGGTAATGTTATTTCACCAATTGCCGATAAAGCGGGCATTTTCCATTTCGGTATCAGCAATGATAAAAATATTGCTGTTGGAAAACATAATTTTATTCATTGGACCCAGTCTGAAGTTCTGGCGGATAAAATGGTCGATTTGATTAAGAGTAAAGGCGCAAAAAGTGTGGTTTTGTTCGCGGTATATCAACCCGGATTGCAACAAACGACTGATTTTGTTGAATCAAAATTAAAAGCGGTGGGTATAAAAACAGAACGCGTCAATTTCGGTATTGATGATAAAGATTTCAATGTCATTGTTGATAAAATGAAAAAGAAAAATTTCGATGTGTGGTATACGACCGCTTTGCCACCAAGTTTGGACATTTTATTAAAAACTATACTTGAAAAAGATGTTAATAAACCATTGGTTGCGATTGATTCTTTTCTGTTTTCAAATATCCAGGATAAATTGGATGGCGCACAATATATTGTAACACCCGAAGGTGACAAAGATTTATTAAATCGTGTAACAAAAAAAACTGGTTCCACAAATTATTTCTCATTGGGTTATACGTATGATGCTGGATATATATTGGGTAAAACATATTCTGATTTGTATAACGAATTGGGACGTATACCAACACCTGATGAGGTTTCAAATAAAATCATAGAAACAAAAAATTTCAATGGTTCGGTTGGAAAAATTTGGGTTGATGCAGATGGCGTGTTTCAATCGGGTGCAGTGGTAATGGAAATTAAAAATGGTAAACCGGTTGTATTTGAAAGATAGGAAAAACATAAAATGGAATACCTGATAAACCTGGGGATTTTATTCTGTATCTATGGCGTGTTGGCGTTATCGCTGAACATGGTGGTTGGTATGACCGGATTGTTATCTTTGGGGCACGCTGCATTTTTTGGTATTGGTGCGTATGCCACCGCCATAGTTATGACTGGGTTTGGTATTAACTTTTTTGTATCATTGTTAATCGGTGCGGTTATAAATATTGCTGTGGCATATATTGTTGGTCGAATTTTATCACGATTCAGCGGTGGGTATTATGCGATTGTATCTGCAGGATTGGCAATTATCGTGTATTCGTTACTGTTAAATTGGAAAGATTTAACAAATGGACCACTTGGCATATTCGGTATTCCAAAGCCGTCTATATTTGGATTCGCAATTGATTCAAATGCCGCATTTTTGGGGTTGGCATTTATCGTGTTGGCATTGATTTCTGCGCTTTATCGTTGGATTGACCGGTCGTCATACGGTCGCGGATTAAAGGCAATTCGCGAAGACGAAGAATTGGCAACCGTTATGGGTTATCCGGTTGAAAAATTCAAGAATATCATATTCTTGTTGTCTGCGGTCGTTGCGGGTGTTGCAGGCGGATTGTTTGCGTCATATATCGCGTTTATCGACCCCAGCACTTTCCAAATTCATGAAAGTATATTCTTGTTCACGATTATTATTATCGGTGGACTGGCATCAAGTTCGGGCAGTATCGTTGGCGCACTTGTTTTGCTTAGTTTGCCAGAGGTTTTGCGTTTTGTTGGTCTGCCGTACGAAACCGCGGCGCAATTGCAACAGATTATTTACGGATTGGCGTTGATTTTGATAATGGTGTATCGCCCACGCGGACTTTTTGGAAAATACAGGATGTAAAGTGAAAGGAATTCAAATAACACATTTAACAAAAAACTTTGGCGGACTTCGTGCCGTTGATGATTTGTCTGTATCAATTGCCACCGGTAAAACAACGGGGTTAATTGGTCCAAATGGTTCGGGAAAAACAACACTGATGAATTTAATATCGGGGCTTTATAAGCCAGATTGCGGAACAATTACGATTGACGACAAAACATTTGATTTTATTGAACCAATTAAATTGCGGAACCTAAGTATAGCGCGCACTTTCCAAGATGGTCGTTTGATAAACCAATTGTCGGTTGATGATAATTTGTTGTTGGCGATTTCAGAAACAGGTTTATTAAAATCTTTGCACCAATTTAAAACACCAGAAATGGTGGCGCGTGTAAATGCAATATTGGAAAAGATTGGATTGACCGCCCATCGTCATAAATTAGCGGAAGAGTTATCGTATGGCCAGCGCAAATTACTGGAACTGGGGCGCGCGCTAATTCAAGATGCGGATATTTATTTACTGGACGAACCTTTTTCGGGGTTATTCGCAAAGCGCGTGGAACATGTTTTGGCACTTATCAGTGAATTAAAAAAGCAAAAGAAAACTGTTGTAATTATCGAACACAATATGGGGTTGATAAAGCAACTGTCCGATCATATTATCGTTTTGGATCATGGGTCGCTTTTGGCATCTGGCCGACCAGACACAGTTCTACGCAACAAATCTGTGCAACAGGCATACCTGGGGGTATAAAAATGAAAAAATTTTTATGTATTTTATGTATGGCGTTATCGTTGGTTGCGTGCGATAACAAAGATGAAAATGTGACAAACAAACCCGTGGTAAAAATTGGGGTAATGTTGCCTTTGTCGGGTGATATGGCAAGTTATGGTGACGCAACGAAACGCGCAATAAAAATGGTGCGCGAAGATACCAAAGACACCAAAAATCATTATGAATTTATATTGGAAGATTCGGGTACAGATACGGCCAAGGCATCAACAATTATTCGTAAATTGGTATTTACAGATAAAATAAACGCGGTTATGGGGTATATTTCGTCAACGGCCATGGTTGCCGCACCAATCACAGAAGAAAACAAAATTCCATCAATTTGGTATGTGTCTGCACCCGAGGCATCGGTTGGCGAATACAATTTTCGTTTGTACCCTGATATTATTACCGCGGCAAAAATGATTTCATCAAAGATAAAATCTGAAAATAAAAAAAATATCGCGATTATTTACCAAAATATACCATCCATGAATTATTTGGTGGCGGACATGTTGCCGACATTTAAACAAGAATTAAAAATAGTTTTAAATGAAAATTTTGTTCCCGATGAAAAAAATTTCTTTGCTTTGATACAAAAAATCAAACGCGCAAAACCTGATTACATAGTTTTTGAAGCAACCCCGCCAGAAACAGATATATTTATCAAACAATTGCACGAAAATAATGTGAATATTCCTATCACGGGTTTCCAGTTGCTTGGTATGACCACGAATCTTGAATTATTAGCGGGCGCATGGGATGTGGACACTGCGCAATCTGATCCAAATTTTGTTGCAAGATACAAACAAATGGGTGGTGCGGACAATATATTCTATGCCGATTATGTTTATACTATGTTGATGGCTTTGATAAACGGGTTTGAAAATGCGGGCCCCGATAATATGGATGAATTTATTGCCGCCACTGCACAAACCAAATCACCAATCGGAAAATTGGAAGTCAGCGCAGATAACGATTTAGTTATACACAATCACATTTATCAACACGTCGTAAATGGCAAAAAAAGAAGTTATGGAGAAGTAAAATGAAAAAAATCTTATGTATTTTATGTATGGCATTGGCCTTGGTGGCATGTGATAAACAAAACGAAAATCCACAGAATAAACCTGTGGTAAAAATCGGGGCGTCATTCCCGCTTACTGGTAATATGGCGCCGATTGGTAATGCCGCACACAAGGCGTTGGTTGCCGCAATTGCGGAGGCGAACAATAACACAGAAAATAAATATTATTATGATTTGAAGGTTGAAAACGATCAAATGGATTCAAAAATCATAAATAATGTTGCAAATAAATTTATTCATCAAGACAAGGTCGATGTAATAATATCTTTCTTTTCTGGGGCGGGACGCATAGTTGCACCAATGGCGGCAAAAACACAGACTTTGAATTTCAGTTTCGGTTATGATGATGTCGTTTTGCAGAGTAAATATAATTTTCAAAACTTTTTAACAGGAACAGCGGAAAATGCCGCAGCAATAAAGTTTTTTAAAGCGAACAATGTGAAAAATGTTGACCTGGTTTACCAGAATATTGGCGCCGCAGATCAACTTTTAGAACCATTGCAAAAAGATTTAGAAGCGGCGAAAATCAAATACACTGTCCATCGCTTTAACCCAGGGGAAACGGATTTCAAAGTGTTGGTATCAAAATTGAAAAACTCAAAATCTGATGCGGTGTTTATCTATGCCTTTGAACCAGAAGCAGACATATTAACCCGTGAATTTCGTGTGCAAAATTTGGATAAAATTATTGCATACAGTGATGGATTACCAATGACGAATGATTATACCCTTTATGAAGGATATTATAATATCGGTTCGTTTGTCACGCCCGAGAATTTGAAAACCAAGTGGGGACTTGGCGGGCAAAACGCGGCATACAGTGCGTATCTTTACGATACAGGGCGCATAATCGTTGATGCATATGAAAATACGCCCGCGGCAAATAAAATCCCAAATTCGGATGAAATTTCCGCACATTTACTATCAAAAACAGATTATAGTGGGGTTGTCGGAAAATATCGCCTAGATTCACGGGGGCAGTTTCATTCTGACGGTCAAACAACGGTCGTCAAAGATGGGGTCTTGCAAAGTGTAGAGGACAAATAAAATGCTGGAATTAAAAAACATCAAAGCAGGATACGGTAAAAAGGCGATATTGAACGATATATCGGTGGTCTTTCGTGATAAATGTATAACGGTTATCATGGGGGCAAATGGCGCGGGAAAATCTACCCTGTTAAAGACCGCGTTTGGTGTGATTAAACCAATGGGGGGTAATATTTATTTGAACGGTAAAAGATTACGCCCGTCGCCACAAATATTGGTTCAAAATGGCATTTGCTTTATTCCCCAGAAAGATCGAGTGTTTCCAGAAATGTCGGTTATGGAAAATTTAGAACTGGCAACACATTCTTGGCCGGACCGTTCATTGTTTCCTGAATACTTGGACGATGTTTTGGAATATTTTCCGGATTTACGTGCAAAATTATCTGACCCCGCGGGCAGTTTGTCCGGTGGACAACAACAAATGGTTGCGTTGGCGCGGGGCCTGGTCAGTAAACCAAAAATGATTTTAATGGATGAACCGTCAATTGGATTATCACCAAAACTGATTAACGATGTATTTCATAAAATCAAAGATTTGCAAAAACGCACCGGCACTGCATTTGTAATTGTTGAACATAATTTAAAAACACTTCTGCCATTGACCGATTATGCATATATCTTGCAAGATGGCAAAATCGCATACGATGGTAAATCCAATGGAAAAACATTAGAAAAAATGACCGCAGTCGTATTTAAATAATTTATTTTTCCCGGCTTTCTTGTAAAAAAGTATTAAAAAGGCCGGCAAAAACCGGCCTAAATGATAAAAATACCGAAAAATGCCGGCGATTATTTATCTCGCACGCGGGCAGGGCATTTCTTTTCAACCGCTGCAATTATATCGGCATGCAGTTTTGATAAATCTTCTTCGGACATTTTTTCCGTCGGAATTATAGTTGTCGTAAACGCAACAGATTTTTGCCCGTCCGCCATTTCAAACGAATCAAACACAATAACATCTGTTATCAGGTTTGAAGCCGTCCGCGCCGCCGCAACAAGGTTCGCCGCCGGATAATTTGCCGGCACAACAAACGCAAAGTCACGTGTTATTGGTTGAAAATCTGTTATTGGTATTTTCTTGTAATTTGGATTTACAGGAAGATTTTCTATGTCATCAACTAACCCGATAAACACATTTGTTTTTATATGCATCTGTTTAGCAACCGATGGATGTAATTGCCCAAATTCGGCCAAAACTTTTCTACCTTGAACAATTCGGCCGTATCTGTATGGGTGCGCCCAAATTGGAGCATTAGATGTATCAATTGTATATTTTTGTGCACCCAACAACGAAACTAAATCTGATTTAACATCAAACAAATCAACCGGACGATTGCGTTTCATCCAATGTTTTGGAGATGTATCACCCGTGCGCACTATACATATAGATGTACGTTGTGCCCCCGGCGTATCGCCATCAAAAACTGCACCCAATTCAAATATATTTATATCGGGGTACCCGCGTTTTTCATTATTGGCAACCGCAATTAACAGATTTCCAATTAAATTATTACGCGCCGTATCTAAATCTACAACTATTGGATTAGCAATATCTATAATTGGTTTATCAGATACCAATTTTTCAACACGCGAATTACCAAAACCAAAAGTTATAGTTTCGTTCAGCCCGCGATTTGCCAATTTCTGTTTTAATTCCAGTTCGAAATCTTTATGAAAAGTATTTTTTGTACTTTCCGGCATTTCTTTCAGACCTATTTTTTCATACCCATAAATACGCACCAGTTCAGACACTATCGTTTCAGGGATTACTATGTCCGTTCTTTGAGGGTTTGGAACAATTACCCAATCGCCATTTTTGTTTTCAGTTATTTCAAAATGCAATTTTTTCAAAATATCTCTCTGAATTTTTGCATCGATTTTTATACCTGTTTTTTGTTCAAATAAATTCGGATTGTATACCACGGATTTCGGTGTATAGGAATCACGACCGGCAACACCAACATTTACAATTTTACCACCACATTCATCCATTATAATCTTGGCGGCAGATGCCAATGCGGCGGCCGTTCCATCTGGATTTATACCACGTTCATAACGATATGAAGAATCTGTTGATATGCCGTACCGCTTTGACGATTTGCGAACCGTTACCGGATTAAAATATGCGGATTCAAGTATAATATTCTTTGTATTATCACTGGTACAACTGCGTTCACCACCAACAATACCAGCCAAAGCCAATACCCCCGCATCATCGCATATAACCAAATCTTTGTCGCACAGTTCATATTCTGTTCCGAACAAATCTGTGAACTTTTCACCATTTTTCGCCATACGTACAGTTATATCGCCAACGATTTTATCTGCATCAAAACAATGCATCGGTTGTGCCAAATCATAACAAATATAATTTGTTGTATCAATCGGTGCATTTTTAGGGTTTATATCCGCAGACAACAGACGCGATTGTATTGTTTTGTTTGAAGGAGAATTTTTTATGCCATGAATTTCACAAAAACGATATGTTGGACATGCGTCTGGGGCAAGAAGATTGACCTTTCTATCACCTTTAACCAATTTTAAATTATCTATCTTATTTTCAATATACTTACCGGCACCAGCAGCACTTAAATCTAATGCGATTCCGCGTACAGATAAATAATCGGGCCGATTTGGCGTAATTGATGTCTCAAATATAATCGGACAATCAATAACCGGCGAACCAATTTTTGTTTTTTCTGGTAATTCTATAATTCCACTGTCATCATCGTTTATGCCCAATTCTTGGCCACTGCACATCATACCATCGGACAAGACACCACGCAGTTTTCCACTTTCAATTTTATGTCCTTGGATTATACATCCGGGTACGGCCAATGCAGATATTAAACCCTCACGCGCGTTTGGCGCACCGCATACAACCTGGCGCAACTTTCCAGAACCATCATCAACCTTTAACACATGCAAATGGTCGCTGTTTTCATGCGGTTTGCATTCCACTATTTTCGCCGCAATTGGTGGGACGGATTCTGACAAATTTTCAACCTCTAACCCGATTGCTGTTAATTTATCTGCAATTTCCCGTGGGGTTAAATCTGTATCCAAATATTGTTTCAACCATTCATAAGACCATTTCATTTTTTTACCCCTTTTTATTAAAAACCCGTATTTTTTAACCAACGCACATCTGAATCTGTGAAGGCACGTATATCGTTCAGACCATATTTAACCATTGCTAATCGTGCCCAACCAAATCCGAAAGCAAAACCTTGATATTTATTTGGATCGACATTGCAATTTTTTAATACATTTGGATGAACCATACCACCACACAATAATTCCATCCATTTATCACCAAATTTCATATCTATTTCTATGGATGGTTCCGTAAAAGGGAAATAAGACGGACGTATACGCAATTCTACATCGTCCCGTTCAAAGAACCGGGACGCAAATGTTCGCATTGTCGCCAACAAATCGGATAAATTTATACCTTTGTCAATCGTATCAATATGCAAACCTTCTATTTGACCAAACATTGCAGAATGTGTTGCATCTAATTCCCGACGATAACATTGACCAACAGAAAACATTTTAATTGGTGCCCCATGTTTTTCCATAGCACGAATTTGAACCGCGCTGGTCTGGGTACGCATCGCATTACCATTTTTCAAAAAGAATGTATCCTGCATATCGCGGGCGGGATGGTATGCCGGCATATTCAATGCGGTAAAGTTATGCCAATCGTCCTCAATTTCTGGTCCCGTCATAAATGTATATCCCAAAGATTCAAAAATATCTACGGCTTCTTTGAAACTTTTGGTCAAAGGATGAATCGTTCCACGATTTTCAGGTTCGCAGTCCAATGTAACATCAATATATTCGCCAGCCAATTTCTCATTTAATGCCGCATTTTCTAATTCAGACTGTTTGTTTTTGAATAATTCGCGCAATTCGGTATTTTCGCGGTTTAATTCTGCGCGCGCATCATTGTCCAAATTTTTCATCTCTTTCAAGCGCGCAGTCATCGTGCCATTTTTACCGAATGTAGATGTATATAATTCCTGTAATTCATTTAACGATTTGGTATTTTCAATTTTTTCTTTCAACATAACTTTACCTTTTAATAAATATGGGGTCGCATCTGCGGCCCCATAATCATAAACAAAAAACAATTTGCCGCCAAGGGTTATTTTTCACCCTTGATAAATCGTTTTGCGGTATCGACCAATTTGGTGAAGTTTTTATCACCAGCATAAGCCATTTCCGCCAAAACTTTGCGGTCTAATTCGACACCCGCCTTGCGCAGACCGTTCATAAACTGGCTGTAAGTGATGCCAGAAGGACGAACCGCCGCGTTGATACGGACAATCCACAAACTGCGAAAATCACGTTTTTTGGCGCGACGATCGCGATATGCGTACTGACCCGCCTTTTCGGATTTTTCACGCGCGGCACGATATGTGCTGCTGTGGCGGCCAAGATAACCCTTGGCACGTTCAAGAATTTTATTGTGTTTTTGACGAACGGTTGTTCCACGTTTTACTCTTGCCATTTCGCGCCCCCTTTATTTCAAACCATACGGAGCCAAGATTTTTGCCTGGCCTACCATGTTTTCGTTCAGATATTGCGGTTTAGAACCGGCGTTATTCGCACGCGCGGATTTTTTACGCAACAGTTTTTTGTGGGCGTTTCTGCGAACGTTGATTTTACCGGTCGCAGTCATTCTTGCACGCTTTTTCAAGTATGACTTTGTTTTTAATTTTGGCATTTTTTAACCTCTTGTTTTAACTATATCCTTATGGCAATGCCTTTGCCATTTCGGACGTTTGACGGCCATATTTTGACATAAATAAATGAAAAATCAAGTTTTTATTGAATTTTATTGAATAATAATTTTTTTGCGTTTAAACTGACCACAAATGAATCCAAAGAAAATATCTTCCAGGTTGCACACAATTATAAAATCCGCGATTGTTGCGGTGATTTTACTCTTTATATTTATATACATTGTTGTCGCAAAACCCGATTATCGCATTATGAATGGGGTGGCACATATTGCTATGCCGCTGGCAAATGGTGTGGGCGATTTGGTAACTTGGCCGGTACGGGCGGGTGGAAAAATTATAAAACGGGTACACGATATTTACAATTTGGAACAAGAAAACGAAGAACTGCGCGCACGTTTAGACCAGGCATTGGCCGACAAAAACAACTGTGATATTGCATTAATCGAAAATCAAGAACTGCAACGGCAATTAGACATTGTGCATGAAAATCCCTATGCCAGTGTTGTCGCCGATGTAGTATTTGATAATTCTGCGTTGAATCACGGAACGTTTCTTGTAAATCGTGGTTCGCGTGATGGAATCAAGGCCGGCATGGTTGTCGTATCGTTTGATAATACATTGGCCGGCATAGTCATCGATTCTGGGGCAAATTTTGCACGCGTGCGTTCTTTGATAGATTCAAATACAAATATTGCGGTACGTGTGGCCGGGTCTGAAGTTTATGGATTTTTGGCTGGAAACGGTTCGAATACACCGACAATTGGATTTTTCAGTGATCATAAATTTCAGGCAGACGCCGGTGTAAAATTGGTAACCAGTGGTATTAGCGGCGTTTTACCACCAGACATATTTGTTGGAACAATGAAAAACGATTCAGATGTTGATGTCATAACCCCGCGTGAGTTATCACGAGTTATGGTATTAAAATTCAATTCTGAAAATGATACATACAGATGAAGCAACAGATTATAAAATCTTTACAGACACTGTTTCCGTTTCTTATCGCGGTTGCATTATGGCGTCTTTCTGTGCCATGGATAAACCCGGGTGGAATACTTGCCATTATACCTATATTTTATTGTTCTTTTATACGCCCTGTGCCTTATTTCACGCCATTTGCGATATTGTTATGTTTTCTGATAGATTACAAATTTAATACTCTTTTAATGTGGACGATTTTTTATTGTATGTTTTATGTTGTTATGAACCTGCAGACATTTATAGATTTAACACATACAAATCGGGATGGAATATTTGCGTTTATGGGGTTTGTTGGAACTGTTATTTTGTTACTGGTTGTATCACACCTAAGTTTTACAAATTTGTTTTCTGGAATGACGATGTTTTCGATTCTGTCTATTATGTATATTCCAATAATAACAACTATCCAGGTGGTGCAAGATGATTGATACAGAAATATCAAAACAATTTGACCGCCGCAGTGCTTTGTTCCTGACAACAGGCATGATTCTTACATCTGGATTAGTCTTGCGAATGTTACAAATGCAACTTTTTGGATATCGAAGTTATAAAAAGAAAAGCGAAAACAATTCGTTTCGTATTCAAATAAATATGCCTGAACGAGGAAAGATTTTATCACGGTCTGGGTCGGCTATCTCGCATGATGCGCCGATTTATCGTATATATATTATCCCCGAAGAAACCGAAGATTTGGAACATTTAGTTGAAACTGTCGCCAATGATTTAAATCTTTCCAAGAAAAGGGTTGATAAAATATGGGCACGAATAAAAAAACAACAAAAATTTCAACCCGTACTTATTAGTGAAAATGCCGATTGGAATACACTTGCCCGGGTCCAGGCAAAAAACCTGGCCGGATTACATGTGCAGAGTGGTTATGGTCGTGTTTACGAACTTGGGCCGGCAGGTGCACAATTTTTTGGGTATGTTGGTGCACCCGATAAACCTGTTGCAAATGCGCCTTTTTATACCACAGGCATTACAGGTTTAGAAAAAAAATTTAATAAGACTTTGTGTGGTATACCAGGCCAAACAGTTATGATAACAAATGCGGTTGGTCGTATTACCGGTGAAGATAAAACACAATTTAAACCGTCTGTTACCGGAAACGACATAAAAACAACAATAAATGATAATGCGCAACGAACTTTATATGATGCTTTGACATTGCATAAGGCTGGTTGTGGGGTCGCGCTGGATATTGAAACCGGTGATATCTTGGCTATGGCATCAACGCCAAGTTTTGATCCAAATAATTTTTCTGGTGATGATTCAGAAGAATATTTGGAATCGTTGCGACAAAATTTTGCAAAACCATTTATGAACAAAACTTTTGAAGGCCTTTATCCGCCCGGGTCCACATTTAAAATTATTGTGGCGTTGGCCGCATTAGAAGCCGGCGCAGTAACACCTGGCGAGACTGTATTTTGCCCGGGACATTGGGATTATGGGGACCGGCGTTACCACTGTTGGGAAGCCAAAGGTCATGGAAAGGTTAATTTAGTTGGCGCATTAAAACATTCTTGCGATATTTACTTTTACCAATTGGCGTTGCGCATTGGTATCGATGCGATTAAACGTATGGCTATACGATTGGGAATGACAGAAAAATATATCGAAGATATTGTTTCTAAACAAATGCCTGGTGTTATTCCAGACAGAAAATGGAAGGAATCAAATGTCGGTTCAAAATGGGTTCATGGAGACACTATTATTTCTGGCATAGGGCAGGGGTTTATTTTGGTAAATTGTATGCAATTGGCGGTTATGATGGCACGCGTTGCATCAAATAAACGCGTTGTTCCAAGACTTATTCAAGATGATAAAAAACCAAACTTTAAAAGTATGGGGTTGCAAGATAAAAATATAAAACTTGTTCTTAATGGATTAGAAGAGGTTTTAAAAAAAGGTGGAACCGCATTTGGCAGTGCAATAAATGTAAACGGGGCAAAAATGGGTGGCAAAACCGGAACGTCCCAGGTGCGCAGCATTTCAAAAGCTGAACGATTAAAGGGTGTATTAACAAATGACCAATTAAAATGGAATATGCGTAATCATGGGCTTTTTGTTGGGTATGCACCGACAGACAAGCCTAAATACGCTGTATGCGTAATTACAGAACATTCCGGGTCCAGTGGCAGTGCCGCGCGTACCGCTGCTGCTACAATGAAAAAACTGTTAGAAAACGAATAAAAAAATGACAAGACAGACACGTGTTTCCAATGCAAATATGATGAGTTTTTCGGAAAAACTCTCTCGGTTTTCATGGGCACTTTTTGTTCCGATGTGTTTGGTTTTAATTATGTCTGTTGTTATGCTTTATTCCGCAGATGGTGGCGCATGGCAACCGTTTGCTTTATCTCAATTGATGAAAATTATTATTGGATTCGGGGTATTTTCGGTTGCTGCTTTTACAAATATAAAACTGTGGATAAAGTCTGCAAATATTATTTATGCCATTGCACTTGTTTTGATTATTTTGGTTACCTTTATTGGTCATACAGGTATGGGGGCCCAGCGTTGGTTAAACCTTGGGTTTATACATATTCAACCGTCTGAAATGTTTAAAATGGCTTTGGTTTTGGCATTGGCACGATATTTTGCATGGATGAACTCTGTAGATTTGAACAAATTTAAAAATTATATTGTACCATCGCTTATGATGCTGTTTCCATTTGCTTTGATTGTTATCCAGCCTGACCTTGGGACCGCGATGTCTATTGCGATGATTACTATTGGTATGTTCTATATTGTTGGTGCAAATAAAAAATGGTTTGTTATTGGTGCCATACTTGCAGTTATGGCAGCACCTGTTGTTTGGTATGGTGGATTACATCAGTACCAACGCGAAAGAATTATAACATTTATAAACCCTGACCATGATGCACGTGGTGCGGGCTATCAGATAAATCAAGCAAAAATCGCATTCGGCAGTGGTGGGTTATTTGGTAAAGGTTATTTAAATGGTTCACAATCACAACAATCTTTCTTGCCGGAAAAACAGACAGATTTTATATTTACTATGTTGGGTGAAGAATTTGGATTTTTCGGTGCCTTTTTCATGTTAGTTTTATACAGTGTGATTGTTGTTATTTTGTTCTGGGCCGCAAAAATGTGCCGAAACAGGTTTGGCCAATTGGTATGTTTTGGTTTTATGTTGAACTTTTTCATTTATTATTTTATAAATATCTCTATGGTTTTAGGATTAGTCCCAACCGTGGGCGTGCCATTACCACTTATGTCCTTTGGTGGCAGCAGTCTTTTATCACTGATGTTCGGCTTTGGGCTTTGTGAAAATGCGCACATACATAAAGACCAACAGTTATCTGCCAAAGGAAGTTAGAAATGAAGTTATTGATTGTGGAATCTCCGTCAAAAGCAAAAACGATTGAAAAATACCTTGGGTCGGGATGGCATGTTATTGCATCTGTTGGTCATGTTCGTGATTTAGTCCCCGAAAATGGCAGTGTTGATACAGAACATAATTTTGAAATGCGTTGGCAAATTATGCCCGGAAAAGAAAAACAAATTAAACTGATTACTGACAATGTTAAAAAGGCCGATGCGGTATATTTGGCATCGGATCCTGACCGTGAAGGAGAAGCAATTGCGTGGCATATACTGGATATATTGAACTCAAAAAAATTGTTGGGGAAAACACCTGTTTATCGTGTCGCGTTTCATGAAATTACAAAAAATGCGGTACTGGATGCGATTGAACATCCACGCGAAATAGATTCTAATTTGGTTGATGCATATTTGGTTCGGCGCGCATTGGATTATTTAATTGGATTTGAAATATCACCGTTATTGTGGCGGCGCAACCTTGGGAAATCTGCCGGACGCGTCCAATCTGTGGCGGTTAAATTGGTTGTTGACCGTGAACGTGAAATTGAAGATTTTAAATCAGATGAATATTGGTCTGTTTCAGGAAAATGTGATTTTTCAAAACAATCTTTTGATTCGAATTTAACATTTTTTAATGGCGAAAAAATAGAAAAGATGACATTAAAAAATGAATCTGATGTAAATAATGTTTTATCAAAATTAAAAACGCCTGTACGCGCCAGTATATCACGTATAGATA
>JAEEGL014256523.1_pt1 | contig 40926 bp, 34 predicted proteins | sample 9134231 | NCBI WGS metagenome assembly JAEEGL01 (sample SAMN16246548, study PRJNA631951) | gut metagenome | biome: gut microbiome; feature: rumen; material: fiber-attached | host: Bos | place: Iran: Karaj | collected 2018-10
AAGCCCTCACGACCAGGCACTGCCCAATAGCGGGTACCATTCTCAGCACGCATATAGGGAGTCCACTTTCCCTTGAGTTCCTCTGGAACATAAGGTGGATTGATGGCATCCAGTTTGTTGATGTCAGGAAGACGGAAGGCGCCAGAGCCGTTGGCAACATAGGCGTCTGTCAGTAAGATGACAGGAGTCATGTGCTCCAATGCTATCTTAGCTGCCTGATAAACGGCATCGAAACAGTCGGTAGGACTCAAGGCTGCCATGACGGGCATGGGACTCTCACCATTACGTCCGAAGAGTGCTTGTAAAAGATCGGTCTGTTCTGACTTCGTGGGAAGACCTGTGGCAGGACCGCCACGCTGTACGTCTATGACAACCAGAGGTAACTCCATGATGACGGCGAGGTTCATGGCCTCAGATTTCAGACAAATTCCAGGACCAGAGGTAGAAGTCACACCCAAAGCTCCTGCAAACGAAGCACCTAAGGCAGAGGCACAACCGCTGATCTCATCCTCACACTGAACGGTGATGACACCACATGACTTATGCTTTGATAACTCATGCAGGATATCCGTAGCAGGAGTGATAGGATAAGAACCAAGGTAGAGGCGCAGACCTGCTTTCTCAGCAGCGGCAATCAAACCATAGGCTGTTGCCTTGTTACCTGTGATATCCATATAACGTCCAGGCACCTTCTCTTTTGATTCGATGCGATAGACGTTGACCGCACTGCTATGTGTGTTATGTCCGTAGTCATAACCTGCCTGTACCACTTTAATGTTATTCTCTGCAATAGCAGGTTTCTTGGCGAACTTGTCGCGCAGGAAGTTATTGACCAGTTCCAAGTCGCGGTCGAAGAGCCAGCAGACCAGTCCGAGAGCAAACATATTACGACACTTCAGCATCGCCTTGTTATCCATGCCGGAGTCTACCAGACAGTCTTTCACCATCGTTGTCAACGGACACTGGATGACACGATCAGGGTCAACACCCATCTCGCCTAAATAATCCTCACTCTTGAACTGTGCCTTCTCCAAGTCCTTGGGACCGAAGGAGTCTGTGTCAATGATGATAGTAGCCTGTGGCTTGGCATACTTCAACTGCGTCTTCAGGGCAGCAGCATTCATAGCCACCAGCACATCACACTTGTCACCAGGGGTATAAACCTTGCCTGCACCGATATGAACCTGGAATCCTGAGACACCCGTCAATGAGCCTTGCGGGGCGCGGATATCGGCAGGATAGTCTGGAAATGTAGAAATACCATTACCCACAGTGGCACTCACTGTAGAAAAGATGTTACCAGCGAGCTGCATACCATCGCCGGAGTCACCTGAAAAACGAACCACGACTTGCTCGAGTTCTTTTACTTCTAATTCAGCCATAATTTCTTGTATAACCTTCTTTTTCAAAATTGGGTGCAAAGTTACAATTATACGAGCAGAACACCAAATTAATTGCAATAAAAATGCAGTTTTAGAATAAAAACACTTCTAAAGCTGTATTTTTATTCACCCTTTTTGGATTCTCGGGAATGCTTGTACTGTTTTAGCTCGCTATATCAATGTTAAAATTTCCACCTTACCTGCATATCCACTTCTGCCATGGAAGAGCCACTGATTTCTTGAAGACCACTGGAAATCCTCGCACGGTCGAAATAGTTAGTAACCCCAATCTTGGCAATGAGCAGTAGATGTTTTCCGATGTCCGTACGGACCATCAGAGCATAACGGAGCCCTTTCCCATAGAGCATGAGGGAAGAGAAGTTATAGAGGACCGAACGCTCATACAGGTAGAGACGACTCTCATAGTTGTCGGTATGGAAATAAGCGGCATTGGCGGAGAGTTGCAGCCATCGCCATTGGTAGGACGCCTGTTCGGAGGTCATCCATCCCCTAGCGTGTTCCCTGAAAGATACGGAGATTCCGTCGAACTGTGTCTGTAAAGAGAGTCCGAAGGTGGTGTCGTAATAAAGGCGCAGGTGTGCCCGATGTTCTATGTAATTGGAAAGCATCGTTTTTTCGGTATTATCCTTTTGACGTATATGCAACCGATAGCGACCTTCGAGCTTCCATTTGCTATTAAATAAGGTACGCGCAGAAATCATGGTGTCAAAAGCATCACTGGGCATGCTAACCTGATAGCGCTTCCACGCGAAATGCGTATAGTCGGCATACCAGTTGATGGTATGTTTGTTAGAGGGTTGCCAGGTCAGTCCAAAATAGATACCATGCTCATTTTGTATACCGGAACCTTCCGAGAAACTTTGGGAACGAAGTGCCGTGTACCTCTTATCGTAATAGCGATGGAGTGTCATCAGAGAGAACGCAGGGCTCAATCGGTAACTGAGTTGATGGATGGTCGCCAAGGCTCCTTGACGATTGACTGCCGTTTCTCCTGAGAAAGAGAACTTAACATTGGTATACCCGTAGTCGACACTCATGTTGAGGAAGTCCTTTCCTTCCGCAGCATAGCGACGATAGGGCGCATTCTCTTTTTGGGGAATCAATCGTCTGTCGAGACGTGTATAAAGTATATTGGCATGGGCATAGAGTGTTCCCTTGCGCCATCCTATACTTCCCCCCAGGTCTATCTCATGGGTGTTATTCTTCTTGGCCATCTCTGTCGTGGTACGATGGTAGTTGCTGTAATAGAGTGTTCGTGCAGTACTATCTTTGTTGAGGGTAGCATCCAAGGGACGATAGGAGGCAAAGGCTGTGAGTTCCCAGTTTCTGTGCAGGCGGATGGTAGTGGCTACTCCTTGTAGATATCCTTCTGTAGAGCGTGAGGAGTGAGGGCGGAGTATAGCTGTTGAACGTCCCATAGATTGCAAGGTGGCAAGTTTTCCGAGATAGAAGCCACCATTGATAATCAGTCCCATTCCGAGTTGTACACGATACATGCCCAGACAGAGATTCTGTATTCGTCCCACATCTTTTATTTGCAGGTAATAGGAATAATGGTCATAGCCCCATCGGTTCTGGTTGGCGAAGAAAGGCTCACCTGGATCCTGCGCTCCTGTCACTCCGAACTTCACACAATCGTGGTAATTGAACTGATAACGGAAAGTATGGCGATACCGCTGTCCCAGATAGTCGCTATCATCACCTTTCCGGGTATATAGAGGTATCTTTCCTGTCAGCAATAGTTGTTGCTTACCATGGCGTATCACAGAATCCAATCGGAGTCTGTTGTCTTTGAATGCTGACTCTCCCACATAAGTGAAATACATGAGCAGTTGTCGTCGTTCTGTGTCGAATGCCGTCAGCATCTGCAACTCTCCAAAGGAGCGTATCGGTCCATAGCGATCGGTGTACTCCAACAGTTGCTCTACTTGCTGTGCTGTGAGGAAAGGCAACTGTTCCAGTTCCTCCCTGGTTGCCTGATTCAAATTGATTGGTTGTTCTACTCTCTCCGACAGGATGTCGTAAAGCTCCTCCAACGAGGAAGATTCCATGTTCTCTGCCTCCACCCATTGGCGAAAAGCCTCCTCCCATTGATTGGTTGTTTGAGAAAACCCTGTCAGGGAGAACAATGAGATAAATACTAATAGTGTCTGTCTAAAATCCATGCTGCAAAGTTACGAACAATGAATAAAAATGATTATCACATTTGAACTCAATGCATTCAAATTTGTTACATGAAAATGCTCTATATGCAAAAAAGCACAAAAAATCCGCAGGATTTAATCTCCTGCGGATTAATATTCTGTAATCCTTAACGAGGATTAATAGTTAATTAAAGAGATAACGGATAGTAAACATGATCTGGTAGGTGGAGGCGGCTCCGACGAAGTTCTGATAGGTGGAGGTGTGGCGCTCGCCATTGACAAGGTTGTAGGTGTACTTGCCTTTCTTATAGGTCAACAGGGTGTTGCTGGTAACCTGCTTGAAGACACCCCAGTCTTTACAGAGGAAGTTCGGGAGGTTCATGATGTCCAAACCTAACTGGAGGGTATGACGGGTCTGCCCGATCTTGATACTCATATCACGCATGTACTTGAAGTCTATCTGGTGATGCCAGGGCATCTTCGCTCCACCACGCTCGGTATATTTTCCGAGGCGGTCTTTCAGATAGTCGTCCTGCTGGATGTACGCCCAGAAGTCGTCACGCTGCATGTCTGCTGTATAAGTCTCTCCATTGATCTTTCCGTTGTCGGCAAAGTCCCATGTGTCGAGTTCGGCACGTGAGGCAGGGATATACAGAAGGCTTGCCGGTGCGGTGGGGTCGCCGACGACATTGCTGTTGAAGACATACGAGTAGCGGTTGAAGGAATAGTCACCGAGGAAGCCATACTGGTAGCCGTCATAGACGAGGCTGAAGGTGTTGGTGGCATATTTGCCCTCCTTGAGTCGATAACTGGCAGACAGCAAGAGGCGGTTGGGGGCGACATACGTCGCATAGCCCATCTCTTGGTCGTTGACGGCATTGATGGAGTGGCGGTAGTTGTTATACGCTGCCGACACCTGTTCACCGATTCCCTCGGAGTATGACTTAGCCATCGAGTAGGTATAGGAGGCAGAAAGGTCGAGACCAAAGTCGAAGGACTTCCGCAACTGGGCACTCAGTGAGAAGTAGTAGGCCTTAGAGCCTGCGTTCTCCAAGACGTAGGCGGAGTGGCTGTCGTCGTAGTACGATAGCTGGTGACGCACATCGCCATGACCGAGGTCGATGGTGGACGTGCCGTCCCAGTAGAGGTCTCTGTTAGATACGATGACAGGATTGAGGTCGCGGTTATAGATGCCCTCAAGGGTGAAATCGATGTCCCACGGCAGTTTGGCGTCGAACGCCAGTGATGTCTTCCACGTCTTCGGCATACGGAGGTCTTCACTGAGGATGGTGGGGCTTGCCGGAATGGATGTCGAACTGGTGGCGTTGATCTGTCGGAGCATATCCTCCTGACTCATGGTGAACGTCGGCAGTGTCTTGCCATTGGCAGGTGTGGCGATATAGGACGTCTGTCCCATACCTGAGTTGCCGACGGCAGAAATCAGCCAGATGAACGGCATACGTCCAACGAAGAGACCTGTACCGCCTCGGAGGATGTACTTACGCTCGCCTGTGATGTCCCAGTTGAAACCGATACGCGGTGAAAAGCTCACACTCGCCTTCGGCACATTATCCGTGCGGAAATGCTCGCCACCGAAGTCAATGTTATAATAATCTTCATTGAAATTATTCTTCAGCGACGGATAGGACGGCAGTTCAAAGCGCACACCGATAGAGGTGCGGAAGCGTTCCGACCATGTGATATTATCCTGCAGGTAAAACGACCATTGGTTGGTCTTCATCTCCGAGACAAACATCGAGTGGTTTTCGTTATTGCCATAGGTGGTGGCGAAGAGGCGTGGTGTTGAGCTCATGACAGTAGCCCATTCGCGGTTTCTTGCCTGTTCCTGTGTCACCTCATAGACCCAATAGCCTGAGGCGGCAGGTGCGTAGCCGTTGGCTGCGAAGTTATGCTCGTACTGGATGCCTGCGAAGAGGTTGTGTTTGCCGAAGGTGGCATTCAGTTCGTCGGTGATGACGGTATTCTTCGTCTGGGCGAGGTTGCCGAGGGTGTATATATCACCTGTTATCGCCCAAGAGGGATAGTGGTCCTGTCCGTCACTCATCACAAATTCGATGACAGGAGCGGCATCGTTATACTCGGTAGAACGTGGCTGGTCTTGGAAAGAATAGGTGCCACGCAGCGTGTTATGGAACTTGCCGAAGGTACTATTCAGCTCCGCCGCAAACGACGTGAACTTATACTCGGCATAATAGCGACTGCCGAAGGGTGCCATGGAGTAGTTCGTCTGTCCGCCATAGATATTCTGGTTGCCACCGAAGATGGTGTTCGACAGATTACTGCCGATGGTGCGCGATGCCGATGACGGCTTCGTCTCCTTACGCTTAGACCTCGTAAAGCGGATGTTGAACTTATGGTTGTCATTGATATTCCAGTCGACACGGGCGAGGAGGCGGTAGGCGGGCGTCTTGATATTATATGCCTGCCAGGGACCTGTTGTCAGCCCATACGTCTTCTGCAGGAAGTCCGTCAAGCCCTCCAGTTCACTCAGTTGCGGACGATGGTTGGTGGTCGTCCAAGGTGGTGTCCCATTACCAGCACGAGCAGCGGGACCTGCTGTGACATTATCCTCTATCTCCGCATTGACGAAGAAGAACAACTTATCCTTCAGGATAGGACCGCCGAAGGTCAGTCCGTAAGTATCGGTATGTCCATCATCCACAGGCAGTGAGACATCGCCCACACGGGCACCCTTCAGACTCGTGGAGGTGATATAGGTATAGACACTGCCTTTAAACTCGTTCGTACCGCTCTTCGTGACGGCATTGATGCCACCGCCAGTAAAACCACTCTGACGCACGTCATAGGGTGTGATACTGATCGTCATCTGGTCGAGGGCATCAAGGGAGATAGGTGTACCGCCGCCAGGCAGTGGTGAGTAACCCAAGCCGAAAGCATTATTAAACGAGGCACCGTCGATAGTTACACTTGACTGACGGTAGTTACCGCCACCGATGGCCAAGCCACTGGCAGAACTACTCTGTGGCGTCATCTTCATCATATCCGTCATGCTACGTCCCACCGTCGGCACGACAGACATCGCCTGCGCGTTCAGGTTCGTGACAGCACCAGAGCGGTCGGAGCGCATGGTGTTATTCTTCTTCGCTACGACGACTACTTCCTGCAACATCTCACCGCCTTCGTGGAGGGTGGCATCGATAACAGCATTCTGTCCCAGTTGCAATTGGATGTCCGTAAATTTCTCGGTTTGGAAACCAATATAGGAAATCTCTATCTCATAGGGACCACCAGAGCGCATTCCTGTAAGGGTATAACGTCCGTCGATGTTTGTGATGGCACGGTAGACGGTCCCTGAGGGAACATGCTTTGCCGTAATGGTTGCACCTATCGCTTCCTCGTCACCAGCCTTGACGATACCGTTGACACCGGAAGTGGTGACCTGTGCGAAAACGGTCAGTGTTGCACTCAACACCATGACCGCTAAAAGGATTAGTTTCTTGCTCATATTTTATGATAAACTTAATTCTCAATTCAGATCCTTCTGTCTCGTACCCATGCGAGCCTCGACGACGTTCACCACATAGTCGCCCAGTTTCTCACACTCCCTGATGATATCCATATAGATAGTTCCTACAGCATAGGTATACTCATGGTTGTTGACATCATTGATGTTCTGCGACTTAAGTTGGTTACGGTAGTTGTTGATCTCGTTCTCCAGGTTGAAGGTACGGTTGACATCGTAAGCGTCCTTGCGTCCATTCATCAAACGGTTCATCTGTGACAGTGCCTCGTCAGTGAGTTCCATCATCTGGTGGAGATGCTCATACTGCTTGTCGGTGAAGTGGTCTTGCTTGCCTTGATATTTACGAGAGATGGTGCGGGCAATGTTATAGCAGGCATCACCGATACTTTCCAGTTCCGATATCTCACGCAGCATAGCGCGGATCTTCGCCTTGGTATCGTCTGACAAATGGGCATCGCCGACCTGGTCGAGATATTTTGCTATCTCCAGTTCCATGTTGTCGGAGATGCCTTCGTATTTCTCGATGCGTGTAAAGAGCTTATTGAAGTCACCCACCTGTGCACTGTTCTTCTTGGCCGTCTCACTACTACTCAGCGTCAGCAGTTCTCGTACCATGTTAAACATACGCTGCATGCGCTCGGAGAATGCCTGAATCTCCTTCTGTGCCTCGAGGACGGAAAGTTCTGGGGTCTTCATGAAACCTGCCGTAATGAAATGCAGGCGGAAATCCTCTTCCTCGTCCACTTTCTTGGGCTTGATGACCCAGCACACCAGTTTCTCGATCTGAGGGATGAACCAGATGAGGATGAAGGTGTTCACCACATTAAAACACGTATGGAAGGCGGCCAGTACAAAACTCAGTTTGGCGGCATTGGCAATGAAGGCATGGGCACCTGCAGCTTCCTTCGTCATCGTGACATCATAGCCCACGAAGCCGCATACCATATCCACGAAGGGACGGAAGACAAACAGGATCCAGACGACACCGAAGACGTTGAAGAACATGTGGGCAAGGGCAGCCCTTCGTGCCTGGGTGTTAGCTGAGAGTGCAGCAAGATTAGAAGTCACCGTGGTACCGATATTCTCACCCATCACCAAGGCAATACCCTGATAAATAGGCAGGACACCACTCGAACAGAGAATCATCGTGATGGCCATCACGGCAGCGCTCGACTGGACACAGAAGGTGAGGATACCGCCTAACAGTAGGAAGAGAAGCGTGGTACCGAAGGAGTTCGGGTCGAACGATGAGAAGAACTCCAGGACTGCCTGATTCTCTCCTAAGTTCATATCGATACCTGTCTGGCGCAGCGTTCCCAGTCCCAGAAACATAAAAGCGATACCAAAGAGGAAATCACCAATATAGCGTTTCTGTTTATAGTATATCAAAATGATGGCGATGAAGAAGGCAGGATAGACAAAATCTGTGATATTAAAGGAAAAGCCTGCCGACATAATCCATGCCGTCAGCGTCGTACCGATGTTGGCACCCATGATGACGGAGATAGCCTGCGCCAGCGTCAACAGTCCCGCATTGACGAACGAAACAGTCATCACCGTCGTTGCCGTACTGGATTGTACACTTGCCGTGACGAGCATTCCTGTCAGCATTCCTGTGAAACGGTTGGTGGTCATTGCACCAAGGACATGGCGCAGTTGTGGTCCCGCCATCTTCTGAAGTGATTCACTCATCGACTTCATACCGAACATCAACAAGGCGAGGGAGCCCAGAAGCTTGAAAAGTATCCAAATAGACATAATTATGTTATAAAATCGTAAATCGTACTTGTATTTCGAAAAACCTTCGTATCTTTGTACAAACGTTTGTAAACATGCTATCTATGGAAAAGAAAATCCTAATCCGTTGCAAAAATAATAAAAAAACTTTAGAAACCAACATCGGAAGCACACTTTCTGAAATATTTTCTCAAACAGGACTCCAAATGGAGTATGGTCCTGTCTGCGCACGTGTCAATAACAAGGTGGAGGGAATGCATTTCCAAGTATACAAACCGAAAGACATTGAGTTCCTCGACCTCCATTCCTCCAGCGGCCTGCGGACCTATACGCGCACCCTGTTCTTCGTTCTATGCAAGGCAGCCCACGACCTCTGGCCACAATGCCGTGTCATCATTGACATCCCTGTGTCTAACGGATATTTTGTGAATATAGAACGGAAGGATGACAATGGCAAACGGATAGAGATAACCCCTGATGATGTGCATGAACTACAGTCAAAGATGCAGGAGATTGTCGATGCCGACCTGCCCGTCCATCGCTATGAGAAGACGACAGAGGAAGCCATCAAGAAATTCCGTGAGGCAGGCAGTCTCTCGAAAGTCAAGTTGCTGGAGAGTTCCGGAAGACTATATACTGTCTATTACGACATAGACGGCTACTTCGACTATTACTACGGTGCCTTGCTCACCTCTACGGGACAGTTACACCTCTTCGGCTTAGAATATTATTTCGACGGTGTATTGTTACGCATCCCATCCAGGGAAGACCCCTCGAAACTGGAAACCTTCTTCCGGCAGGACAAGATGTTTGAGATTTTCAAGGAGCACCACCGCTGGCAGGAAATCGTGAGACTGCGCACGATAGGCGACCTCAATGATGCCATCGCCAAGGGTCATTCCAACCAGCTCATCCAAGTCGGTGAGGCACTACAGGAGAAGAAGATCGCCCAGATCGCCGACGAGATAGCACGCCGTCAAGGTGTCAGGATGGTCCTTATCGCAGGACCGTCGAGCAGTGGTAAGACGACAACATGCAAGCGGCTCAGTGTTCAACTTGCCGTCAATAGCATCTATCCCATCGCCATTTCCCTCGACGACTATTTCGTGAATCGTGACCAGACACCACGTGATGAGAACGGTGACTATGACTATGAGCACCTGCATGCGCTGAACATCCCCCTGCTCAACGAACAGATGAATGCCCTGTTCAGGGGCGAGGAGGTGGAACTGCCACGCTATGACTTCCAGACAGGGACGAGTAGGCCGAGTGGTAGGAAACTGCGGTTGAAAGGCAATGAGATACTGGTGGTGGAGGGTATCCATGCCCTGAACCCTGAACTAACGGCACAGATACCGGAATCACAGATATTCCGTGTCTATGCCTCTGCACTGACAACTATCCTGCTGGACAACCATAACTACATTCCGACAACGGACAACCGTCTGCTGCGACGTATCATCCGTGACCATAAATACCGTGGCGTCTCCGCACAGGAGTCAATTCACCGATGGGCTTCCGTGCGTCGTGGCGAGAACCGTTGGATATTCCCCTATCAGGAAAATGCCAATGCGATGTTCAATTCTGCGATGCTCTTCGAACTGGCTGTCATCAAGAATCAGGCTGAACCGTTGCTGGAGAATGTACCAGAAAACTGCGAGGAATATGCCGAGGCATACCGCCTGCGTAAGTTCCTACGATATATCAAACCGATTCCTGAGGATCAAATACCGCCAACGTCGTTGTTGAGGGAGTTCCTGGGAGGCAGTTCTTTTGAATATTAATTATAATTATGGATAAGAATCAACAATTTGTCATCACGATCAATCGTGAACTAGGCTCCGGCGGACATACCGTTGGCAGAAAACTCGCCGAGAGACTTCAAGTAAAGTATTATGATAAACCCCTCGTTGAAGGGGTGACAGAGAAATTCGGCCTCTCCCTTGAGGAGATAGAACGGCTAAAGGCACAGGAGAAAGAGTCGTGGTGGGACACGCTGAAGGGAAAGCCCACCACGGCAGCAATGTTTGAGACAGAGCGTAAGATCCTGCAGGGACTTGCCGAGGAGGGGTCGTGCGTCATCGCAGGACGTAGTGCCTTCCTGATCTTCCGGGAGTGGAAGAACCATCTGCATGTATTCATCCAGGCATCAAGGGCAAAACGCATCGAACGGCTGCAGAAGAAGGGCATGACGATGGCTGCGGCAATGGACACCATTGACGAGGTGGATGCCGGCAGAGAGACTTATCTCCAGAAATATTCGGACAAGTCACGCTATGACACCCGTCATTACGACCTGGTGATCATGATGGACGAACTGACGGAGGATGATGCTGCCGATATCATCATGGAGTTTATCGACCGTACCACTAAGAATCATCAATGATGAATTTATCCAGTCTGTTGCTTATCACCCTTACCACCGTACTGGGTCAGTTTGACCAGAAACAGGAGGTGGCTACGGCAAACCAGTTCTTCCAAATGCTCGACAAGGAAGGGTTTACGGAGGAAAGAATCCAGTTTAAGAATGACACGCCTGTTGACTCCCTGCGCCAGCAGGTATGGTATTGGGCGGCAGAGTGGTTGTACGACCGTCAACAATATGAGCAGGCAGTCCAATACGGCAAGAAGGCTTTACCGCTGTTCCGCTATGACAATGATGACCGTGCCGGCTGTCTGAATATCCTGGGCTGTATCTATGTGCGTATGGGGGATGTCAAACAGGCGGCAGACTATGCCAAACAGTGTCTCGCTATCGACATGAAGAGTGGTGATGACGACCGTATCTCTTCGTCGATGAATACGGTGGCTGGCATCTATATGGCTGGCTATCAGGCAAAGGAGGCGGAGCAGTATATCCTGCAGGCACTGGAACATGCCGATAAAGCCAAGAACCCTGCCCGTCAAGCTGTCATCCTCGGTATGGCATCGGAGATATACCATACGTTGGGGAACGACCAGAAGGCATTACCTTATGCGGAACAGGCATATCGCATTGACTCTACGCTGAACCGTCAGCCACAAGCTACCATCCGTCAGTCACAATGTGCCTCGGCACTCTTAGGATTGCATCGCTATCAGGAGGCAGAAAGAATCCTGCGCAAAGTGGTGCCCGCCCTGCGTGAGATAGGCGATACCCATGCCTATGCCATTGCCCTCAACCGTTTAGGAATGTCGTTATTATGTCAAAAACGGGAGCGTGAGGCTATACCTTACTATAAAGAGGCGGCAGGGTTATTCTCGAAGATGGGCGACCTGTATAACGAGATTCACTCACACCGTGGACTCTATGAGAGTTATTGGACTGTCAATCCTGACTCTGCAAAGATTGAGCTCGACTATTTCGACCTGTTGAAAGACTCACTCTATACGCATGCCACTGCCGATGCCCTGTCACGCTATAATGCGGAGTTCGGCAATGACCAGTTACAACAGGAAAATGAGGAAGCACGACTGAAACACCACTATCTCATCGGGGCGATTATCGTCATTTTGCTGTTGTGTGCCGTCGCTGCCTGGTATACAGTCCGTCAGATGCGCCTCCGTCAGCAACAGACTCAGGAACTCATCAAGGAAATCGAGCGACTGAAAAACGAGATGATGGAAAGGAAGGCAGAGACGGAGACGGAAACAGCACCTGTATCCGCTGTTCCTGATGAGGATCGCCTGTTCCTGATGCGTGTCATCGAGGTCGTCAACGAGGGCATGGCAAAGGGACAGCTCAACGTGGAGCATATTGCCTCCGAACTGAATATGAGTGTGCAGACGTTCCGTCGTCGCTTACAAAGTACCGCTGGTGAGACCCCCAAGGCATTCATCTCCGCCATCCAGATGGAGAAGGCTGTCAAGTTACTCAAGGAGAGTCCCGATATCCCTGTCCTGGAAGTGGCAAGCCGATGTGGCTTTGAGGAGTCAAGTTCCTTTACACATACCTTCAAACGCGTCTATGGCGTGTCGCCGAAAGAGTTTAGATACAATGTAAAAATGTAATAATGATAAAAAAGCAGGCTTTTTGCTTGCTTTTTTGCATTTTGGAAGAAAATAACAAATATTCATTGGAAGATTGGAAGAAATGAACAAATGACATAACCTCATCTGGTTGTAACTTTGCAACCGAAAACAAGATGAGTTTATGAACAAGACGGCACAACAACAAGAAGCCACAAAGTTCTCCTTCGACTACTTCAAATACCTTCTCCAACAGGAGCAGGTCATGGATCGTATGCTCGAACGGAAAATCAACCAGTTGGAGCCTCGCCTTGAGAAACTCATCGATGAGAAGATAGAAGAAAGATTAAACGCTAAACATTTATATTAACCATTAAACAACAACTGGTATGAAAAAAGTATTATTCAGTATCGCTATCGTAGCAGCAGGCCTGCTCGTAGCATCATGTGGAAAAAAGAGTGTACAGAACACAGAAGGCGCAGACTCTACAGCAGTGGCAGAGGAACAGGCAGTCGCAGAAGAATTACCTGACACCATGATGGTGACAACATTCTTCTCTGCTAAAAGATTAGGCAGTGAGTGGCGCCAGGAAGAAAAGAACAGTGGTACCAGCCTCTACAAAAAGGACAAAGGCGATGGCTCCTCAGAGACATGGTTTATCAGATACTCCAGACAGTCATCCAGTTCCCTGGAGGAAGCAGTTGAGGCATACGCAAACTCTTCGTTCAAATGGAAGAAGGTTGCTGAGAACGACTTGGGCGACAACCACTATGTTGAGATGACATCATCAGAAGCCAAAAAACGCTTGTACCTGATTCAGTTAAAAGATCCGAAGTTTATTGGTCACATTGAGAGCAATCTTCCAGAGGATGACCCCGACCTGATGACCGCAATTGAAAGTCTTTCCTTTGTATCAAAGAACAAATGACAAAATCTATATTAACCATAGCCCTGTGTCTGTGCACCATGCTTGGCGTACAGGCACAGATAAAAGCAGGCAACTGGTATAACGGTTGGCTCTGCTATACCGCTGAGGAGGAACCCAACGGTGTTATCATGATGAATGCGATGGCGGAGGGCGAGGAACATGAGTTCGTGCTCGTACCTGTGGCTGGCAAGACGAACACCTATCGAGTGACGGACGGACATAACGACTATGTCAACGAGTATAGTGACATTGCCACTGTCCGCCATCAGAAAGGGAGCGGTCTCGACGTGTTCTGCTTCTATGACGGCAAGAACCAATTGAAGGCGGTGATGTCGAACGAACGGGACTGGGATGCTGAGCAGGTCAGCAGGAAACGCTGGCTCGGACAATTCTATGCCAATTACACCTCGGTGGAAAACGACCTAAGGGTGGTGTGGGATGCTTATAACATCACCGTTGACGGTCATCAGGCAAATTATAAGGTAGAGACCTTCAACGGACTGGTGACAGGCTTCGTGACCATCACCCCTGTCGAAGGGGGCACCAACTTTCTGGAAGGGATATGGGAGGTGGAGCCCACCCTGCAAGGTATGGTGCTTCATGGTGCTGTTTTCAACCCGGAAGAGAACTGGTGGGTGCGTAATGGTGTTCACATCGCACTCGAGAAGACTGCCAGTGAGTATGGGCGTTTCAGTTTTGCCAGCACGATGCTGCTCAACACCCAGACACTCCGTAAGTACGACAAGAAGACGCTCCGCATCATGCGGAACGAAATCATGGCGCGCCATGGCTACCGCTTCCAGTCGAAGGATTTGCAGGAGTATTTCGGCAAACAGTCTTGGTATAAGCCTGTTGCCTCTAACAACCAAGTGAAACTCTCTTTTGTAGAGCAGTTGAACGTTGAACTCATCAAATACACAGAGAATAGCGATTAAACAACTCATATTTAAATCATTAAAAAACTAAAAACGTATGAAAACAAAATTCTTACTTTTCCTTTCCGCCCTGATGCTGACGGCTACGAGAGCGAAGGCGGACGATAGTGGTACAATCGCAGGTGAAGATATTGCCTGGAACTATGTCGATGCCACCAAGACCCTCACTATTACTTATACCGGTAGTGCTTCCTCCAAGGCTATGCCAGACATCGAGTATTCTAAAGATTGGGATAAAACTACCGTTAGAGAAGTTGCCGAACATGTTGTCATTGGCGATAAGATTAGTTCTATCGGAAACAACGCCTTTCGCGGCTTTCAAAAATTACAAGATGTTACCTTCCCTGCAACAGGTTTTACAGGCGGTTTTGGTTCATATTGTTTCTATAACTGCCAATGTCTGACCGCAATTAATATTCCCTCTACTGCCACAGGGGCTATCGGTTGGCTGGCTTTTAATGCGTGCAAAGCCCTGACTGCCGTTACTATCCCAGTCGGCATTACCACCATTGATACGGATGCTTTTTCTAGTTGTACTTCTTTGGCAACTGTTACGATAAGTGTCGGCAGTGCACTGGCCACTATCAATCTCAGAGCCTTCAATAAATGCAGTGCCCTCGCTGCAATCCATCTTGAAGATTGCGCCAGCCTGACCACCATTGGAGAGGATGCTTTCGCTTATTGTACCAGTTTGACAAGTCTCACGTTGCCTGCCAGCGTTACTTCAATCGGAGGAGGTTGGGTTTATGGTTGCAGTGCACTGCTCTATGTTGATATGTCTGCCATTACCAAGACAGATCTGGTGTCTGAATCAAATTTTGGATCTAACAAGATGTTCCCATATTCAGCCATGTATTATCTCGTTTATCTACCACAGGGCAATGCGAAGATTGAAAGGAATAATGTTGTCTATTATGAAGAATCCAAATGGAAATGTTCTATGTTTTCCGCTAGTGATGAACATCCCGTTACTGTGCCCAGAGAATTTACGGCTGCACGCTGCAATTATTACCGCTCACTTGGGGCAGACGGCACCTATACCATCTGCCTGCCTTTCAACCCGACGGCTGAGACAGGTGTGACATATTACAAACTTAGTGGTGTCAGTGGCTCTACACTGACCTTTACGGAGGAGGCTGCCCCAGAACCTAACAAACCATATCTCATTACAACTACAGGTACTGTTTCCTCTTTTGATACCTGGAAAGTCGGTGCTCTTGTCATTCCTGTAACACCTGCTTCAATGAATACTGCTGTCAGTGGTTATAAGATGGTAGGAACACTCCGTGATATCAGTCGTGCGGACGCTATCACCCTTGGTGCCTATATTCTTCAAACAGGTAATATATGGCAGCAGATGACTGATGCTGCTGCTGCCTCATCGAACATTCCTTCCTTCCGCGCCTATATCGTAGCAGATGGCGGTGGTGCTCGTAGTCTGGACATGAACCTTGGTCAGGATAATGGTGTGACAGCCGTCGAGAACATCCGTACCATCGACCGCAACGGCAATGAACAGTGGTATGACATCAATGGCAGACATATCTCAAATCCTACCAAAGGATTGTATATCAAGAATGGTAGAAAGGTAATTATTAAATAAAAAAGGAGAACATAAATATGAAAAAGAAATATATCACCCCCAATATGGATGTTGTACTGCTGGGCACAAGCCAAAAACTTCTTGCAGGAAGTTATAGTAGTCCCATTGATCCTGGCATTCCTTCCGGACCTGCCCTTGGAAGAGATTTCGACGACGACACATTCTTCTTAGAATAACACTTCCCTTATCCGAACCATGACAGTGAGCCTCCATACACTGAAGGAGGCTCGCTGTCATAAAAGAACCGGGACTTCATCCCACCGATGGTGACGAGCCATTCGAAGAGTAAGATATTAATTATTTGGCGGAATCAAAATAAATCCTTATCTTTGCAGCGACTAAATATCTAAACAAAATGAAAAAAGTATTATCAATCATTGCCCTGTGTCTGTGTGTACAGTACAGTTTTGCCCTCGAGTTCTCCTTCGATAAGTTCGTAACCTTGCTGAAAAACGTGAATGCGGAAACAGCAAAAGGCTGTGGTTTCTCCTTCATCTATGCCGATGAAGACCAGCCAGAGGACGATCCAGGTACGAGCGTCACAGTGTATGGATGGGGCGTCGAGAAAGGTGAGAAGCAGGATTTCGGCTATGAGCTAAAATGTTTCTCCGACAATGCCTGTTATTTCTATTATCAGTTGGATACCTCCACGCAGGCTGCCATCTGTTTCAAGGACAAGGACGATGCCGACCGCTTCATCGAGAAAGCACTGGCATACGGCATCGTCATCATGAATGACGGCTATTATATTGCTGACGAGGAACTGCCTAACGGTACTGTTAAGGTAGATTCGTTCAGCGACTATAGCATCCTTACTCAAATGATGAAACCCGAGTATGACGAGGATTTCCACAAAGGATTCTATGTTATCCGTTTCTATTACTTTGCATAAAAAAAGAGAATATGAAAAAACTAATGACCATCGTGCTGATGCTGTTCTGCGCGACACTCGGCACACAAGCACAAACCATCAAGAAGGGGGATAAGTTCTGGGACGGCTCCAACCTTTATACTGTAAAGGAAATTAGGATGGGAACCATCGTCTATATGACAACCTCACAGGACAATGAACTGACATTGGAGAAGATGGCAGGCAAGAACGGGGAGTATAAGCTGATTCCCAGTCGTCAGGCTGAGGACTGCCCCATCCGCTTTGCAGAGTTCGGCTGGCGTGTACAGTATATCCGTCAGGACGGCATGAACTTCCTCGCCGTTCGCAAGCCTAAGGGTGAAACGATGTGGACGATGGTGCTGACTCCTGATAATGAAGACAACTGTTATGGTCAGCAACAGACCTTGGAGAAAGCCAATTGGGAGGATGTCGTCAATAATACCTTATTGAATACACCCTATCTCTGGAACATTCCCCGTGAACAGTTGCGCCTGATGCGTAACGAGATCCTGGCACGTCATGGTTATGTCTTCCAGTCTAAAGACCTCCGTGAGTATTTCAGCAAGAAGAGTTGGTATAAGCCTGTAGCAAATAACAGTGCCGTCAAACTTAATGTCATCGAGCAGACCAACGTCGAACTCATCAAGAGCGAGGAAGCTGTGGAGCCGGGACTCCATCCTGCCGATGTCGCTGGTGATGTCGACCAGTCGGACGTAGAGTAAGTTGAGCATCCTGCCACCTTACTCATTGGACTGATTACTTTTTTCATATACGCTGTTTTTTGATTTCGTAAAGACGAAACGGAGGATGGTGAACTGTACAATCATTGCCACGAGCATGACCAGTGGAGGAGCGATGAGGCGATGGACACCTAGCCAAAGGAAGATGTTGAAGAGGACGATATGCAGGAAGTAATTCACACCATGACTGCCTGCAAAGCCTATGAAGTTCTTCCACGTCGGTGTGGTGTGGAAGGTGAAGTAATTGGTGGCAATGAAGTTATAGATGAAACTGACGATATAGCCAACGGTATAGGCGATGTTGACATCTATCCATAACTGCAGGAGGAAATACACACCATAATGGATGGCAGCGGCGATGACTCCATTGATACAGAAGCGAAGAAACTGTCCTGTCCCACCCTTCTTTCTCGTTTCCTCAATAATCTTCGATAGCATAATCCGATGCAAAGATACGAAGAAAATTGAAAATTGAAAGTTGAAAATTGAAAATTAATTGTATCTTTGCAAAAAGATTTGCAAAGATGATTCTGCTAAGTTTCGACACGGAGGAGTTTGACGTGCCTCGCGAACACGGGGTGGTGTTCTCGTTGGAGGAAGGGATGAAAGTCTCTGTTGAGGGGACTAACCGTATTTTGGACGTACTGAAAGAGAATGGCGTAAAGGCGACCTTCTTCTGTACGGGCAATTTTGCGGAGAACGCCCCAGCGGTGATGCAGCGCATCATGGACGAGGGACATGAGATAGCGTGTCACGGGGTGGACCACTGGCAACCCCAAGAAACGGACTTCGAACGCTCGAAAGAGATCGTGGAGCGTGTATGCGGACGGAAGGTCTATGGCTATCGCCAGCCTCGTATGTTTCCTGTGAGCGATAGCGAGATAGCACGGGTGGGCTACACCTATAACTCTTCTTTGAATCCTGCATTCATCCCCGGGCGTTATATGCATCTGACAGCCCCACGTACCTGGTTTATGAAGGGTGATGTGATGCAGATTCCTGCCTCGGTGAGTCCCTGGATTCGTTTCCCGCTGTTCTGGCTCTCCCTGCATAACCTGCCAGAAGGGTTATACCACTGGCTGGTTCGTCGCACCCTGAAGCACGACGGCTATTTCGTCACTTATTTCCATCCGTGGGAGTTCTACGACCTGAAGGAGCACCCTGAGTTCAAGATGCCGTTTATCATCAAGAACCATAGCGGCAGGGAGATGATGCAACGGCTGGACAGCCTCATCAAGATGCTTAAAGAAAAGGGGAATAAGTTTGGCACCTTCACGGAATTCGTAACGCTACACACTAAACACTAAACGCTACACTCATATGATAAAACTTGCAACTGTATCACCCTGTTATAACGAGGAGGAGGTGCTGCACCAGTCGGTGGAGCGGCTGACGGTACTCTTCGAGCGTATGATTGCCGAAGGGCTTATCTCGGACGACAGTATGATGGTGTTCGTGAATGACGGCAGTCGTGACCATACGTGGGACATCATCCGTGAACTGCATGCCCAGAACCGTTTCGTACGGGGCATCAACCTGGCACGTAACGTAGGGCACCAGAATGCTATCATGGCAGGTATGATGACTGCCAAGGAATGGGCAGATGCCGTAGTGACTATCGATGCCGACCTGCAGGACGATATTGAGTGTATCCCCCAGATGGTGAAACATTTCGAGACAGGCAACGATATTGTCTATGGCGTAAAGGTGTCGAGGAAGGCAGACCCGCTGATGAAACGTATGTCGGCAATGGCTTTTTATAAGATGCAGCGTTCAATGGGTGTGGAGAGCATCTACAATCATGCCGACTTCCGTTTGATGAGTAAGCGGGCTCTCCAGATGTTATCGGGTTTTGAGGAGCGTAACCTCTACCTGCGTGGACTGATTCCAATGATTGGTCTGCCATCAACGACGGTGGATGACGTGATTAGCGAGCGTCAGGCAGGAGTCTCAAAATACACGCTGAAGAAGATGCTGAACCTAGCCATGGACGGCATCACCTCATTCAGTACACGGCCTATGCAGGCCATCTTCCATCTTGGCATCATCTTCCTGTTGATTGCCTTCGGCATCGCCGTCTATGTCATTCACGCCTTGATTGCAGGAACGGCAGTCCCTGGTTGGTCATCCCTTATCCTGTCAATCTGGTTGGTGGGTGGTTTTATCCTCATCTCCTTAGGTGTCACTGGCACGTATATCGGCAAGATCTATACGGAGGTAAAGCGGAGACCGCTGTACAATATTCAGGAGATTCTGAGTTAAACATTGATTAGTAACAAAAATCATCCACATGAATTCCATGCGGATGATTTTATTGTTGGTAATGTCTTAGTCTCTGGAAATAGGAATGTTGCTAATCTTGAGGGGCTTTTTTCTATAATCCAGTCCCCAGGCTGCGCAATTAAAGCAAAGAGATAAGCGGGCGATTGCTTCGGCAGATGTGGGGACACCTTCTATTTTGATAGAGACTTTGATGGGTACTCCGGCAGGAATATTAAATTCATCTGTCCGATTTTCTTTCCATTCATTAGTGTTGGCTACACAGATTCTAATTTTCTCGTCTTTGTAGATATTACCCTCGTCATCGTAGGCCTCATGCCAAGCACCAGTCCAGCTGGAGCCAAAATAGACTTTTTCAACATCGTTAGTACCTTCATTATTTAAAATCAAGTCAACGATAACAGTCTTGTCGCTGGCAACACAACGCTTAACCTTAACCTTGAAATCAGGATGGTTGGTGATAATCTTGATAGGTTTCTCATCCTGTGCATAGATACCTGTGACAATGAACATTGCCATCATCATCAATAAAAACTTTTTCATAATGCTTGTTGTTTTAGTTATTAATCTCTTGTGATAGGAATATTTCTGATGATAAGCCATTTGTCCTTATCAGGCAGTCCCCAGGCATCACATATGACAACGCCTTCAAAATAGGCAATGCTTTCTGCTGTCTCTGAGAAGTTGTTGACAGAGAAACTGACTTTTGCAGGAACTCCGGGAATCAGCCGATAGCCACTCACCGCACCCTCATACGCTTTGCTGTTGGCGACTTTTACCTTGACGGTGCTATTCTCATTTCCCTTATAGGTATTGCCCTCGTCATCATATATCTCCGTCCAGTATCTCCAATTACCAGCAATGACATCAATGATGACATCCTGAGTTCCCTTGTTTATAAAGACCATATCGAGGATAAGGGATTTCCCGCTTGTCGCACAACGCTTTACCTTAACATCAAAGTCCGGATGGTTCGTCACTATTTTCATTGGATTTTCCTGGGCATTCACATGCTGTAAGCCTAAGGCGAACATCGCCATCAAAACCAATAGAGTCTTTTTCATATTACAAATGTTTTTAATTTTATTAGTATGATTATTTATTCAAACTGAGCAGTCGCCTGCGAGCCTCCTCATGTCCTGCGCCGGCAGCCAAGCGGAGCCATTTGCGTGCCGTGTCTTTGTCACGTCCGATATAGAGCAGTCCAAGTTGGTATTGTGCCTCGACATGGGACGACGTAGCAGCCTTAAGGAAATAGTTCTTTGCCGTCTCTCGATTGTGTCCGTCGTAGTTGCTGTTGATGTAGAGCATACCCATCTGGTAGTTTGCCTCGACACTGCCAGAGTCAACAGCCTCCAGGAAGTAGCCGCGCGCCTTCTCATACTGCATGGCGCGCATCTGTTTCTTTCCCTGATTGATTAAAGCCTTTACCTGTTCACTCTGATTGTCCTTCTTCACCCTGTCGTCACTCTTGGCAACAGGTTTCTGAGCTGGAACATCCAAGACATTACGTGTCTCGATCTTCTTGGCAGCTTTGGCAGCAAGTTGCCAACTCTTCCAATCGTTGTTAACAGCCACAACACTGGGGGTCTGGCTCTTGCCGTTCTCCACCACCGACTTACGTTTCACCTGCGTGGTGACATAGTCACTCAGGTCGCCCATTGTAACAGCACCGCCTGTCTGTTGTAACTTATCCAGAAGATAATAGGTGAACATGCCATGCTTCATCGACTTATAGGGATAGGCGGTCTCATTTCCCTGGGCTGCAGAGAACACCACGGTATTGCTGCCTACAGGATTAGAGTTAGGCTTGATGGCGACACCACGCGACGAAGCCAGCATCTTGCCGTCGCGCTTGGCTCCACTGAAGCAAGCATCGAGAAAAACCATGATACTCTTGGAGTTCATCTTTCCCAATTTGTCATAAAGCACCTTGGTACTGAGGGCACTGGTGGCTGGCGACTTGCTGAAGCCGTCAACAGGCAGGAGATAGGCTTCCTTACTATTCTCATCGGGCATACCATGACCCGTATAGTAGATGATGGCACGAGCCGTTCCATCATACGCTTTCAACGCATCTTCGAGCCAACTGAACTGATAGTTCATCTCGTTGAGAGTGGCATCAGCTACAAACCTGATATTACTCTCTGGAATGCCTAATGTTTTCTGGCAATAGATACGGAACACCTCACCATCATTCCTGGCAAAGGGGACACTCTCCTCGTACTTGTAGTTCTCGTTGGAGATAATAATGACAAAGGTATTCTCATCCTTTACGTCATTGACGAAGATCTTGGTATCCACACTATCCTGAGCCCTCACACTTCCGAGGCACAGCATCATTCCTATTACATATAATAAGGTATATCTCATTATACTATTCATATCAATATTCAGGTTAGTACGCCACAAAAATAAGTAATATTTGTGAAACCAACAAATTTTAAAAATGAATTTCTTTGTTCTGCTCTCGATTTTTTGTACTTTTGCAAAGTAAAAAGGAGTAAAGAGATGAAGTTAACCGTTGGTTTTGACGCGAAGCGCATTGTTCGTAACGGGACTGGGTTAGGAAGCTACGGAAGGACACTGGTGAACGACCTCATTAGACAGGGGGATGACGACATCGCCCTGCACCTCTATGTCCCCGACAAAGGACGCGACGACCTCCGCCACCAAATCCTCGACGGTGCCACCTTCTGCTACCCAACAGCCAACTGCCAACTTCTAACCGCTATTTGGCGCACCCACGGTATCGTCAAAGACCTTCAGAAAGATGGTATACAGGTCTATCACGGTCTCTCTGGCGAACTCCCTATAGGACTTAAGAAGGCAGGCATCAAAGGTGTCGTCACCATCCACGACCTTATCTTCATGCGCCACCCGGAATACTACCATTGGATAGATACGAAGATCTACGAATGGAAGTTCCGTCAGACTGTCAAGGAGGCAGACCGTATCATTGCCATCAGTGAGCGCACCAAACAGGACATCATGGAGTTAGGGGGAGTTAGCGAAGACAAGATAACGGTCATTTATCAGAGTTATGCGCCCCGATTCTCCGAAAAACCGTCTCCAGAACAAGTGGCGGCAATATGTGAACGTTATCAGTTGCCTGAACGTTTCATCCTGAACGTAGGAACTATCGAGCAACGGAAGAACCTACGACTGGTTGTGGATGCTCTGAACGACTTGCCAGAGGACATCCATTTGGTTGCCGTAGGACGACAGACGAAATATGCGGCACAACTGCCTAAGAATCCTCGTGTCCATCTGTTGAGTGGTGTCAACGATGAGGCCTTGACTGCTATTTACAGTTTAGCCGAGGTCTTTGTCTATCCCTCCCGTTATGAGGGTTTCGGCATTCCCATCATCGAAGCGATTGCAGCAGGGCTCCCTGTGGTGGCGTGTACAGGTTCTTGTCTAGAAGAGGCTGGCGGACCAGCCAGTATGTATGTAGATCCGGATGATGCCAAAGGAATGGCATCTGCCGTCCTGTCGATGCTCAAGGGAAACACAGACCGAGAGCAGCGTATCCGTCAAAGTCAACAATATATCGAGCGTTTCAAGGGCACTGATGTAGCAGGACAGGTGTTGGAAGTGTATCGCTCATTATTATAAACTTATGAAAACGGTATGATTGAATTTGGTTTGATAGTCTTGTTTTTATTAGTCCTCTATGGAATCGGCTTATTAGGATTATCACTTTTCCGACTTATCGAATATCTTGCACTTCATGGTATGATGTCCAATCAAGCAGACGGACATCCAATAGAGGCTTTTCTTCGAGGACTTTGGTTCGATAATGTAGTAAATTGCTATATCTTTATCATTCCCTTGGCTGTCGTTCTTCTTGCCGCCTGTTTCGGGAACTTCCATAAAGGATGGCGTAAGTTTGCTACTTGGTGGATAGGAACACTTACTGTCCTGGTCTTTGCACTTTCAGCCTCCAACATCCCCTATTACGCCTATTTTGCAAAGGACATCAATTCTTCGATCTTCAATTGGTTTTCGTACGTAGGAACTACTACTGGGATGGTCTTTGGCGAGCGTTCATGGTGGTTATATATAGCACTTTTTCTCATCATTGCAGGACTTTATGTGTGGATTATCAGCACCATCTATCTATGGAGTAATAAAAAGCTATCATCCGTACCAGGCAAAAGATTCAAATGGCAGGATTTAATCGTTTCTATGGCACTCATTGGTCTTTGTGTCTTTGGTATAAGAGGTCGTATAGGCTATAACCCCATCAAGATCAGTCAGGCATACTATTGTAATGATGCCTTTCTCAACCAACTGGGCATCGCCCCTGCTTTCAATCTCTTAACCAGTATCATGGATGATATGCGGCCAGAAAATGAGGAACTACAACTAATGCCTTACCCAGAGGCTATCTCTCTTGCCCGCAAGAGCCTTGGCATATCAGGATGCGCAGACTCTGCCCACGTCCTCAGACAAGTGATTGCCGAGGAGAACGTACAACGTCCCAATATTGTATTTATACTTATGGAGTCCATGTCGGCAGCATTACTCCATCAAGGACAGACTCCCACTCTTGATAGTCTGGCCAATCACTCGCTCTATTTTCCATATTTCTATTCTGCCGGTATCCATACCAACCATGGCATCATTGCTTCACTCTATAGTTTTCCTGCACTCATGAAACGTAATCTCATGAAAGGAACTGTCACGCCTCATCGTAACGGAATACCCACTATCTTGAAGAAATACGGTTATCACAATATGTTTTTCATGACCCATGAGGCACAATATGACAACATGCAGGCTTTCTTACTGACAAACGGTTACGACGAGGTCTATTCACAGACAGACTATCCCATGTCGGAAAGAGTGAATGCTTTCGGAGTAAGCGACCATTTTCTCTTTGACTACGGATTGAAGACCATCAACCAAGTAGCCAAGAAAGACACACCATGGATGGCAACATTGCTGACTATCAGCAACCATCCCCCTTATGTCATCCCCGACTGGTTTCACCCACATTCTTCCGAACAAGAATCACAGATTGTAGAATATACAGACTGGTGTGTTGGAGATTTTATAAAGAAAGCCAAGCAACAGGCATGGTGGAAGAACACAGTCTTCATCATTGTGGCAGATCATGGAATGCTAGTAGGCAAAGTGAATAGCGAACTCCCAGCGTCCTATAACCACATCCCACTTTACATCTTTGGTCATGGCATTCAGCATGAGACCTGTCAAGGATTGGGGACTCAGGTAGACATCATGCCTACCCTCCTTTCCCTTTTGGGTATGGGGTATGATTATGACGGATTTGGCATTAATCTTCTCAAAAAACAGAGGGAAATGGTTTTCTATACTGCTGATGACCAGATTGTCGGACGTGACGCAAAAGGATATTACATCTTCAAGCCTGCCACTGGACAACATTTTTATTATGGCAATGATCCCAAGTCTCAGGAAGCATTGCATCGCTATGCTACATCGATGATACAAACAGCAGAATATTTACAACGAAAAGAAAAAAGAGAGCCTTAAAGACTCTCTTTTGTAAATTCATATATTTGCATCTCCCGCTTCGGTTCTTCATAGAGCTGCTTAAAGCGATAACCTTCTTTCTGGAACTCAGGGAAATTTCGTTCCACATCACTTTTGAGAATCAGCAGGAATCCTTTTTCAGGTTTTTGCTGATGGAAACTCTCAATACGGTTCCCCATATAGAAATTGACCTCAAAGAAATGAACCGGATCGCCCTTTGCCTTCACTCCATATTCGATATATTCATATAGCACTCCTTTACTAGCTGGAGCAACCTGTTCCATGGCTGCAATTTCTCCTTTGATAGACTTGGCATTCAATACCGTCGGGGTATAGAAACCGTCAAGTGACAGATATAAGCCTATAATAAGAACAAGAGCTGTCACGATAGCATGCTGGGGACGCTTTACCCAATACCAACACCCCAAAATGCCAGGCAGAATAATCAACGGCCACTGCCACCACGCTCCTCCGTCCTCTAAATGATGCAACATGGCTATATTAACTGTTGCATGACGACCATGGAAGATGTCTTCCGGCACTATGCCCGTCTTCACAACGAAAAGACATATTGGTAATACAATTGATAAGGTTGCCAATACTCCACAAAAGACATGAACGGCCTTTTTACCTGTCGTCGTCAGCCATTGCATATAACGGGTGATGAAAAATGCCAGGAAAGGATAAATGGGCATCAAATAGACAGAGCGCTTACTCTGGGGGATACAATAGAACACGAAGATAACGATAACCGCACAGAAGGAAAAAAGTGTTGTAGGATTCGTCTCACGGATCCATCGGGTAATTTGCTGCCACTTTCCTTGTAGGACAGGTTTCTTCCATGTGAGTGAAAATAGGGATATCAACAACATCAATGTCCAGGGAATATATCCCAGAATCACCGTAATAAAATTGTAATACCACGGCTCCACACATGACTCATACCCCATGGTACTCGTCATACGTCCTATATTCTCTTCGTACATGAGATCAAGGAACTCTGTACCCCCCTGTTGCCAAGCAAAATAGAACCAGAGAGCATAGGGTATCAGTGAAAGAAGTCCCCATGCAAACATCAAAAAGAATACCTTGAAGAAGTTCACCCGTCTTAAGAGCAGGAAAATGCCTGTAACCAAACAAGGAATAAGGCTCCCTACCGGACCCTTTGTCAGTGTACCGAGACCCATCAGGATAATTGCCAAGAGAGGAATACCTTTCATCCCTTGCTCATACCATCTGAATAATAAATAAAGAGAACATACCGTAGCTGCTGTCAAAACCATGTCCACACGACAGTTTGCTCCAGCCCTATGCAGTTCAAAACTCGTAAAGGCGACTAATGCAGTGACAATAGCGGTCTCCGTATTTTTCCTGCGCAGATAGAAAGCAAACGTTGACATGATCATCACAATAAGAGCGATTGCTGAAGGCAGACGTGAGGAAGCCTCCGTCACCTTACCCCTGATAGCACTGACCGCTGCCACACACCAATGAAAGAAGGGGGGCTTATAAGCCATCTCACCACCGTTGTTACGAGGCAAAGTCCAATTATCTGTTGCTAACATAGAATATGACACTACAGACTCACGAGGCTCTCCTTTGGTGTGATACTCAGAGAGTCCGATGAAAGGTAATAGCGTGAGACAGCAGATGATGAGCAACAACCAGAATACGCGATTTGTGAATAACTTCTTCATAATATTTACAGCATGTATCTGCAATCTATAACCTTTTTCTGAGTACGCTCACGTATATTCCTGAACTCTGGCCATGCAGTGGTAATGACCAACGAATCAGACCTTTGTATTAACTCCTCATAGCTGGCAATGTAGGTAACGGGCAAATCACCATAATAGCGACGGAACTCATTGATGGCAACGGGGTCGTAACCCAAAATATTCTTGTAACCTAATGAAACGAGAGCCCTAATAATCTTTGCACTTGGCGTATCTCGAACATCGTCGCTTCCTGGCTTGAATGACAGACCTAGGATGCCAATAGCTTGACTGCGGTCTGCTCCTATAGCACGAACAATCTTTTGGGCTATTGCCTGAGGCATACCATCGTTGGTGTCTATCACATTTTTCAGAATCTTTGCGTCGAAACCTGCTGTGTGACTCACGGCATAGAGCGCATTGGTGTCTTTGGGAAGACAATAACCTCCATAACCACAGCCTGGATATACGTAACTTGCCATCGTTGCACCGTTCCAGCGTTTGTCCATGTGGAGGATACGGAAAGCCTCAGCCACATCAATACCGCCAATGGTATCGGCTACGAGACTCATCTCATTGCTATAGCTGATGAGGGTGGCCAGAAGAGTGTTAGACAGGTACTTGATGAACTCGCCGGTGTTGAGCGATACACAATAAACAGGCTCACTAACGGTAGCATATACCTGGCGGAGGATCTGTGCGGAATGCTCATCGCTAACGCCTAATACAATGCGATCGGCATGGATAAAATCGTCCCAGCAGTGACCCTCACGCAGAAACTCGGGGTTGTTGGCTATGCCAATCGTGCGACCCACTTGTACACCTTTCCCTTCCAGGTAGGGGATAATCTTGCCAGAGGTGGTCGATGGTGGGATGGTACTCTTTACGACCATTACCTTATATGCTGCGCCGTTTGGTATTGCTTCGAGTGTCTGGTCGATTGCCGAGAACAAATAGGTCAAATCGGCCTGTCCGTCGCGTCCGTAAGGTGTTCCGACGCAATAATATATACATTCACTTTCCTTGACGGCCTCAGCCAACCCGTCGGTGCCGATAGGGAAGAACCTATGGCCGAGATGACGCGTCAGGGCCTCGTCGAGTCCTGGCTCTAGAAAGGGAAGGCTTCCGCCTTTGATCGTTGCGAGACGCTCAGGATTGATTTCCACGCCATACACAGTATGGCCGTATTCTGCAAATCCAAGGCTTGTGGTCAATCCCACGAAACCCAAACCAAAAACTGTTATCGTCATATTTTTATTGTTTTATTCTACCAAGCATATTCACCCTGATCGCTCTCCTTCAGATATTGGAGGAAACGACTGACTCCCTCCTCCACATGGATGGTGGGATTGTAGCCTAACAAACGACGTGCTTTGTCAATCTTAGGACAACGGCGTTGTGGATTATTGGTGAGATATTCCTTATCCTCTGAAACAGCATACTTCACCTGTCCTGTATAACCAAAGATTTCACGACCGGCCTTGGCATAGATTTCTGCCAACTGGGCAATCGTAATCTCTGGAGTTTCGATGCCGATATTGAAATAGTCGTACTTCCCGTGGAGCATTATTTTGAAATAGCCGCAAACCGAGTCAGCGATGTAGCAGAAGGTGCGGGTAGGTGTACCATTGGAGAGAATCTCTATATCGCGGTTCTGCATGACGGCTAAGGCGAAGTCTGCGGGTACACGTTTGTCACCGATGCGCATGCCTGGACCATAGTTATTGAACGGACGGGCTACACCGATAGGCATCTGGTATTTCTGGGCAAAGAGCATACACATGGTTTCACCAAAGCGCTTCGATTCGTCGTAGCAAGCACGTGGACCAGTGGCACAAACGTTGCCGTTATAGTCTTCAGAAGTTGGTACATGAGCAGGATCGGGATCTCCGTAAAGCTCACTTGACGAGAAGAACAAGAATCCTTTCACACCACGTGGAGCGTAAAAGTCAAGCAGTGAACGCAGTCCCCAGATATTGGCATCAAGGGTCTCAATAGGATACTTGCGATAGAACATCGGCGAAGCGATAGAGGCCATGTGGATAATGAAGTCTGCTTCGGCAGCACCCTCAACGTCGGCAATGTTATCCTTGATGATATCGAACTTACGAAGTACGACCTTGGGATTCTGTTCCAACTTTAATATCCAGCCGGGCTGACCCAACATAAAATTGTCGAGGCCGATGATTTTCTTGATGCCCAACTCTTCAGCCTCTGCGGCAAAGAACTGCATCATATAATAACCTAAAAATCCAGCGCAGCCCGTAATCAATACGGTAGAGCCGTTGAACTTGGCACGCTCTTCTGCGGTAAGACCATTGAGCGTGTGCTTGATGTCGTTTTGTAAGATATTCATTTTCGTTTGTTATTATTATTCCTATTTTCTTATTTTATCAGTCGCCAAGGTGCTCTGTTCTCATCCCACATCTTGTTTAACTTTTCACGGTCTCTGACGGTGTCCATGCACTGCCAGAATCCTTCGTGACGATAGGTCTTCAATTGTCCCTCTGCGGCCAGTCGCTCCAAAGGCTCTGCCTCGAATGCTGTCTGATCATTTTCAATATAATCAAACACCTTAGGGCTAAGAACAAAGAAACCACCGTTAATCCAGCCTTGGTTTACCTGAGGTTTTTCCTTGAAGGAGCGGACATAGTCCTCATCGTCTATCTGCAGTTCACCAAAACGAGCAGTCGGATGTACTGCTGTTACCATTGCCAAACACCCTGCCTGACGATAATTGCTTACCAACTGGGCGATATTGACGTCGCTGACAGCATCACCATAGGTCATCATGAAGTCCTCCTGACCTATAACATCCTTCAGCCTTCGAACTCGTCCGCCTGTAAGTGAATCAGGACCTGTATCAACAAGTGTTACCCGCCAGTCTCGGGCGTTCTCATTAATATATTGAATAGAACCATTGCTAAGGTCAATGGTGAAGTCGTTGTTGCGAGCATAGTACTGCAGGAAATAGTCCTTGATAACCTCACCTTTATAGCCTAAGGCTATCACGAAATCCTTATAGCCATAATGGGCGTAGTGGTTCATGATATGCCATAAGATGGGTTTTCCGCCAATTTCAACCATTGGCTTGGGAATGAGTTTTGTGTACTCGGAAAGACGAGTGCCGAAACCTCCGGCTAGAATGATGGTTTTCATAAGCTGTTGATAAGTTTACAGATTAATAATATGTCATCTTCACTGAGTTCCGGATGCATAGGTATGGAAATGATGTGGGCATAGACCTCATCGGTAACAGGCAGGTCTACGTCTTCATGGAAATATGTGAGATGATGGTTGGGGGCATATTGTATGCCATATTGTATATCATGTTCCTTCAGTTTTTGCTCCAATAGCGGACGTTTGCCGTCAAGAATCTGGAGAGCAAAAATATGGGGAACGATATCATGCTCGTAATCCATAGGTGTCAGTCTGACATAGGGCGTATTTTTCAGAAGCTCAGTATAGCGCTGGGCAATGTAACGGCGGCGAGGTGCGAATTCTTTTTCAAAGCGGGAAAGCTGCACTTGTCCGATAGCAGCAAAGATGTTACTCATATGATAGCGATAACCTTGCTCCACGACATCGAATTGCCAACTACGCTGACCGGCATAGCGTTTCTCGGAATCTTTCTGGACGCCTAATAGTCGGGCATCGCTCACCTTCTGGATAATTTCCTCGTCAGCAGTAAGGATTGCACCTCCTTCTCCTGTGGTAATGTTTTTTATTCCATCGAACGAGAAACAGACGACATCGCCCATAGCACCTATTTTCTGCCCATGATGAGTACAACCAAAACAATGGGCAGCATCTTCTACCAAACGCAGTCCATACTCATGGGCAAAAGCCTGATAATCATGAGCAAGACTACAGTTACTTGCATAATAGACAGGCATAATGGCTGTAGTACGGGGAGTGATGCGACGCTTAGCATCTTCAAGGTCGAGTGTCAGCGTATCTGGGCGGATATCGCAGCTGACAGGTTTACAACCAGCTGCCGTGATGGCTTGATAAGTTGCTACGAATGTAAATGAAGGAACCAAGACTTCGTCGCCAGGTCTTGTTACAGCCTCTACAGCGAGATGCAACGCTGCCGTTCCGCTGTTGACGCAGATGGCACGACGACCTCCGCCAATGTACTTTTCTAATTGGTGCTCAAACTCACCTACGGTGGCTCCCATGCCTAAGTAACCAATATCCTCAATGACGTGTGCTACGGCCTCTGATTCAGCCTTGCCTACAACCGATTTAGATAATCTTATCATATAGAATTCACTTTTTCGGTACAAAGATACAGAAAAAAGAATAAAAGTACAAAATTTTATTGTATCTTTGCAACCAAAGAGATTGAAATTATGACAGATTACAAAATTGAAGACATACAAAAGTGTATACTAAACATTCTTGTGGCTGTTGATAAGGTATGCCGTGAAAACGGTATTCGCTATTGGCTTTCCGATGGAACCATGTTAGGTGCTGTACGACATGGAGGTTTCATACCATGGGATGATGATGCAGATATAGCCATGCCCCGTCCTGACTATGAGCGATTCGTTAAACATGCTGACGAATGGCTTCCGAAACCTTTCGAGTTGCAGACCTTTGAGAAAGATGAGAACTGTACCAGTGAATTTCTGAAAGTAATCGACGGAAGCACCACACTCATTGAGCACTGGGCACTTAACCAAGTAGGAGGTGTCTATATTGACGTATGTCCTATTGATGGTATTCCCGCACAAAAATGGCGTCGTAAGTTGCGTATCAATTTATATCACATGCTGAAGAGCTGGGTTTATCTGCGAAGCCGTGATCCTTACAAGCGAGGTCATGGGTATACATCATGGCTTCCTCGATTGCTACAGGCTACAGTTAAAAATATTACTTTGCAACGTTTGAAAAAACGAATCCAAACCGTTTATGATTACGAGACAGCACCACTCGTTGCTGATTACGATAGCGGTGACCGTAGCACTATGCCGCGAGAAGTCATGGGAAAACCTACCCCTATCATGTTCGAAGGGTGTGAGTTGATGGGCGTGGAACATCCTGATACATATCTGAAGTGTCTGTATGGTGATTATATGAAGTTACCGCCAGAAAATCAACGCCATATCCACGGTTTTGATTATGTAGATTTTGAACTCTCTTTTCACGATTACCACGACACTAGAGTCTTCAAATGAATCTATAGCGCGTCCATGTCAAGATTGCCTATATCTTCGTTTACAGTCATTACTTCAGCCTGTCCGACGACGGATTTAGATAGCTTTATCATAACGATTTGTAGGAATTTCTAATTATTTGCTTACCTTTGTCTGCCAAATGAAGATTGTGATAGATAGTGCGTTTAGTCAACAGGCTGGGTTCATCGCAGAATTACCCCGCCTTATTGCAAATGGTGAGGGCGAGACCGTCTATGACAAGCGTAATCGTGTGGTTCGCTTCCGTCACGACGGATCTGTGCTGATGGCGAAACGCTATAAGCGTGTGAACTTTATTCAACAGATTATCTATACCTTCTTTCGCAAGTCCAAGGCAGAGCGGGCTTTCCTTTTTGCTGACGAATTCCGTATAAGGGGCATTGACACGCCACGACGAGTGGCGTTTATGGAAGAACGCCGGTGGGGGTTGTTTTCTGTGGGTTACTTTATCAGTTTAGAGACTAAAGGTGAAGAGACGCACCTTTTACTGCGCGAAGTGCAGCAGTTCAGTCATAAATTAGCCGATGCTGTCGCCAGACAGACGATGCTGATGCATAGTCGGGGTGTACTACACGGTGACTTAAACCTCTCGAACTATCTATGCGTGGAAACGGCAAAAGGTTATCGCTTCACGATGATTGACACAAATCGCTCGCATTTCTGCGATGGCTGGCCCTCGGACAATCAGTGCCTTCAAAATATGGTACGATTGACTCATCGGCGCGACCTTTACGAATACTTAATACGTAGCTATGCACGTCAGCGTGGATGGGATGAAAACACCACTGCTGCTAAGGCAATTCATTTGCTCGACCGTTTCGAGAGCCATCGCCACCTGTAGGCACGGCGCACACTTGGCATCAGCTCAAGATAACTGTGACTGGTATCAATGACAAGTTGACCGTGGTTAGTGTTGACATGTAAAGGTGTCATATAATTGTTGCCATACTGGGTACGTAGGAACTGGTCGTAGCCGACAGGAACAGGCACCTTCATCATTTCAAAGTCTACTTCCAGCGTCTCATCGAAGATACTCTTTGGAAGGATATAGCGAGTTCCGTCAATACCTAACTGAGCAACACGGTTGCAATCGTCCCATGTATATTGTCGATATATGTCCTCTATGGGCTTGAACAAATTGTAGAAACCATGCTTGTGGACTAACCATTTCCATTTGTATTTGCGGAAGATTAGGCCAATGCGTCCAGAGAATAAAATGGAATAGTCAATGCTTTTCAGCCCTTTCATACGCCTGCCTGCCTCCTTCATGCCTTCGTTTAGGAGTGACTCGTCGTCGGGTACGCCTTCAAAAGCAAAAATATCGATGAAGATGCCTTGGTTAAAAGGACGATAGCTGTCGCTAGGACGAATGGCGGCTGTGTCACTGCGTCTTAGCTGTGCATGTCCGCGATAGTAGTGTTTATCGGTCTTAGCTGTTTGGAAAAAATAGGGTTCACGGAATACTTTCGGAGAAATTTCTTGCAGGCGGTCGTAGTCGGGACGCGGCATACACAGGTCAATGTCATCGTCCCAAGGTATGTAGCCATGGTGGCGGATGGCCCCCAAGAGAGTGCCACCATCGCACCAGATTCGCAGATTATATTGCTTACAGACATCTATCAGTTTCTGGAACATGTCAAGCTGTATGTTCCACACCTTCTTCATTTCGTGCGAGATGAAATAGCCGTCGCGTATCTCATTTTCTGGGTTGACAAGGTCTTTCATTGTTAATGGTTATTATGTTTGTACATATTGTCTAATGCTTCATTCAAAGCATGTGTGAGGAAATTACCGTTGTTGAGTTGCTCGCTTACCCTTCTCACGTTGGTACGCATCTGTTGTATCTGTCCATCTGTAATTGTCGATAAAGCTGTTCCCAGATCGGCAATAGAGTCAATACATATTCCGATACCCTCCTGTTCTATGATAGGGGCAACGGCTGCCTGTTTCCATATTATGACAGGCAGATTGGCACGGATGTAGAATGATACCTTGTGAGGACTGTTCCAACGTAGGTATTCACCAAAATTGCCCGAACAATTTTCAAGTGAGTCACCGTCCCACACGAAGCCAAAATCCGCATCTACGTTTGCAATAAAATCATCGGCAGGAGTGAAGGGATGGAAAATAATGTTATCGTTGTCTGGCATGTTGGGCAGCCCATTGCGATTGCCGTAGATATGAAGTTCGTAGGACAATTCCGTCTGTGCCAATTGTAGGAGAAATGCGTTCTTTCGCATAGCCAGTGCACCGGCATACACTAGTCGTATGGGTTTGGAAATACTACTTTCCTTGTATTGGCTCTCTGCAGGTGAACGGTAATCAAATAGCCCCAGCGAACCGATAGGATGCTGATAGCCATGTTCTTTTAACCAGCTTTTCATCATGTTGTTCGAGGCAATGACGTAGTCAGCGTGCATCAGTCGGCGGATTTCCTTTTCTTCTGTGAGCTTCCGTCGACGGAACGAGCCCAAGTCATGAATGAGTGCAATCGTCCTCGCACCACGCAAACGCGCCACGTTGCAGAGAAAAGAAAAGTATTTCTTGACAGGATATTGCAACAATACGAAATCGTCTCGACGAATACAGAACACATACTTCACAATGCCAGTTAGGTCAATGAAGAATGTTACAATCTTGCCAGCATAGAATGTACGTCGCAATCCTAGATTTGTAGCACCCAACTCCTTGAGTGTGTCTTCATTGTCGGTCTTTGCCTTGTTACCTGCACCATTCAGGTTGCGGTAGTTGCGGGTGATATAACACAATCTGTTCATAATGATTTGTTTATTTGAATGGCACGTTCCATGATTGGAGCCATATCATAGTATTTGTATTCTGCCAATCGGCCACCGAAGATGATGCTTCTCTCACGGGCTGCCAGTTGTTTGTATTGTGTGGCTATACGGTCGTTTCTATCGTCATTTACGGGATAATATGGTTCAAATCCTTCCTGCCACTCAGATGGGTATTCGCGAGTGACGATAGTCGATGGTATCTTGTAGACCATGTCACCGAACATCTCAAAATGTTTGTGCTCGATGATGCGGGTATAGGGAATATTTCGATCGGTGAAGTTCACCACGGCATTGCCCTGATAATTTGCCACAGGTATTAACTCATGTTCAAAGCGTAGTGTGCGATAGTTAAGTTTCCCAAACTGGAAATCAAAGTATTCGTCAATAGGACCCGTATAAACTATATGTTCAGCTTGCTCTTGCCAATAGCCCCTATCTGCGAAAAAGTCTGTATTGTTTAAACACATGGTACCACTCAGTAAACCCTCTATAAGCGGATTATAACCGCCAATAGGAATGCCTTGGTATCTGTCGTTGAAATAGTTATTGTCATAGGTGAAACGCAGTGGAAGACGCTTGATAATAAAAGCAGGCAAGTCGCAGCACCGTCGTCCCCATTGTTTTTCGGTATAGCCCTTGATAAGTGCTTCGTAGATGTCGCGACCAACAAGTAGCAGGGCTTGTTCTTCAAGGTTGCGAGGGATATCAACTCCGGCTGCTTTCATCTGCCTGACTGCTTCTTGTCGCTGTTCGTCAATCTTACATTGAGCCATCTCGGGCATCCTTGTGCCCCACATTTGGTAAAATGTGTTCATATTGAATGGCAAATTATAGAGCCGTCCTTGATAATTGGCAAGTGGCGAATTTGTAAAGCGGTTAAACGGTACTATGCTGTTCACCAGCTGCCACACTTCTTTGTTGTTGGTATGGAAAATGTGGGCACCATATTTATGCACATGAATACCCTCTATGGTCTCACAATAAAGATTGCCTCCCAAATGGGATCGCTTCTCGATAACCAAACAACTCTTGCCTCGCCTAGTAGCAAGATAGTTGAAGGTGGCTCCAAAGAGCCCTGACCCTACTATAAGATAGTCATACTTTTTTTTCATTGCTACTAAATTTAATTATTTTGACTATCACGTGAAGCACTTCTTCGTGAATCTCCATCCCTCATTTCTTCGTTATTTTTGTACTCAAAAATATTATCATCACCATTTTACAGATGGTTCTTTTTTTTTAATTGTTTGTCTCTTTTGAATGCTTTTTTTCAAGTATCTTTCCATTGACAACGACAAATCGTTGGTCAAACTCGGCATGGGTTCGCTTCCAGCGGTCGTGGGTCCATAGATAAAATGCCGGCTGCCGACGTACGGACGATTCCAGCATCTGAAAGAATCGGCGAGTGATGTCAAACTCCCCTGTCTTACCTGCTTCGTTGTATAGCAGGTGGAAAGTACAGATGTATTTGCCACGACAAGGCCGCTCCATTTCCACATAGAATACAGCATTATTCATCTTTCGCATAATGCGTTCTGTCCCTGTGAAGACAGGGGTATCGTGATTGAGGAAATCTACCCAGAGGTGCATGTTCTCCCACTTGGGGGACTGGTCGCTGATGTATCCAAACAACGAACACCGGTTCTCGCGCTTATATGTCACCAGATAGCGAAGGATGTCCTTTTTCGGCACACATACACCGCCATGAGCCGAACGTATCTTGATGAATAAGTAATCGAACGCATCATTTTTCAGTGGGTGATAGATGAGTCCTGTGACGGCATCGGGATGACGATGATAAGCCAGTCCTGTGGCCGACAGCCACTCCCAGTTACAGTAATGGCCAAGGATAGCGGCACAGTCCTGTCCCTTGTCAAAGCACTGCTCCAATTGCTCAACACCACGGAACTCAATATGACGAAGCAACTTCTCGTTACTGATGTTCAGCAACTTTATCGTCTCGAAGATATAGTCGCATAACCAATGATAAAACTGTCTCTCCGTCTGTCGAAGGGTGGCCTCGTCTTGCCCAGGGAAGGACGTGGTAAGGTTGCGCCAAACCAATTTGCGGCGATACCGTACTATATAATATACTAGTACAAATATCATGTCCGACAAAGCATAGAGCAATGCGAAAGGCAGGGCTGCCAACATTCGAAATAAGGTATAGAACAGTATATATTGGATTTTTGTCATCATACCGAATTCTCTGCGTTTAACTTTGTAGCTCATGTAACTTCCTGTAATAACCACTAGCTGCTAGCAATTCCTCATGGGTACCACGCTCCACTATCTGTCCCTCATGCAACACACATATCTCATCGGCATTTTTGATGGTAGAAAGACGGTGGGCAATAGCTACGGTCGTACGCGTCTTCATCAGTCGCTCTAAAGCATCCTGTACCAAGCGCTCGCTCTCTGTATCAAGGGCCGACGTTGCCTCATCGAGAATAAGGATTGGTGGGTTCTTCAAGATAGCACGGGCAATGGATACACGCTGACGCTGTCCACCCGAAAGTCGTCCGCCACGATCACCGATATTTGTATCGAAGCCATGCTCGCTCTGCATGATGAAGTCGTAGGCATTGGCAATCTTTGCCGCCTCCTCAATCTGCTCCTGTGTGGCATTTTCCACACCGAAGGAGATATTATTTCTAAAGGAGTCGTTGAAGAGGATGGCTTCTTGGTTAACATTACCAATCAACTGGCGCAGGTCGTGAATACCAAGATTCTTCACGTTGATGTCATCAATCAACACCTCACCCTCCTGTACATCGTAATAACGGGGAATGAGGTCGACCATCGTCGACTTACCACTACCAGACTGTCCTACAATCGCTATCGTCTTGCCCTTCGGAATAATCAAGTTGATATGACGGAGGATCCATTTTTCTCCATAGCGGAAGGAAACATCACGGAACTCAATCTGATGATCGAAAGAAGCAATATGCTTGGGCTGTGCAGATTCCTTGATGGTATTTTCTGCCTTTAGAATCTTATCGATACGCTCCATGGAAGCCAATCCCTTCGGAATATTGTATCCTGCCTTAGAGAACTCTTTCAGCGGCTGGATAATGGAGTAAAGGATTACCATATAATAGATGAAGGTAGGACCTGTGATTGTCTGGGTGTTCAGCACGAGGATACCACCAAACCACAGCACAATGATAATCATCACTGTACCAAGGAACTCACTCATCGGATGGGCCATCGACTGACGGATGTTTACTCGCATTATATCATTACGGTACGACGAGTTGATCTTGTCAAAGCGCTTGTTCATCTTCTCTTCAGCACAGAAAGCCTTAATGATACGGAGTCCCCCCAGCGTCTCTTCCACCTGACTCATCGTGTCGCTCCAAAGAGCCTGAGCCTTGATACTCTTCTGCTTCAGCTTACGACCCACCAACCCCATGAACCATCCGAAGATCGGCACGAAGATAATCGTAAACAGAGTGAGCTGCCAGGATACAAAGAGAAGAGTAGAGAAATAGACAATGATAAGGATAGGATTCTTGAACAGCATGTCCAGACTCGACATGATGCTCGACTCTACCTCTTGCACGTCGCCACTCATACGGGCAATAATATCGCCCTTACGCTCCTCAGAGAAAAAACCTAAAGGTAGGGCGTTGATTTTCTGATAGAGCTGGTTGCGGATATCGCGTACCACACCTGTACGGATGGGGATAATGGTAGCTGAAGATAAAAAATAAGCACCAGTCTTCAGGGCTGTAGTCAGGGCAAGGAACAAGCCAATAAGCAACAACGTGGTCGTCTGTCCGTACTCAGCGATGAGCAGGGTCACATAATAGTTCAGATTGTTCATCAGTACATCCTGAATATTACTCCAGTCCCATTCCATCAGAGCCGTTGCCGCCTCTGCATTGCCCGTCTGAAAGAGAATCTGCAAGATAGGTATCAGGGCGGCAAACGAGAAGATGTTCAATACCGCTGACAAAAAGTTGAAAATAACCGACAATACTAGGTATTTCTTATATGGCGGCACAAACCGCCTGAGTACGTTTAGAAATTCTTTCATACTTCTTCGCCTAATAAAGTTGCACTTGTAGAACCGACAATACGAACACGCACGATTTCACCAATATGATGACTGCCCTTATCAAACACCACCATCTTATTCTGCTCGGTACGACCACAGAGTTGGCTGCGACTGCGCTTCGAGAAGCCTTCCACCAAGACATCAAACTCCTTCTCTTCATCCTTCTTGTTCTGTCGGGCGGAAATCTCCGTCTGCAAGGCTATCAATTCGTTGAGTCTGCGAATCTTCTCCTCCTCAGGGACATTATCGGGCAGATGTTTTGAGGCATACGTGCCCGGGCGCTCCGAGTATTTAAACATAAAGGCAGAGTCATAGCCTACCTCACGCATCAGGTCAAGTGACAACCGATGGTCTTCCTCCGTCTCTGAGTGATAGCCTACGAAGATATCCGTAGAGAGTCCGCAGTCAGGAATGATACGCCGGATAGCCGCCACGCGGTCAAGATACCATTCACGGGTATATTTGCGGTTCATCAGTTTCAGGATCCTGTCTGATCCACTCTGTACGGGCAGATGGATATGCTTGCAGACATTCGGCATCTCCGCGATGACATGCAGTGTTTCGTCACTCATATCCTTGGGATGGGAAGTCGTGAAACGGATGCGCATCTCAGGAGCCTCTTCAGCAACCCTTCTAAGTAATCTGGGAAAGTCTAGAGATTCTAGAGTATCTAGATCTTCTAGACGATAGCTGTTCACGTTCTGACCCAACAATGTTACCTCCTTGAAACCTCGATCCCTCAGGTCACGCACTTCGCGCAGAATACTCTCTACATCTCTGGAACGTTCCCTACCACGGGTATAGGGTACAATACAATAATGACAGAAATTGTTACAGCCGCGCATAATGCTGACAAAACCGCCTATCCTTGCTCCATGCAAACGCTGGGGAACGATGTCCTTATAGGTCTCAGATGTCGACAACTCGATGTTCATGGCCTTATGTCCCGTCTCTGCTTGTGCTATCAGGTCGGGCAAAGAGAGATAAGCATCGGGGCCTGCCACCAAGTCGCAATGATGGTTTTCGAGCAAGTCGTCTTTGACCCGTTCTGCCATGCATCCTAAGACACCGATAATAAGTGGACGCTTACGCTTAATAGCATCCAAAGCCTCCAAGCGGTGGTAGATCTTCTGTTCGGCATTGTCACGTACCGAACAGGTATTCAGAAAGACAGCATCCGCCTCGTCAAGATTCTCCGTAGTCTCATAGCCTGCCATCTGCATCACGCTCGCCACGACTTCCGAGTCGGCGACATTCATCTGACAGCCATACGTCTCTATATAGAGTTTTTTCATCTTTTTTCCTTTTTGCTTGCAAAGTTACAAAGATTTTTGTATTTTTGCACCGTTATAAACCTTAAAACTTCAAGAAAGGATGAAATTACTACGAGTTTTATTCGCCGCTTTGATGGTGATGATGGTATCAGGAGCAACTGCCCAAACGGTCTATAACAGCAATGGAAGCAGTTGCGGAAAGATTGAGAGCAACGGTACTGTCCGTAACGGCAGTGGGA
>JAEEGL014486019.1_pt1 | contig 40926 bp, 33 predicted proteins | sample 9134231 | NCBI WGS metagenome assembly JAEEGL01 (sample SAMN16246548, study PRJNA631951) | gut metagenome | biome: gut microbiome; feature: rumen; material: fiber-attached | host: Bos | place: Iran: Karaj | collected 2018-10
CCGTCCCGCAGTGTTCGTGACCTTCAAGGGTGGCCATAGCAGCAGGGGCACAAGCCACTATGCCGGACACCACTTCGACAGACCCAATCCTCCCAAAGGACATGGACACAATCCTCCGATGGGACATGGCAACCACAACAATAATAATATCCACAACAACCACAACAACAATAACCATAACAACGGAAACTGGAACCACAACGGCAACAGCAACTGGAACCACAATGGCAACGGCAACCACAACAACAATCACAATCCTTCGGTGAACAACGGCAACCGTCACATGACGGGTAATGGCAACCACAACCCCTCGATGGGTGGCGCTTTTGGCAACAACCACCGCAGCGGGTCGGCCACTACTCCCAGCCGCACCTTCGGCAGCCATTCTTCCGGCAGCGTGGCCAGCAATGGCAACACTGCTCCCAGGAGAGTCTTCGGAGGTGGTGCCCGCAAGTGATGCCATATCTTCTCTATATACAGCATGGGCAACCATGATGCACTGATGATCTCCACACCTCTTTCATCGGGGGTGTGGAGAATTTGTTTTGAAATAGAACTAAAAAAATATCAGAAAACGCAAACCCATCAAAACCTGCGAACAATCTCTCGAAGCAAGTTACGGTCATGGGTTTTCGTACATAAAGGTTCAGGGTTCATACAACAACCTTCTTTTTTCTTGGAAGAAGGATATCTTTGAGATATCTTTGCTGTCGCAAATAAACAAGAAACCAAATCACAAGATGTCAACTTCAAAGTAAAAACCATCAACATATGAATGTACTTATCGTCGTTAATTTCATTACAGCAATCATCGCTTTTCTCACACTTACCTGGAAGCGCCATCCACTGATGGCACTTGTGGCTATGTGTTGTATCCTCTTGTATGGTTATGGATTATGGAATGTGGGACTGAATATCGACGGTCGGCTTTGTCAAATGCTTCATGCAGAGGAATGCTATGGAAAGGAAGTAGCGTATCCTGCTTTGATGGGTGGATGGTCGGCATTGATGCTGTCAAACGTCTGTCTGGCTCTCTATCCTTGGCTGAAGCGATGGGCAGTAGTATTATGGATGCTTTTGGTAATAGTCAGTGGACTTGCTGTCAGCATGTTTTCACCCCTGAATGCCATAGAAGGGCTGTATGCCGTATGCTGTGCTATCATGTGCGAAATGACAATCATGTCAGGTCTTTCATATCTGGAATTCACTGTTTTAGGAAACATATATCTTCAGTCTCTTCTTCCTACTCTTTTTGCCTTGCCGGCACTTTGGGTCAGTGTCCGTTCGTTGGGTAGAGAGTATCAACACAAATATCTGCCTCTCCTTCTCTCCGGAATATGGTTTGTGTTGAATCTGTCCATGACCATTGCCGTTTGGTCGCATTACATCCATCTCTCTTTGGAAGAGGCGGGCCGTCTATGTGTCGGGGAACTAAAAGACTTGTCGGGTCATACCTGGTCAGGCTACGTCACCGTCAACATCTTGATATTCTTCATTGCCTTCTTGATTGACGCCATCATCAGTTGGCTGCTATACCGATATGCAAAACACCATCTTCAACGACAAGAAAGGAAATCGTAAAATGAAAAAGAAGACAAAAGGCATCATCATCGCCATCTCCGTCATACTTATCTGGAACCATCTGCCTTACCACTACTGCAATGAGAAGGCTGCTGCCTACGTGACAAGCCATTCGGCTCCCAAATCGCGTTCCATGTGTGCTTGGTATGTGATAAAATCAATGTGGCACGGAGGTTGTCCCATTGGACTCATTCCCGCTTATGCCTACGAAAAGACCTTGCCACAGATGGGATTCAAGGAAATATCATCAGAAGGGTACATCCCTATGAAAGGCGACATCTCCGTTCTGCCTCAGAACAAGAAAAGCAGTTTCGGCCATATCGCCATTTATGATGGAAAGCAATGGGTGTCGGACTTCAAACAGAAAAGCCTGTATCCCAATTCCACCTATAAGGAAAATGGACACGAAAAGATATTCCGTGCCAGCGACGGTTGGCATTGGAAACATGTATGGACATCCCCGATAGACTGGTTTGGGTGGATGGAATCGCTGGTATTAGGATTCGATAAGATAAAAATCTGATAGGTTGTTAATCTGAAAACGAACCAATTCATACGGAAAAGGTCGTATTTCGTACAACGAACAAGTTCTGCTTGTTACCTTAGAGCGGAAAGTGGTACTATGTATTAGAAAGCATAGTTCAACCATTTAAATGATTCAAAAACATTATGATTCTGTTTTATATCAGTATACTTGTCGCTGTCTATTGTGCTCTCTTCAACGAGAAGTGGCGTTCACGAGCCAATAGTTACCTCTTGTGGTTTTTTATTCCATTTGGATTGTTGTTTGTTGCCCGCAGAATGGGATACATCAAGGCTTCGATTCTCTCAATCTTCTCTCCTCCTGCCATGTTCGTTGTTCTTATTTGGGGGCTGATCAGTGTCATTGATGGTCATTCAGAGGGTGTCCCGGCTTTTATTCCTTACCACACGGCGGCAGATTTGAGAAGAATCACAGGTGTTGGATTCCCAGATGTGACTCCGGTCGACTCCGCCTATTATGATGACTTCACCCATAATGAAATCTCAATCAAGTTCATTCCACGCCGGCCTTTGTCAAAAGCATTCTACAACAAACTGCGTCATGCTTGTGTTGCCGACCCGTGTTGCTGGAAAAAAGAAGAGAATGGTTATCGCTATTATATTCTTCCTGAACTGCCTATAGACAGGCCCAATGGCACCCATATCCGCAAAGTAGAGGTGAATGGCGAAATGGAGTATGATTGGCAAGGAGATTTCATAGAGGTCTTCGTTCCCTTCAAAGGCGATACCATCTATGTGAAGGATGGTTGGATGAGGTAGTGAATCATAGAAGGGGTCGGAGATTTTGATTCGTACGTGCCATCAAAAAGCAGGACTTTTGCCCTGCTTCTTATTAAAAGTCGGGATGAGGCGACCTTTGGCTCAGAACCCTACGTACCATCAAAAAAGCAGGACTTTTGCCCTGCTTTTTATTAAAAGTCGGGATGAGGCGACTCGAACGCCCGACCCCTACGTCCCGAACGTAGTGCGCTACCAACTGCGCTACATCCCGATTTTGCGGTGCAAAGGTAGGCTTTTTTTATAATACAGGCAAATTTTTCGCCTATTTTCTTTTTGATGTCAGATAAATCGGGATAAAACTGACTGTTCACAGCAGTTCGGGCAACTCAAACAGGCGCATGTAGTTGCTGCCCTTGATGAAGATATAGTAGCCCTCAGGATGCTCCTTGGCGATGGCATCCTTCACTTCCGATACATTGGCGAATTTTCTGAAAGGACTCTTGATGGCGCCAAACTCCTTGCCTACCAGCCACACCTGGTCGATGTTGGAGGCCATAAGAAGGTCGATAACCTTATGATGTTCTTCGCTGCTGCATTCGCCCAGTTCGCCCATGTCGCCCACGATGGCCATCTTGGGATGCCCCTCTATGGCGCAGAAGTTGACCAAGGCGGCGTTCATGCTGGTGGGGTTGGCATTGTAGGTGTCGACGATGAGCTTGTTGTGTGCCGTGATGGTGAGTTGCGAGCGGTTGTTGCTCGGCACGTAGTTGGCGATGGCGTGGTCGACCTGTTCTTGGCTTACACCGAAATAGAGTCCGATGGCTGCTGCCGCCATCATGTTGAAGAGGTTGTAGGTGCCGATGAGTTGTGTTTGCACCTCATGCCATTCCCCGCTGCCATGATGCCAGCGCATGTGCACCATAGGGGTGCATGAGACGATCTCGCCGCTGGCGCACAGGTCGTCGTGGTTGCCCACGCCATAGCGCACCTGTTTCAGTTCTCCGGCGATGCTCTGCAGGTGCTCGTTGTCGGCATCGATGAAGATGACGCTGTCCTCGCGTGTGCGAAGGAAATCGTAGAGTTCGCCTTTGGTGTGCAATACCCCCTCAAAAGAGCCGAAACCCTCCAGGTGAGCCTTGCCGACATTGGTGATGATGCCGCAGTTGGGCTCCACGATGTTGACCAGTGTGTGTATCTCCCCAGGGTGGTTGGCCCCCATCTCCACCACGGCAATATCATGGTCGCGGGTGAGTTGGAGGAGAGTTTTGGGCACGCCGATATGGTTGTTGAAGTTTCCTCGTGTATAGAGCACGTTGTATTTCTCGCTGAGCACGGCAGCGATGAGTTCCTTCGTGGTGGTCTTGCCGTTGGTGCCGGTCACTCCGATGATGCGGGTGCCTAAGGTGCGGCGGTGGAGGCGAGCCAGTTGCTGCAGGGTGGTGAGCACATCATCCGTCACGATGTAGCGGGAGTCGGTGGTATCTGCATGCTCCGGCTCATCGACAACGGCGTAGGCGCAGCCTTTCTCCAAGGCAGCGGAGGCAAATAGGTTGCCGTTGAATTTCTCGCCTTTGAGGGCAAAGAAGATGGAGCCCTCGGGACAGTCACGGCTGTCGGTGGTGATGACAGGGTGCTGCTCAAAAACGTGGTATAGTTCTTCGATTTGCATAGATGGTTGAGTTATTGACTTGCAAACTTACGAACATTTTTCGGATTATCGTCCTTGAAGAGGAAAAAAAAGCAGTATGCAAGGAACTCTTTCTGAGAAAACAAAAAAGAAAGAGATTTGTTTTGCTTTTCCCCCGATTTGCATTACCTTTGTTGATTGAACAGATGTAAGCCGCAACTCAGCATCAGTCATGCAGCCACAGAAACCACATACCATTTGTGTGGGCGGGCGGTTGATGGAACTCTCTTCGCCTATCGTGATGGGTATCCTCAACGCTACGCCAGACTCTTTTTTTGCCCCCAGCAGGGTGCAGACCGAGGAGGCCATCGCAAGGCGTGCAGATGAGATCGTGGCTGAAGGTGGCCAGGTAATTGATGTCGGGGCTTTCTCTACCCGTCCTGGTGGCCAGGCTGTGAGTGAGCAGGAGGAGATGTCGCGTCTGCGGTTGGCCCTCAGTGTGGTGAGGCGATGCCAACCCGATGCAGTGGTGAGTGTGGACACGTTCCGTCCGGATGTGGCACGCATGGCCGTGGAGGAGTTTGGCGCCCTTATCATCAATGATGTCTCTGAGGGTGGCATGGCCGCTTTCGGAGGGGTAAGCATCCCGCCGGATGAGGACGGAGTGCCTGCGATGTTCCGCATGATAGCCCGGCTTCGCGTGCCTTATGTGCTCATGTCGGTCAAGCCCAGCATCGACTTGATGTTGAAGGCGTTTGCCGCAGAGGTGAATATGCTCCATGCGCTTGGTGTGCCCGACATCATTCTTGACCCGGGCTTTGGTTTTGGCAAGACGCTGGAGGAAAACTACCAGGTGATGGCGCTGCTCGACCGTCTGCAGGTGTTCGGGCTGCCCGTTTTGGCAGGAGTGTCGCGCAAATCGATGATATCCAAACTGCTTGGCTGTGATGCCGGCGATACGCTCAACGCCACCACAGCACTGCATGCCGTGGCACTGATGAAAGGTGTGAAGATCCTCCGTGTGCATGATGTGGCGGAGGCTGTTGAGGCGGTGAGAATATTATTGAAGATTGAAAATTGAAGATTGAAGATTGAAAATTGAAGATTGAAAATTATTGAAGACTGAAGAATGGTTATTGATTTTGGAATAAAAGACATACTTGACATCGTCCTGGTGGCGGTGATGATATATTATAGTTACAGGCTGATGAAGGAGTCGCGCACCATCAATGTGTTTGTGGGTGTGCTGTTGTTCGTCATCATCTGGCTGGTGGTGACTCAGATACTTGAGATGCGGCTGCTTGGCAGCATTCTCGACAAACTCGTCAGCGTAGGTGTGATAGGACTGATCATCCTGTTCCAAAGTGAGATACGTAAGTTCCTCTACAATCTGGGTGCCCATCGGCGTATGGAACCGCTCATGAAATTGTTCGGACGCAAGAAAGATGCTGTCGACCGTGGAGTGATTATGCCCATCGTGTCTGCATGCATGAGCATGGCCCGCGACAAGGTGGGAGCCCTCATCATCATTGAGCGAACCATTCCTTTGGAGGACTTGATGCAGGGGGCTGGTGAGGTACTGGACGCACAGATCAGCCAGCGCCTCATTGAGAATATCTTTTACAAGGGCGCACCGCTGCACGACGGAGCGATGATCATCTCCAAGAAGAGAATACGCGCCGCAGGATGTGTCCTGCCTGTCTCACACAGTTTGGACATCCCACGCGAATTGGGTTTGCGTCACCGTGCAGGCATGGGCATCACGGAGGAGAGCGATGCCCTTTCCATCATCGTCTCTGAGGAAACAGGGCATGTCAGCGTGGCCATCAATGGTGAGTTCAAGAGGCGCCTGTCGTTTGAGGACCTCGACAGCATCCTCACCAATGAGATGGGAGGATGACAATCGTTTTTCTCGGAAAAATAGACCGATTATCGAATTTTTTTTCTAATTTTGCAAAAGCAATCTATTGAAAGCACAATCTTACAAAAACAACTATGAGTTTAGTACAACAAATCATCGACCGCGCTAAAAGCAACAAGCAGCGCATCGTGCTCCCCGAGGCAACTGAGGAGCGCACGTTAAGGGCAGCAGACAGAGTGCTTGCCGAAGATATCGCCGACCTGATCCTTATCGGCAATCCTGACGAGATCCATGCCCTGGCCAAGGAGTGGGGACTGGAGCATATTGACAAGGCCACGCTCATTGACCCTGAGAACAATCCCAAAAGCGAGGAGTATGCAGAACTGCTCACCGAACTGCGCAAGAAAAAGGGAATGACCATAGAGAAAGCCCGCGAACTGGTGAAGAATCCGCTTTACCTGGGCTGTATGATCATCAAGACCAATGGTGCCGACGGCCAGATTTCTGGTGCCCTGAGTACCACGGGCGACACCTTGCGCCCTGCTCTGCAGATTATCAAATGCTCACCGGGCATCACCTGTGTGAGCGGAGCCATGTTGCTCATCACCAAGCAGCCGCAGTTTGGCGAGAATGGAATCCTCGTGGTGGGTGATGTCGCCGTCACTCCCATGCCCGATGCAGCACAACTTTCGCAGATCGCCGTCTGTACGGCACAGACTGCCCGCAGCGTGGCCGGATTCGAAGACCCACGTGTGGCCATGCTGAGTTTCTCTACCAAGGGAAGTGCCACTCATGAGGTGGTGGACAAGGTGATCGAGGCCACCCGCCTGGCCAAGGAACTGGATCCCACACTGAAAGTTGACGGTGAACTGCAGGCTGATGCCGCTCTCGTTCCGTCGGTGGGTGCAAAGAAGGCGCCGGGAAGCGAAATCGCAGGAAAGGCCAACGTACTTGTATTCCCCAACCTTGAGGTGGGCAACATCGGTTATAAACTTGTGCAGCGACTGGGCGATGCTGAGGCGCTCGGCCCGATTCTCCAGGGTATCGCACGTCCTGTGAATGACTTGAGCCGTGGTTGCTCCGTCGACGACATCTACAAGATGGTTGCCATCACTGCATGCCAGGCTATGGATGCCAAGTAAGTGAAGAGTGAAGAGTGAAGAATGAAGAGTGAAGAATGAAGAGTGTGAGATGGACAGCAGAAAAGGATGGCCGATTTTACTTACGCTCATGATGATGACTCTTCAATCAGAAATTAAGCGCGATGGAACATTATAGCAGAGAAGGAGGGCCATTGCACACCAAAAGCTATGCCTTTGCCATAAGGATAGTCAAAATGTTCCTGCATTTCACCGAGAATGACTGGAAACTGCAGGCTATCTATAAGCAGGTTTTGCGATCTGGAACTTCTATCTCGGCCAATGTTCATGAATCTGAATTTGCACAAAGTGCTTCAGATTTCGCTTATAAACTTCACATTGCTCTTAAAGAAGCCAATGAGACGATGAACTGGCTCAACTTGCTTCATGACACAGGATTCTTATTAGATAAGGAGTTCGATAGCATGGCAAGTGATTGCAATGAATTGATTGCCTTGTTGGTCGCATCGATAAAAACAGTTAAAAAGAATATAAACCCTAAAAAAATTGAGTGAAAGATAAGAGCAAGGTAAGAGTAAGATAAGAGAATGAACAGAGGAAGTTAATTCTTCACTCTTCACTCTTCATTCTTCACTTTTTATTCTTAACTCTTCACTTTCCACTCCCCGTTTAAAAGTTATGAAAATTTTGGTTTTGAATTGCGGATCGTCGTCAATCAAGTATGCTCTCTATGACATGGACACCAAAGAGGTGATGGCCTCGGGCGGTGCTGAGCGTGTGGGTCAAGAAGGCTCTTTCGTGAAAGTAAAATTGCCTGATGGAGAGAAGCGCACTGTGATGCACGACATCCCTGAGCATACAGAGGGCGTGAAATTCATTTTCTCGCTGCTGACAGACCCGGAGATCGGGGCCATCAAGAGTCTCGATGAGATTGATGCTGTGGGTCATCGCATGGTGCACGGCGGAGAGAAGTTCAACAAGAGCGTGCTGCTCACCGACGAGGTGCTCGAGGCTTTTGAGGCATGCATCGACCTGGCTCCGCTGCACAATCCCGCCAACCTGAAGGGTGTGCGCGCGGTTAGTGAGTTGATGCCCAAACTGCCTCAGGTGGGTGTGTTTGATACCGCCTTCCACCAGACCATGCCGAAGAAAGCATTCATGTATGCCATTCCCTATCGTCTCTACAAGCAGTTTGGTGTGCGCAGGTATGGCTTCCACGGCACTAGCCACCGTTATGTGTCGCAGCGTGTCTGTGAGTTCCTGGATGTCAACCCGAAGGGCAAGCGCATTATCACCTGCCACATCGGAAACGGCGGTTCCATCGCTGCAGTGAAGGACGGACAATGCATCGACACCACAATGGGTCTCACACCGTTGGAGGGTCTGATGATGGGTACTCGCAGTGGCGACATCGACGGAGGTGCCATCACATTCCTTGAGAAAAAACTTGAACTTGACCCTGATGGCATGTCCAACCTGCTCAATAAGCAGAGCGGTGTGTTCGGAATTACTGAGGGTAGCAGCGACATGCGTGACGTGGAGAGTGCCGCCAAGGAGGGCAACGAACGTGCCCAACTGGCTCTCGACATGTATTTCTACCGCATCAAGAAGTATATCGGTGCCTATGCAGCCGCTATGGGTGGCGTCGACATCATTGTATTCACTGCTGGTGTGGGCGAGAATCAGATGGACATGCGCGAGCAGGTGTGCCGCGACATGGAGTTCCTCGGCGTGAAGTTCGATGCAGAGAAGAACAAGACCCGTGGCGAGGAAGCCATCATCTCGGCCGATGATTCCAAGGTGACCGTGTGTGTCATCCCCACCGATGAGGAACTGATGATTGCCACCGACACCATGGATTTGCTCTAATACAATTCAGAATGAGAAAAGAGAAAGCCGGATTCGTTGCGAATCCGGCTTTTACTTATTGGGAGTTTAGAGGATAGTCCTTTTGTAGGGGTTGCGTCGGAAACGCAACATACGGAGAAACTCATCTTCAATCTTCCGCTCGGCCCATAGGGACGCTTGCCAAAGCAAGAATTTTCAATTTTCAATTTTCAATTTTCAATTTTCTTCAGTCTTACTTATCACGGTCTGCTCTCTCCCTCCACATACTCCTCCAGGAAGATGTGCTCACCGTCGTAGACAACATAGGTGAACTGCCATATCCAGTCGCCGATGATCATCATGCGCGACTTGCGCGACAGCATCAAGTCGAGTTCGATGTGGCGGTGACCGTAGATGAAATAATCGATGTTGGGATGGTTCTTGATGTATTCCTTGGTGAAGAGCACCAGATGCTCGCGGTTTTCTCCCATATAGGGAGGCTCCTTGCCGTCGGCGTGTTTCAGACGGCTGTGCTTGGCCCAATTGAGACCCAGCCACATGCCCCACCGGGGATGTATGGCGTTGAGCAGCCGCTGACAAGTGCGGTTATGGAACATCCACTTGAGGAACTTGAATTTCTTGTCGGGATCGCCAAGGCCGTCACCGTGGGCAATGAAAAACAATTTGCCATATATCTCGGTGGTGATGGGCTTGCGGTGGACGATCATGCCACATTCCTCTTCCAGATAACCGTATGTCCACAAGTCATGGTTGCCGGTGAAGAAATGCACTTCCACACCCATGTCTGTAAGTTCAGAGATCTTTCCTAGGAAACGCGTGTAGCCTTTGGGCACCACATAGCGGTATTCGTTCCAGAAATCAAACATATCTCCCAGCAGGTAGATGGCGGCCGCCTTGTTCTTGATGCTGTCGAGAAAGCGCACAAGACGCCGCTCCTGGGTGCGCTTGTGGGGGATGGCAAGCGAACCCAGGTGTGCATCGGAGAGAAAATACACATTTTTTGCCATGGCGTATCTCAGTCTAAGCCTAATTCCAGACGGGCCTCCTCGCTCATCATACTCTGGTCCCAGATGGGCTCAAACACCAGTTGCACGTTGGCTGAGGTCACTCCTTCCAAAGTCTCCACTTTTTGCCGGACATCCTCCAGAATGAAGTCGGCAGCAGGACAGGTGGGGGCGGTGAGGGTCATGTCGATGTCGAGGGCTCCCTCATCACTCACCTCCACACGATAGATGAGGCCCAGGTCATAGATGTTGACGGGTATCTCCGGGTCGAAGACCGTGCGTAGCACGTCGACGACCTTACCTTCCAGGGCGAATTTCTCTTCTTGGGTCATGGATAGTTTTAGGGATATGTGATTATTCTTGTTCTTGCTTGCGGGGAACTGCCTTGCCCAGCACCACGGCACCGATGACTTGGGCGCCAGTCTCTGCCATGTGGGCGGCAAACTTTGTCACACTGCCGCCGGTGGCCATGATGTCATCGAACAGCAGTACGGGACGGCCTGCGAAGAATGTGTTGTCGATGTCATATTGGGGCAGATGTGAACCGCTCAGGTACTCCTGGTCGGCCACCACAGTGATGTGCTCATAGCCGTTGGTCATTCCAGTCTTTTCACACACCAACTTGGCGAACTCCTCAAAGCGGGCGGCTGTCTTCTCTGCTGTCGAAGCGGGGATGCAGACCAACGTGAGTTGGGGCAGCAGTTCGCCGAAACTTTCGTTCAGTAGAACCAGAAGTAGTTCGATGGCCTTGTTCATGGCGTTGAGGTGCGAGATGGGATCCGTGAGTTCAGAGTTGTTCTTGAAATTATGGATCATGTCGCGGTTGTCCCACTCCTCATTGGAAAGGCTGTAGGCGCCAAAGGCATTGTAGGAGTAATAGTCTACCAAATGCTTGTAGCGGATGCCGCTGCTGAGTTGGGGCCAGGAGTCGGTGCATGAGGCCAGTGTGCACCCCTGTGTCTTCTGGGAATGGGATTCGTCGTTCATCGGCTTATTGTTTATCTGTTTGACGTTTGGTGGTTGAATCTGAGACTGTATCACATGCCTGCGGCAAGGATTCCCGACAAATGTAGCAAAAAAAGTTGAATTTCATGCATGCCGTCTGCCTTTTGTTCATTTTTTAGGTCATTTTTCAACTTTTCTTGTTTTTGAGAGTCGGTAAGAAGCCCCTTCCGCTTATTTCACCACATGGGTGCCTAGGGCGAAACTGCTCTCCATGTTGCCGGTGAATTCGATGACATCGGTCTTGGCCGACAGGTTGTCGAGCATGTTCACGATGACGGCTTCCTGCGAGCAGGGCTTCACGGGTGAGCCATATTCCAGTTCTCCGTGGTGAGCAAGTACGATATGGACGATGGCCTTGATGGTATTTTCTTCTATTCCATGCTCTTTGAGTTGGATATAAAGTCGGTTGGCTGAGATGAAGATATGCCCGAGCAAGTATTTGTCGGGAAGGGTCTCACCGTCAGTCCTGTATTCATACACCTTGCCATAGTCGTGAAACAGGATGGCGATGATGCAATGCTCAATTTTGATGGGGTAGGGCATGCAGGGGTAGAGTCCCTCAAGCATGTGCAGCATCTGGTAGGTGTGGTTGAGCAGTCCGCCGGGGAAGGCATGGTGGATGTTGGTGGCGGCAGGATACTGTGAGTATGGCTTGAAAAGTATCCCCGCGTTTTTCTCAATAAAGGCCTTCAGTTGCTCATCTTTGCAGAATTCAAGTAGGTGTCTGATGCAGTTGTCCCATTCTTCCCTTTTGATGGGATGTGGCATCAGTTGGTATAGCGGATGCTGTTCGTCGGGCATGACACCTGGTATTATCTCATTCTTTTTGGCCGACTTCTTGCCGTCGTTGTCTTGGATGTTGGTGAAGGATACGATTTGTCCCACCTTGGGTTCATCTTCTGGTCTGACGTCCCACACAGCGATGGTTGCTTCCTCCTTCTGATTTTTCACTTTCAATGAGCAATAGGGGTCACCCCTGCGTGTCGTACCGTTGCTCCGGCTGATGACAATATATTCTTCCATCTTATTTTTTATATTAGTATCTGATTCCCTTCATTCTTCATTCTTCACTCTTCACTCTTCATTCTTCACTCTTCACTCTTCACTCTTAAAGTCTTCCATTTTCCTGATAGGAGTAGTATTTCCCGTCAGTGACGATGACGTGGTCGAGGAAGTGGATGCGCATGATTTCACAGGCTTTTTTCACTCGTTGGGTGATGCGGTCGTCATCGGCGCTTGGCTTGGCGTTGTTGCTCGGATGGTTGTGCGCGAGAGCGAGCACGGTGGCGTTGTTGAGCACGGCGTGGCGGATGATTTGCCTGACGTCAACGGCAGTCTCGCTGATGCCACCGCTTGAGATGCATACGGAGTTGATAAGTTTGTAGTTTTGATTGAGCAGCAGGATCCATGCCTGTTCGATGCTGAGGTCCTGCATCTTTGTGTGCAAGAGCGCATAGACATCGCTGGCACAACTGATGTTCTCGCGTTTCACCTCCTCTTCCTGGCGTCGCTTGCCCAGTTCGCAGGCAGCGAGGATGGTGACGGCTTTCGCCTCTCCGATGCCGTTGTAGTTCATCAGTTCCTGCAGACTCCTCTGACCAAGTGTTTTCAGGCTGTTGCCGTTGTCATTGAGGATGCGTTGCATCAGTTCCACGGCGGTTTCCTTTGTTGTGCCCGAGCCAATGAGGATGGCCAACAGTTCGGCTGTCCTCAGAGCCTGTGCGCCTTTGGCCATGAATCGTTCGCGGGGGCGGTCCTCCTCTGCCCATTGGTTGATGTTGAGTTTTTCCATCTTTTGGGATTAAGGATTATGGATTAAGAATTAAGATCCTTAATTCTTAATTATAAAAGTTTTTTTCGAATGCAGTGAACTCATCTTGCTTTCTCACGCATCGTTTCCACCACGATTCGATGAAGCCGAATCCATAGCCCATCAGTTGCACGAAGGCAGCGGGCACGGAGAGCAGTCCCACTTTCAGACTCTTGTTTTTGATGGTGGAGTCAATGAGAATAACCAGACTGTAGAGCAGGATGGGCAGCCACGGGATGGCGCATACCCAGTACCAAGAGCGCCAGTTGGCGGCATCGTAATGCATCATGGCTCGCCCAACGGCGGAGACCAGCACAAGGGCGATGACCCCTATGGTGAATACGGTGGGCAGCAGGTGCACCAACTTCAGGGTGCCGGGATGGCGCTTCTCCAGATTGATGCGAGCAATGCCGCTGTTGTACACCTGACGGAAGAACTTCCGGAAGTCGGTGCGGCGCTTGTGCCACACCCAGGCATCGCCGAAAAGACATGTCTTGTATCCTGCCTCCACGATGCGGTAGGAGAAGTCGATGTCCTCGCCGAAGCGCATCTTGGAGAACCCGCCGAGTTTCAGATAGACATTGCGGCGGATGCCCATGTTGAAGGAGCGGGGATAAAACTTGTCGAGTTTTTTCTTGCCGCCTCGGATGCCTCCGGTGGTAAAGAAGGACGTCATCGAGTAACTGATGGCTTTCTGCACATTGGTGAAGGAGTCATGGGCGCTGTCGGGCCCTCCGAAAGCATCTGCACTTGTCTCCGCCAGAGCCTTGCTCACAGCCGCCATATAGCCCTCGGGCAGCACGACATCGGAGTCAAGGATGAGAAGATACTCGCCTTGGGCACATTCGGCACCATAGTTACGGCTCGGGCCAGGGCCAGAGTTGGGCTTGTTGAAATAGCGGATGTTGAGCGCTCCTGCATATCCGTCGCACACCTTCTTGCAGGGAATGGTGGAACCATCCTCCACTACCACCACCTCAAAATCGCGCTCTGTCTGCAGCGTGAGGCTTTGGAGCAATTCATCTACCTCATCGGGTCGGTTGAAAACGGGAATGATGACGGAGTATTTCATAGTGTTTTCTAAAGGTTGGAAAAGAAAAGCCACGCCAGCCTTGCCCCTTATGTGAGGTCATGGCAGGCGTGGCTTCTTTGGTGTTGATAGGTTGCTATTCTTTCATGCGCTGCAGGTAACTGCCGTCGCGGGTGTCCACCTGGATGAGGTCACCTTCGTTGACGAAGAGGGGCACGCGCACCTCGACACCAGTCTCGAGGGTAGCGGGCTTGGTGGCGTTGGTGGCGGTGTCACCTTTGATGCCTGGCTCAGAGTGGGTGATGCGCAACACGGTCTTCACTGGCATTTCTGCGTAGAGAATGGTGTTGGTGTCAGCGTCGCTCACCACGTCTACGATGTCGCTCTCTTTCATGAAATCCACACCAGTGATGAGGTCACGGGCGATGGGAATCTGGTCGTAGGTCTCCTGGTTCATGAAGATATAGTCCTCTCCCTCCAAGTACAGATACTGGTAGGGGCGGCGCTCCACGCGCACGTCCTCGAGGGCCTCACCGATGTTGAAGCGTTTCTCCAGCACACGTCCGCTCACCACATCTTTCAGCGTGGTGCGCATGATGGTGTTGCCTTTGCCGGGCTTGACGTGCAGGAAGTCGATGCAGAAATAAAGCTTGCCATCCATGCGGATGCAAGTGCCTTTCTTGATGTCTTGTGATTTGATCATTGCTTATAAATAATAAAAATGTGATAGGCTGTCGCTATTGTGGTGCAAAGATAGTGCAAACTGAGTGGAAAGCAAAGCAAAAGACGAAGTTTTTTGCTTTCTTTCCCGAAGTGCAGCCTATTTTCGCTTGGCAAAGATAGTGAAAAAAAACGAATGCCAAGCAAAAGACGAAAAAAAACGAATGTTACCTTTTATTTTGATTATTCCCAATTATTTCTTATCTTAGCGGCTCAAAAACCATCTGTTACACAAATCTTATCCTAAAATGAAGTGTCAAGCCAACATAAATAAAACCATGCATTATCTGAAATTCGCATTCTCCCTGATGCTTTTGCTTGCTTCGCCCATGGGTGTTGTGAAAGCCATAGCACAGACCGATATGACATCATATATCGTCAATCCCAATTTCGACGGTCGCAGTTTCTCTGGGTGGCAACAGATGGGGATGTGGGTGCAGACCAACTCGGAGTTCTCTGCGAAAAGCAATTTCGCTTATGCAGAACGATGGGTGAGCAATACGTCCAACTTGGCTGATACTTATATCCGGCAGACCTTGTCGTCATTGCCAAACGGGCATTATCGGCTCACGGTCGGAGCGCAACATGTGAAACAGGGCGGCAGCACTTCTGCGACGGGGGCTTGTATCTTTGCCGACTGGCAGGAAACTGTGGTGACAGAGGCTGCCGACTATACTCTCACCTTCGATGTTCTGACAGGAGAGGTCACCATTGGGTTCAGATGTGAGAACTCCACGGCCAATTGGATGGCATGCGACAATTTCAGTCTCACGCTCCTGAGCAGCGATGTGTCTTACATGCGCACAGGTCTGGCCAATCTCGTAACTATTGCCAGGACTTTGTCAGCACAACAGATGGACGCGGGCGTGAAGAGCACCTTGGGCGGTGCCATCTCCGCAGCCGATGCGCTCACAGCCAATGGGTCGGCAACAGCCATCACATCGGCGGCCACCACACTCAAAGCCGCCATGCGGGCCGCAGAGAGAAGTATCTTCGCTTCCAAGACATCGACGGCAGGCAATGTGCCCAAGGTGGTGACAGACACCAGGTATGCAAGGGGTGCTACGATGATTTTCGGCCGATCGGCAGTGACATCGTCATCAGCCATTCTCGAACAGGGTTTCTGCTACAGCGACACCAATGAATCGCCGACGATAGCCGACGAGCGCACAACCAGGTTTGTCTCCAACGGCGGGAACATCTATTGCATCGACAATGTCAAACCGGCTACTCTTTATTATATCAGGGCTTATGCCGTGACCACCGACTATCGGGTTGGATATGGAGATGTCATCAAGGCGTACACCCTGCCGAAAGGCAGCATTACGTATGGTTATGGCAACGAGGGCAGCAACGATGTTAATATCAGGATAGGACAGGCTGTGGCTGATGGCATGAACTACTGGAACAACCTGACAAGCATCAGCGGTTTTCATCTTTCCGCTCATTACAAGGAGGGCGCTGGTGCTGGCAGCGGTACGGCAGAATGTTCTTACGGAGGATGGATGAGTGTCAGCCAAAGTGAGGCTTATCAATCCGTGGGCACCATCCTCCATGAGGCGGGTCACGGAATAGGTGTGGGCACGACTGGCACTTACTACGGTGACATCAGGGCTTCGTCGAACACGGGTATCTGGTATGGCAAGAGGGCGACACGGTTCCTGCAGTTTTGGGACAACAGCGTTGGCGTGAGGCTCACGGGTGATGGAACACATCTTTGGGCCACAAATGCGGCTCAGGGCCTTTCCTATACCATCAACGGCGCCCACGAGGATGACCACTCCGATGTGCAGTATTATGCCAACTCCCTGCTCATGCAGGCTGTGGTGGAGGATGGGCTTTTCCCAGTGAGCAACCAGTTGCAGGGACTCGCCTACACACTGGAGACCAAGGATGATGCAGTCATGTATATTCGTAATTCTGACGAGGATTTTGGGCTCAAGTCTTCCTATCTCATAGACAATGGAGGGACACTCCAGATGAGGACCTTGTCTGTCTCAGAAGCGAAGGTTGCCGACAATGGTGCTCAGTGGCTGTTTTCGTTCGACCCGGCAAAACAACTTTACAGGATCAGAAACAAAAAGACCGGACGGTATATCTATTATTTCTCAGAAAATGCATCCAACGGGTTCCGTACAACGACAAACACATCCAGTGAGGTGGACCTCCGCCTGCAACTCTCGTTCGTGGATGCGGAAGTCGGCTCCGGAGAAGACAATGTGACTTTGGACACATACCACATCATGCGCAAAAATGCCGCTCCCTCTCCGCAGGCACTGTGTGCGCAGTCGGCCACTGTCACAGGGTCGGCACCCTTCAGCAACACACGGGCCGCCACCGCACAGCGATGGGTCATCCTGACAGAGGAAGGGCTCGACAAGATGGACGCTGTCCTCAGCGATGATATTGTCGGATATAACATCACCACGGCCATGGCTCCCTATATGTGTACCGGCAGTTTGAGTGACTGGGAGAACAACGGCATGGTGGTCAATTACAACAACGGGGCGGCTCCGTATGTCAACACGGGCAGCGGGGCGCGTGTCGATTTCCCATTCATCGAGAGGTGGACAAGCAGTGCCAACGGCGGTTCGCTCGATGACACGGATATTTCTCAGACAATCACCGAACTGCCCAATGGCAAATACCAGATCAGGGCATCCGTCATTGCGGTCAACCAGTCGGCACCATCGGCGAGCGTAACGGGTGTCACATTCTGGGCGGCGGACAGCAAGGTGAGCGTGGCCACCGGCGACGGGATGCCGGAGAGGTATGCCTTGGAGGTGGATGTGACCGACGGCACACTGACGTATGGCCTGAAGGCTGTCAGCACCACGGCCAACTGGTTGGCTATTGACAACATCTCGCTGATCTACTGTGGAACGGAGGAGGAGTACCTCAGCAATGCCACTCCATGCCGCGCGGTGAGGGTGCCCATTACCAATCCTACTTTTGACAAATGGAACACTGACGGATGGACTCTCAGTGGCGATTGGGCAACCATGAACACGACATACGATCATTTCAACCCTCCTTTTGTGGAGAAATGGGTGAATGCTGCAGCACTTTCCGACAGGTCACTCACACAGACGGTGACGCTCAGGGAAGGTTACTACTCCCTGCAGGCTGCGGTCGAGGCGGTCAGGCAAGACCAGCCCGACCTGGCCGTCAGCGGGGTGACATTGCGGTTGGATAACCAAGAGGTGGCATGCAGCACAAAGGATGGACAACCTCAGATTTTCAATGTGGAAGGATTGCTGTCGGCAGGTGACCACACCATCGGACTTTATCTTGAGGGGGCGAATGCCAACTGGGTGGCTGCCGACAATTTCGTGTTGAGGTATCATGGCGCCAACAAAGCCATTTTGGGCGATGTGAATGAAGATGGGAGGGTGACAGTCACTGATGTGATGGGGACCGTAGGTCATGTGACAGGCAAGACGGAATTACCGATGCCATGCCTGGCTGATGTCAATGGCGACGGCAGGATCACCGTGACAGATGTGATGTCCATTGTCGCCATCATTATGCTGAAATGAAACGGGTTATCCGACAAAAATAATGAAAAAACAGGGGTTGTGGACTAAAAAACTCGCAATTTCTTGGTGGATTAAAAAGAAATGAGTACCTTTGCACCCCAAAGTTACTTCGGTGATGCCAATAGTAAGAAAATAACATCAAAATAGCAATAAATTAAGAATATGAAACGTACATTCCAGCCCCACAACCGTAGGAGAGTGAACAAGCACGGATTCCGTGAGAGAATGGCCAGCAAGAATGGCCGCCGTGTGCTGGCTTCACGTCGCGCCAAAGGCCGCAAGAAGTTGACAGTGTCGGATGAGCATCACGGAAAGTAATCGCTGATCCTAAGAAGAGAAGAGCAGGAAGGGGCTACGCTTTTTCCTGTTTTTTTTTTGAAATCTGCTTCTGGCCTGACGAACCTGAGGTTGTCATTCCTTTTGACGAGGCGAAACCATTCCTCACAGATGAAGCCCTACGGCTGATAAATAGGTGATCAACTTCTTTAAATACTTTCATCTTGTGGAAGTTGAATAAAACAAAAATAGCGGAGAGACCGAAATCATCGGAATCTCCGCTATTCATTGTGGGTATCTTATACTTAGTTTGCGCGCCAGATTTGCTGCTGTGTTGGGTCAACACACATTCCTGTTGGGTACTGGAAGAATACCAGGTTGTGGTTGATAAACTTGGAGATGGCTTTCTTGCACTTGGTGAGGAATGCCTTGTGCTGCATCATCTTCTCTGTCATGGTTGTACTCTCAAACGGAGCAACTGTCATTGGGGTTACATTCATTGTCTTCATAATCGTACTTTTTTTATTGTTATTATTTTTTTGTTATTTCTTATTTGTGTTGTCTTCTCTCCGACAGGCGGGCTGTCTTTGTTGTTGACGATGCAAATGTAAGGCGGTTTTCATCGCCCAGAAAATATTTTCGCGAAATCATGTGGCAATAGAAGCGACAGAAGCCGAGAAAAGCGGCAAACAAATAAAAACGTTGCTGAATCTGTCGCAAAAGCATTGTATTTTGATTTTTTTATTCCCGATTCGCAGAAAAATGAGTTAGGTGATAGATTTTCCCCATACCTAATTCTATATAGACGTTATCAACCTTAATTGTTTATGAATTATAAAGAAAGAGAGAATCTGAGAAAAGAAGAACAAGAGAAAAGAGAGGTCAAAGAACTGGAAAAAAGGAAAAAGGAAGCCAAACTGGTGACTAAAATCTCAACGAAATCTGAAAGAATGTCTCAAAAATTTGTTGAGTATCTCTGCCAAAAAAGAATTTTCCACACTGTTGATTTCTCAAAAGGCAACTTCATCATCCAAATCATGGGTCTTACCAGTACTGAAACGAACAGATTGATGAAAAAGATGATCAAACAAATGAAACTCTCGACCAGCAAGCAGGAGCCCCAGGCTCCTGCTGCCTGATTTTGCACACCTGAACTTTTGGGTGACGGTCAACAAATAATTGCCGATTTCATGTTTACGTTTCTTCTTCCGGAAAACTGGAAGAAAAGGGCTCGGAAACAAAAAGTCGGCGTTTTTTTTTGCTGTTCGCCCCTTTTGTATTAACTTTGCCTTTTCAAGAGGCAAGGTGCCCTTCACACATCAGACAACAAATATGACAGCAAAGAAATTTTTCGGCAAACTTCTCAGTCCTTATCTGTGGCTCAACCTGTTGGCCATGGGCATCATCGTGGTGCTCTTGTGCCTTGGGCTCAAATATGGTCTTGACTTGTATACACACCACGGACAGACCGTAGAGGTGCCCACCATCATCCATAAGAGTTACAACGATGCCGAGGATATGCTCGACAAAGTGCATCTCAACATTGTGGTGAGCGATACTGATTATGTGAAGACATTGCCGCCAGACTGCATTCTGGAGCAGTCGCCGCTGGAAGGTGAAATCGTGAAGCCCGGGCGCATCGTATATGTGAAAATCAATGCTCCCCACACTCCAAGGCGACCTCTGCCTGATGTCATCGACAACTGCTCGATGCGCGACGCGCAGTCGAAACTCCTTGCATTGGGTTTCCAATTGGCTGATCCTGAGTATATCCCCGGGGAGCGCGAATGGGTTTACGGTATCAAGTGCCAGGGCAGACAACTGGCTTCCGGCGACCGCGTGTCGATAGAAGACCAACTGGTGATGCAGGTCGGTGACGGCCGCCGCGACATGAACCAGGTGGTCACCTATATTGACAGCCGCACCTACGACTTCGGTGAGGAAGAGGAGGAAGAAGAGGAAAAACCCAAGAGCAGACCGCATTACAAGAGGCAGACCGAGACTGTGAGCGACAATACCGGTGGCAACAGCGAGCCTTCGAGCGTGTCGGCAGCATCTGCCAAGCCGCTTGACATCCCCACGGTCTCCACGACCTCTCCTGCTGTCCCGTCGGCTCCGCCAGTGCCTAAGGCTCCGAAACCCGTAGTTACCGAATAGATTGTCTGCCCCTTCTTATCATGGAAGAAATCATCATCGACAACGAAGAACTCGACGACGAAGGACCGCAACTGTATGAGCATCATCGGTTTGTGGTGGACAAGGGGCAGGTGCCTGTGCGTGTCGACAAGTACATGTGCGAGAAACTGACCCACTCGAGCCGCAACCGCATCCAGAAAGCCGCCGACGCAGGGTTTGTGCATGTCAACGACCGTCCGGTGAAAAGCAACTATAAGGTGCGCCCCGGCGATGTGGTGACACTGATGCTCGACCGACCGCAGTTTGATACCACCATAGAGCCAGAGGATATTCCTCTTGACGTGGTCTATGAGGACAAAGAGGTGATGGTCATCAACAAACCGGCGGGCATGGTGGTGCATCCGGGATGTGGCAATTTCAGCGGTACACTCGTCAATGCCATCGCCTGGCATCTGAAGGATGACAAAGGCTATGACCCCAATGACCCGGAGGTGGGACTTGTCCACCGCATTGACAAGGACACCACCGGACTGCTTGTCATCGCCAAGACTCCTGAGGCCAAAAGCAACCTCGGACTGCAGTTCTTCAACAAGACCACCCACCGCAGTTATCTCGCCATCGTATGGGGAAATCTCACCGAGGATGGGGGGCGCATTGAGGGCAATATCACCCGCGACCCTAAGGACAGACTACGCATGACCGTCACTGCTCCCGACTCTGGCATCGGCAAGCCGGCGGTGACTCATTACCGCGTGGTGGAACGGCTGGGGTATGTCACCTTGGTGGAATGTGTGCTTGAGACAGGGCGCACACACCAGATAAGGGCACATATGAGGCATATCGGTCACCCGCTGTTCGCCGATGAGCGCTATGGGGGAACGGAAATCCTCAGAGGAGAGCGAAGTTCCACCTACAAGGCTTTCATACACAACTGCTTCAAAATTTGTCCGAGGCAGGCGCTCCACGCGCAGACGTTGGGCTTCGTACACCCCAAAACCGGCAAGCAGATGGACTTCACTTCGTCGTTGCCTGATGACCTTTCAGCGCTCATTGACAAGTGGCACATCTATATGAAAGGAAATGAGTATAAACAACTGAATGATTTAGAATAATTTTATTATATAAGTATTGTTATGAATAATTCCAAGAGAACCATCGCCATCGTTTGTGGAGGTGACTCATCGGAGCATGATGTGTCACTGCGTTCGGCACAGGGACTCTACTCCTTTTTCGACAAAGAGAAATATAATGTTTATGTGGTGGACATCAAGGGCACTGACTGGCATGTCAACCTGCCCGACGGCACAACGGCCCGCATCGACCGCAATGATTTCTCCTTCAGGGAGAATGGCGAGGTGAGAATCTTCGACTATGCCTATATCACCATCCACGGCACACCGGGTGAGAACGGTATCCTGCAAGGATATTTCGACCTCGTCGATATACCCTACAGCACCAGTGGTGTTCTTGTTGAGGCCATGACCTTCGACAAGTTTGTCATCAACCAGTACCTGCGCTCCTATGGGGTGAGTGTGGCTGAGAGCATTCTCATCCGCAGGGGCTGTGAGCATCTTGTCAGCGATGACGACATCATGTCGCGTGTGGGTATGCCGTGCTTCGTCAAACCAGCCAACGACGGCAGCAGTTTCGGCGTATCGAAGGTAAAGAACATCGACCAGTTGGCTCCCGCTTTGCGCAAGGCCATGATGGAGAGCGATGAGGTGATGGTGGAGCAATTCCTTGACGGCATCGAGATCACCGTCGGATGCTACAAGACCAAGGATAAATCGGTGGTGTTCCCTGCTACGGAAGTTGTGACCAACAATGAGTTCTTCGACTATGACGCCAAGTACAACGGGCAGGTGGAGGAAATCACCCCGGCACGCATACCGGAGGATGTGGCCCGCAGGGCTGCCGACCTCACCAGCGCCATCTATGACATCCTCCATTGCAACGGCATCATACGTATCGACTATATCCTTACCGACAATGGTGAGGGTGGCCTGAAAATCAACATGCTCGAGGTGAACACCACTCCGGGTATGACTCCCACCAGTTTCATTCCCCAGCAGGTGAAAGCCGCCGGACTCAACATAACCGATGTGCTCACCGATATCGTGGAGAACCAGTTCTGACAATCCTTTCCGCCTATGAAAATCCCAGAGATATACGACGCTATCCGTCCTTTTGAACCAGAGGAACTGCCGGCCGTCTACGATAGGTTGCTGGCCGACCCCGGATTCCGGTCCGTCTTGGCTTATCTCTATCCCAATGTGCCGGTGGAGGCCATCGGCGCGCAGATGAGACAATGCCGCACCAGCCTTGACTTCCAAAAAACATTTTGCTACACCTTCCTCGAACAGTTGCTCAGCAAGGTGAGCAAGGGGTGCGATATGGATGTGGATGCTGTCGATACCTCTGGACGCTATACTTTCGTAAGCAATCACCGAGACATCGTGCTCGATTCGGCATTGCTCGACAAACTGCTTATCGATGCAGGATTCTCTACCACCTGTGAAATAGCCATTGGTGACAACCTTCTCTCCCTGCCATGGGTGCGCGACCTGGTGAGAGTCAACAAGTCTTTTATCGTGGAGCGCGGACTGCCCCCGAGGCAGATGCTGATGGCCAGCAAGCGTCTCTCCGACTACATGCATTTCGCCGTGGCTGAGAAAAATGAGAATATTTGGATAGCACAGCGGGAAGGCAGGGCGAAGGACTCCGACGACCGCACCACGCCTGCCATCCTCAAGATGATGGCCATGGGAGGAGAGGGGACTGCCGCCGAGCGCCTCATGCAGTTGCACATCGTACCGCTGAGCATCTCTTATGAGTTCGACCCATGCGACTATCTCAAGGCCCGTGAACTGCAGCAGCGGCGCGACACCGACCATTTCCAGAAAGCACCTGGCGAGGACGTCAACAGCATGCGTACAGGCATCATAGGCTACAAGGGCCGTATCCACTATCACTGCGCACCTTGCATCGACAGTTTCCTTGCATCCGTGGCAGATATGCCCAAAGCCGAATTGTTCGACTGTGTGGCAGCACATATCGACCGAGAGATACATCGCAATTACCGCCTGTATCCTTCCAATCTCATTGCGCTCGACCTGCTCGACGGGACAAATGCTCACTCCGATGGCTATACTGACGCCGACAAGGCGTTCTTCCTGAAGTATATTGAGGGACAGATGGCCAAAATCTCTCTGGATCATCCTGATGTTGATTTCCTCCGTAAGCAACTGCTTACGATGTATGCTAACCCCGCACGCAACCATTTCGCCGTATGCTGAGACGTTGTCGCCCGATTATTTTTGGCTGTGTAGCGCTGTCGTTCATGCTGTGGATGGCGGCGTGCACCTCGGAGGACTATGAGACGGGCAATGGTGAGTATTCTTTCCTGAGGGCAGACTTCGCTGAGGTGCATACCGCCGATGAGAAGAAGGTGGTGAATGCGAGGACTGACGAAGGCGATACGCTCGTCCTGCAGCCACCCTTGGATTGCTCATGGGCTACAGTGCCCGACTCCACCTACAGAGCATTGCTTTATTACAGCCGCGAACCAGGAAACAAGTTGGAGGTGAAGGGATTCTCGGCAGCACAGGTGCTTGTGCTGCAGGCCAAGGAGGTCAAAGATGAGACCAAGGTGCGAACGGATCCTCTGACGCTGGAGAGCGCCTGGATTTCTCCCAACGGCAAGTATCTCAATCTGGGCATGTTCGTCAAGACCGGAGTGAGCGATGCCAAAGATGCTTACCAGACACTGGCTATGATGCGCGACACCACCATCACGTCAGAAGGTGTCCGGGTGCACCACCTCAGGCTCTTCCACAACCAAAACGGCGTGCCGGAATATTATTCCAGCCGCATCTATACCAGCACTCCCCTTGCGCCTTTTGACAAGGGAGACCTACTCCGCATAGAGATCAATACCTATGACGGACCTGTCGTGAGGTTTTTTGAAGTACCTGAAAGATAGATGCTATAGTTTTTATAGTAACTATAGTGTCTATAGTATCTATAGCCTCTATAGTATCTATAGCCTCTATAGTATCTATAGCATCTATCTCTTTATTTATCTTTCGTTTTCAGTTTTTTCCCTAATTTGTCGAGCATGTCGGATGTCATCGACCGGATGTCGTAGAGAGGGGCCCATCCCCATTCGCGGCGGGCGCAGGTGTCGTCCATCTTGTCGGGCCAACTCTCTGCAATGCTTTGCTTGAGTGGGTCGACATCATACACCATCTCAAAGTCGGGCTTGTGCTTGCGGATTTCAGCATAGATGGTTTCAGGAGCAAAACTCATCGCCGCCACATTGAAGCCATTGTGATGGATAAGCCGGTCGGGATTGGCTTCCATCAGGGTGATGGCTGCCTTCAGTGCGTCGGGCATATACATCATGTCCATCAGCGTGCCTTTGCGGATAGGACAGGTGAAGCGTTCTCCGCGAACAGCAGCATAGAAAATGTCGACAGCATAATCGGTGGTGCCACCTCCAGGAGGTGTCATATAGGAGATGATGCCGGGAAAGCGCACTGAACGGGTGTCCACCCCGTATTTGTGGAAGAAATAATCACTCAGTAATTCGGTGGTCACCTTCGATACGCCATAAATGGTGCGAGGGCGCTGGATGGTGTCCTGAGGTGTGCGCACGTGGGGTGTGCTGAGACCAAACGAACCGATGCTGCTGGGAGTGAATACGGCACAGCGGCGCTCACGGGCCACTTCGAGTACGTTCCACAGACCGTCGATGCCGATGGCCCAAGCCATGCGGGGCTTGTGCTCGGCCACCACAGACAACAGGGCTGCAAGATTGTAGATGGTGTCGATGTCATATTGCCTCACAACCTCGGAAAGCATCTCCCCATCGGTCACGTCGGCCATGGCCATCGGTCCTGACTCCCGCAACTCGCCTTGAGGCTCTGCTCCCTTGATGTATCCTGCCACCACATGATTGTAGCCATAACGCTGGCGAAGCGCCATGGTGAGTTCCGAGCCAATCTGGCCCGATGAACCGATAATCAATATGTTCTTCATAGAGTAAGTCCTTTTTTGTTGCTTTTGCGATGACAAAATAAGGAAAAATTTCTCAAACCACCATGATGTTTTGGATAAAAAATGAATATTTTTCTCGTTTTCCTCTTTTTTCTCTTCCAAATAGGCTGATGTATCAAAAATAATTGCTTACTTTGTGGGTGAGTTCAAACTTCAAGTCTCAAATCGCAAACCTTAAAACCTCAAACCTTAAAACCTTATTGATATGTACACAAAAATTCAGCAACATCTTAGTCAGCAGATTTCAGAAATACGTGAGGCCGGTCTCTACAAGGAGGAGCGCATCATCGAGAGTCCGCAGCGCGCTGCCATCAGCGTGAGAGGAAAGGAAGTGCTCAACTTCTGTGCCAACAATTATCTCGGTCTCTCCGACCACCCGAGGCTCATCGAGGGTGCCAAGCGGATGATGGACCAGCGCGGATTCGGCATGTCTTCGGTGCGCTTCATCTGTGGCACTCAGGATATCCACAAGCAGTTGGAGGCAGCCATCTCCGACTATTTCAAGACCGATGATACCATTTTATATGCCGCCTGCTTTGATGCCAACGGCGGTGTGTTCGAGCCGCTCTTTACCGAGGAGGATGCCATCATCTCCGATGCGCTCAACCATGCCTCCATCATCGATGGTGTGCGTCTGTGCAAGGCCAAGCGATATCGCTATGCCAATGCCGACATGGACGACCTGGAGCGTTGTCTCAAGGAAGCACAGGCACAGCGTTTCCGCATCATCGTCACCGATGGTGTCTTCTCCATGGACGGCAATGTGGCACCGATGGACCGCATCTGCGACTTGGCAGAGAAATATGATGCGCTGGTGATGGTCGACGAGTCGCACTCGGCAGGTGTGGTGGGTGCCACCGGCCATGGCGTGAGCGAACTTTACGGCACCTACGGTCGGGTGGACATCTATACTGGCACGCTGGGCAAGTCGTTTGGCGGTGCCCTTGGCGGATTCACCACGGGTCGGAAGGAGATTATCGAGATGCTCAGGCAACGAAGCCGTCCGTATCTGTTCTCCAACTCCCTCGCACCCTGCATCATCGGTGCCAGTCTGGAGGTGTTTGCCATGCTTAGGGAGAGCAATGAGATACATGACCGACTGGTGGCGAATGTGGATTATTTCCGCAGCAGGATGATGGAAGCAGGCTTCGACATCAAACCCACGCAGAGTGCCATCTGTGCCGTCATGCTCTATGATGCCAAACTGTCGCAGGTCTATGCCAACCGCATGCTGGAGGAAGGCATCTATGTCACGGGCTTCTATTACCCGGTGGTGCCGAAGGGACAGGCCCGCATCCGTGTGCAGATCTCTGCCGGTCACAACCGTGAGCAACTTGACCGCTGTATAGCCGCCTTTATCAAGATTGGCAAGGAACTGGGGGTGCTGAAGCAGTAGATATCGCTTGGGCAGCGACAAAGGCTGTTGTCCATGCAGCCTGGAAGTTGAAACCTCCTGTCACGCCATCGATGTCGAGCACTTCACCCGCGAAGAAAAGGCCTTGGCGGTGACGGCTCTCCATGGTGGTGGGATGGATGCCCGACAATGATACTCCGCCGCAGGTGACAAACTCATCGCGGAAGGGCGCACGGCCGGTGATAGTGATGTCATCGGCCGTGAGACTGTTTGTCAGTCTGTTGAGATCCTTTTTGCCCAGGTCTCCCCATCGTCCGCCGGCCTTGCTGCCGAGACTCTTTTCTGCGAGATAGTTCCAAAGCCGCTGAGTCAGTCCAGGCAAGGCATGGGTGGTGAGTTGCTGTTTCGCATGGGTAAGGGTCATGTCAGTCAGCATTTCGCGCACTTCTGCCTCCTTCATCCCTGTCCAGTTGACACTGATGGCGGTATGATAGTTGCGCTCGTGCAGAATCCTGGCGGCATGGCTCGACAGCCGGAGGATGGCCGGACCGCTCAGTCCCCAGTGGGTGATGAGCAATGGACCGCCGGTCCTGATCTTGGTGCCGGTCAATGCCACAGAGGCTTGCTCCGTCACAGTACCCATTAAGGCTTTCAACTGCGGATCGCTTGTGCTCAGGGAGAATAGCGAGGGGACGGGTTCGATGATGTTGTGCCCGATGGCGCGCAGCCAGTCAAAGCCCTTTGATTGGGGTGAACCGCCCGTGGTGACAGCCACGAAATCATAATCCTGGAGTTCCTCCATCTGCCGGATAGGCTGCCGTGTGTGGATGTTGATACTATGGCGGCGTGCTTCGCGGAGAAAACAATCGATGATGGCATGGGAGTCCTGGGCGGCGGGAAATACACAGTGGTCGTCCTGAATGGTGAGCGGCACGCCGTGGTTTTCAAACCATCGATAGGCATCCTGATGGTTGAAGACATTGAAGAGGCGCTTCATCAGCCGGTGGCCTCGGGGGTAGACGGCAGAAAGGTCACGTATACCCTCAAAAGTGTTGGTGCAGTTGCAGCGTCCACCGCCCGAAACCTCTACTTTCGCCAGTACACGATGGCTGCGCTCAAAGATGTCCACCTGCATCGTGGGCATCATTTCTTTCAGGTTGATGGCAAGAAAAAATCCAGCGGCTCCGCCGCCGATGATGGCTGTTTTCATTGTAGGGTATCGGTTGACAATCATCTATTGATGATGCAAATATCGGAAAAAAAGACCAATATCCTTTTCTTCTCTGTTTTTTTTCTTATTTTTGCATGAAAAATTCTGATGTGATGAAAAAGATTTTGATGATATGTGCCTTTTCCCTTGCAACCATGTTGGCAGGGGCACAGAACGTTAACGTACAGTTGCATTATGACCTGGGGCATTCACTTTCTGATCAACTCACGGGAAGACCCAGTGTTACCACTACCGTGGAATTGTTCAAGCCCGACAAGTGGGGCAGCACCTTCCTCTTTACCGACATTGACTATTATCATGACGGTGTGGCCGGGACATATTGGGAGTTTGCCAGGGAGTTCAATGTCACGCCCAACAAGCAGTGGGCGGCTCATGTGGAGTATAATGGCGGTATGACTTCCAGTCAGGTTTCGCAATATTCCACCCGTTTCCAACATGCCTTCCTTGCCGGACCCGCTTGGAACTGGGCAAGCAGCGACTTCAGCAAGACCTTGTCGCTGCAGGCAATGTACAAGTATTATTTCAAGGGGCAGAACCCATGGAACCGTCCTTTCAATAGTTTCCAAGCGACGGCGGTGTGGGGACTCCATTTCGCAGACAGACGTTTCTCGTTTACTGGCTTCATCGACTGCTGGTATGACAGCAGTGTGCGCGGCAACTGGATCACCATCGCCGAACCGCAGTTCTGGGTCAACCTCTGGGCTCTGCTCGGCCGCGAGGGCTTCAATCTCAGTATAGGTACTGAGGTGGAAATAAGCAACAATTTCGTCTTTGATGACCTGGGACGTAACGACAAATTCTACGTTATCCCCACCATCGCCGCCAAATGGTCGTTTTAGATAGTTCATAGTTCATAATTCATAGTTCATAATTCATAGTTCATAATTCATAGTTCATAATTCATAGTTGATGGCTCATTCTGATGCCAAAACCCGGTAGGAGCAAAGGTATTCTTCACTCTTCATTCTTCACTCTTCACTCTTCACTCTTCACTCTTAATGCTAAAAACCCTCTATTCCCAAATCAAGCAATATCGGCGGGCAGCGGCACTCACGCCCATCTTCACCTCGCTTGAGGTGGTGATGGACGTGCTCATCCCATATGTCACAGCCAAACTCATCGACTTGGGCATCAATGCGGGCGATCTGAGGAATGTCTACCTTTATGGCGGCATCATGTTGGCGATGGCGTTTCTCAGCCTTTATTTCGGCATCAGGGCAGGACAGTATTCCGCCTATGCCTCCTCGGGGTTTGCCTGCAACCTCCGCGATGCCATGTATCGCAACATCCAGACCTTCTCTTTCTCCGACATCGACAAGTACAGCACCTCAGGACTTGTCACCCGCATGACGACCGATGTGTCCAACCTGCAGAATGCCTTCCAGCAGTTGTTGCGCGTGTCGGTGAGGGCACCTTTCCGAATGCTCTTCAGCATCTTCATGTGCTTCGTCATCGACGTGCGCATGAGCATCATCTTCGTTATTGCGATGGTGGTGCTCTCGGTGTTCCTCTATTTCCTCATCAGTAGGGTGGCAGGACTCTTCAAACAGGTGTTCGAGCGCTATGACCAACTCAATGGGAGTGTGCAGGAGAACATCGCTGGCATCCGCGTAGTGAAATCGTTTGTGCGTGAGGATTATGAGAACACCAAGTTTGGCTGGGCGGCTGAGGCCCTGTACAAACTATATGTGCGCACAGAGGGACTGATGGCGCTCAACCATCCTGTGATGAACCTCGTGGTTTATGGCTGTATCATCGCCATTTCGTGGTTTGGCGCGCAGTTCGTGGTCAGCGACACACTCACCACCGGCGAGATCACCTCGCTATTCACCTATGTGATGAGCATCCTCATGTCGCTCATGATGCTCAGCATGATATTTGTCATGCTTACCCAGAGTGCCGCCAGCGGTCAGCGCGTGGCGGAGGTCATCGATGAGCAGGCAGACATCATCAATCCCAATAAACCGCTTACCGAGGTGCCCAACGGCGACGTGGCATTCCGCCATGTCTATTTCGCTTATCAGTCGGGCAGTGGTGAGTATGCCATCCAGGATATCAACTTCAGCGTGCGCAGTGGAGAGACCATCGGGGTCATAGGTGGTACGGGTAGTGGCAAGTCTTCGTTGGTCAACCTTGTCAGCCGCCTCTACGACGTGGCGAAAGGCAGTGTCATGGTGGGTGGAAAAGATGTGCGCCGGTATGATCTTGAGACGCTGCGCAATGCGGTGTCGGTGGTGCTGCAGAAGAATGTACTCTTCTCGGGCACAGTGCTCGACAACCTGCGCTGGGGCAACAGTGAAGCCACGCTTGAGGAGTGCCAGGAGGCATGCCGCATGGCGTGCGCCGATGAGTTCATCGAGCAGATGCCCGATGGTTATGATACCCGTATAGAACAAGGAGGCACCAATGTGTCGGGAGGACAGCGGCAGCGTCTGTGCATCGCCCGTGCTTTGCTCAAGCATCCGAAGGTGCTGGTGCTTGATGACAGCACTTCGGCTTGCGACACTGCCACCGATGCCGCCATCCAGCGCGCTTTCAGGGAACAGTTGCCCGACCTGACCAAAATTATCATCGCGCAGCGCATTTCCAGTGTGCGTGAGTGCGACCGCATCCTGGTGCTCGACAAGGGACGTGTGACCGGTTTCGACACCCACGACAACCTGTTGCGTCAGAATGCTATCTATCGAGAGATCTATACGTTGCAGAATGAGGATGTCGGCGACTTCGACGAGCCACAGAAAAGTCATGGCCGTGCCAGAAACAGTAAGAAACTTAAAGGAAAGAAGTCATGAGAATGGGAATGCGCACAAGGCCCGGCGTGGTGTTCGCCAACAATGAAAAGGCCAAGGACAGGAAGGGCACGCTCCTCCGCCTGCTGCACTTCGTCATGCAGCATTACAGGTTCTCTTTCCTCGTGGTGTTTGCCTGTATCATCGTGTCATCGGTGGCTACACTGATGTCCACCCTCTTCACCCGGACGCTTATCGATGACTACATCCAGCCCCTGAAAGGGGTGGACAATCCCGATTTCTCACCCCTTGCCATGGCATTGCTCAAACTGGGAGCCGTGCTGGTGGTGGGTGTGGTATGCTCCTACGCCTACAACCGCATCATGATCTATGTCAGCCAGGGCACCATGCTGCGGCTGCGAAAGAGCATGTTCGGTCACATGCAGCAGTTGCCGATCAGTTATTTCGACACTCATTCGCATGGCGACATCATGTCGACCTATACCAACGACATCGACAGTCTGCGCCAGGTCATCAGTTCCAGTCTTCCCTCGGCTTTCAGTTCGCTCATCACACTGGCCATCACTTTCACCAGCATGGTAGTGCTCAGTCTGCCGCTTACCTGCGTCTCCATCCTCATGGCGGTGGTCATGGCATTTGCCACCACCCGTCTGGGAAAGATGTCTCGCAAGCATTTCGTGGCACAGCAGCAGAACTTGGCGGCTGTCAACGGTTTTATAGAGGAGATGATGACGGGACAGAAGGTGGTCAAGGTGTTCTGCTACGAGGACAAGGCCATCGACAAGTTTGCCAAAATCAATGAGGACCTGCGTTCGAGTGCCTACAATGCCAACAAGATAGCCAATATCGTCATGCCGGTCAACGGCAACCTCAGCAACCTCGGTTATGTGCTCATTGCTGTGGTCGGTGCCACTATTGCATTGCATGCGCCATCGGCACTCTCCATCGGCACTTTAGTGGCATTCCTCACGCTCAACAAGAATTTCACACAGCCCATCGCACAGATCAGTCAGCAGATCAACAGTGTGCTCAATGCCTCGGCTGGTGCCGAGAGGGTGTTCGCTCTCATGGACGAACGGCCTGAGACCGACGAGGGAAAGGTGGAACTGGTAGAGGCCGTGGTGGATGAGGACGGGAAAATCTCAAAGGCAGACAGCCGTACTGGCACGTGGGCTTGGGTGTCTCCCGATGGTCAATATACCAAGGTAGAGGGAGGTGTCAGTTTCGACATGGTCGATTTCAGTTATGTGCCCGACAAGCAGGTGCTCTACGACATCGTGCTCCACGCCATGCCCGACCAGAAAATCGCCTTCGTCGGTGGGACAGGGGCTGGCAAGACCACCATCACCAACCTCATCAACCGCTTCTACGATATTCAGGACGGCAAGATACAGTACGACGGCATCGACATCAACGATATCTCCAAACCGCATCTGCGGCGCAGTTTGGGTATGGTGCTGCAGGATATCCAACTCTTCACTGGCACGGTGATGGACAATATTCGCTATGGTCGGCTCGATGCTTCCGACCAGGAGTGTATCGAGGCCGCCAAACTGGTGGGGGCTGATGATTTCATCCGACGCCTGAGCAATGGCTATCTCACCATCATCAACGGACAAGCCTCCAACCTCAGTCAGGGTGAGAGGCAGTTGCTGTCGATTGCGCGTACAGCCATAGCCGATCCTCCCGTGCTCATTCTCGATGAGGCCACTTCTTCGATCGATACCAGGACGGAGAGAATGGTGCAGCGTGGTATGGACTCGCTCATGCGCGGCCGCACTACCTTCGTCATCGCTCACCGGCTGTCCACCGTACGCAATTCCGACTGCATCATCGTGCTGGAGCGTGGTCGCATCATCGAGCGGGGCACACACGATGAACTCATTGCCCTGCAAGGCAAATACTATCAACTCTATACCGGAAACGATATCTAATGAATATGACTGAGCAACAACGCATTATACAACTCCGTCGTGAACTTCATGAGCACAACCACCGCTACTATGTGCTCAACCAACCCACCATCAGTGACCAGGATTTTGATTTCCTGATGCATGAGTTGCAGGATCTGGAGGCCCGTCATCCTGAGATGGAAGATCCCAACTCGCCCACACAACGGGTAGGAAGCGACCTCAATCAGGAGTTCCAACAGGTGGAACACCGTTATCCCATGCTCTCCCTCGCCAACACCTATAGTGAAAGCGATGTGACGGAGTGGTTTGCCAGTGTCAGCCGCGGTCTGGGTGGTGAACCCTTTGAGGTGTGCTGCGAACTGAAATACGACGGACTGTCCATCTCGCTGACCTATGAGGAGGGTCGGCTTGTCAGGGCCGTCACCCGGGGCGATGGGGTGCGGGGCGATGATGTCACCGCCAATGTGAAGACCATCCGCTCCGTGCCGCTCGTGCTGCCAGCCTGGGAAGAGCAACAGCATCGTGGACTCGATTTGTTTGCAGAGACACCGCCCATTCCGCGAACCTTTGAGATCCGTGGTGAGGTGCTGATGCCCTGGAAGGTGTTTGAGCGACTCAACGCAGAGCGTGAGGCAGCGGGCGAACCATTGTTCGCCAATCCGCGCAATGCGGCAAGCGGAACACTCAAGAGTCAGAAGTCGGAACTCGTGGCAAGTCGTCAACTCGATGCCTACCTTTATTATCTGTTGGGCGAGTCGTTGCCGGCTGACGGACATTACGAGAACCTGGATGCCGCCCGCAGTTGGGGATTCAAGGTAAGCGAGGGCATGCGCAAGGTGCGCACGATCGACGAGGTACTGGCATTCATCAACTACTGGGACTCGGAACGGCGCAATCTGCCTGTGGCTACCGACGGCATCGTGCTCAAGGTGAACTCTCTCCGGCAGCAGCGGGCATTGGGCTTCACGGCAAAGAGTCCGCGCTGGGCCATCGCCTACAAATATAAGGCTGAACGGGTGACCACCCGTCTTCTCGATGTCACCTATCAGGTGGGGCGCACCGGCGCAGTCACCCCTGTTGCCAACATGGAACCTGTCCGTCTGGCGGGAACGACGGTGCGGCGTGCCACACTCAACAATGAAGACTTCATCCGCTCGTTCGATCTCCATCTGGGCGACTATGTGTATGTGGAAAAGGGGGGCGAGATCATCCCCAAAATTGTGGGGGTGGATGTCAGCAGGCGCCAGCCAGATGCACAGCCCGTGAGGTTTGCCCAGACGTGTCCTGAATGTGGCACTCCCTTGGTGAGATACGAGGGAGAGGCGGCTCATTACTGTCCCAACGACGCAGGTTGTCCGCCGCAGATCAAGGGGCGCATCGAGCATTTCATCGCTCGCAAGGCGATGAACATCGACTCACTGGGTCCGGAAACGGTGGATGACTACTATCAGCGGGGACTGATTCACAACATCGCTGACCTCTACCTGATCCGGGTGGAGGACATTAATGCCGATGGGTCGCGCCAACGCTCGGCAGAGAAAATTGTCAGTGGCATTGCTGCCTCCTGCCAGGTGCCGTTTGAGCGTGTGGTCTTCGCCCTTGGCATCAGGTTCGTGGGTGAGACATCAGCCAAACTGCTCGCCCGCCATTTTAAGAACATCGATGCGCTGGCTGCTGCCACTGCCGATGACCTGATGCAGGTCGAAGGGGTGGGGGAGGTCATAGCCGCCAGTGTGGTGGGATATTTCCAAAACCCGGTCAATCAGGAGATCATCGCACGGCTGAGGGAGTATGGACTCCAGATGAGCCTGTCCGAGGAACAGATGCAGACCGCCAGTGATGCGCTATCGGGCAAGAGCATCGTCATCAGCGGGGTGTTCGTCCATCATAGCCGTGATGAGTACAAGGCTCTCATCGAACAGCATGGCGGCAAGAATGTGGGCTCCATCAGCGGCAAGACCTCATTTATCCTTGCCGGTGACAATATGGGCCCCTCCAAACTGCAAAAGGCAGAAAAACTCGGTATTCCCATTGTCAGTGAGGAGGAGTTCCTCAGGATGATAGAGAACTGAGTCTTTTTGAAAAATTCAAAATAAATTGTTATGAGCCACATGGCACTCCGCCCATCCTGGGGTGGAGTGCCATGTGGCGTTGAAAAAAACTCGATACTTTTTTATGTAATCATTTGGTTGAAAGGAGATTTTTGATTACATTTGCAAACACTCTTTTTCTAATGCCTCAGAGCCAGGGCATGACCTCGTACGAGAAAAACATCATCAAATACAACAAAAACACAAAACAATGAAAAAGTTCAACTTACTCGGTCTGCTGACCGTAACCATGACAGCCATTTTGTGCTTTTCCTCCTGTGCAAAGGACTTTTCAGACGACATCGACGACCTGAACAAGAAGTACACCAACCTTGACAGCCGCGTGCAGACCCTCGAGAGCGATGTGTCGAAGATGAACACGCAGATGGGCCAACTTACCACGATTGCCAACGCCATTGAGAAAGGTCTGTATGTGACGCAGGTGAAGACAGTCGGCGACACCTATGAACTGACATTAAGCGACGGACACGTCATCGTTCTCCAGAACGGTCCCAACAACACGCTTACCCCTGCGCCTTCCATCAGTATGACGGTCATCGGAGGCATCCATTACTGGACACTGAACGGTATGCTTCTTACCGATGAAAATGGAAAGCCCATCCCGGCTTCCGGCCAGACCCCCATCGTGCGCTACGATACCGTCAACCAGTATTGGACTATCTCCGTCAATGGTGGTGCAACTTTCCAGAGGGTTAATGTCTATGCATCCATCACCATCAACGACACGGTGCTCATGCAGGTCATCAACAACTACATCAGCCAAAACTCCACGACCATCATCAGCCAGGAGATCCTCTACCAGATCATCACCACATATATCCAGCAGAACTACTCCAAACTGTTCAACATCGAGATTCTCAACAAGGTCATCGTCGACTACCTTGACCTCCACTACACCACCATCTTCGATTACCGGATGCTGGAGCAGTTGTTCTATCAGTTCAACTTCGAGTATGCCGCCCAGCATCTCGACGTGGACATCATCACCAACATCCTCATCAACTTCATCAGTGAGAACCGTTACATTTTCTATAACAACACGGTGCTCTACGAGATTATCAGCAACTACATCGAGGTCAACAAAATCGAGATTTTCAACAACGAGTTGATATTAGAAGTGATCAACAACTACATCATCAACAACACGGACTTCATCAACGTGGAGTTGCTGACGCAGATTGTTAACAACTACATCACCTTGCACCAGGAGACGGTCTTCAATGAGACGGTGGTGAAGAACATCCTCGTGGAGTACGTGCAACAGAACTACCTGCAGATCTTCAACCAGGAAATCCTCAAACAGGTGTTGAATAAATACATCACGGAGAACAAGTACACGATCTTCGACGAGACAGTCATCAAGGAGGTCATCAACATTTTTGTCCGCAACAACTACTTCACGCTGGTCAACGAGGAAGTACTCTACCGCATCATCAACAATTATATCACGGTGAACAAGACGACCATCATCAACGAGGATGTCCTCTACCAAGTGATCAACAACTTCTTCAAGACCAACTACAACATCTACATAGACGAGACCTACATCCAGCAGGTAATCAACAACTACATCCTGCAGCACCAGACCACCATCATCGACATAGATATCGTGCGCCAGGTGGTGAACTCCTACGTGCAGAAGAACTTCTACACCATCTTCGACATCAACATTCTCAACAAGATCATCACCAACTACTTTGAGCAAAACACGACTATTATCAACCAGTATGCCGGCATCATTAGGGATGTCAAGGTTGACGGGGAGATGTGTGTCGTCTACTTGAACGACGGGCGCACCTACCAACTCACCGTCTACGATGCCTATGCGAAGATTCGCGACCGAGTGCAGAGTATCGTCGTGGTGCCCAACCCAAACGGACACATCACCCATTATACCAATTACGATTATCTGCCCCTGACCTACCTGGTGACGCCTGCCTCGATGGCAAGGGTCATCGCCGACAACGCCAACTACAGGATAGGAGTTGACTTTCTGGTGCTTGATGGGGATGGAAACCGAAGGACCTATCATGCCGAGAGAGTAACTGCCGACTACACGGGTAAACTCACCGCCAACATCACGTGGCTTAAAAACGATATGGAGAAGTCAAAGGCGATAGCGCTCCATGTCTATGACAGTACTCCTGGTGGAACTGACTACATCACCAGTTTCACTCCGATAGATTGGACATCTTCTTACTAAACCAGCAGACACCTATGAGACACATGCATCATATTGCTTATTTGTTTGTCGCTTTGGTTGCCTCTTTCCTCATCACCGCGTGTGGCGAGGACTACTCGAGCGATATCGACAAACTCAACAGCCAATACAGTGACATAGACCGGCGCGTCACCACCCTTGAGAGCCAGGTGAGGACACTGAACTCCCAACTTGGTCAACTCTCGGTGCTTGCCCAAGCAGCGGAGCAGAACTTCTACATCACATCCGTGAAGACCACCGGTGAAACTTATGAACTCACCCTGAGCAACGGGCGCGTGATTATCCTTCAAAAAGGGACGGACAACACGCTTATCCCCATGCCTGCCGTGAGCATGACACAGATCAGCGGCTTCTACTACTGGACTCTCAACGGGGTGCTTCTCATGGGCGATGACGGCAAGCCCGTCCGCTCCGATGGTGTGACACCCATCTTGAGGTACGATTACACCACACAGCAGTGGGTCATCTCCATCGATGGCGGCACCACGTTCAAGGAGGTCAGTGCCTACGTCTCTGTCGTCATCAACGACAAGGTGCTTCTTCAGGTCATCAATAACTACATCCGCGAGCACAGCACCACATTTATCAGCCAGGACATACTTTTCCAGGTGATATCGACCTACATCCAGCAGAACTACGCCAGCCTATTCGACATCCGGATCCTCAACGAGGTGGTCGCCACCTACATCAGCGAGCACTACACGAGGATTTTCAGTTATGAACTGCTCGAGAAGATTTTCACACAGTACAACTTCTCATACATCACAGACCAAATTGACGTCGACAAGTTGGTGAACGTCATGCTCACCTTCATTCGTGAGCATCAGGAGGTGTTCATGGACAACGAGGTGCTCTACGAAATCATCTCCTCCTATTTTCAGGTGAATAAGACCACCATTTTCACCAACGAACTGCTCTTGGAGGTGATCAACAACTTCTTCCAGAACAATTCGAGTTACCTCAACGTGGAACTCCTTACCCAGGTGGTGCACAACTACATCGAGCAACACAAAGAGGAGGTGTTCAACATCGAGTCGGTGCGCAACTTGCTCATCGAGTACGTGCAGCGTAATTATGTTCAGATATTCAGCCAGCACATCCTCACACAGGTGATCAACAACTATGTGACGCACAACAAGACCACGATCTTCAACGAGACGCTCATCAAGGAGGTGATCAACGGTTACGTGGAGAACAACTACACAACTATCTTCACAAAAGAGGTGATGTATGACATTATCTCCAACTATCTTAACGTGAATGGTACCACGGTGATCGACCGCGATGTGCTGGTGGAGGTGATCGTCAACTATTTCGAGAAGAACTACTACCTCTTCATCGACGAGACAGTGGTCAGACAGGCCGTGAACAACTACATCGACAGGCACAGCACGACTATCATCAGTGTGGAGATCATCGAGCAGGTCATTTACACTTATTTGGAGCAGTACTGCTACGAGGTGTTCAGTTACGATATGATCACGACTGTCATCCACGATTACTTCGAGCACAATACGCAGGTCATCAGTCAATATGTCTCTGGTCTCATTTCTGGTGTCACAGTCAATGATGATGTGTGCTATGTCACATTGAACAACGGCAACACGCTCCAGTTGGTGGTCTACGATGCTTATGCCCGGCTGCGCGACCGCGTGCAGAGCATCGTGGTGATGCCCGAAGCCAACGGACATGTCAAGGAAAACCCCAATGGTTTCATCTCCCTGAGATACCTTGTCTCTCCGGCTGCCATGGCCAGTGTCATTGCCAGTAAGTACTATAATGGTGAAATAGCATTGGAACTGAAAGTGACCGATGCAAACAGCAATGTCACCACGATTTCCTGTGATGGGATAGAGGGTCACGATGGCGTACTCACTTTATATGGAATGGATCATTCGCTGGGGTATGCCAAGACCGTGGCCCTACATGTCATGGAGACAAAGACGGGAGGCACGGACATTATGACCGAGTTCACACCCGTGGATTCCGAGGGACAACAGCCCACCAATACCACCTGTCCTGACAGCAACCACCCACATAAAATCGACCTCGGTCTGCCTTCTGGCACCAAGTGGGCCTGCTGCAACGTCGATGCCTCCAAACCAGAGGACTACGGCGGATACTATGCGTGGGGAGAGACGTATACGAAGGATGTGTATAATGAGGCATCTTATCAATATTATAATAATGGTAATTACCAAAACATCGGATCTTCTATCTGCGGAACAAATTATGACGTGGCTCACATGAAATGGGGTGGGGCATGGCGAATGCCTTCGTTGGAACAAATTCAGGAATTGATGGAATATTGTTCCTATACTTGGTCTTCTGTTAACGGAATAAACGTCGGTAAATTCACAAGTAGAAAAAATAGCGGAAGTATCATCCTTCCCGCAGTTGGGAGTTGGAACCGTTCTTCCGGACTGAGTGGCCGTGGCTCTAATGGTTACTATTGGTCGGGTACGCAAGATCCTTACGCTGACAGATTTGCTTATGGTCTCGGTTTCGGCAGTGGTCACGCAAGTTATAATGACGGTCACTTGATTCGTATTAGTGGCTTTGCAATCCGCCCTGTGCAAGGTGATGTAGACACGCGTATGTCTTCAGTTATTCCTGATAGTATACGTCCTATAATAGAAGAGTATATTCCTATTTATGATGGAAAGAATCCTCCAAACATCGAGGGATCTTATTTCTTGAGTCCACAAGTCCTGATAGGTTCTTCTTTGAGTAATGATGAAATAGGTAAAGTATACGCATCAGAATATCAGAAATACAGTAGCCAAGATATGAATAAGAACACAATAGACTTGGTAGGAGTAGAAGAGTCTAAAGATGGATTATCTGTGTCTAAAGGTACGGGAGCCTATATCAGTGGTTCTAACAATAACTTTACCATCTATTTTGATATGGAGTCTGAAAATAGTTATTCAACTTCTAAATTGGTATACATTGTTTCTGGAACAAAGACCAGTACAGGCATTCGGAATTTGACCTGTGGTTTCATCATGAAAGAAAAGTATGATCCACAGAATAAACTCGTTCCTGTTGGGACATTCCGTTTCTTCAAAGACCAGGATGGAATGAGTGAAGCGGTCTCCTGGCCTTATGGTAATACGTATGGCATAAGAAAACGAAATGTAAAAAGTCGTGTTCTTCCATTTATTCTTGCTAGATAATCTTGCGGATTTGGCACATTTCACAACACTGCCTAATTTCTGTTAGAGGTAAATTTCCATAACAGAGCCAATACACTTAAATGCTGAGGAGTCGTCTTTGAATAGACGACTCCTCGGCATATATCAGGAGAACAAAATCAGGGGAATGGAGTTGATTTCCCCTTTCATGGGTCAGCGGATAAACCTGGTTGGCGGGCTGCCCAGTCAAGAGTATAGCTTTGTGAGTCTGTACATGAAGAATTTGATGTCCGTGACTCCTCTGAACTGTGTTCTGAAAGCTTTGATTTTCGCGTTGAACGACTCCGCTGA
>JAEEGL017101803.1_pt1 | contig 40926 bp, 39 predicted proteins | sample 9134231 | NCBI WGS metagenome assembly JAEEGL01 (sample SAMN16246548, study PRJNA631951) | gut metagenome | biome: gut microbiome; feature: rumen; material: fiber-attached | host: Bos | place: Iran: Karaj | collected 2018-10
ACCGGCAATTTACTTCTTTATAAATTCCTTTCCGTCAATATAGATTGATTTGCCGTCCTTTGAGAAAGAGAAGGTCTTGGTTGCGCCTATGCCGAGAATGCCTTCTGTTTCAAATTTGATTTCATCTTTATCAATTGAATATGTTCCGCTGATTGTTATGCCGAATATTTCACCCTTGACTTTGTTATCTTCCTCAAATGTTATTGTGCCTGCTCCTTCGGCGGGGGCATAAGTGCCTTTCAGTGTTTTTGAGCATCCTGCAAAAAGGACGAGAATGCTGACTGCAGCGAGTATAAGAGCGGTGATTCTGACTGAGATTTTCATTTTTACATCTCCTTAAGGAATAATTGGAATTTGCACAAATATTATATCACAGCGACTGCCTCGTTTCAATTTTTTTTGAGTATTCATACGATGATTTGTTTTTTAATCTCTATTGAAAGGATTAAACTTTATATGATATAATATGCAGGTAAAATATTGCGAAAGGAAAATTGAAATGAAAAAATATCCTTTGCGTCTTTCACCCTATGTTTCCGAAACAATCTGGGGCGGAAGAAGGCTTATAGACGAATATAATGTTGTTACTGAAAAGTCAAATGCCGCGGAGGGCTGGATGCTGTCCTGCCTGCGAAACGGATACAGTACCGTTTCAAACGGTGAGTTTTCCGGCAAGCCGCTTTATGAGGTGCTCGAAGAAAACCCGCTTTGGAGCGGGAAAAACTGTGAACGCTTTTCAGATTTTCCTATTCTTATAAAGTTTATTGACGCTATGGATGACCTTTCCGTTCAGGTACACCCCACAAAGGAATACTGCGCCGAAACAGGCAGAGGCAGAAGCAAGACAGAATGTTGGTACATTATTGACTGCGATAAAGACGCTCATCTCCTGCTCGGGTTCAAAGACAGGATATCACGCGAAACTTTTGAGGAATCCATAAAAGAAGGCAACCTGACCGATTATGTTGAAAAAGTCAGGGTTAAACCGGGCGACTTTTTCTTTATTGAGGCAGGCACTCTTCACGCTATCTGCAAGGGCGTGCTTCTTGCCGAGGTTCAGGAGAGCAGCGATACAACATACAGAATATTTGATTATAACCGTGTCGGTAAGGATGGGAAACCGAGAGAGCTCCATATTGACGACGCAACAAAGGTTACCGTGCTTGAAAAATACTCTCAGCCCGATTTTTCGGGGCTTGACAGCGGAGACGGCCTTCTGGCAAAATGCGACCTTTTCACTGTATGGCATAAAAAGCTCTGCGGAGAGATTAAGGAAACCGCGAATGACAGCAGCTTTGTTTCCCTTCTGGTGCTCGACGGCACCGCCTCTCTCGAATGCTGCTCGGAAACTCTTTCTTTAAAAAAAGGCGACAGTATTTTCATTCCTGCCGGCAGCGGTGAATTTACCGTTTCGGGCAATGCCGATATAATTGAAACGAGAGTCTGATAAATGACAGTTGCGGGCATTCAGAAATTAGGAGTGGACTTCGGCGGAAAGTTTTTGTTCAGAGATGTTACATTTGATGTCGGAGACAGAGATTTTGTGGGCCTTATAGGCGCAAACGGCACCGGCAAAACCACTCTCTTTAAAGTAATCACCGGAGAAATCGAGCCGTCGGAAGGCGGCGTGTTTATCTCCGGCAATACCCGTTTGGGTTATCTTGAGCAGCACGCCTGCAGCGGCTCTCAGCGTACAGTGTATGAGGAAGCCCTCAGCGTGTTTGACTATCTGATTGATATTGAAAAAGAAATAGAGGAAGTTACTCTGCGCCTTGAAGGCAACCCCGATAATGCGCACGAACTTATTGACAGACAAAGCTTTTTACAGGAGAAGTTCAATAATGATGAGGGTCTGACATTCAGAAGCAAAACAGCGTCCGCCCTTACCGGGCTCGGCTTTGCAAAAGAGGATTTCGGCTTAACCTGTGACAAACTCAGCGGCGGTCAGCGCTCAAAGCTCAGCATGTGCAAGCTGCTTTTGAGCAAGGCGGATCTTATGCTGCTTGATGAGCCTACCAACCATCTTGATATTGCCGCGTCTGAATGGCTTGAAAACTATCTGCTCGGTTATAAAGGCGCTGTTATAGTTATTTCACACGACAGATATTTTCTTGACAAAATCTGCAACAAGACTGTTGAGCTCGCAAACGGCAGGGGCTATTTTTCAAAAGGAAATTATTCAGCTTATCAGCAGCTTAAACAGGCGAGGCTTGAGAGCGAGCGAAGAAAATATGAGAATGATATTGAAGAAATCAGACGTATAGAGGGTATAATTGAACAGCAGCGCTCTTTTGCCAGAGAGAGGAACTTCATCACCATAGAAAGCAAGAGAAAAATGCTCGAAAAAAAGAGGGCGGAGCTTGTTGAACCCGAACCCGACCCTAAGCAGATGCGTATAAAGTTTACGCCCGAATACGAGAGCGGAAATGATGTCCTTTTTGCGCGCGGGCTCAGAAAATCATTCGGAGACAAACTGCTGCTTTCGGGCGGAGATCTTGAAATATATAAAAATGACAGGGCATTTATCATAGGAGCAAACGGCTGCGGCAAGACAACTCTGCTGCGTATTCTTACAGGCAGTGTCACTCCGGACGCGGGAGTGTTCGATTTCGGCGTAAATGTGAAAGCCGGTTATTTTGATCAGAATCTCGGGTCACTCAAAGGGTCAAAGACCGTGCTTGATGAGGTGTGGGATGAAAACCGCCTTATGAAGGAAACGGAAATCAGAAACTGCCTTGCTTCATTTCTTTTCCGAGATAATGATGTTTACAAGAATGTAGATTCCCTGAGCGGCGGGGAGAAGGCAAAGCTCTGCCTGCTGAAGCTTATGCTCTCCGGCGCAAATCTGCTTATTCTTGACGAGCCGACAAATCACCTTGATATTGTTTCCAGAGAAATACTGGAGAATGCCCTTATGGAGTTTGACGGCACAATAATCGCCGTTTCTCATGACAGATATTTCATCAATAAGCTTTCTTCAGTTATCTATCGGCTTAACTCCGACGGCATAAATAAGTTTGAGGGTAACTACGATGATTACTGCAAATCTGCCCTTGAACAGCCCTCAACGGTAAAGCAGACAAAGGAGAAAAAGCCCAACGCTTATAAACTGCGCAAAGAAAGAGAGAGCGAAATAAACAGGCTTCGCGGCAAAATCAGACGCGCCGAAGAAAAATCAGACTCTCTTGATCGCGAGCTTGATGAGCTTAATTCGATGCTTACCGATCCGTCTGTTTCGGCAGATTATGAAAAGGTGCTCGAAATCTCTTCCATGATTGAAGAGAAGAGCAGTGAACAGCTTGCAGTTATGGAAGAGTGGGAAAATGACAGTTCGCGTCTTAATACGCTTTTGACGGAGGATGAAAATGAAGCAGACTGAAATGTTCGGAAACGCAAAGTGGATAGACTGCCCTCAGGGTGATACAGCGCCGGTCTTTCTGAAAAAATTTGCCGCGGATAAAGGCGAAAAAGCCGATATTACCATCTGCGGTCTCGGCTGGTTTGAAATGAAAATAAACGGGCAAAGAGTCGGTGACGATCTGCTCGTTCCCTCTGCTTCAAATTACGGTTATCGTGATTTGTCCGTTCTGAGCTACCCCCTGTATGATGAGATGAGCTTTCGTACATATGTTATGAAATATGACATTTCGGAGTATCTCATTCAGGGAGAAAACACACTTTACATTATGCTCGGAACGGGGTACTATCATCAGAATATGAGAAACGCCGAGGGCTGTGTCGATTACGGAACCCCGAAGCTGTGCTTTTTGATAAAAAAAGAGAGCGGCGAAGTTCTTTCGGATTCTTCCGTGCTTTGTCATGAAGGCTTCTTCAAAAAATGTAATTTGTATTACGGTGAGTTTATCGATTATACCGGCGTTCCCTGTGAAGAAGATTATTATGCGAGCCGTGAGATTGCTGCTCCCGATACGGATTTTTGCCTGAATATCGCCCCTGCGGATAAAGTAATTGAAACAATTGACAGCATCAGATTTCTCGGCAGTAAAGACGGCTTTGATTATTATGACGCAGGCATAAACACAGTCGGAAGAGCCGTTATGAAATGCCCGGTAAAAGGCGAATACTTCAGCGTCGCCTATGCTGAGGAAATCGGCGGCAGAGATAATTTCGGCGTACATTTCAGCGAAGACGGCAGATATACCGATGAATTCATTGCCGACGGAACAGACAGAGAATACCACTCACTGTTTTCATGGCAGGGCTTCAGGTACCTTAAAGTCAAAGGCGGCGCAAAGCCCGTCAGAATAGATGTTATTCACTCTGACTGCCCCGTTACCTCTGAGTTTGAGTGCAGCAGCCGTAATCTTAATGATTTATATAAACTTTTTGTGCATACACAGCTTTGCAATATGCATTCCGGAGTTCCCTCCGACTGTCCTCACAGAGAGCGTCTCGGCTACACGGGCGACGGTCAGCTTTGCTGCGAGGCGGCTATGCTTATGCTTGATTCCCGTGATTTCTATCTCAAATGGCTCTATGATATAGCCGACTGTCAGGCAAAAAACAGCGGGCATATACAGCACACCGCTCCTCTTATGGGCGGCGGCGGAGGTCCATGCGGATGGGGCGGAGCAATAGTTGAGGTGCCTTACAGGTACTATAAAGCATACGGAGATAAAAAACTCCTTGAGAAATTTTTCCCCAAAATGCTGTTCTTCTTTGATTATCTTGAATCAAGAACCGATTTCGGCCTTGTTTCAAGAGAAGAGCCCGGAGGCTGGTGCCTCGGAGACTGGCTGCCTCCCAAGGAAATACAGGTGCCGGAAGCGTTTGTCAACTCCTGCCTCTATATCGGCTTTATGAAACGCGTTACGGAAATTGCCGGTATACTCGGCAGGCAGGACGATGTTAAAGAGCTTTACGGCAGGATTGAAAGGACAGAAAAAGCCGTAAACGCCGCTTATTACAGCTTTCAGCAGAGAGCATACTGCGGCGATGTTGACGGAGCTTCCTCGATAGCGCTTAATTCAGGCCTCGGCGATGAAAGAGTCGCCGCGAAGGTTAAAGAAAAATACACCCGCCTTGGTATGTTTGACACCGGCATTATCGCTACAGAAGCCCTTATTTCATATCTTTTCAGAGCCGGAGAAAACGAGCTTGCCGTAAATCTTCTTTCGGGCGACAAAGATGTTTCTTTTGCTCACATGGTCAGAAGCGGGGCTACCACTCTCTGGGAAAACTGGAACGGTCAGTCTTCGCGCAATCATCCTATGTTCGGAGCGGTTTCCAAATATCTTTTCACCTGCATTCTCGGCATAACCCAGCCGGATGACAGCGCCGGATACGAAAAGGTTGTTATTTCCCCGCGTATTGTGGAAACGATTGATTTTGCTAAAGGTAAAATCAATACAGTTAAGGGTGAAATATCCGTGGACTACCGCAAAACAACAGCCGGAATTGTCTTTGATTTGTTTGCCGATGAGTCTATTGATGCACGCTTTGTCTGCGGAGGAATTGACGAGCCTTTTCGCGGCAGTAAAACATTTGTTCTGAAGGTGTGATTTATGAGATACGGAATAATTGGCACAAGCAGAATTGCAAAATACTTCATTGACGGCGCCCGCCTTGTGACGGGAGCGGATATTGCAGCGGTGTATTCACGCACTCAGGAGAAGGGGAGAGCCTTCACAGACGATAACGGTATACCTGAAGTGTATACGGACCTTGATGAATTTGCAAACGGGGATTTTGAAGCCGTATATATAGCGAGCCCCAACGCTTTTCATTATTCTTATTCGATGAAGATGATTGAGGCCGGCAAACACGTTATCTGCGAAAAGCCTCTTGCGGTTACTCCGGAGGAAATACGCTCCTGTGCCGAAAGAGCAAAAGAAAAAGGGGTGATTTATACAGAAGCTATTATGTATATGCACTCACCCGACAGAGACGCTTTGCGTGAAGCTGTATCAAAAGCCGGGAACATCACATCGGCTCATTTTGAGTTTTCTCAGCTTTCATCAAGATACGCTTCCTACCTCAGGGGCGAAACGCCCAATATTTTCAATCCGTCTCTTGCTGCCGGCTGCCTTATGGATCTTGGCGTTTACTGTGTTTATCCCGCAGTTGATCTTTTCGGAATGCCTGAGGGAATCAAAGCCGATGCCGTGTTTCTCAGAACAGGAGCCGACGGCAGCGGAAACGCCTCATTTAATTACGGTGATAAGCTTGTTACCCTTACTTATTCCAAAACAGGCCAGAATCATTTCGGCTCTTCAATTTACGGAGATAAGGGTACGGTAACGGTAGAATCCATTTCAAAGACAGTAAATATAAATTTCATTGATAATGACGGCAATGTAACTCCGGTTTGCTCAGACAGAATCAAAGAGGAAATAATGGGCTTTGAGGCCGCGGAGTTTGAAAGATTTATCAAAAACCCTCATGATCCCAAATATTTGCTCTGCACCGAAACATCGCTCAAGGTCAGCGAGCTTATGGAAAGAATCAGAGAAATCTGCAATATAAAATTCAGTTAAGGAGATTGTTTATGCTTGAATACTATTCTCAGCATCCCCTTTATGCGGTGCTTGTCTGCGCGCTTGCCGTTATTGCCCTGATTGTGCTTGTTAAAGCTGTCAGAGCAAGCGCCAAAAGAAGCGCAAAGGTCAATAAAATGATGGAAAAAATGAAAGAAGAAAATCTGCTTTTAAACAAATACGCAATCCTCACACAGGATGTAATCGAAAGCTCTGATTCTTCCGAGCTGTTCAAAGGCGTCGGGGTTAATCTTCAGAAACGGGTCTCGGACAAGCCGGATATGAAAGCGGAGTTTTTCTCTCTGAACGATTCTCAGAAATATGTTTATTCTCTTTATACATTTCTTGAAGACGCGCAGGATTCAATGAGCAATTTCTTTAAGTTGAATACAAAGCCTCTTACCGAATACGCCGCAAAAGCAGTTGAAATTATCGCGCCCGAGGATTTCAGATCCGCTTTTATTGCAGAGTATAACTCGACGGATGAGGATAATGAAGAGGTATCTTTTGTTCCCGAGCTTATGGAGGAATGGGATAAAAAAGCGGCGCCGGCCATAGCGGACGGCACCTTACCTGAACTTTGCGGAAAATTTATAAAAGAAAACTACAGGGATTTCATTTGATTATTTCCGCATATATTTCATTCTTTTTAAAACCGCTTTCTTTTGCGGCTTTCTTTGCCGCATCGGTTTTGCTTTCACCGCCCTTGACAAGTTCAAGGGCGTATTTTACTACCTGCTCAAAAGTCATCTGAATCTTTTCCTTTTCAGAGCCTTTGATAATAATAACAAATTCGCCTCTCGGCTCTTCCGCGGAGTATTTTCTGCAGGCGGATTCAATATCTGTAAGAATCACTTCTTCGTGAATCTTTGTAAGCTCTCTGACTATAGCAGCTTCTCTGTTTCCGACAGCCCGGAGAAGCTCCGAAAGGGTTTTGCAGAGGCGGTGCGGAGCCTCGTGAAAAATAATGGTTCTTTCTTCGCCTGCAAGAGATTCAAACAGCTCAGCTCTTTCCTTTTTGTCTGCCGGGGGAAAGCCCTCAAAAATAAAGCGTCTTGACGGCATTCCCGATACGGCGAGCGCGGTTATAAAAGCACAGGGGCCGGGTATAGCTTCAACCTCTATCGCGTGTTCTCTGCACAGTCTCACAAGCTCCTCGCCGGGGTCTGAAATTGCAGGCATACCGGCATCCGTTACAAGCGCGCAGTTTTCGCCGTTTAAAATTCTTTCCGCTATTTTGGGGCCGCTTTCCGCTTTATTATGCTCGTGATAGCTCACAAGCGTTTTCTTTATCTCGAATCTGTTCAGCAGTTTCAGGGTTACTCTTGTGTCTTCCGCGGCAATAAAGTCACAGTTTTCAAGAGTGTAAAGAGCCCTTTCCGATATATCTCCGAGATTGCCTATCGGAGTGCCTACCACATAAAGCCTGCCGCTCATCTGTTATCACCTCTGTTTTCAAGAAGATAATCCTTGTATATTTCCTTCATTTTATCGGAGTATTGCCCGTCATTCCCGTAAATATGCAGTTCGGGCTCTGCGGTAAGGCCGGGTTTGCCGCCTTTTTTTGCTTCGATGAGCACAAGCCAGGGGGCTTTACCGTCTTCTTTTGATACGAAGCGGATTCTTTTCGGCTCCATAGCTGCTTCTCTCATATATCCGAACATTTCGCACAGCCTTTCAGGCCTTATGCAAGTGCAGAAGCGGCCGCCGAAGTTGAGAAGCCCGGATGCGCTCATGCACACGTCTTCGAGCGTACACATTGTGCCATGCCTTGCTATTTTGTCAGATGCAGATTCGCTCAGCAGACCGGAGCCTTTTGCGGTATAAGGAGGATTCATGGTTACGAGGCTGAATGCTCCGAAGGGAAGCACTCCTTTTATTTCTCTCAGATCGCACTGCAGCGGAGTTATTCTGTCTTCAAGGTTGTTGTATTCAACGGCACCCGAAATAAGTTTATATCCGCTTTCCTGTATTTCAAGAGCGGTTATATGCCCTGCTTTTGTTTTGCACCAAAGAAGAGGGATGATGCCGCAGCCGGAGCCGAAATCGCAGCATGTATCCTTCTGCTTCGGGGCGGCAAAATCCGCGAGAAGAACCGCGTCTGTGCCGAAGGTGTGATCATCGGAAACAAAGCAGGTTATTCCGCTGCCGAGGTATTCTTTTCTGTAATCCGGCACAGTTTTTGCCTCCTTTTTAATTATATTAAATTCTATCATTAAATTTAATAAAAGTAAACATATAAAATTATATTGCATTTTACCGGCTTATGATATAAAATGTTATGCACGTAGTAAAACGGGGAGTGAATGAAATGAGCGCAACAAACAGGCTCGGGCCCGGAATGAAGTTTATGAGCGTGGTGCTCGCTTCCTTGCTGATGGGCTTTATGTGGAGAGCGAGAGGCTCTCACGGCTTCGGCGCATTCTGGGGCGTAGTTGCAGTCGGCGGAATATTCACGCTTGTGGTCTACGCGTTTTACGGCAACAGGGCCAAAGCAAGGCTTGAGCATATTCCTATGGGCGCAATCTTTATGGGCTGCACCGTGCCTGCCTGGGGCTGCGTTATTTCAATGCCCGGAGGAATGATAAGAGATTTCACAAACTCGCCTGATTCTCAGCAGTTTGCCGTCAGTCAGGCAAAGGGCACAGTGATGATGCTGCTTCTCGGCTTTTCTCTTATATGCCTTTACAGTATTTTTATCGGCACGTTGTTTTCTGAAAGAGACTATAAAATCAAACATTATCTTGTTTTTATCGCTGTGTTTTTCGCTGCCGAAGTTCTTGCCAAGATAACAATCGCACATAATATAATGTCTTTCCTTGCTCCCGAGGTTTATTCCGGCTTCTCGAAAGGGCTTGCCGATGCCGGCATTGCCGGAACGGTAAAACAGATTTATTTCTCTAATTTCGGGGATATGCATTTTGCGAAATCCATTCCGTTCGGAAGATATTATTACGAATGTGTCGAGCATATTTCATACACTTTCGGGGCTGCAGCTCTTCTTATTGCGGCTATAGCCTTTTTCCGCGACAAGGTTACCTTTTTTGTTTCTCTTGCCGTAAATACAGTTTCTGCTCTTGCGATAACCGCGGCCGATTATTTTCAGATATGCAACTATGAAGCGAGCTTCCTTTATAAGCTCAGTATTCCCGCCTCATTACGTGTTACAAGCTGGGGGCTTTGGGAATTCTTCACCGGTTTCTTTATTGGCGCGGGTATTATGCTCGTGATTGCGCTTCTTCCCGGCAGATTAACCTGCGGCAGGAAATACCGCAGTGAGCCCATATTCAAAAACAGGGCCGTCAGATTCTTTTTTAATTTCCTTCTGTGGGAGTTTGCGTTTGTTGTGGTTCCCGTAAGAGCGCTCTCTCTCAGAGTTGCCCGCATGCTCGAAGAATACGGTTTTGTTAAGGATGAAAATTTACCGGGCATTATTGCCACCGCAGCGGTTTCGGCTGTAATCGGTGTTTTCCTTATCCGCGTGCTTAAAAAGAACATTATCGATAAAAACCTGCCCGTTCCGTTTAAAACGAAACCTTTTGACTTTGCGGGCAAAGCTCTGCTTTTGTTATCGCTCTATTACGGCGCTGTTTACTTTTTCACGCTTGACGCAAGTCTGCCCGCTTTCTTTTACAGAATAATAAAATCCCCGTCTCACAGCATTGATCTGACAGGGATTGAGTATTTCTGGGTTTATCTTGCGGCATTCATTCTTTTTGAGATTATTTATATTCCGGTGAAAAAACGGCTTTACGCACGTCGCTGACGCTTTCAGCGATATAATCCGCACCGGCGGCTTCAAGCTCCTGCGCGGTTCCGTAACCGTATAATACTCCCACGCTGTAAACGCCGGCCGCTCTGGCACCGTCTATGTCAAAGTGACGGTCGCCTATCATGACTGTTTTGCTTTTATCAGAGCCGAGTATCTTTACGGCTTCGGTAATCAGTTCGTACTTGGTTTTCTTTATCTTATCATCGCCGGGGCATGATACCGTGTCAAACAGTGCTGTCATACCGTACTTTTCAAGAATGCTTTTTACAAATCCGCACGGCTTTGATGACGCCACTCCGGTTTTTATTCCGGCATCTTTCATATCGGCTAGCAGTTCTTTTATTCCGGGATAAAAAGCGAGGTCATACATTGCCCCCTGCACATAGCATTCGCGGTATTTTTCTATAGCGGTAATAATATCTTCGTCTTTTTCAAGGTGAAAGTATTTCCTGAATGATTCATACAGGGGCGGTCCGACAAACGCTTTTCTCTGCTCATCATTCAAAGTCTGCAGGCCGAAATACTCCGCCGCATAATCAACGCATTTTGCTATTCCTTTTCCGGTGTCGGCAAGTGTGCCGTCAAAATCAAAAAGGGCAGCTTCAAATCTGTTATCCATATTCGGCTCCTTTACAGTTATCGGCCGATATTATATCACAGTTTATTACTACTTTCAAGAAAGGTGTTTTATATGAATTATCCGTTTTCGTCAGGCGTAGCTTCTCTCAAGCCTTCGGCTATAAGAGAAATACTCAAAAACTCAGGGGATTCAATCCCTCTTTCCGCCGGAAACCCCGCGCCGGATGCGTTCCCGGTGAGCGATATTGCCAGGATTTCAGGCGAGGTGCTCAGCGAAGAGCCCATTCTCGCTCTTCAGTACGGCATTACCGAGGGCTATACGCCTCTGATAGAAGAAATCACAAAGATTGCTCATAATCGTTACGGCGTAGGCAATGATAATGATTCAGTCATAGTTGTCAGCGGCGCCCAGCAGGTAATGAGTCTCCTCAGCCAGATTTTTATCAACAACGGTGACGTTGTTATATGCGAGGAGCCGGCCTTCATCGGCGCGCTCAACTGTTTCCGATCATTTGGAGCAAGGCTTGTCGGCGTTCCTCTTGAGAGTGACGGAATGAATACCGATATTCTCGAGGAAAAGCTCAGGACTGAGAAAAACGTCAAGTTCATTTATACTATTCCCAATTTTCAGAATCCCGCCGGCAGCACAATGAGTTTTGAAAAGAGAAAAAAGATTTATGAGCTTGCAAAAAAATATGAGGTTGTTGTGCTTGAGGATAACCCTTACGGTGACCTCAGGGTCTCGGGCGAGAGCGTGCCGGCAATCAAGAGCTTTGATGAAGACGGCATTGTTGTTTACTCCGGCTCATTTTCAAAGATTATTGCCCCCGGTATAAGAGTGGGATTCACTGTTGCGCCGAAAGAGATTGCGGCAAAGATGACTGTTGCAAAGCAGACTCAGGATGTACATACACCCATGCTTACTCAGCTCATAGTTTACCGCTGGCTCAAAGAGGGCAATCTTGAGCCTCATATAGAAAAAATAAGGGCGATTTACCGCCGTAAGCTCAACCTTATGTGCGACAATATGGAGAAATATCTTTCACCCTATCTTACATTTCTCAGGCCCGAAGGCGGCCTGTTTGTGTGGGCAAAGATGAATGATGATATCGATATGCTTTCTTTCGTCAGAAACGCGTCTCAGGCAGGTGTATCTGTGGTGCCGGGTAATGCGTTCCTTACCGATATCAGCTCTCCCTGCAGTTATATCCGCCTTAATTTCTCTACACCCACCGATGAGGGGATAGTTGAGGGTATCAGACTTCTGGCTCAGACAGCCGAAAAAATGAAAGGATAATGCAATGGAAAATACAGTTAATCCCGAGCGCAGACCTGTGGTTCTCAGCGCAATCCAGCCGACTTCCATACCTACAATCGGCAATTATTTCGGCGCTCTTAAAAACTGGAAGGCTATGAGCGAGGATAATGACTGCCTTTTTGCCGTAGCCGACCTGCACGCGCTGACCGTGCACCCCGAACCAGCAAAGCTCAGACAGCAGATAATTGAGATGTACGCTACGCTGCTGTCACTGGGACTTTCACCGGAAAAAAACATCATATTTATACAGAGTATGGTTCCGGCTCACGCTGAGCTCGCCTGGATTCTTGACTGCTATACAATGTTCGGCGAGGCGCAGAGAATGACTCAGTTCAAGGATAAGTCGCAGAAGCACGCGGATAACGTCAATGTCGGTCTGTTTGCCTATCCCGTGCTTATGGCTGCCGATATTCTTCTCTATCAGGCGGATTATGTACCTGTAGGTGCCGATCAGAAACAACACCTTGAAATCGCCCGTGATATTGCCGACAGATTCAATAATCTTCGCGGCAACACTTTTAAACTGCCGGAGCCTTATATCGGCAAAATCGGCGCAAAGGTTATGAGCCTGCAGGATCCCACACAGAAGATGAGCAAGAGCGATGTGAATCCGAGAGCGTCGGTATTTCTTTTTGATTCTCCGGATCTTATTATGAAAAAATTCAAATCCGCTGTTACGGACAGCGAATCTCAGGTAAGATATGCCGATGGCAAGGACGGAATAAATAACCTTATGTCTATATATTCCTGCTGCACCGGTCTCGATTATGACAGCATCGAAAATGAGTTTGAAGGCAAAGGTTACGGCGATTTCAAAGTGAAGGTTGCCGAGGCGGTAATCGAAGAAATCAGACCCGTTCAGGAGGAATACGCCCGTCTGATGAAGGATAAGGCTTTTCTTATGCAGACTGCCAATGAAGGCGCCGAGAGGGCTGCCCGCATTGCTTATCGCACTTTGCAGAAGGCTAAGAAAAAAGTCGGCCTTGTGGTTGATAAATAATATTTCTGCATAAAAATTCTGAAATATGCACTTTTGCAGCATAAAAATTCAGTAAATTGAATATAAATTCAAATATTACTTGATTTTTATGAATATTTATTGTATAATCCCATGCATAACGAATCAGAAAGAAGGTAATTCTTATGAAAGAAATCAAAAAGGTAGTTCTCGCTTACTCAGGCGGTCTTGATACTTCCATTATTATTCCCTGGCTTAAAGAGAACTATAATAACTGTGAAGTAATCGCTGTTTCCGGAGATGTCGGTCAGGGCACAGAGCTTGACGGTCTTGAAGAAAAAGCTATCAAAACAGGCGCATCAAAGCTTTATATTGAAGATTTAAAAGATGAATTTGTCAATGATTATATTTTCCCCACTCTCAAAGCGGGCGCAAAATATGAAAAGCTTTATCTGCTCGGCACTGCTTTTGCCCGCCCCATTATTGCCAAGAGACTCGTTGAGATTGCCAAGGCTGAAGGTGCCGACGCAATTTGCCACGGTTGCACAGGCAAAGGAAACGACCAGGTAAGATTTGAGCTTGCAATCAAGGCCTTCGCTCCCGACATGCAGATTATTGCTCCGTGGAGAATTTGGAGCCTTAAATCTCGTGAGGAAGAGATTGACTATGCTGAAGCTCACAACATTCCTCTCAAGATTAACCGTGAAACCAATTATTCCAAAGATAAGAATTTATGGCATCTCAGCCATGAGGGTCTTGACCTTGAGAATCCTGCAAATGAGCCTCAGTATTCCAAGCCCGGCTTCCTTGAGATGGGCGTAGCTCCCGAGCAGGCTCCCGATGCTGATACTTATGTTACCATTCACTTTGAAAAAGGCGTTCCCACTGCGGTTGACGGTAAGGAAATGGGCGGCGTTGAGCTGATTGAGTATCTTAACGATATCGGCGGCAAAAACGGTATCGGTCTTGATGATATTGTTGAAAACCGTCTTGTAGGCATGAAGTCAAGAGGCGTTTACGAGAATCCCGCAGGTGCTATCCTTTTCAAGGCTCACGATGTACTTGAAACCCTCACGCTTGACAGAGACACCATGCATTATAAAGAGATTGTTGCGCATCAGTTTGCCGAGCTTGTGTATTTCGGCAAGTGGTATACTCCTCTCAGAGAGGCTCTTTCCGCATTTGTGGACAGCACCCAGCAGAGAGTTACCGGTGATGTAAAGCTCAAGCTCTACAAAGGCAATATCATAAATGCCGGCGTTACCTCTCCCTATTCGCTTTACAGCGAGGAGTTTGCCACATTTGACGCTGATGAAGTTTACGACCAGAAGGATTCTGCGGGCTTTATCAACCTCTTCGGTCTTCCCCTTAAGGTTAAAGCGATACTTGACGCAGAAAGAAAGAACTGAACGGAGATATTCTATGAAACTTTGGGCAGGACGCTTTTCTAAGGAAGCGGACAAAAGAACAAATGATTTCAACTCTTCCATATCCTTTGACTCAAGAATGTACGCTCAGGATATAGAGGGGAGCATAGCCCACGCTTCAATGCTTGCCGCGAAAGGCATAATTTCGCAGGAGGATGGTACTGCCATCACTGCCGGCCTTGCGCAGATAAAAAAAGATATTGAAGAAGGCAGACTGCTCATAGACCCAAACGCCGAAGATATACACACTTTTATCGAGCAGACGCTCACGGAAAGAATAGGGGAGGCCGGCAAACGGCTTCATACCGGCAGAAGCAGAAACGACCAGGTGGCTCTCGATATCAGGCTTTATCTGCGCAATGAATGCGATGAGGTTTTATCTCTGCTTGATACGGTGATAAAGTCTATAGACTCAAAAGGCGCGGAATATGCAGATGCAATTATGCCAGGCTATACTCATCTTCAGAGAGCTCAGCCGATAACTTTCAGGGCTCATATGCTCGCTTATTCCGAAATGCTTAAAAGAGATATAAGCAGGATTGAGGACGCGAAGAAAAGAATGAACTCTTCTCCTCTCGGCAGCGGAGCTCTCTCCGGCACCACATATCCGATTGACAGAGCTATGACAGCCTCCCTGCTTGGCTTTGATTCCTACACAGCAAGCACTCTTGACGGAGTATCGGACAGGGATTTCTGCATTGAACTCGCCGGCGCGCTTTCGCTTGTTATGGTTCATCTCTCAAGGCTCAGCGAAGAGGTTATACTCTGGTGCTCCTGGGAGTTTAAATTTGCCGAGCTTGACGACGCGTTTTCAACCGGCTCGAGCATTATGCCGCAAAAAAAGAACCCCGATATTACCGAGCTTGTAAGAGGCAAAAGCGGCAGGGTATTCGGCGACCTTATGACTCTGCTTACGGTTATGAAGGGCCTTCCGCTTGCGTACAATAAAGATATGCAGGAGGATAAAGAGGCAATCTTTGATGCTTTTGATACAGTGAAAATCTGCCTTTCGACAATCGCTCCGATGATTGATACGATGAAAATGATTCCCGAAAATATGCGTAAAGCAGCGGCGGGTGGTTTTATCAACGCCACTGACTGCGCTGATTATCTCGTATCAAAAGGCTTGCCTTTCAGGGATGCTTATAAGGCAACGGGCGAAGTCGTTGCTCTTTGCATCAGAACCGGAAATACTCTTGAAACTCTCCCGGTTGAAGAATATAAAAAGATATGCGACAGCTTTGATGATGGAGTTTATGAAGCCATTGCCCTTGAAAACTGCGTAAAGCGCAGGGGAATGTAACGGCTTATTTTAAGCGGTTGTTTTGTTTAACTTAATATAAAACATTATTATAATGCAGCACGCCCCGCAGAGTATTCTGCGGGGCGCTGTTTATTTGTTATATTTTTTTAGAATGACTGTGCTTTATCGCCATAGCCGACGAAGCAGTCGTGGTTTCTCGTTGACCAGAGAACATAAACATCCTTGCCGCTTGCGAAGTATGAATCATCCACAAGCTGGTCGGCAGCTGCCGCTCTTACAAAGCTTGCAAGCTTAAGACCCTGAACGAAGATGTTTGCCTGCTCTTCGCTCTTGAATGTAATGCGGTTTCTGGTTTTGAGCTCGGTACGGGGAGCTGTGTACTTGGTAAGCTGACCCTTGACAAATCCGGTTGCCCACCAGTAAAGGTCGTAAGGTCTTGTAAAGATTCTCTTGTAAGGACCTTTGCCGCCTTCGCTGTAATAGCAGTCAAGCTGCATCATAAGCCAGTCGGATTTGTCGGCGCAGTTGAAATGGTTTATATCACCCGTGTTGCCCTGATAGTCATTAAGATCGCAGGTGTAGATACCGATTTCGGCACCGATGAGAAGGAAGCCGTACTGACCCTTCCAGAACTGAATCATATAGTTCTTGTTGTTATATTGGAAACGGATACGTACCTGGTCGATGTGCATGGCAGCAACAGGAGCCCATTTATCATAAACTTCGTTGTAACCAACGTTCTTCTGCCAGCAGTCTTTATCATCGCAGTAGTAGTAGCCGTCATCGGACCAGCGATAACCAAGGAAGGATTGCTGAGCGTTTTCGCCGATCGCATCCTTTACAAAGCCTTCAGGAGATGAATTTGACTTTTTAGTTGTGGTTGTTGTTTTCGCGGGCTTTGTAGTTGTGGTCTTGGGAGTCTGTGCCGCTCTGGTTGTGCCGGAGAAAAGACCTCTTCTTGTAGTAGTGGTGTTGTTGGCTATTGTTGTGGCCACCTGTTTAACGGTACTGAGAACAGAGTTGTTAGCTGCTGTGGGTGCCGCGGCAGTGGGGTCTGCTGCGTTGGCGGCTGAAGGATTGGATATAACAGAGCCGTTTTCGTCAGTAACTGTTTCGGGAATATCATAAGCGTATGAAGGGAAGTCATACTCGTCTGAAATTTCCTCAAACTGTGAAGTGGAAAGGTATGAAACTTCTTCCGTCTGAGAAGCGTTTCTGTTTCTGAGCACGGGAACAGCAGCAATTGCACCGCCGATTACGAGCACAGCGCATACAGCCAGAATTACGATTTTGTTTTTACTCATAATTTAACACTCCTTGAAAGCGTAATAAATAATAATATGATTTATCTGACATCCTGCCAGACATAGATAACATGGTTGCCGAATCTCTTGCAGGTATCCTTGACTGTGGGGTTGAATTCGGATACCTCTTTGAATCCGTTGCTGACAAGACCTTTTTCAAACAGACTTGCCTGAGTTTCATCCTTGAATGTGATTCTGTGAAGAAGTCTGAGAGGGGAGGAGTCTTTCTTGTTTTTCAGCTGTCCGTCAACATATCCTGTTTCCCACCAGTGCTTGCTGTATCTTCTGGTAAGCTGCGGCAGATATTCGCCGTTATCAAACTCATCCCAAAGAACGGTCAGCTCCATATTGAGCCAGTCGCTTTCAGCGGCACAGTTATAGTGGCCGATAGCCGATGTGGTACCCATCGGGCGAGTGTAAATACCGACCTCGCCGCCTACGGTGCCGATATCGCCGGAAATATACTGACCTTTCCACATCTGAATCATATACTGCTTATTATCGTAGTTGAATTTGATTCTTGAGGTTTCAATGCTGAAGTCAATCATCTTTGCGCCTGCATCGTAAAGCACATTGTATCCGAATTTTCTCTGAGCGCAGTCAGGGGCGGTATCATCATTGTAGATGAAATTCTTGGGCCCGATAACTTTATAGCCGAGTTTGGTAAGACCGGCGAAATACATATCGGGGGGGAGCTGGCTTTCGGGAACGGTTGAACCGACCTCGGGAGCCTTGCCGCGTTCAAGATCATCCTGATTCTGCACCGGCACGGTAACATCGTCAATAACAGCAACTACTGTTGTGTTTTCACCGTTATTTACCGTTATTGTTTCTGCTTCGGACGGAGCGGCTGAGGTTGTTGTGGTGGCAGCGGCCGAAGGGGGAACAACAGGAGCCGGCAGAGTCGCCGGGGGCTGTGTCATTCTTGCGGGAAGAGTTGTGGTCGATATGTATTCCTGAGAAAAATCAGAAATCAGCAAATCGGAAACCGTTGTATCCTCCTGCGTGATTGTGCCGATGTCAAGGCTGTTTTCCGTGCCGTAGTCTGAGGGCACTGCTTCAATCACTTTTGCGTTGTTTTTGGCTTTAATGCCGATAACAGCGACAATAGCGACGAGACAGACCGCTGTAAATGCTGTGACTATGGCAGGGATATTTGTTCTTTTCATGAGCAACATCCTTTCCCGTTATATTTTAAGAATTAATTATTTTTGGTGGAGATGGCGGTAATCGAAACCGCGTCCGAAAGACCTTTGCAGGGATTTTCTACGAGTGTATTTTACCGTTTGACATTCCCTCTGCCGCACGCCGGTAAACGGGCTTACGGTTTCAGTAGACGAATTGTGCGTGACGGGCTATTCGCCGTTACCCGTGCACGTTCACTGCTGATCGACGCCTCTTGCAAAGCCGCAGTACTCTTTGCAGAGACGGCTGCTTAATTAAGCAGCGAGAGAAACTGTAGTTTCGTCGTTTAAATTTAAGTTGCGGATTTTATAGCAGCCCCGCCCTGCTACTCGCTTATCCGGGCTCGGATCCCCCGTCGAAATCCTTTCATCCCCATATTTCATTTGAGCAGAGAACGCTGAATGTTTCTCTGCGCGTCTTTCTGTGCAGCCGCTTCGCGCTTGTCATAGAGTTTTTTGCCTTTGCAGAGACCTATCTCAACCTTGGCGCGTCCGTTTTTAAAGTAAACGCTCAGCGGAATAAGGGTCAGGCCCTGCTGCTTCACCTGTGAGTAGAGATTTTTTATTTCACGCTTATGCATAAGCAGGCGTTTAACTCTCAGAGGGTCGCGGTTAAAAATATTACCCTGTTCATAGGGGCTGATATGCATACCGTTGATAAATATCTCGCCGCCTTTAATTGAGCACCAGGCATCCTTGAGATTGAGTCTGCCCTGCCTTATTGATTTGACTTCCGTTCCGAAAAGCTCAATGCCGGCCTCATATTTTTCAAGCACGAAGTACTCGTGGTAAGCTTTTTTGTTTTGCGCCACGGGCTTTATACCTTCGTTTTTTGCCATTTGCTGTCCTTTCAGTCAAAAATATGTGTATATATTTAAAAAAATTGTTGCATAAATAAAGTAAATTATTTATTGTTTTGTCTTTTCTTTGCGTAAAAATCTCTTTTTGAGAGTTTCTCCCGGGCGATTCTTTTTTCGTTTGCCTCCCGTTTTGCTCTGACCTTGGAAAGAGGTTTGCCTTTTTTTGCCTGTTTGGCAGTCTTTTTCTTTTTGCCTTCGGCAAGAGACTCAATCTTTTTGTAGAGAACAATAACTCCGCCGATAATCTGTATTACCTCGCAGCCGGTCGCTGCGGCAAGCTTGTCTGCTGTTTCTCTCGGGGTTTCGGGGGATGATTCAAGCAAAACCTTTACCTTAATGAGCTCTTTGGTGTTGAATGCGTCAAGAGTCTGCTTTACCACTCCGTCGGATATTCCGCCCTTGCCTATCTGAAACTCCGGCTCAAGGCTGTTTGCCTGCGCTCTGAACTGAGCTCTTTCTTTACCTGTCATTTTTTGTCTCCGATCTTTGATGCAAGCGCGTTTAACGCCTTGCCTCTGTGGCTGATTGCGTCTTTTTGCCCGCTTGTCAGCTGAGCCATAGAGATTTTATATCCGTATTCCTCGGGAAGGAAAACGGGATCATAGCCGAATCCTGAGCTGCCTTTGGGCTCAAAAGCTATTCTGCCTTTACATTCGCCGCGTGAATAAACCGTTTTACCGTCCGGGTAGCAGCAGCATATTACGCTCACAAAAGCGGCAGTTCTTTTTTCCTCAGGCACATCTTTAAGATTATTCAAAAGAAGGGCGTTGTTCATTTCGTCGTTTCCGTGTTCGCCGGCATATCTTGCCGAATAAACTCCCGGCGCGCCGCCGAGATAATCAACCGTAAGCCCGGAATCGTCCGCAATGCAGGGCAGCCCGCTCTCTCTGCAGCCGCTCTCGGCTTTTAGAAAAGCGTTTTCCTCAAAAGTGGTGCCTGTTTCTTCAACATCTGTGAGTTCAATTCCCAGATCACTGTCTGTGAATATGTTAATACCCAGCGGGGAGAGAATCCGGACAAGTTCATTTTTCTTTTTTTGATTATGGGTTGCGATTATGTAATCCATAATGTTACTCGTCTTCCTCTTTTTCTTCAAAAAGGCTTTCGGCAAAATCCTGAGGAATAAACGGTCTCAGGTCATCAATACCTTCACCTACGCCTATAAATTTGACGGGAACTTTAAGATCGTTCTTGATTGCGAGCACAACTCCGCCTTTGGCCGTGCCGTCAAGCTTGGTAAGAATAATGCCGGTTATTTCGGCGCAGTCCAGGAATTCCTTTGCCTGATTAACCGCGTTCTGACCTGTGGTTGCGTCAAGGACAAGGAGTATTTCTCTGTCCGCGTAGGGGAGAAGTTTATCCATAACCCTGTAGATTTTGTTGAGTTCATCCATAAGGTTCTTTTTGTTATGAAGCCTTCCTGCTGTGTCGCAGATGATTATATCGGCGTTTCTTGCCTTGCCTGCTTCTATGGTGTCAAATACAACAGCGGCAGGGTCGGCGCCTTCCCTGTGCTTGACTATGTCAACTCCGGCCCTGTCTGCCCAGATTTCAAGCTGGTCTATAGCGGCGGCTCTGAAGGTATCGGCAGCCCCGAGGATTACTTTTTTACCTTCGGCTTTGAACATTGCAGCCATCTTACCTATGGAAGTGGTTTTGCCTACGCCGTTTACGCCGATAACAAGAATGACAGAGGGGACGGTTATCATATCGACCTCTTCGCCGCCGGAGAGGATATCGGAAACGATGTTTTTAATTTCCTGTTTTACGTCTTTTGCCTTGTGAAGATTCTTTTTGAAAACTTCATCTCTGAGACGCGATACAATTTCTTCAGATGTAGTTACGCCGACATCAGCCATAATGAGAATTTCTTCAAGATCCTCATAAAATTCGTCGTCGATTTCGTTCTTGCCGTAAAGAGCCGAGTTTATGGCGCCGGACATACTGTCTCTCGTTTTTTTCAGCCCTTTATTGAGTTTATTGAAGAAACCCATTTATTATTGCTCCTTGGAATTCTTTATAATATTGTCGAGGGTTCTCTTAAGCGAAGAGTCTGATTCGAGCATCTTTGCAGTCTGTTTTACCGCATAGTGAATAGCGGTTCTGTCTCTTCCGCCGAAGTACTCGCTGATTTCCTGCTGAGTGAGATCTGTGCATTCCTTGACCGCGTATATGGCAATCTGCCTTGCGTTGGCGGTCTTGGCATCTTTTTTCTTGGAAATGATATCGTCTTTGGATACTCCGAATGTTCTTGCGCTTTCGGATATAAGTTTGTTGACAAGCTCAGAAACGGGGAGGCCTTCACTTGCGATATCTCTTATCGCGCTCTGAGCAACGGATATTGTTACGGGACCGCCTTCAAGATTTACAAGAGCGTAAATCTTCTTTACAACGCCTTCAAGCTGCCTGATATTGGTTTTGACCTTTTCGGCAATAAAGTCTGTTACTTCGTTGGGAATATCAAGGCCGAGATGATTTGCCTTTCTTTGAACTATGGCAACTCTTGTCTCAAAATCGGGCGGCTGGATATCGGCTATAAGTCCCCACTCAAATCTTGTCCTTAGTCTTTCGTCAAGAACGGCTATATCCTTCGGAGTGGAATCGGATACGAGAACTATCTGTTTGTGGTCTTCCCAAAGTGCGTTGAATGTGTGGAAAAACTCCTCCTGTGTCGAGGGCTTGCCGGCAATAAACTGTATATCGTCAACAAGCAGCACGTCACAGTTTCTGAACTTGTCGTGAATGGAGTTCATATCCTGCTTTCTTATGCCTTCAACGATGAGATTGACAAATTCTTCTCCTCTTGTAAAAACAATTTTTGCATCCGGATTTCTCTCGAGAATTTCATTTCTGATGGCGCATAGGAGGTGGGTTTTGCCCAGGCCCGATGAGCCGTGGATGAAAAGGGGATTATACTCATCAACCGGTTTTTCGGCAACGGCCTTTGCCGCGGCGTAGGCAAATCTGTTTGAAGAGCCCACAACGAAAGTATCAAATGTGTTGCGCTCTCCGTCGGAGTCAAGCAAATCCGAGCCTGCGGAGGTGTCTATATTTGAAATAACCTTGTCAGGGTCTATTATTTCAATCTCGGGTACAAAGCCGAGCACGGATTTGAAGGCCTCGGCAAGATCGGCGCCGAACTGTTTTTCGATAGTTGTCTTTTTGAATTCGCTGACGGCAAGCTCAACTTTGAGCCCGTCAAAGCTTACAATCTCTATAGGTGCAAACCAGACATTGTAAATTACATCATTGAGTGAACGCCTGAGCTCATCACACACCAGGCTCCACATCTCATTTAACGATTCCATAGGTTTTCTCTCCCGAATAATTTTAACAATAGTATTTCACTATATATTTTTAACGATTATATAATATAACACAGTTTTTCAAACTTTTCAACAGAAAATTTCACTTTTTTGGAAAGGGGGAAAAATCGGATGAAAAATTAATGTGATTCACGCGATTTAACCATATTCACGAAAAAAACCATTGACTTTTATACATATTGTGTAATATAATATCAAAACTGAGGGTCGATTGCTTATTTGCCCTCGAACTGAGTCAATATGACCGCTCCGGCTTATTCGGGCGGTTTACACTAATTTGAATGGAGGTTATATCTGTGAAAAGAACTTATCAGCCCAAGAAGCGTCATCGCAAGATGGAGCACGGATTCCGCAAGAGAATGTCCGACAGAAACGGCCGTAAGGTACTTGCCCGCCGCAGGGCCAAGGGCAGAAAACAGCTTACCTATTGATTGAACTTTTATGTCTGATGTTCAAACTTTAAAGCAAAACACCGAGTTTCACAGAGCATACGGCAGGGGCAAAAGCGTCAGCTCGCCCGTGCTTGTTACTTATGCTGTAAAGAGCCGTTTCCCTTATTGCCGTATAGGTATCACCACATCCAAAAAGATAGGAAATGCCGTTGAAAGAAACAGATGTCGCAGAATAATCAAAGCGGCCTATGTTTCTTTATCGGGCAGATGCAGCGGCGGCTGGGATATTGTTTTTGTTGCAAGGTTCAGGACTAAAGGCATAAAAATGCAGGCGCTTGCCCGCACAATGGAAAACCAGCTCACCGCGCTGGGAATTATTGAAGACACATCGGGAAAAGACTGATATGAAACATATTCTGATTGCGCTTATTCGTTTTTACCGGAAGCATATTTCACCTCACCTTCCTCCTATGTGCAGGTATTATCCGACCTGCTCACAGTATGCTCTGGAAGCAATCAGTGTTCACGGAGCACTTAAGGGCTCCGCGCTTGCCTTTCTCAGACTGATGAGATGCAATGTCTTTTTCCCGGGCGGATATGACCCGGTTCCGCCAAAAAAACACAGACATCCGGAGGATAAGAAATGACCGGACTATATCATGTTTTAGGTGTTCCTTTCGGCTATATTCTCTATTTTCTCTATCATACGATAGCTTTTGAGAATTACGGTATTGCGATAATAATGCTTACTTTTATCGCAAGACTCTTCATGCTTCCTACTACCATTCATCAGCAGAAAGGTATGGCTAAAACTCAGCGGATTCAGTCTAAAGTCCGCAAAATACAGGAAAAATATGCCGGCGACCAGAGAAAGATTCAGGAAGAGACACAGGCTCTTTATTCCAGAGAGGGTTATAACCCCATGAATGCCGGCTGCGCACCGATGGCAGTTCAGTTTTTACTTCTTTTCGGACTCATTGGAGCAATTTACTATCCTCTGAGCAATTTCCTGCACATTGACGAAGCTCAGATTTCCATCCTTACAGAAGGACTTAAAACTCTTGATATCGGCGCACTGACCAAAAGCCCCCATCTGAACGAACTCTTTGTAATTGAAAACATCAAAGAGCTTGCTTTCCTTAAAGAGCAGGGCCTTTCCGAAGGTGTGTACAATACGATTCTTGAAATCAAAAACGGCGGTCACTTTGATTTCCTCGGCATTTCGCTTGGCGATATACCGATGAATTATACCGGCGGGTTCCATAAAATATGGCTTATTCCCGTCCTTTCCACCGTTACGACCCTTGCAACCAGTTTTTACTCTTTCTTCAGACAGAAGCAGACCAACAACAATCCTGCTGCCGGTAAATCCATGGGATGTATGACCATAGGTATGGCGGCAATGTCCTTATATTTTGTTGTACGCTTCCCGGCCGGTATCGGTCTTTACTGGATTGCTTCAGGTCTTTTCGGATTTATTTCCACCGTCGTTATCGGAAAAATCTATTCTCCCAATAAAGTCCTTTCAAAACTTATGGTTGAGGAAACGGTTGAGCGCCGCTCAAGAGAAAACAGCTTGAAGCTTGTTGCGGCGGAGAAAGAAAAAGAAGACAATACGTAATTCAGGTGGTGTTATCCTTGAAAAAAATAGAAGTAATAGCTTCCGGCTCCACTATTGAGGAGGCAAGAGCGTCTGCTGTTGAGCAGCTTAATGCTCCTGAAGAAGCCGAAGTCAAAATTGAAATAATATCCGAGGGTAAGGGCAAAATCCTCGGCTTATTCGGCGGCAGCCCCGCTGAAGTGAAGGCTTATTACGAAGTTGAATCCGACGATTTTGAAAAAGTGAAAGCATACATTGATACCATTCTCAGAAGTCTCGGTATCAATGATTCCGAAATCAACATTTCCGTTGAGGGCGAAGATCTCAGAATCAATGTTTCCTGCCAGGAAGATTACGGCTCGGTAATCGGCAGAAGGGGTGAAACACTCGATGCTATTCAGTATCTTGTCCGCCTTGTTGTAAACCGCGAAAATGATTCATTCAAGCATATTTCAATAAATGTCGGTAACTATCGTGAAAAAAGAGAAGCAACTCTCAAGGCTCTTGCCAAAAAGAATGCTTCAAGAGTCAGAAAGTACGGCAGAAATGTTGTGCTTGAGCCGATGAATCCCTATGAGCGCAGAATTATCCATACAACAATTCAGGAAATCGAGGGCGTAACCTCACATTCTGTCGGCAGCGATGACGAGAGAAAGGTTGTCATTACCCTTGAGGACGGCGTCAAGCCTTTGCAGGGCGGCGGGAATTATAACAGAAACCGCGGCGGAAACTACAACCGCGGCAGAGGCAGAAACGGCGGATATAACGGTCAGAAGAAAGCCCCCGAGGCTGACCCCAACAGAGCTCCCAAAAAGGACTTTGAGGGTTCGCTTTACGGCAAAATTGAAGTCTCCAACGATTCTGCTGAATAATCAACTGCAATCTTAAATATTGTTTTTTTACTCCGGAAACGGTTGTCTTTTCCCGTTTCCGGAGGCTTTTTATCTTACTGTCAATGATTACTCATTTGTTAATTTATGTTTAAAAATCATACACTCTATTGTATTTTTTTATGAATTACATTATAATAACAGCAAGTAAGAAACCGGAGGATTTTATTATGAAAAAAACAATTGCCGTTATTCTTGCCGTTGTGATTGCGCTCGCCGCCGGCGTCGGAATCGGCTACAAAGTGTTTGTGTTCAAAGCAGAAAAAGATAAGACCAAAAAGGTTTATGACGAAGAGATTCAGGTGACATTCTCCGACGTGACTATAGGAGAATCGATTTTCTACAGCATAGATAAGAATAAATCCAGATGGAGCGACAGCCTTGTCAATGTTTACGGCATGAGTGAAAAACAGAGAGACAGCCTTATCAATACTCCCGAAAACTGGCTTGCTTTCAACCTGTTTGTTGATGTGCTTAATCCCAATGACAAGCAGATACTTGTGGGCAATATCGAAGTGCCCGATAACGGCAAAAACGGGCTTTTCTTCCAGTCTGTTCTTGACGGTCAGCATGTTTTGGAAAAGAACGTTTCCGCCCAGCTTCCCATTTATGTATTTCTAGATGACAATAATCCCTCTCTTGATGAGGTCACGGATATGATCAAGGGTATGGATATTTATATAAAGTATGTTCCGATGCCCGATGATATCGAGGAAGAGATTCCCGAAGAATCATATCAAACTGCAAAGGTTGAGTTCTGATGTCTTTTTTCAGAAAATTCAAGTCTCCTTCGGGAGCTCCCGAATATATAATTGCAGGTCTTGGCAATCCCGGAGCGAAATATGAGACTTCGCGGCACAACTCCGGCTTTATGTTTATAGACTTGTTTGCCGACAGGCACTCAATCAAAGTAAACAAGCTCAAGTTCAGGGCTCTGACCGCCGTTGCCGAGATAAACGGAGTAAAATGCCTTGTAATGAAGCCCCAGACCTTTATGAACAACAGCGGTGAAAGTATCAGTGAGGCGGCCTCGTTTTACAAGATTCCGCCCGAAAAAATAATCGTCATTTTTGATGATATTTCAATTCCCTGCGGAGCTCTGAGAATAAGGCGTAAAGGCACCGACGGAGGCCACAACGGTATAAAGAGCATAATTTACCATCTCAATTCCGATTGCTTCCCGAGAGTCAAGCTCGGCATAGGAGCAAAGCCGAGGCCTGATTATGATCTTGCGGATTGGGTTCTTTCTTCATTCAGCAAAGATGAGATGAAGATGATGAGAGATGCAGCCGATAAAGCGGTGGGCGCTGTCGAAATAATGCTTACGGGCGATATAGACTGCGCGATGAATAAATTTAACAGCTGATTGACAGGACAGTGATTATATGCCCTCATTGAATATTGTGCTTGTTGAGCCGCAGATTCCTCAGAATACCGGCAATATAGCCCGTACCTGCGCCGCAACCGGCGCCCGCCTTCATCTCGTGGAGCCGATGGGCTTCAGGGTCGATGACGCAAAGCTTAAAAGAGCCGGCCTTGATTACTGGCATCTGCTCGACATTACATATTACGATAACCTTGATGATTTTTTCTCAAGAAACCGGGACGGCAGCTTTTACTTTTTCTCGACAAAAGCTGAAAATATATATTCCGACATAGAATATCCCGACAACTGCTACCTTGTTTTCGGCAAGGAGACGGCAGGTCTTCCAGAAAGCCTGCTTTATGAAAACCATGACAGGTGTGTTCGTCTTCCGATGATAAACAATACCGACGCGCGCAGCCTCAATCTGTCAAACTCGGTAGCCGTGGGAACTTATGAAGTGCTCAGACAGTGGGGCTTTCCCGAACTTCTTACTAAGGGAAAGCTTACAAAATACAACTGGTAAAATTCCGGAAAGGATTTCAAAATGAAAAAACTGTTTTCTTTGTTAATGATAATCTGTGTTATCTTTGCCCTCGCTTCCTGCGGCAGAGTGCCGACCGGAGAAATAACAACATCAACCGAGAAATTCTCGTTTGAAAATCCGCTCGGCAATAAAGCCGAAACAGTTTCTGAAAAAGAAGAAGCCGAGCAGGCCGATGAAGAACCGGGCGAAAACACTTCAGCCGCTTCAAAAGACGGCAATATGGATGTAATAACCCATTCTTATTATAAATACGGTGAAAACTATGCTTCAATCAGCGCCGTGCATGTTGACAGCGGCAATTTCACCGTCAGCCTTTTCGGCAAGCTTGATGTCAAGGTAATCAGAATCGGCTCCCGTTCTTCAGATATGCTTATCGGATACAAAGCCTATGACGCATCGGGAGAGCTTATAAGAGATACTTATGTAAAGGCCGATCTCAAAGGTGCCTTCCCCGGAAAAACAATAAAGGATGTTGTTTTTGACGTTCCTTATAACACAGCGAAACTTGAGTTTACAGACTATGTCGAAGAGTAATAATCCCATCAGACACTTGCTGAAATAAACGGAGGTTATGCAAATGAAAACTGCTGTAAAATATATATCGTTACTGCTTGTGCCGGTATTCTGTGCGGCAATGCTTGCCGTGAGCGCATCTGCGCTTGACAGCGTACCCGGAATGAGCTTTACGCTCAGCGGAAGCGGATATGCCGTTAATTCAATCGGCAATCTTGCCGGTGAAAATGTAATCATTCCTTCTGTGTATAATGATAAACCGGTAGTTGCTGTTAATAAAGAAGCGGCAAAGGATAATTCCGTTATTAAATCCGTTGTTATTCCCGCTTCTGTTACAGTTGTCGGTGAGCAGGCGTTTTACGGGTGCTCCAATCTTCAAAGAGCAGAGTTTGCAGCCGGCGAATCCGAAGTGATAATCCGCGCAAAGGCATTCTCTCATTGCATCTCGCTTGAGTCGGTTACATTACCTGAGATAACTTCTGTTATGCCCGAATGCTTCAAGGATTGTATATCTCTGTCTTCCGTTATTCTCCCCGAAGAGGTAACTACAATAGGCAACGAAAGCTTTATGAACTGCGGTCTGACTTCGTTTAATATTCCGGCCGCTGTAGTTTCAATCGGCAAAAGCGCTTTCAACAGCTGCGCATCACTTGAATCTTTCAGCGTTGCTCCCGGCAACCGGAATTATAAGGCAGTTGACGGCGTACTGTTTACGACAGACGGAAAAGAGCTTTTGCAGTATCCTATTGCAAAGACCGCATCATCATACTCTGTGCCCTCCGGCACCGAGGTTGTTTGTGACGGCGCGTTTTCATTTTCCGGGCTTACTTCGGTGACTCTTCCGTCGGGCATTTCTTCACTCGGCGATTATGCGTTCAGCAACAGCCGTTCCCTTTCCTCAATCAATTTCCCGGACGGCCTTAATAAAATAGGCGCTAACGCATTTCTTAACTGCGGTAATCTTAAAACCATTACCATCCCTTCCTCAGTCACTTCCTTTGACAACGCTTTTGTAGGAAGCGGTCTTGAATCGGTTACTTTTGCCGGCGGATTAAAGAAGATTTCTTCCAATGCATTCAAGGATTGTGTTTCGCTTAAATCAGTTTCAATCGGTGACGGCTTAACCGAGATTCAGTACGGCGCTTTTAACGGCTGCTCAGGTCTTGAGAGCGTATACATTCCGGCGTCTGTTACTTCAATCGGCAACGCCGCGTTTGACGGCTGCACATCACTTAAACTGACTGTTGATTCAGGCAGCTATGCAGAGAATTACGCAAAAGCCAATTCACTCCCGTATCAGCTCAATGAAGAACCCGTACCCGAGGAGGTTTCGGTTTCAATCAAGGCGTTCAGACGAGAAAGGAGCGAAGGCTACAAAACTTCAATTACATTCCACGCGGATGTAAAAGCTCCTGCAGGTTATACGCTTTACTGGGTTGTCGGCGCAAAAGAATACAAAGATAACGGTACACTCTCATATAAAGTGTCTTCCCCCACGGATTCCTATACAATCAGATGTAAGCTCGTTTCAGGCGGCAATACGGTTGAATCCGATACTGAAACAGTTAATATCAGCCACAACTTTTTTGCGAAAATAGTTTACTTCTTCAGAAGCATTTTTGCTTCGGGCAAGCTTAATTTAGAACAGATATGACAGCCGGAAACAGATACTTATACCGGGTATCGGTCAACGGAATAACAAATGATTACCTTAAATTCGGGCAGGGCGCCAATGTGCTTGTAATCCTGCCCGGTTTAAGTGTTCAGAGCGTTATGCCGCTGGCGGACAGTATAGTTAAGTCTTACGATATATTTGCAAGTGACTTTACCGTTTATCTTTTTGATAGGCGAAAGAATCTGCCCGCTGATTACAGCATATATGACATTGCCGAAGACACATATAATGTGCTTAAAGCTCTTGATCTTGAAAACATCTGCCTGTTCGGAGCTTCTCAGGGCGGCATGGCTGCAATGGTGCTTGCGAGCCGTCACGGTGATATTGTCAAAAAAGCCGTTTTCGGGTCAGCGTCACCGTATATTGATTTAGGTAATGACGGAGTTGTAAGGTCCTGGATATCTCTTGCGCAAAAAGGTGATTGGGTCAGTCTTGCTCTTGACTTTGCTGCAAAGCTCTATCCCCGGGATGTTTTTGAAAATTACAGGGAGGTCTTTGCCGCCTCTGCACAGCAGTACACTCAAGAGGATATCCGCAGGTTTATTACTCTTGCCAAAGGCACCCTCGGATTTGATATACGCTCAGAGCTTAATAAAATCAAATGCCCTGTGCTTGCGCTCGGCTCTCGCGACGATAATGTGCTCGGTCAGGAAGGCACTCTTGAAACTTCCCGGCTGCTCGCAAACACTGATAATTGCGAAGCGTATATTTATGACGGATTCGGGCATGCTTCCTTTGATACAGCGCCGGATTACAAGGAACGAATGTACCATTTTTTTATGAAAAATCCGTAAAAATATTTATTATTTAAGTCGGATAATCTTCGCAAAAAAATTTGGAAAAAACTATTGACAAATTGAAAATACGGTGTTAGAATGCAGAAAACCGATGAAGAAGAGTGAGTAGGTTTTATCAACTTTATTTCAGAGAGCCGTGGGCGCTGTGATCACGGTATAAAGCATAAATCCGAATGGGCTTCCGAGGGCGAGCAGAAATGATATGTTCAGAGTATGTGAGACGGAGTAACTTCTCCGTAATCAAAAAGCTGCATATGATGGTATGCGTTGAGTGGGTGCGTAATCAAGCGCATCAAGCAGGGTGGTACCGCAGGAAATGATATTGTTCCTGTCCCGGCAAATTGTCGGGGCAGGTTTTTTGTTTTCCCCGATATAAGTCAGGCGATTCAAAAAATTCTATTTGAAAGGAAGAGAAAAAAATGGCAAACGAGAAAATCCCTTACAAAGTTTATCTTGAAGAAAACGAGATGCCCAAGGCATGGTACAATGTGCGAGCTGATATGAAGAAAAAACCGGCTCCGCTTCTCAATCCCGGCACACATGAACCCATGAAAGCCGAGGAGCTTGCTCCTGTTTTCTGTGATGAGCTTATTCAGCAGGAACTTGACAACGATACACCGTATTTTGATATACCCGAAGAAATAAAGGAATTTTACAAAATGTATCGTCCGTCTCCGCTTGTCAGAGCTTACTGCCTCGAAAAGAAGCTCGGCACCCCCGCGAAGATATACTACAAGTTTGAGGGCAACAACACAAGCGGGTCCCATAAGCTTAACTCCGCAATCGCTCAGGCATATTACGCTAAAAAGCAGGGCCTTAAAGGCCTTACCACAGAGACCGGCGCCGGTCAGTGGGGCACGGCTCTTTCTATGGCATGCGCATATCTCGGACTTGACCTTAAAGTGTTTATGGTTAAGGTTTCGTATGAACAGAAGCCCTTCCGCAGAGAAGTGATGCGCACCTATGGTGCGGATGTCACGCCTTCTCCCTCAGAGACCACCAATATCGGCCGCAAGATTCTTGCCGAGCATCCCGGCACAAACGGCTCTCTCGGCTGTGCTATTTCCGAGGCTGTTGAAGTTGCAACCACTACACCGGGATACAGATATGTTCTCGGCTCTGTTCTCAATCAGGTTCTCCTGCATCAGAGCGTTATCGGCCTTGAAACAAAAACCGCGTTTGATAAAATCGGCGTTAAACCCGATATGATTATCGGATGCGCAGGCGGCGGCTCAAATCTCGGCGGCCTTATTTCTCCCTTTATGGGCGAAAAGCTCAGAGGCGAAAATGATTATCAGATTATTGCTGTTGAACCCGCGTCCTGCCCGAGCCTTACCAGAGGCGTTTATGCCTATGATTTCTGCGATACAGGTATGGTTTGCCCGCTTGCCAAGATGTACACTCTCGGCAGTGATTTCATACCCGCTCCCAATCACGCAGGCGGACTCAGATATCACGGTATGAGCCCCATTATCTCCGAACTCTATGATCAGGGTCTTATTGAGGCGAGAAGCGCCGCTCAGACCGAGGTTTTTGAAGCCGCGGAGTATTTTGCGAGATGTGAAGGTATTCTTCCCGCTCCCGAGAGCTCACACGCAATCAAGGTTGCTCTTGATGAGGCGAAAAAGTGCAAGGAAACAGGCGAAGAGAAGACCATCGTATTCGGCCTTACCGGCACGGGTTACTTTGACCTTTACGCATATCAGAAGTTCAATGACGGTGTTATGGACGACTATATTCCCACCGACGAAGAGCTTGCGAAATATGTTTCAAAGCTTCCCAAAATTGACTGATAAATAATATATTTAAAGCATCTGCCGCAAAACGGCAGATGCTTTTCTGTTACGCTGTTATGTTTAATTATATGATGGTATTGCGATTATTCAGCCGGCTTTTCAGCTGCTCTTTTGTTGTGTATGCCGTTGAGCGCGCAGCCGACTCCGAAGAATACACCTGAGAGAACGACTACCACCGCCACAAGAAGGAGTATCCCGATTGCGCCGTTGTATGGCTGATCCCTGAGACCGGGGATAAATGACCACATCTGCTGACCGTTGAGGAAAGGATAAGGATAAAAGCCGTCAACAGAGCCCCAGATGATGCACATAATAAAGTAGCAGATAGGATAAATCAGATAGGCGAGAGCATATTTGACTTTGGGTATTTTTCTCATTTCTACAGGGAAAAACCAGAAAGCCGTGAAAAATACGGGAGTTATAAGGTGATCCCAGATGTTTACTACATTTGAAAACCACATTCCGCCCGTGCTCACACCGTTTATTTCTGTGGGGAACGATGAACTTGAGGGGAGCAGGACAGCGAAATAAATAATTCCGGTGACGGCTATATTAACCGTTATTGCTCCTCTTAGAATCTCTTTGTGGGTAAATTTATAAAGCTTTTCGCTGCCGAGAACACCGATGCCGAAAAGAATCAGAAAAATGTCAACAAGGATGTTTGACTCATTGGTGAACATACGCAGAAATGCAGCGCCGCTCGGGGCGGTGATAACCTGGTTTTCAAGCAGGTAATCCCTGAATGGAAGCAAGATATTGTTATAGCTTATAATGTGATGCCCCATGATAAGAAGGCCTGTTATGCCGTAAATAACGGCAAAAACCGCAAAGCCTTTTTTTTCGATAATTGACTTTGAATCTGACATTTTTATCTCTCCATTCCTGTTTTTATACATTAAATCTGAACAGCACAACATCGCCGTCCTTCATAACGTAATCCTTACCTTCGGAGCGTACAAGGCCTTTTTCCTTTGCGGCGGCCATTGAGCCCATTCTGATTAAATCATCATAAGCGATGACTTCGGCCCGTATGAATCCTCTTTCAAAATCAGAGTGAATTTTGCCCGCTGCCTGAGGAGCTTTTGTGCCTTTGGTGATTGTCCAGGCTCTGACCTCCGGCTTGCCCGCGGTAAGGTATGAAATCAGGCCGAGCAGACTGTAACTTTTTTTGACTAGCAAATCAAGACCTCCGCTCTCTATGCCCAGATCGGCGAGAAACATTTCTTTCTCTTCTTTATCGAGAGAGGATATTTCCGCTTCAAGCTCTGCGCAGATGGGGAGCACTTCGCTGCCTTCAGCAGCTGCGATTTCACAAACTTTAAGGTAATTTGCGTTTTTTTCTATGCCCTGAGAAAAGTCAGATTCGCTCATATTGCAGGCGTATATAACAGGTTTCGCAGTAAGCAGAGCGACCTCAGCGAGCCACTTGCTCTCGTTTTCATCGCATTCTATATTACGTGCGGGTATGTTGCTTTCGAGAGCTTCTTTGACACGGGTCAGGAAATCAAACTCAGCGGCGAATGATTTGTCTCCTCGCATTGATTTGCCAACCTTTTCCATACGGCGCTCAATCATTTCAATATCGGAAAAAATAAGCTCGAGATTTATGGTTTCAATATCTCTTGCCGGGTCGATTGTTGCGTCAACATGGACTATATCGTCGTCTTCAAAGCATCTGACCACGTGAATAACCGCGTCAACTTCTCTTATATGTGAAAGGAATTTATTGCCGAGGCCTTCGCCTTTTGAAGCTCCGCGAACAAGACCTGCAATATCAACAAACTCAATTATGGCCGGCGTGATTTTATCGGGGCTGTACATTTCGGCCAGCTTGTCAAGCCGCTCATCGGGCACGGCAACCACACCCACGTTCGGCTCAATTGTGCAGAATGCGTAGTTTGCGCTCTGTGCTCCGGCGTTGGTTATTGCGTTGAAAAGGGTGCTTTTACCTACATTCGGCAGGCCTACAATGCCGAGTTTCATTAAATCAAATCCTTTCGGATAAATATTTAAAATAATTATACTCTAACGGTTCTCAAAATACAATATTTTTTTAATAATCACTTTACAAACATATTTGTTTTATAGTATATTATATTAGTAAAAATGTAATTAAATTGAGGTATTGTTTCCAAATGACTAATGAGAAAAACGGCCGGTCACAGTTCTCCAGAACTGAGATGATTACAGGCAGTGAAGCGACAGAAATACTCTTGCGTAAATCAGTCATCATTTTCGGGCTCGGAGGAGTAGGTTCTTATGCCGCCGAAGCGGTGGCGAGAGCCGGAGTCGGCAATATTGCCCTGGTAGATAACGATGTTGTTTCCCTTTCCAACCTCAACCGTCAGCTTTGCGCTCTTCACAGCACTGTCGGTATGCTTAAAACACAGGTCGTTTCCTCCCGTATAATGGATATTAACCCCGAATGCAATGTTGATTGCTTCAATGAATTCTATCTTCCCGGTTCCGAAACCTCAATTGATCTTTCCCGCTATGATTATGTAATTGATGCCATAGATACCGTTAAGGCCAAAATCGGGCTTGCGGTCAGATGCTCTGAGCTGAATGTGCCGCTTATTTCCGTTATGGGCACCGGCAACAAGCTTGACCCTTCCCGCTTCCTTATTTCGGATATTAATAAAACTTCCGTTTGCCCTCTCTGTAAGGTTATGAGATACGAGCTGAGAAAACTCGGAGTTAAAAAGCTCAATGTGGTCTGGTCTCCCGAGGAGCCGGTCAAGACTGAAAAAAACCCGGAGAATGATAACGGAAGGATTCCCGGCAGCCTACCTTTTGTTCCCGGAGCCGCGGGGCTTCTTGCCGCTTCAAAAGTTATTAAAGATATGATTGGAATTTAATATGAAAAAACTTCTGTCTCTTGCAATCTGCATATTTTTAATTGTGCTCTCGCTTTCTTCCTGCGGTGAACCCGCCGGGGAGGAGGAGGACACTTCTTTCTCATTCGCTCAGGATGAAAACACATCCAATCTAACTTTGGCTTATACAAAAAGCGATTCTCTTAACCCCTATGAGGCAGAGTCGCAGATTAACTCACGTATTTCAACTCTTGTTTTTGACGGGCTGTATAAGCTCGATTCTTCATATAAGCCTCTTCCGTGTATTGCAAAGGCATATTCCATTAACGGGCTTTCCGTTTCAGTGATACTTGATAATGTCTTTTTCAGTGACGGCACCAGGGTCACCCCGGCCGATATTGAGTATTCGTTTTATGCCGCAAAAGATTCCGATTATTATTCTTCACGGCTTGATAATTTCATTGAGCTCTATGTTTCCGGTGACAATATAGTGATGATAACCATGGAGCGCGCGGACCCGTATGTGGCCGGCTGTCTTGATTTCCCGATAGTAAAGCTCAACAGGAATGATGAAGAGCTTCCCATCGGCTCAGGCAGATACAAATATGCCAGGGACGGCGAAAACCTTTATCTTGTGGTCAACACCAACAAAAGCAACTTTAACCCCGCCATCAAAACAATCGCGCTTGAGGCTGTTCACGATTCGGAGTATCTTGACAGCAGCCTCGTTGTGGGCAACACCGCAATCTTCTATGACGACCTGAGCAGCGGCACTTATAACCGAATAAATGCTACAACCGTTGAGATGGGGATGAATAATGAAATATATCTCGGATTCAATCCACATTCATCGTTTTTTGATATTAAAGAAATCAGGCAGGCGGTAAGCCTGTGTATTGACAGAGACAAGGCGGTTTCCGGCGCTTTTCAGAGCCACGCCAGGGGAGCGGCTCTGCCGTTCAATCCTGACTGGTTCGCTATATCTTCTCTTTCATCCGGCAATCCGTATGACCTTGAAAAGGCAAAGGAACTGGTTGAAGAAAGCGGAATTGAGCCGAGAAGCGATGAAGTGATTATACTGTATAATTACGAAAACGGCTTCAAGAAGGAGCTTGCCGCCTATGTGGAAGAGTGCCTTGATTCTTTGGGCTTCATCGCACGCAAAATGGGTGTGGAAGCCGAGTCATACAGGAGCGAGATAAGAAACGGCAACTATGATATTTACATAGGGGAATGTATTCTTACTCAGAATATGGACCTTTCGCCTCTGTTCAGCGGACCTGCAAGCTATGGCTTTGCTCAGGGCAGCGAAAGCGATACAAGATATAATACATTTCTTGAAGGCAACTGCGAAATAATAGATTTTATCAATACATTCAACAGCGATATGCCTTTTGTTCCCGTTTGCTTCAGAAACGCTGTTGTTTCATATACCAGAGCCATTTACGGCGATTTTGCCCCCTGTGACTGCGACATATTCTACGATATAGAATCCTGGAGTATAAGATGACGGATATTTATTCGGATATTTCTCTGCTCAGCGGCGTGGGAGCAAAGCGAAAAGAACTGCTCGCCAAAATGGGTATCTGCACCATTTACGACCTGCTGACATTTTTTCCGAGAGCTTATGAGGATTACAGCAGAATATATACAATAAAAGATGCGCCGCTCAACACAAATGTATGTGTGCGGGCGTATGTCGGCTCTGTAGCGCGTGAGCATTATATACGAAAAGGGATGACAACCTACAAGTTCGATGTCACTGACGGCGAATCCGTAATGGATATAACTTTTTTCAATAACAAATATGCCGCGCAGTCTCTGAAACTTGATACCGAGTATATTTTCTTCGGTAAGGTCACTGTGTTCGGCCGCGGTTACCGTTCCATGACATCACCGAGGTTTACTCCTGCCGGAGAACAGACCGAAAGATTCAGACCCGTCTATCCCCAGACAGCGGGTCTCAATTCCGCCGCAATAGGCAAACTGATAAAGAATGCTTTTGATTTGTGCAGCCCTGTTGAAGACTGCCTGCCACGCGGCTTAAGAGAGAAATATTGCCTTATAGGCAGAGACGAAGCTCTGAGAAACATTCACTTTCCAAAAAGTGAAGATTTGCTCAGCGAAGCAAAGAGGCGCTATGCGTTTGAAGAGCTTCTGAAGCTTCAGCTGGGGCTCAGCCGTCTTAAAATAAAAGCGAGGCAGAGTTCGCCTGCTAAAATCGAAAGAGACTTTACCAGGGAGTTTATTTCATCATTGCCTTTCAAGCTTACCGGCGCTCAGCTGAGAGCGATAAACGACTGCAAAGCCGATATGGCGAGCGGTGTTACAATGAACCGTCTTCTTCAGGGTGATGTAGGCTCCGGTAAAACTGCTGTTGCGGCCGCAGTTATATATAATTGTGTAAAAAACGGCTTTCAGGCGGCTCTTATGGCTCCTACAGAGGTGCTCGCTCAGCAGCATTACACCACTTTCCGCCGCTTCTTTGATGATTTCCGTATTACGACCGCTCTTCTTACCGGTTCCACTACCGCAAAAGAAAAACAGGCAATAAAAAACAGCCTTAAATCGGGAGAAATAAGTCTCGTTATAGGCACTCACGCTCTTATTCAGAAAGATGTTGAGTTCGCAAATCTCGGCCTTGCCATTACAGATGAGCAGCACCGTTTCGGCGTAAACCAGAGAGCCATGCTAAACGCAAAGGGCAAAAGCCCTCATGTGCTTGTTATGTCAGCTACTCCCATTCCAAGGACCCTTTCTTTTATCATTTACGGTGAGCTTGATCTGAGCATACTCGATGAAATGCCGTCAGGCAGGCAGAAGGTTGACACTTTCCTTATTGACGACGATAAACGGGAGAGAGCTTACGGATATGTAAAAAAGCATCTTGCGCAGGGAAGACAGGCATATATTATCTGCCCTCTTGTTGATAACGATGATGACCCGGATGCGGATGTTAAAGCTTCAAAGCAGCTGTATAAAGAACTTTCCGACGGTTTTTTCAAAGGGTTTAAACCGGCTCTCCTTTACGGCAAAATGAAGCCGCAGGATAAAAAAACGGTTATGGAAGACTTTGCGCGCGGCAACACAGATGTCCTTATATCAACTACTGTTATTGAGGTTGGTGTTGATGTGCCGAATGCAGTTATAATTGTTGTTGAAAACGCTGAGATGTTCGGCCTTTCGCAGCTTCATCAGCTCAGAGGCAGAGTCGGCAGAGGGCAGTATAAATCCACATGTATTCTTATCAGCAACAAGAAAGATGCCGAATCGGCAGAGAGACTGCGCATACTGACCTCTACATCAGACGGCTTTAAGATTGCCGATGAGGACCTCAGGCTGAGAGGCCCGGGCGATATATTCGGCTCAAGGCAGCACGGACTGCCTAATATGAAAATTGCGGGTATGATTTCAGACGGCGAAATAGTCCGTGAAACGCATACAGCCGCCGAAAACTTATTAAAAGAGAATCCTTCTCTTGAGGGAGAGGAATATGACAGGCTTAAGAGAAGCGTTAATATGCTTTTTGTCGGCGGTATTTCTCTTAACTGAAATACGGGAGATTATTATGAAAATTACCGATGTCATTGCGAAAAAAGAATATTCGGTTTCTTTTGAGGTTTTTCCTCCCAAAACCGATACCGCTTTTGAGTCTGTTGAACACGCCGTGGAAGAGATTGCATCGCTTGGCCCGTCGTTTATGAGCGTTACCTACGGCGCAGGTGGCGGCACGAGCAAATACACCCTGAATATTGCCAAAAATATAATGGACAAATATTCAGTACCTTCAATTGCCCATCTGACCTGCGTTTCATCTTCCCGCGAAACGGTAAGGGATATGATAGGCAAAATACAGTCGGCAGGTATCGAAAACGTTCTTGCTCTCAGGGGCGACATTCCCGAAGGATGCACTGACGATAAGCGTTACTACAATCACGCTATAGATCTTATGCGCGAAATCAAAGACAGCGGTGCCGGCTTCTGTGTCGGCGGAGCCTGTTACCCTGAAAAACATCCCGAGTGCCCGTCAAAGAAAGAGGATATAATTCATCTTAAAGAAAAGGCAGACGCCGGTTTTAAGTTTTTTACCTCTCAGATGTTTTTTGATAACAACCTTTTCTATAACTTTATGTACCGCATAAGGGAGCAGGGTATAACCGTGCCGATAATTCCCGGTATTATGCCTATTACCAAAGCAAATCAGGTTGCCAGGGCGATAAGCTTATCAGGCTCTTTTGTGCCTCAGAGATTTATTAACCTGGTTGATAAATTCGGTGATAACCCTGACGCTATGATGCAGGCTGGTATTGCATATGCCACAGACCAGATTATTGATTTGTTTGCAAACGGCATAACTCACGTGCATGTTTACTCAATGAATAGCCCGGGAGTTGCACGGGCGATTATGAAAAATCTGTCTGAAATAATCGGAAAGAGATATTGACTTTATGAAATTACTTGACCTGATAAAACAGGATATTATAGTGCTTGACGGCGGCACCGGTACTCTTCTTCAGAAAAACGGTCTTAAAAGCGGAGAGATGCCGGAACGCTGGGGAGTTGAAAACAGCGATAAAATGACGGCGATTCATAAGAGCTATTATGACGCCGGGAGCAATGTCGTCAATACAAATACCTTCGGAGCGAACAGACTTCATTACTCTGATGATGAGCTTGAATCGATTATCAGAGCCGCCGTATCAAATGTCAGGGAAGCCGCCCGCCTTTCCTCATCGCCAAAAAAGAAGTTTGTTTCTTATGATATGGGTCCTACGGGAAAGCTGCTGAAACCTTTCGGGGAGCTTGATTTTGAGCAGGCTGTTGAACTGTTTGCCGTGCAGGCCCGTCTCGCAGAGAAATACGGAGCGGATTTAATCAGCATAGAAACTATGAGTGACAGTTATGAAACAAAAGCCGCTCTGCTTGCCGTAAAGGAAAACACATCTCTGCCTGTTTTTGTTACAAACGCTTACAGTGAAGACGGCTCACTTCTGACCGGGGCCTCACCTGAAACAATGGTCGCCATGCTTGAAGGGCTCGGCGCCGATGCAATAGGTCTTAACTGCTCATACGGGCCCGATAAACTGATGGGAGTTATTGAAAGAATTATCAGAGTTTCATCAGTTCCGGTCATATTCAAACCGAACGCGGGCATTCCGACTGTGGCAGACGGCGAAAGTGTTTACAGCATAAGCGCAAAGGAGTTTGCCTCTTATATTTCAAAAGCCTGTGACCTCGGCGTAAATATAGCGGGAGGGTGCTGCGGCACCACACCCGAATACATTTCCGAGGTCTGCGCCGCAATAGAAGGCAAAGAGCAGAAATACCCTGATAAGAAGAATCTAAGCGTTGTTGCAAGCGGAGCACGTTGCGTGTATTTTTCCGGCGCGCCGGTAATAATCGGCGAAAGAATTAATCCCACCGGAAAAAAGCTTGTAAAGCAGGCGCTTAAAGATAACAATACCGACTATCTCATTAAAGAAGGAATAGAGCAGAAAAACTGCGGAGCGCATATACTTGATGTCAACTGCGGCCTTGCCGAAATAGATGAAAAAACCGTGCTTAAAAATGTGGTTGAAAAGCTGCAGCCGGTATGCGGTATTCCTCTTCAGATTGACACCTCGGATACAGTTGCGATGGAAAACGCTTTGCGTATATATAACGGCAAAGCGATGATAAATTCCGTTGACGGCAAAAAAGATACAATGGAGCGTGTGTTCCCTCTTGTGAAAAAATACGGCGGATTCACAGTTGCTCTTACACTCGATGAAAAAGGTATACCCGACACTGCCGAAGAGAGGACGGCAATAGCCCAAAGAATTATCGAAACCGCGTCTCAATACGGTATTGATAAGAATAATCTGATTTTTGACCCTCTTTGTATGACTATAAGCACCGATGACAATGCCGCACGTATTACACTCGAGAGCGTCAGGATGATAAAAGAAAAAACCGGATGCTGTACTATGCTCGGTATATCAAACATTTCATTCGGTCTTCCCAACAGGGACGCTGTCAACTCCGCTTTCTTCCTTCTTGCCATGCACA
>JAEEGL011355185.1_pt1 | contig 40921 bp, 34 predicted proteins | sample 9134231 | NCBI WGS metagenome assembly JAEEGL01 (sample SAMN16246548, study PRJNA631951) | gut metagenome | biome: gut microbiome; feature: rumen; material: fiber-attached | host: Bos | place: Iran: Karaj | collected 2018-10
CTCCCGGGAGAGGGTCTGTATCGTCGAGATCGAGCCGGAGCATATCACGGGTAAAGGAATGACTTGGGAATGAGATTTGCATACAGCGTGGCCGCTGAGGAACGCTCTCTTCCGAAGCCCCGGGTTTGAAGTAGAGAAAAAAGCCCCTTTCACAGACCTTTGGGTCTGCGAAGGGGCTTTGATTTTCTTTTGATTCTCAAAGGAAGGGCGGGACCTGCAAAGAGCGTGAAACCGGTCGGCTAGAACGCAACCTTTTCTGCCAGCCAGGCGGCCACCTGGTCGATCGGAATGCGCACCTGCTCCATGCTGTCGCGCTCCCGAATGGTCACACAGTGATCGGCAGGAGTCGCATCGTCGCCCACCGTCTGGAAGTCGAGCGTGATGCAGTAGGGGGTGCCGATCTCGTCTTGGCGGCGATAGCGTTTTCCGATCGAGCCGGCGTCGTCATAGTCAACCATGAAAGATTTCGAAAGCTCCTGAAGCAGGGCCTCCGCAGGCTCGGCCAGCTTTTTGGAGAGGGGCAGCACGGCGGCCTTGAAGGGGGCCAGCGCGGGGTGGAAGCGCATGACCACGCGGGTGTCGTTCTTTTCGGCGTCCACGACCTCTTCGTCATAGGCCTCCACCAGGAAGGCGAGCGCCGCACGGTCGGCGCCCAGACTGGGTTCGACCACGTAGGGGATGTATTTGCTGTTGGTTTCGGGATCGAAATACTCCATGGACTCGCCGGAGACGGTCTGATGAGAGGTCAAATCGAAATCCGTACGGTCGGCAACGCCCCACAACTCGCCCCAGCCGAAGGGGAAGAGATATTCAAAGTCGGTGGTCGCGTTGGAATAGTGCGAAAGCTCCTCCTTCTCGTGGTCGCGCAGCTTGAGATTTTCCTCTTTGATGCCGAGATCGAGCAGGAACTGCTTGCAGAAATCTTTCCAGTAGGCAAACCACTCGAGATCGGTGCCCGGCTTGCAGAAGAACTCAAGCTCCATCTGCTCGAATTCCCGGATGCGGAAGATGAAGTTTCCGGGGGTGATTTCATTGCGGAAGGATTTCCCGATCTGCGCCACACCGAAGGGAACCTTGCGGCGGGTGGTGCGCTGGATATTTTTGAAATTGACGAAGATACCCTGTGCGGTTTCGGGGCGCAGGAAAAGCTCGCTCTTGCTGTCCTCCGTGACACCCTGGAAGGTCTTGAACATCAGGTTGAATTTCCGGATATCGGTGAAATCGCACTTGCCGCAGACCGGGCAGACGATCTGCTGCTCCCGGATGTAGTCCAGCATTTGCTGGTCGCTCCAGCCGGCGGGATTGACGCCGGTATCTTCGATCAGCTTGTCGGCTCTGTGGCGGGTCTTGCAGGCCTTGCAGTCCATCAGAGGATCAGAGAACCCTCCGACATGGCCGGAGGCCACCCATACCTGCGGATTCATCAGAATCGCCGAATCGAGCCCCACATTGGTGGTGCTCTCCTGTACGAATCTCTTCCACCAGGCTTTTTTCAGATTGTTTTTAAACTCCACGCCGAGCGGGCCATAGTCCCAGGAGTTGGCCAACCCGCCGTAAATTTCGGAGCCGGGGTAGACGAAGCCGCGCCCTTTGCACAGGGCGACAATTTTCTCCATGGTTTTGCTTCTGTTGTCCATTCTCGCACTTCCTTTTTTGTCAAGCCAGGGGGTGCCTGGCGGAATTCTTCGGCAGATCGGGGTTCAGCACAGTCGCCCCGTCGCAGAGCTGCACAGCTTCAATTGTATCCGCTTCCGAAAGAGCTGTCAACAAAAGGGGAGGATTTTTGGTTGCTTTTCTCCGGAAATACGAAAAAACATATTGAAAACCACAGCGAAATAGAGGATAATGAAATTGACGCTCAGATGAGAAAAAATGATGCAAGGAGCCACGGGGGTTCGGTCCCGTGACTCCTTCCGTGTGTTTGTGTAAAAGCCTCTTTACCCGGCGGCCAAATGGTTCAAATCCGCGAACGATACAGGTGAAAGAGCGTGCAGACAAGAGCGGGAACAAAAGGGATTGTTTTGCGGGGCTCTTCGCGCAGGGTTGGTCGTGCCTGCGCTGCGCCGCACCGGAATTTGTTGAGAAAATGGAGTTTTGATAGATGGAAAACTGTGCGATTGTATTGGCGGCGGGCGACGGAACACGCATGAAGGTGCCCACGGCGAAGGTACTGCTTCCCGTTTTGGGCAAAACCATGGTGGAATGGGTTCTGTCGGCCGCAAAGAAAGCGGGAATTGCCGACTGCTGCCTGATCATCGGGAGAAATCATGAAGATGTACGCCGTCAGGTGGGAGACGAAGTGGAATACGCGATGCAGACCGAGCGCCTCGGAACGGGGCACGCCGTGATGCAGGCCACAGGGTTTCTGGAGCGGCACCGCGGCGCTCACTGTCTGGTGCTGGCAGGCGACTGTCCTCTGATCTCGAGCGAAACCATGAAGGCTGCCTATCAGCAGCATGTGGACGAGCAAAACGCCGTCACCGTGATTTCGGCGCACCTTGAAAACCCCTTTGGATACGGCCGCATTGTGCGGGACGAGCAGGGGGGCCTCTCCCACATCGTGGAGGAAAAGGACGCCACCGAGGAGGAGCGGGCGATCAACGAGATCAACTCCTCCGCATATTGGTTTGAGGTGGATGCGCTGCTGGACGCACTGCCCCGGATCAAAAACGACAATGTCAAAGGGGAGTATTATCTCACCGACGTGGTGGAGCTTGCGCTGCAGCACGGACGCAGAGCGGGCGCCTTTGCGGCAAAGGACAGCGTGGAGATCTTGGGGGCAAACACTCTGCAGCAGCTGCTCTCTCTGCAGCGGGCGGCACAGGAGCGGATTTTTGAGCAACATATGAAAAACGGCGTGATGCTGACCTCGACCGACGGCGTGCTCATCGGGCCGGACTGCTCGATCGGGGCGGGCACCGTGATTCACGCAGGGACCCGCCTGACGGGGCGGAGCTACATCGGCGAAGAGTGTGTTCTGGGGCCTGCAGCCGTGGTGGAAGACAGTGTGCTTGGCGACGGCACGACGGTCGTGAGCAGTCAAATCGAGCGCAGCGTGGTGGGAACGGGCGTGCGGATCGGGCCCTATGCCCATATCCGACCCGACTGTCTCATTGCGGAAAAGGTGAAGATCGGAAACTTTGTGGAAATCAAGAATTCCAAGCTGGGCGCAGGCACCAGTGTGGCGCACCTCACTTATATCGGCGATGCCGATGTGGGCGAGGGGTGCAACTTCGGGTGCGGCGTGGTTACGACCAATTACGACGGCAGACAGAAATACCGCACGACCGTGGGAGACAAGGTCTTTATCGGCTGCAACGTCAATCTCGTCGCGCCGGTCACATTGGAGGACAACGCCTACATCGCCGCCGGCTCCACGATTACAGACAATGTGCCTAAGGACGCCTTCGCCATCGCGCGGGCACGTCAGGTGATAAAAGACAACTGGGTTTTGACAAACAAGGAGGAGTAAACACCATGGTGCAGTCTCTCAATCGGCATCCCTTCAAGATTTTTGCCGGAAACGCCAACCGTCCGCTCGCCGAAGCCATTGCGGAAAGGCTGGGAACCAAGCTGGGAAGCGCGGAGGTCAAGCGCTTTTCGGACGGAGAGGTTTGTGTGACCACCAACGAGTCTGTGCGTGGCTGCGACGTTTTTATCGTGCAGTCCACCTCCAAGCCGGTCAACGACCATCTGATGGAACTGCTGATCATGATCGATGCCTTTAAGCGTGCCTCCGCCGGTCGGATCACCGCCGTGATCCCTTATTTCGGGTATGCCCGCCAGGACCGCAAGGCTCGCGCCCGTGACCCGATTTCGGCAAAACTCGTGGCAGATCTGATGACGGCGGCGGGAACCGACCGCGTGCTGACGATGGATCTGCACGCCGATCAGATCCAGGGCTTTTTCAACATCCCCGTGGATCACCTGCAGGCGGCTCCTGTTTTGGCAGAGTATTACCGCGAGCAGCTCAGAGTGATCGGCAACGAAAACTTTGTGGTGGTTTCGCCCGACGCCGGCTCGGTTGCGCGTGCCCGCAAGTTCACGGAAAAGCTGGGCGAGGTCTCGCTGGCCATCGTGGACAAACGCCGTCCCCGCCCGAATGTCAGCGAAGTGATGAACATCATCGGAGAGGTCAAGGGAAAGCACTGCCTGCTGCTCGATGATATGGCTGACACGGCCGGCACGCTGTGCCACGCCGCTGAGGCTCTGGTGAAAAACGGAGCCGCCTCGGTTTCGGCTGCCGCTTCTCACGGAGTACTGTCGGGCAAGGCGATGGAGAACATTGCGGCCAGCCCCATCCGGGAATTTGTTGTGACCGATTCGATCGACATCCCTGAGGAAAAGCGCATCGAAAAGCTCAAGATCCTCAGCATTGCGCCCGTTTTTGCCGAAGCCATCGGACGGGTATATGAAGACCTTTCGGTCTCTACCCTGTTCAACTGAGACGACAAGGCGTTTTTGATCCAGGCTGATTCCGACCGGTGTTCCCCGGTCGGAATTCTTCCATCTGGACCGCAGGGGCGCCGAAGAGGGGGAATGCTCCGTGAAAGAGTTCTTGATTCTCGAACGCAGGAAGGAAAAGACCTATCAGGCCATAGAGGCGCTGCTTGAGGAAAAATCGTCGCAGGGCTGGGAGGTTGTCAGCGTCTCCATCGACCTGTCTTCCGATCTTCGGGGCACCGTGCTGATCGTGCTGCAGCGAGAAAAAGAAACCGCAAACCTTTGATCAGGAGGGAAGCTCCATGCTGTTTTCCGCTTTCAGACAGACCGGTACGCCGGACTATCTTGTGGCAGGACTTGGGAATCCGGGAAAGGATTATACCGTCACGCGGCACAACGCGGGTTTTTTGGCGATGGAATACCTCTCCCAGCTTTTGAAGGCCCCTGTCAATCGGCTGCGTTTTCACGCCCTGATCGGCAATGCCGTGATCGGCGGAAAGCGGGTGTTGCTGATGATGCCGCAGACCTACATGAATCTCTCGGGAGATGCAGTGGGAGAGGCTGCCCGCTTCTACCGGATCCCTCCGGAGCGCGTGATCGTCATCTACGACGACAAGGATATCCCTGTCGGCCATCTGCGTGTTCGGGGAAAGGGCTCGGATGGGGGGCACAACGGAATAAAATCCATTATTTCGCGCCTCGGAAGTGAGAACTTTCCCAGGATCCGCATCGGGATCGGAAAGGCGGCGTATCCCGACATGCCCCTCGCCGACCATGTGCTTGGCCGGTTCACGGAGGAGGAACAAAAGCAGATCTTCGAGGTGTTGGGCTATGTGGCGCAAGGCGTGGAACTCATCGTGACCGATGGAGTCTATGCCGCGCAGAATAAACTGAATGGAATTGGCAAGTGAAATGAAGCGATTGCAGGATAAACTCCTCTCGCTCCCCCATGTGATGCAGCTGGAAACTCTGCTGCGGGAAGGGGAGCAGCCGATTGCAGTGACCGGTCTTTCCCAGGAGGGAAAGGCCCTTTTGTGCTGGCTGATTTCCATAAAAAGGAAAATCATTCTCCTGTGCGCGGATGAAGCGGGCTGTCGCCGTCTGCAAAGAGAGCTCGAGGGACTCTCGGTGAAAACGGTGCTCTACCCCACGGTGGATCTGGCTTTTTACGAAACGCAGGGGATTTCGGGTGAATATGTGCAGCAGCGTCTTTCGGCCCTGCTTTCGCTCGACGGGGCGCAGATCGTGCTGTCTACGCCCCAGGCGGCGGCGCAGTTTACGCTTCCGCCCGATCTTTTGCGGGAAAGCTGTATCGAGCTTGTCCGCGGAGATACGGTGTCGCCCCGCGCGCTGGCGGAACGTCTGATCCAAGCGGGCTATGAACGAAGCGTGCAGGTGGAGGGGCCCGGACAGTTTTCGGCCAGAGGTGGAATTATGGATATTTTTTCCGCGGGGGCGGAGTATCCGATTCGCCTGGAGTTTTATGGGGATGAAATCGATACCCTGCATGAGTTCGACGTGCTGACGCAGCGCCGTATTGCAAAAAAAGAACGGGCCGTGATCCTGCCGGTCACCCAGCTTTTGCCCGAGGGAGGACAGGGGGGCCTGATTTTGCGGCTGCGCGCCGCAGCGCAGGATGCCGCAAAGCGGCGCGGCACGGCGGCGAAAGCCAGCGCTGCACGTCTGCAAAGTCTCCTTGAGCGGGCAGAGCAGGGCGCCGCGCCGCTCGACTGCATGATTCCCTTTCTGTGGGAGCATCCGGCAACCCTGTTCGATTATGTGGAAAACGCCCTTGTGATGGTTGATGAGGAGCGTGCCTGTGCCAAGGCGATCGAAGAGGCCTGCGCTCTGCATGAGGAGGAGCTTCGACGTGCGATAGAGGAGGGGGAGCTCTGCGCTGAGCTGACCCGGTTTGCCCTCACGCAGGGGGAGTTTTGGAGCGGACTGGGCAAACGGGAGCTGATCTTTTTAGAAGCTCTGCCCCATGGACGATACGAGCTGCCGCCCCGCGGCCTGGTTGCGAGCTCCGAGCGCCATGAAAGCGGACTTGGCAGCAATCTCTCTCTGTTGCTCGACGAGGTGAGAGAGCTGCTGGAACAAAACTACGAGATTTTCTTTTTGTCTGCGACCGAGCGGCAGAGCGAAACGCTTTCGCAGCTGCTGCGGGAAAATGGAGTAAATGCCGCAAAGATTCGCTTTCTCACCGGCGGACTCAGCGGAGGTGTGGTCTATCCCCAGAGCGGTCTTGCCGTATTGAGCGACGTTGCGGCGGTTCAGGCAAAGGCTTCACGGCGTCGGCCTGTCGTGCAGACAAAGGGAGAGAAGATCAAAACCTATTCCGATCTGCGAGTCGGCGACTATGTGGTGCATCAAAATTACGGGATCGGGCGATATCAGGGAATTGTGCAGCTCCATGTGGAAAATGTGACCAAAGACTATATCAAGATCCTCTACCAGGGGAGCGATGTGCTCTATGTTCCCGCCGACCAGCTTGATCTGGTCAGCAAATATATCTCAGGAGACGATAACAACAAGGTGCGCCTCTCCAAAATGGGGGGCGTGGAATGGCAGAAGACCAAGCAGCGGGTGCGGCATGCGGCCCGCGATATGGCAAAGCAGCTCACCGAACTCTATGCACAGCGAGAGAGGTTGCCGGGCTTTGCCTTCGGGGAAGACAGCGACTGGCAATCGTCCTTTGAAGCGGGCTTTCCCTATGTGGAGACCGACGATCAGCTCCGTTGCATCGACGAGGTCAAACGCGACATGCAGCGCCCTGTTCCCATGGACAGACTGCTGTGCGGCGACGTGGGATTCGGAAAGACCGAGGTGGCGCTGCGTGCCGCCTTCAAGGCCATTGAAAACGGGAAACAGGTCGCCATGCTGGTTCCCACCACGATCTTGTCGTGGCAGCACTACACAACGGCGCTCAGCCGGTTTTCCACCTTTCCCATCCGAATCGAAAACCTCTCCCGCTTCCGCACGCCGCGGCAGCAGGCAGACATTCTGCGCCGTCTGCGTACGGGTGAAATCGATATGGTGATCGGAACCCATCGCCTGCTGCAAAAAGACGTTGTTTTCAAGGATCTCGGGCTGCTGATCGTCGATGAGGAGCAGCGGTTCGGAGTGGGCCACAAGGAGAGGCTCAAGGAGATCGCCCGCAGCGTCGACGTGCTTACCCTCACCGCAACGCCGATCCCGCGCACATTGGGCATGGCGCTCTCGGGCATCCGTGACATGTCGGTCATCAACCAGTCTCCGCAGGACCGTCTTCCGGTGCAGACCTATGTGCTGGAATATGAGGAAGGACTGATCGCCGATGCGATCCGGCGGGAGCTGCGCCGCGGAGGACAGGTGTTTTACCTGCACAATCGGGTCGAAACCATTGATAGGGTTGCGTCGCGTTTGCAGCTGCGGTTTCCGGAGGCCAGGATCCGCACGATCCACGGCAAAATGAAGGAGGAGCAGCTCAGCGAGATCTGGGAGAACATGGTCGCGGGGGAGATCGATATCCTGATCTGCACCACCATCATCGAAACCGGAGTCGACATTCCGAGCGCCAACACGTTGATTGTGGAAAATGCCGACCATCTCGGGCTTTCGCAGCTCTATCAGATCCGGGGGCGGGTCGGCCGCTCCAGCCGGAGGGCCTATGCTTTTTTCACCTATCAGAAGAACAAGGTGCTCAGCGAAGACGCCTCCAAGCGACTCTCGGCTATCCGGGAGTTTACCCAGTTTGGTTCCGGCTCCAAAATTGCCATGCGCGACCTCGAGATTCGGGGCGCGGGCAATGTGCTCGGAGCCGAGCAGCACGGCCATATGGAAGCCGTGGGCTACGATCTCTATCTCAAGCTGCTCGAGGAGGCGGTTTTGGAGGAAAAGGGCGAGCGTGTTGACGAGGTAAATTGCTCGGTGGATTTTGTGATCGATGCGAACATCCCGGTGGGCTATATCGAGAGCAGCGAATTGCGGATCGACGTCTATAAGAAGATCGCCGCCATCAAAAACGGAGAAGACCTCTCGGATCTCTACGACGAGCTGTGCGACCGCTTCGGCGATGTGCCGAAACAGCTCGAAAACCTCTGCCGCACCTCTCTGCTGCGAAACCGTGCCGGAGCCGTCGGTGTGGAGGAGATGGCAGAGCGCAGCGGGAATCTGGTTGTCGATGCGCGCCGGCTGCCGATGGAGGCCGTTATGGCGCTTGCCGCCTCTCACAGAGGGAAAGTCCTCTTTTCGGCTGGGAGCAAACCCTATCTCACGATTCGCCCGGACAAGGGGAAAAACGGGCTGGAAACCGGCGAATGGGTGATTGACCAGCTGGAGCAGATCGCGGCGCAGGCTGCAAAAGAAACCGTGCAGCCTTCCTTCATGGGAAGAGAAGCGGAAAAGGAAGCTCCGGCCCAGTCATGAAAAATGCAGTAAAAGAGGATTCACTTTCCAAAAAACAGAGCTCTTACAGAGTACCCTTTTTTTGAGCATACAAGGGAAGCTTCCTGCCCGCAGCGCGGGCAGGAAGCTTCCCTCTTAATCATAGGATCTTTAGGCAGGGAAAGACAGAAAAACAAATACCCCGAAAGGGTTTGTTCCACGAAAAGCGGCGCTGCCGCGCCTGGCATTGTCAGGCTTTTGCCCAACTCCTGTCTGCAAGCTCCTGCCGCAGATACTCTAAAAAAAGCCCCACATGATATCCGTCGCAGACGGCATGATGCGCCTGAATGGCCAGCGGCAGCAGCTTCTTTCCCTCCCGCTCTTCCAAGCGGCCCAGAGTGAAAATGGGCAGCGTATGCCGGCGGCTGTCGTACAGATGCAGGTGAAAGGCGGTAAAATCCAGCCAGGGAGCCATAGATACATCAAAGCAGTTTTCCGGTTGACCAGCTTTGGGAAACAGCTTCCCTGAGGAACCGTATTGAGCCACGTCCGCTTCGTAAGCCGTCCGAAATCTGTAAAAATCCTCGTCAAAGGGCGTCCAGATCGAGGAAAACCGCTTGGTTTCCCAGTCCATCACCGTATAGGCGGGATGCATCTCGTCGTAGATGCCCGGCAGGCCATCCCGAATGGTGGTGCGGAATTCGGGAACGGCGTTGACGGAGCGGGTGAGCAGCCACAGCATAACGGGATAGAGGGGCGCCCCCATCACTGTCGTCACATCCAAAGGCACCGTCAAGGAATAGGTGCAGGGCACCTCGTCCATGTAATGGGTAAAATACTCGCGCCGATCCCAGCGGGTCAGGTCAATGGGATGAAAGGCCATGCGGATCCTCCTTGGTGTGTTTTGAAAAGGCCGTTGTTACGGCTCGTTCGTTGGTTAGGAAAGGGTTTTGCTCCAGGCCACCAGAAGGTCGACCATGAGCCCGTAGCTTTCCACGCCGGCCTTTTGACCGTTGGATTTTAAGAATAAATCGTTGACATCGCTCTGCAGATCGTTGGCCCAGCCGCGATACTGCGAAACATGTTTCGAATAGGCGGCAAGGTCCGACCGTACCCCCTCGTCGAGGGTGGAGAGGAATTCCCGATATCCTTCGGGATCGGCATTGTAATAGGCGGTGCAGGTGTAGAGAAGCCCTGTAAAGTAGCCGGAATACTGCAGCGCCGCATCGTCCGATGAGATGCAGGACAGAAAGCCGGAGAAATTGGCCTCCTCCTCCCGCGCCACCAGCAGAGAGTGCGACAGCTCGTGCGCCACGGTGAAAGGGAGGGCGGGCTCTGTGCAATCGGTGCTCACGATGGCCTCACAGGTGAAGGGGGAGTAGAGCCCGCCAACTCCGAGATAGCTCATACCGACCGAGAGCAGCGCCGGCTTGGGCCGCGCCGCATACCCCCGATAGACGGGATAGATTTCGGCAAGGCGGCGGTAGACGGCGCGAAGTTGCCTGCCGTAGCCCGAGACAGTGCGGTTTGTATAGTCGGCGTCAGACCGTGTTTGTGCGGCGCGCGCTGCGAGAAGCTGCGCGGTTTGCGCCACGTTTTCGGCCGTCACCGCCGTGTCGGGAAAAGCAAGCTGCTCGGCGAGCGGAACCTGGTGATAGCCGAATCCGAGGGTGACCTGAAACATCGTCATCATGACGCCGAAGAGGGTCAGGGCGAGCGAGAGAAACTCAAAAAGCCCGCCTTCCTCCTCCGGAGGCTCGGGACGAGCGGCATCTTTCGGACCGAATTTATCCCAAAGCAGCAGAGCGACCGCAAAAAGCGGGAGCGCGAGCAGCAGAACTTCAAGCAGGGCAAAGGGGACAAAAGAGCTCACCCATTTGATCGGGATTGAGAGCAGGCGGGAGATCGGCAGCAGCCATCGGGTCACCGCCCGGGCGGGCAGTAGCCGCTCAAGTGCCAGACACAGGCCATAGGCAAGCATCGCGCAGGCCGGTCGGGCAATAATGGGCGCGACGGATGAGCCTCTGCGGACGTGGCGGGTTCCCCGCAGAGACGTGCGTGACCTCAATGGACGGCCGGCGTGCAGCGACTGTGCAGCTCGGCCAGGAATTCCTCCCGCACGGCAGGATCCGGAAAAGCCCGATCGGGAAAGATCAGGCTGGTTCCGTCCTTCAGCGGGAGAATGATATAGTCTTTTTTCAGGCGGATCTCAGCAATGGTTTCATAGGGGTAGAGCTTGTCGAAGCTCTTTGACCAAATGCGAACCCCTCTGGAGTTGAGGGAAAAGGTGCGGGGCTCGAGCGCTCCCTTTCCGGAGGGCGAAGCCAAGAACTTTTTGGAGCGGCGGCGCAGCATCATGGCCATGGTCTTTGGCAGCACGGCATAGCAAAGCGCGGCAGCTGCCGCGCCGCACAGCACACACCCTGCCGAAAGCTCGAAATTGTTGGAGGAATAATAGAGCAGAGCGCCGACGATAAAGGCGCACAGGCAGGAGGAGACGGTCGTGTTGCGTCGGATGGTTTTATTGGTGCGAAAGGCCTCCAGGCCGGATTCCACCAGATCCGAAACGGTGGGGTCGTAGCTGATTTCCAAGGGAACATCCTCCTTGTCGTCATGGCAGCATATGGACACGGCAGTCAAAAACCTGAAGAATAGGGAAAAAGGGCGCTGCCGGCTTAAAAATCATCATAGCACGCCTTCAAGGACGCCGTCAAGCAGCGCAGAAAAGAGGAGAGCGCCCACGGAAGCAGCCGTTGGAGCGGCAAGAAAAGCGACTCGCCGCAGGAAAAGGCCCGGTGCGCTGTCCTGGCCGGATGCAGATAGATGTTTGGAAATTTTTCTATTGCACGGGGAGCGTCCGGCTCTCCGGCGGGAGAGTTTAAAAACTTTCAGAAAGGGCGCTCCCCTTTGGAGGCCATACGTACTGCCCGTCGGTTCAAAGCCAGCTCCAGTTCGAAGGAGAGAAGCTGATCGGGAAGATGGATTTCATCGGGATGCGCTGCACGCAGATCAAGGGCCTGAGAAAGAGGAAGGCGCAGGGTGAAAACGGCTCCGTTTCGATTTTCCACATCCAACCTCCCGCCAGCGCGGCGGGCAAATTGATCGACCATGCTGAGACCCAGTCCTGAACCTGAGGCATTCGTGGTATACCAGGGCGTGAGGATATGGGGCAGCTCCTCCAGGGGGATTCCGGGGCCGTCGTCTGCCACGCGCAGAAGGCCGAAGGCGCCTTCCGACAGGACCGAGATCCGCACTTGAGCGCTGCAATATGCAATGGCGTTGGTGATCAGGTTGAGCAGAGCGCGCTCCAAAAGGATCGGGTTAGCAAGGACGATGGCTTTTCCCTCACACAGGCAGTCGAAGGCGACGGCCTGTGCCTTCGGGTCGGGGAGAATGCGGGCGAGCAGTTTCTCTACCGTGTCGGAGAGACTCACGGAGTCCTGCTCCTGAACGGGGCGCTCCGCCGCGAGAGCCGTGGTGAGCAGAGAGAGGTTGCGCTGCACGGCGGAGAGGTTTTGCTGCATGATCGAGAAGAGCTGCATCTCGCGGGGAGTCGGGTCCGCCTGGCAGTTTTGCAGAAGCGTCACACAGTTGCGCAGGGTGGAGATGGGCGTGCCCAGATCGTGCATCAGGACGGCGAGCGAAGCGTCCAGATTGGGCGACCTGCCGATGACGACGCTGCAAACGGTGCCGACCAGGCCGGAATCATAGTGCACGGGGAAGAGGTAGAGGACAAAGCGCCCGCATGCTTCATGGTTCAGAGGGAGAGCGACGGGGCGCAGATTCTGCAGACAGGAGAGGGCGCTTGTCCACATGAGATCGGGAAACTGCTCAGGGAGCGGAGTGCCTTTTGTCAGCATCGGCAGGCACTCCTCTGCCGCGGCATTGAATCCGGTTGGACGCAGGAGAGGATCGGTTACAAAAACGGGGGTCAAATTGGGTTTCAGAAGAGCACGGAGACTTTGAACCAGCGACATGGCAAGTTCCCTTTCTATCGGTAATGTGTTTGTAAGCGATGAGGCGGATTGTACACAGTATACTGCGTGCTCTCGTGAAATTTCAATAAAAAATGCCGGAAAGGTTGTCTTTTCTCGTGGAAATGATATAATAAAAACCACAGGAGAATACAGCTGCTACCTCAAACGATGTTACGAAAAGGAGCTTGTGTAATGAGTAAGGTAAAAATCGGAATCAACGGGTTTGGCCGAATCGGAAGATTGGCGCTGCGGGCCTCGATTGACGATCCGGAGCTTGACATTGTTGCCGTCAATGGCGGCGCATCCGACCTCGATTACTTGGTTTACCTCTGCAAGTACGATACCGCTCACGGCAGATGGGATGCCGACATTTCCCACGGCGACGACTGCCTGTATGTGAACGGCAAAAAGATCATGGTATACTCCACTCGTGAACCCACCGAGGTGCCGTGGAGAGATACGGGCGCCGAGTATATCCTCGAGTGCACCGGCAAGTTCACCACGGCGGAGGCCGCTTCCGCGCACTTTGTCGGCGGCGCAAAAAAGGTGATCATCTCCGCTCCCGCGAAGGACAGCGACACCCCCACCTTTGTTATGGGCGTCAACCACGACACCTATACCAAGGACATGAAGGTGATTTCCAACGCCTCCTGTACCAGCAACTGTCTGGCGCCGCTGGCCAAGGTGATCAACGACAAGTTCGGCATCAAAGAAGGCCTCATGACCACGGTGCATGCCATGACTGCCACCCAGAAGGTGGTCGACTCCAACAGCACCAAGGACTGGAGAAGCGGCCGCGCCGCCTCTGCCAATATCATCCCCTCCTCGACCGGAGCGGCCAAGGCTGTCGGCCTTGTGATCCCCGAGCTGAAGGGTAAGCTCACCGGAATGTCGCTGCGCGTGCCCACGGTGGATGCGTCGATCGTCGATCTCACTGTGAATCTTGCCACCCCCACCACCTATGATGAAATTTGCGAAGCGGTGAAGGAAGCCGCCGCGGGATATATGAAGGGATATATCGAGTATACCGATGAGCCCCTGGTTTCCAGCGACATTCTGACCCATCGCTGCGCCTGCGTATTCGACGCCCAGGCGGGCATCATGCTCACGCCGACCTTTGTCAAGCTCATGGCCTGGTATGACAATGAGTGGGGCTACACCTGCGCAATGCTCGACCTGGTGAAGCATGTTTATAAGGTGGACAACGCCTGAGTTTTCCAAAGGGCAGAGCGTATAAGCGCATAAATAAGCATATAGACGAAAAAACCAAAAAGAAATCAATCGCAAAAAGTCATTCAAGATATGAAAGGAAGGAAACCATGAAGAAGTTTTTCAAAATCGCAACGTTGGTCCTGATGCTGACCATGCTGCTCGGTCTGGCTGCCGGCGCCTCCGATTTCGATGCAATCGCGTCGGAACTCAAAGAGGTTGGGCTGTTCCAGGGAACCGATACGGGCTTCGAGCTCGATCGTGAGCCGAAGCGTGTGGAAGCCGCTGTGATGCTGGTCCGCCTGCTGGGCGCCGAGGAAAAGGCCAAGGCTGCCTTTGAGGCCGGAGAAGTCGCGCATCCCTTTGAGGATGTGCCGGCCTGGGCCGACGCGCATGTGGCATGGCTGAAGGCCAACAACCTGACCAACGGGATCTCTGAGAAGGAGTTTGGCTCCGAGGGACTCTGCAATGCGCAGATGTACAGCACCTTTGTGCTTCGTGCGCTGGGGTACAGCGATGCCGAAGACGGTCAGTTCACCTATGACAAGGCGCTTGATTTTGCACAGTCTGTCGGCCTTATCGATAAAGAACTGCAGGGCGAAAAATTCTTAAGAGATGATGTGGTTGCGCTTTCCTATCAGGGTCTTGCCACCAAGCTCAACGGCAGCGATAAGACTCTGCTTGAGAAGCTGGTTGACGACGGCGCCGTGAAGGAAGATGCCGCGAAGCCTCTGCTCGACAAGGCTGCCCTCTACAAGGAGTTCTCCGCCGCTATGTTGGCTGCAGATTCCAAGGCCGTGGATATGGATCTTGTCGGAACCATCAACATGGTGTTGGACGATGCGGATTCCGAACCCATTGAGATCACCGCCTCCATTCAGGCCGTTGCAGACGGAACCAAGGTGGAGTTTGCTGCGGATGCAACCGCTATGGGCGAGGCCATGAAGATGTGGCTGAAGGACGACGTGTTCTACATGGAAAGCAACGATCAGAAGGTCAAGATGGCGATGGAAGGCTATACCGAGCTGCTGAATAGCCTTGCCGAAGACAAGGCCAAGGAGCAGGTCGCCGAAGCCGGCCTCTATCTGGTCGATAAGATCGAGAAAACCGAAGACGAGGATAAAAACACCGTTTACACCGTGACCATGAACAGCGCGGTCAAGAAGGCTGCCAATCTCGCCATGGCCGAGATGGAAGAGCTGGATGTTGAAGGACTCAATACTGACTTTGCGTTTGATGTGGACGGTATGACCATGTCTGTCAAGATCGACAAGGATGGCGCGCTCAAAAATGTCGGTGTCAAATACGCGTTTACCATCAAGGTCGCCGTGCTGGATCAGACCCTTGCCATCAAGTTTGATGCAGACCTTGACTGCACCATCAAGGCGCTCGGCGAGAGCGTGGTGATCGAATTCCCGGATTTCAGCGACTTTGTCGATCTGGAAGAGTTGGTTGAAGAGCTGCCTGCCGAAGAGGAAGCCGCCCCCGAGACCACCGTGGAAGAAGCTGCGCCCGAGGTTGCTGCCTAAGCAGTCTCTTTGAGAAAAACCAAGGCAACGCTCCTAGGAATAAAATGGCCGACCGGAGATCCGGTTGGCCATTTTAACATGGAGTCAAAAGGAAAAGCAGATCGATACAAAGCGCGAAAAAGGTTGAAAGAAAGACTATGCAGGGAAAAGGATTTATGGTATAATTGGCGACAAATACCATGCGGAAGCTTTGAATCGACGTTTTGCAGCAAAAAGCAAGAAGAGTGCCCTTCCGCACGGCATCTTTGGGAGGCATGACAGATGGAAGAAAAAGGCCGCAGTCCCTTTGTGGAATACAAATACCTGACGCGCTTTATCCGATTGTTTGTGGGACTGATCCTGTTTGGTCTGGCCGGAGCGATGAATCTGCGCAGTGAGCTGGGCCTGTCGCCCTGGAATGCTTTTCATCAGGGGCTTTCGCTGGTCAGCGGCCTGTCGATCGGCAGAGTGACGCAGGTGGTCGGCATCATCATCATCGTGATCGACCTGATCATGCGGGAGCCGATCGGATTCGGCACGGTATTCAATATGATTGTGGTGGGGGAGGCGCTCGACTTTTTCCTCGAATCCGGCCTTCTCCCCGTGTCCGATTCGCTGGTTTTGCGGTGGATCATGCTGCTTGGGTCCATCGTGGTGGTGGCGTTCGGCACCTATCTCTATATGAGCGCCAGAATGGGAGCCGGTCCGCGCGACAGCATGATGGTGGGCTTCGCCAAGCGGATCACGTCGGTGTCGGTCGGTATGATCCGCAGCATGATCGAAGTGGGCGTGCTGGTTGCCGGCTGGCTGATGGGCGGCGTGATCGGAATCGGTACGGTGTGTTATGCGGTGCTGTCGGGGCCGATCATGCAGATGTTCTTCCGTCTCTTCTCGTATGATGTGCACAGTGTGCATTCGGAAAACATGCTGGAAACGATTCGAATCTGGTCTGGAACGGTCATCCCGCAGGATCAGGGAGAATAACGACGGCGGAAAGCCATTCCGATACATCCCGTGTCGTGCCGAGAGAGGCGTGCTGCGCGCCCTGTTGCATGAACGGGAAGGATGCGGTGCGAACGAATTTTCATCATTTGTGTGAGAAAAAAGGGCGTGTGAAGCTTCCGGCCGGAAGCTTCACACGCCCTTTCAGCATATAGAAAATGCAGCGGGTCAAGGGAATAGGCGGTTCGGGAATGCTTTGGCATTCTGGAAGGGAAGACGGCAGATCAAAAAGAGCTTCCCGGCTGCTTCCCGATGCCGGAAGGGGATTTCAGGGCTACCAGCGTGGAGGTCGCCCCCCAACTCTTTTTCACCGTTGCATCGGCGAATCCTGCCGCCAGCAGGACCTCGATCTCATCGGCGGCCGTGAGTGGGGCGTCGTAGTGAACCAGATCGTTCTCAGGGATGTTCTGCGCCCGTTTCAGCGCACGGAGTGAGGCGAAGGCGGTCAGCTCCTGCTTGTCTGACTGAGCGAAACAGTCTGTGAGCACGAAGAATCCCTCTTTTTTGAGCGCGGCGCAGAGCTTTCGGTAAAGGGAGAGCTTTTCCTCCTTTGAATAATAGTGGAGCGATTCCACCGAAGCGGCGGCGTCGAACTCCGCCTTGCCAAACGGCTCGTCGAGGTAAGAGCCATAGATCAGACGCACTGCTTGGTTGGGGAATTTTCCCGCAGAGCCTGCAGTATAGCGGCAGATAAATCGATCCCGGTAATCTGTGCACGCGGATTCAAACGAAAATTGGCTTCGAGCTCAAGTCCCGTTCCGCAGCCGAGGTCGAGTAGCTTGGCACCGGCCGTCTGAGGCAGCAGCGAGGCGGTGAAGGGATAGAATTCTCCGGCTCCTTCAACATCTGTCAGCACGTGTTCGTCGTAGCCGTCGAGCCGCGCCGTGAAGAAGACGTCCATTGGTTCAAGCATGGGATACTCCCTTCTAAAATCGAAAGATGAAGGGAAAAGCAACTTCTTCGTCTCGGAACCCAGCTCCGTGTTTCGGGGTTTGTCAGAGCTGCTCCGCAGGGGATTTTCACAAGCGAAGTATGGCATGGCGCTGTTGTCAGAGCAAGATCGCTGTCCCGAGCACGGCTAAAAGACCATGCAGCAGAGTTGACAGCCGGGATAGTAGGTGAGCAGGATATCGGAGTATCCGAAGCCGCCGAGCGCCATTGACTGGGCGCCGGCCTGGCTCATGCCCACTCCGTGTCCGTATCCCTGGACAGTGAAACAGAGCGTGTCTCCCTCATATGAGAGCCAGAAGCGGGCCGAACGAAGTCCCAACAGACTGCGCAGGACTGCTCCGGTGGTTTCCACTCCGCCGACCGTGCAGGAGAGCACGCTTCCCCCCGAGGTGCGGCGCAGCACAACCAGGGGTGCCGCCGATTGATCCGGAGAGAGGGAGGAAACCGCCTGCCAATACTCCTCCAAAGAAAAGACCTCCGTGGTTTCAAACCCCTCCTGCTCCGAGTCGTCGGCAGAGGGGAGGCTGCAGAGATAGGGGATCTCCTCCCCCCAAAGCTCGGCGGCGGATTCGGTGCGCTTTCCGGACAGGGCGTGAAAAACGGTCTGGGCCACAGTCTCTCCATAAGTCAGAACCTGTCCGCGGGTCGCTTCCACGGCGGCAAAGGCCGCCGCATCGCTTTGCGGGTCGGCTTCGCGCCATGCGAGACAATGGCTGCTGTCGGTACAGAGGTCCGCCCCGTTTTGATGAAGGCCGCTGTTCCATCGGCTGACGATATAAGAGCGGGCGGCAACGGCCTGCGCCTCCAGGGCGGCCGTCTCGTAAGAGAGCGGCATTTCAGCTGCCACGACCCCGGGCAAAAAGTCCTCCAGCGAAACGGTTTTGACCGAGTCTTCTCCCTGAAACGAGACCTTTATCAGCAGGTCTTCAGCGGGGGATTCCTCCACGGAAAGAGCGGCCTCCCGTGGAGCAGACTGCAGGGAAGAGGCAGGCTCTGCGCGACCCTCTCTGAGGCGCTGCGTGCCGTATGGGATAATAAACGCAAGAAGCCCTGTGAACAAAATGAGCAGCAAAAGCTGTTTGAGCATCATGATTCCCCCTTGAAAAGCAGACAGGCTATCTCCAGCATATGCAAGGGGGAGGTACAACATGCGAAATGAGAACAACGACGTTTTCGCCGCTGTCCGCTTCGGCAATGCCAGCTTGACGTTCGGCTTTTAGTAGATGGTCACCGACGTGCCGGGCGTGATGGTCTGCAAGATCCAGATCATATCTTCTTCAGAAACTGCAATGCAGCCTCCGGTCGGATGGTCAGGGTCCCTCCAGCAGTGAAGGAAGATCGCATTGCCCGCATAGGGAGCTCCGGCCCGGTTATAGCCGAGATCCAGCAAATAGTTATAAACGATGGGATAGTCGATCAGATGCTCGTCTTCGGAATAATCTGCGTCGGGATCGTCGCTGCGGTAGATCAGGGTATTGTACTTTTTACCGTTGGAGCCGGTCGCGCACCAATACATGTCCTCCGTGATTTTCGTGTAGGGCAGCAGACTTCCGGGGTCGTCGTTGATCCCATAGGCTTCCCCGACCGTCCAGGTGCCGAGTGGTGTTTTCACATCGCCTTCGGACTGTTTTCCAGGGCCGTTTTTGCCTACCACCGCAGGGCAGCGGAAGATCTCTTCATATTGCCCGCCCCGCGCCTGATAAATCATCAGTTCAGCGTGAAAGTCCCCGTCGATCGCGGTCTTGATGCCGATGCGATACTCTCCGTCCCGCTCGCCGGAAATGGGCTGCTCGAACAGAGTGTGCTCCACCTCTTCCTGCGAAATAATGTTTTTATAATGCTTGTAATGGGAACGGTCGATCAACACGTAGCTCAAACTGCCCGCTAAAATTGCAATGATGATGATCAGGATTGCGATGATCGTCGATTGCTTTTTCATGCTGCACTCTCTCCCGTCGTTTCCTCTGTTGGCCAAGGCTGGCCTCAGATGTTTTGCATAGGAATTATAACAGTTACAGAAAGGCTTTACAATCAAGCGCAGAGATCGGATGGACGACTGAAACAAGATTCCGCATTTTGGCTTGTAAGCCCTCGTCAAGAGCATGTTTGGTGCCTTGGCAAAAAAGAAGGTTGACAAATTTCAAACAGAAATCTGTCAACCTGTCCTGGTGGACGCTAACGGAATCGAACCGCTGACCCTTTGCACGTCAAGCAAATGCTCTACCAGCTGAGCTAAGCGTCCAAGTGCAATCGGCATTCCCGGAAGACCAAGTGCATGGTTTATTATAGAGAAAACAGGGCAAAAAAGCAAGCCGGAAACCCCCGTCAAATTAACTAAAAATCAAGGTGCTTTTTCGACATGGTCATAAAAGATTCATGAATTATTTCGCCGGATGATTTGACATCTCTACAGGGAATCAGGTACAATATAAGAAATTTCTTTTGATTTTTGCATTTTGCAACTTGCTTGTCAGATAAATTTTGAAGCAGAAATCAGCAGCCTGCCGCGATTTGCACGGCAGCGGAACTCTGCCAGCGAAACGGGAAACGAAGGAGTTCCAAAACAGAAAGCAGTCTTCGAGAGAGAACGGCTTCTCCTGCAAAGAGCAGGAAAAGAAGGAAGACTGCCTCCGCTTACAGGGAAAAGGAGTCAGGTTTGAATCGTACCGATTTATTAAAAAATGGATCGGCAGCGGGAACGGACTATCGCAGCGTTTCCCAGGCCGAAGAACCGAATCGAGAAATCCATCAAAAGGATCCGAAAAAATCCTCCGCCTCAAAGCGAAAAGGATGGTTTTTGGACAAGCTGCATTTCTCGCAGCTTGCTGAGTATTTCAACGACAAGCTGAACTTTGGTGAGAAAGAGAAGGGTGAGGAGACCACGCCGTCTGCAAACGGCTGGGATATTGATTTGGATGAGCCCGTACAGGAAGAGCCGCGTTTTGAGACTCTTTCGGAAAAGAAGACCGCCCTGCGCGAAAAGCTCGATCATTTTGCAATGGCGGCGCTCGTGCGGATGTATCAAACGGGAAGATTTGTGCAGGTGGGCGCTGTACGAATCCGGGATTGGAGCCTTCTTGGGCTGGAGCACATGAAGGGGTTTATCCACTATCGCAGGTGGCGAAAAGCCGGTGGATCGAGGCAGAATGCCGAGATCGGAATGGTGCCCACGCCGGCGAGAGAGGTCGTTGAAGAATTCGAGCGGCTCGAGCGGGCAGCCATGATCTCCGCGCTCTCGTTTTTGACGGGAATCCCCAAGGAAAAGGTTGCGCTGCGTCCGGCACCCCGCCATCGAAGCCAGTATTTGAGGGCGTTTGCCAAGCGGTGCACCACGGTGTTTATCCCGGCGGCTTCGGTGTTGCTGCTCTGCGCGGTGCTGTATTCGATCAAGGACTACACGTTGGGGGTCAAGGTCTATCTTGAGGGCAGAGAGGTCGCCACGCTCAAGAGCCAGGAGGAATACAGGGAGGTTTCCAGCCGTGTGGAGCGGTATGTTTCGGGCATCACCGGCGGAGACTATGAGCTTGGCGTCGAACCGACCTATCAAGTGGCGCTGGTCAACAAAAAGGAGTTCTCGGAGACGTTGGGGCTGGAGCAGGCGCTGCTGGCCACCGCCGACGATGTGATCGGCGAAAGCTGCGGACTCTATATCGACGGGGAGCTGGTCGCGGTCAATGCAGACCGGTATTTGCTGGAGAAGCTGCTTGGCGAGGCGCTTGACGTCTACCGTGACGGGGGAGAAAACGAAAGCGCGTCGGTGGAATTCGTGCAGGATGTGCGGATTGAATCGGGACTCTATGCGAGAAAGTTGGAGCGCTCGCTTGACGAGATCCGTCTGCTGCTCAATCCCGAGACCAAGCAGGAGTCGCTGTATGAGGTACAGAGTGGGGATCTGCTGAGCACGATTGCACCCAAGTTCGATATGTCGGTGGCCCAGCTCAAGGCGTTGAACCCCGATGTGAGCGAGCGCAGGCTCCAGGTCGGCACGCAGTTGGTCGTCGCCAAGGCGGTCTCGCCGCTGACCGTGAAAGCCATGCGGACCGTGACCTTCAATGAATCGATCCCCTATAAAACCGAAGTGATCAAGGACGACTCCAAGTACGTCAGCGAGACGACGGTAAAAACGCCGGGCGTGGAAGGCATTGTGGCGGTGACATCCGAGGTCTGCGAGATCGACGGTGTGGAGATTAGCCGTCTCGAGACCGGACGTGAGGTCATCAGTGAGCCGACCACCCAGATCGAAGTGCGCGGAACCAAGCCGACACCCAAGACCGCGCCTTCGGGTTCCTTCCGATGCCCTGTGACCGGAGGCGTCGTCACCTCTCGGTTCGGAGCAAGAAAGCGCGGGTATCACACCGGAATCGATATCGGACTCCCCAGAGGAACATCGATCGTTGCGGCCGACGGAGGCACCGTGACCTATTCAGGTTGGAAGAGCAGTTATGGCTATATCGTGAAGATTTCCCACGGAAACAACACCGAGACTTGGTATGCGCACTGCAGCGCATTGCTGGTGTCAGCGGGGCAGCAGGTTTCGAAAGGACAGCCGATTGCCCGTGTGGGCTCAACGGGAAACAGCACGGGACCGCATCTGCATTTTGAGATTCGAATCAACGGCACGGCGGTGAATCCGGCGCCCTACATCGGGAAATAGCGCCCGATGAGAGGAGTCGGACAGATCGAGAAGTACCGTCAGGCGGCGTATGAGCATTTGCTCATGCGCCGCCTTGCATTTGAAAAGGGGAAGGAAGGTCGAAGCGGAAACGGGGAGAGCAGGGCAAAAACAGTGGCTTTTTTGCGCGGTATATTGTATAATAAAATGTCAGAAGGCAAGTGTTTTTTGCGCCTAGGGTTTCCGTGTGCGTATGGAAAGGAGATCGATAACGGTGAGCCGTATCCTGATTGTGGAAGACGAGCATGCCATTGCCGATATTGTGGCTTTTAATCTGAACCGAGAGGGGTATGAAACCCTGATCGCAGCCGACGGGACGACGGGGCTCGAAAAGGCCCTGGGAGAGGAATTCGACCTGATCCTGCTCGACGTAATGCTGCCTGGACTGGATGGATGGGAGGTCCTGTCCGCTCTGCGCGAAAAGAAGACCGTGCCGGTCATCATGCTGACCGCCAGGGAAGAAGAGCTCGATAAGATCCATGGACTGGAGCTCGGCGCAGACGACTACATCACGAAGCCCTTCAGCATGAATGAACTCAAGGCGCGCATCCGTGCAAACCTGCGCAGGGTCGACTATGCAAAGGTCGGCGAACAGGTCGTAACGGAGGGCCAGAGGCTTGTGGTCAATCATGCGCTGATGCAAATCAGCAAGGATGGCCGGATCCTGGAGCTGACCGCTAAGGAATATGCACTGCTGCTCTTTTTGATGGAGCATCGCGGCAGTGTTTTTTCAAGGGAGCAGCTTTTGGAGCAGGTTTGGGAATTTGAAGGCTTTCTTGGAGATACCCGCGTGGTCGATGTGATGATCCGCCGTTTGAGAGAGAAGGTGGAAGACGACCCGGGAAACCCCGATTTTATTTTGACAAAGCGAGGGGCAGGCTACTACATGGAGGCCTGAGGCGGCAAACCCCTTCAGAGAGGAGAACGCAGCGATGAAGCGAAGCCTTCAGATGAAAATGGTGCTCATCATGGCGCTGCTGGCCGTTTCCCTGATGCTGGTGGTCGGCACCATGCTGGTCAACAACGTCACGTCCTTCTTCAACGATGACTTTTTGCGGCAGGTGGAAACCTTTTTTGACGAACAGACCCTTGCCTCTCTCAACGAGGTGGGAAAGGGCGGGGTTGAACCGCTGTATGCAAGGCTTGAGCTCTATTCCACGCAGCTCGGTATCGACACTTATCGGAATTTTTATCTCTTCGACCGGCAGGGAACCTATCTTACCGGCAGCAACGAAGAGCTGGGGCGCGCCCTCTCGGTGACGCCCAATCTGCTGCGCGCGCTGAACGGAGAGACCGGCAGCAGTCTCAGAAAAGCTGAACGCTACATGGACTATGCCGTGGCGCTCGACGACTATGTGATCTATATCAAAGACAGTAAGGACGAGGTTCGGGAGCTGACCTGGGAGATCGTGCGGCTCATCATCGAAACCATGGTGGTCACCATGGTGATCGCGGTTGCCCTATCCTATCTGCTTGCACGCACCATCACGAACCCCATTGTGCAGCTCACGGCGGGCGCTCAGCGGGTTGCGGGCGGAGACTTCGATCCGATTCCCTCGGCTTCCTCCGGAGATGAGATCAGCACTCTGACCGAGACCTTTAACCAGATGGCGCAGACCCTCAAGACAACCCTGACCGATTCCGAAAACGAAAAAAACAAATTCGAAACCATCTTTTTGTATCTGACCGACGGCGTCGCTGCCTTTGACGGCGAGGGACAGCTGCTCAACGTGAACCGAGCGGCCAGAGAGATGCTGCCGGCGGAGATGGCGGAGGGAACAAGCACCTTTTCGCAGATCATCACGCCTCTGACCGGCCTCACGCAGCAGGAGCTGCAAAACAGCGCGGAGCCGCTCTCGCGGGAAGTGACGCTGGATAAACGCATCCTGCTGCTGACCTTTGCGCCGCTGACCTTTCCGGACGAGGCGGGGCAACCTTTCCACGGCGTGGTGGTCGTGATCCACGATGTGACCGAGCAGCGCAGGCTCGATGCCTCCCGCAGGGAGTTTATTGCCAACGTGTCCCACGAACTGCGCACGCCACTCACCAACATCAAGAGCTACACCGAAACGGTGGTGGAAACCGAAGACCTGCCGGAGGAGAATCGCACGGCCTTTTTGCATGTTGTGCTTGGAGAGACCGACCGCATGATCCGTATCGTCAAAGATCTGCTTCTGCTCTCACGGCTTGACAACGACAAGCTCGACCTGCGTCCACAGCGCTTTGAAGTGGAAAGGATGGTTCGGCAGGTCTATGAGGCCATGCGGATGGAGGCCGCCGGCAGAGGACATGCGCTGGAACTCGATCTCCAGGAGCCCGGCAGCATGCTGGGCGATGTGGAGCGGTTGGAGCAGGTGTTGACCAACGTGGTCAGCAACTCGATCAAATACACGCCCGAAGGCGGACGGATCAGGATCCAGGCGCGCAGGGATCAGGATGAAGTTGTGATTTCGGTGGAAGACAACGGGATCGGAATCCCGGAAAAGGATCTGGAGCGTATTTTCGATCGATTCTACCGTGTGGACAAGGCCAGATCCAGAGAAATGGGCGGGACTGGACTGGGCCTCGCTATAGCGCAGGAGATCATGGAAGCGCATCGGGGGAAAATTTCCATTGCAAGCAAGCTGGGCGTAGGCACAACGGTCACGCTGCGGCTGCCCTCTGAAATGCAGGTTCCTGCCATAAAGGATTGATTTTCGGGGGACAGACAAAAACGCGCCATACGCGGAGAAAACTTGCGCAGGGCAGATGCCTGAAACGATGCAAGAGAGGGGGGAGCCGATTGAAAGAGAAATATGTCGAGTGGGGCAAGAGCCTTGTGCTGACCGCGTTGCTTTTTGCCATGCTGCTGCAATCGGCCTACATTCTGGTGCTCAATCAGCTCTACCCAGCCTCCACAGGGACCCTCTCCGGTTTTTCGATGCTGCTCAGAGATATTCGCTCCACGGGAACGCGGCAGGACAGCCTGCAGGGTGGAACGGGGCGCGAGCTCTGGCCCTCCGGCGTTGTGCTGCTTTCGGATGTGGGAGACTCTATGCTGCTTTTCCGCAGCGAAAACGAGGCGGCGCAGGTGAGCGAGGTGCTGGGGCTTGCTGTGGAGACCCTGAAGGATGGCCGGCCCTTCTATACCGATCAGGGCTTTCTGTCGTGTCTGGAGGGAGACGGGCTGCTCATCGATTTGGGACGGCTGCTGCCTGTTGATGTGGCGCTGCTGCTTATGGGAGAGGCCGCTCCCCTGAAATTCCAAACCCGGTATCTGCTTCTCACCGAAACGGAAGACGGGGTAATGCTCAGCATGGATGGAGAGCACGCCCTGTGCTATACTCTCAAGGGCGATGCGGGGCGCATGACCTATCGGGATTGCCGGCAGCAGCTTGCTGCGGCGTCGGGACTGACCCCTGTACAGATTTCCGGCCGAAGCGGGAATCCAGCGCTTGAAACGGCAACGATCTATGCTTCCCGCGCTGCACGGCTCCAGACGGTCACAGCTAAAAATTCCCTGTTTGATGAAAGCGGAGCGGTAGAAACGGCGGTTTTGCAAAAGGTGCTTCCGGTTTTCTCTTATAATGTCAGCACTCCACGACGTGATGTGGAGCAGGACGGCACCTTGGTCTATGTGGAAAACTATAGCTCTCTGCGGCTGTCTCCCGAGGGAGCGCTGCACTTTCGCGCCTCCGAAACACGCCATGGAGTGGCGATTGAAGATCTCGTTTCCGGGGGAGGAGGCGAGAGCTTTTCCGCGGGAGAGGTCATGCTCGCCGGGTATGCCCTGATCGATCAACTCCTGTCCGGAACAGGAGATCCGGTCGGCGCAGGGCTGCGATTTACGGGAAGCAGCTTTTCCGCCAGAGAGAATAAGCTGTACCTTTACTATGACTATGTCGCATGCGGATTGCCCGTGTATTGTGACGGATACCCCCATGCTGCGACGCTTTGCTATGAAGGCGGATTTTTCTCAGATGTTCAGATGCTGTTTCGGAGCTATGCGATCGGAAGGGAATGCCGTCTTGCCGATTTTGACCGGCAGTGGCGCATGGCGGAGCTTTCGACAGGGCTCACACCGACGACGGCGCAGCTTTGCTATGAGGATCGCCGGTCGGGAGGAGAGCTGCTTCCGACCTACCGGTTTGGAATACGGGAGCTTGCCCCTGAGGAGACCGGCGAGCCTGAGCCGGAGAGCTGAATCTGTCGGGAGCGGACCAAAAGAAAGATATAAAAATGGGAGACGCGTCGGCGTGCGCCTGCGGTTCCGGAGAGAAGGAGGGGATAACCGTGCAGTGGGGAAAAGCGAAAAACGTTTTGATCGCAGTGCTGCTGCTGGTCAATCTCTTCCTCTATGCGGTTACGGCGGGAATGGTGCGGCAGCGCAGCTATATGGATGAAGAATATGTGGAAAATGCGATTTCGCTTCTGCAAAGCAGAGGGGTCGCGGTGGAACGCTCTGTTTTTCCGGAGCGCCGGATCGGCTTGAGCACCTTAAACGTTTCCACCAAGGAAATGCTCTATCCGATGGCCCGCGCCCTTCTGGAGGATCCCTCACTGGAGCCTTCGGTGGCGGGCGAGGGAATTTGGTTTCGCAATGAAAAGGGAAGCGTGTTGCTCACCGGCTCTAGTGATTTTGTCTTTGTCCCAGTAAAGACTCTGAACAGCTTGGAAGAGGCGAGAGAGCTTCTGATCAAGTCCGGATTTTCCGAAAACGAACTTCAGATAGAAGGAGATAGGCTTTGTCAGCTCTACAAAGGGGTTTTGCTTGAAGGCTGTGTAACGCGCCTTCAGGGAAACGCCCTGCATGGACGGCTGCTTGACACAAGTCGGGGCAGCAGCAGCACGCAGGAACTGATGGATGCTGCCAACGCTCTGCTGCTCTTTGCCGCGCACATGCAGGAGGAGGAGAAGGTGCCCTGTACGGTCTCCTTGATCGGCAACGTCTACGAGGTGGAAACCGGCGGTCTCTTTAACGCTGCGACCTGCACGCCGGCCTATCGCATCGTATGTGAAGCGGGCAGCTATCTGGTGGATGCGGTCAGCGGGGCCGTGTCGCAGCAGGAAGAGGATTCCTGATCGTCGAAAACTACGGCGAATTCTGCAGAAAACGTGTCTGATGAAGGATGGGCATATATTCACAGGGAAAAATCAAGCAAATGAGAAAAGCCATCCGCAGCCCTGTTGGCGGGTCGAACGCTGCAAATATGGAAGGGAAGGGATCATATGAGAAAACATGTGAAAAACAACGTGAGCTGGGTGGGTTGGATCGACTGGGAGCTTGAGACCTTTCACGGGGACGACTATTCCATTCGAAACGGCTCCAGCCAAAATGCGTATCTGATCGAGGAAGAGAAGACCGTGCTGATCGACACGGTCTGGACGCCGCACCGTTTTGATTTTGTGGAGAATCTCAAAAAAGAGATCGATCTCTCCAAAATCGACTATATCATTGCAAATCACGGGGAATGCGACCATTCCGGCGCCCTCACTGCCCTGATGGACGAGATTCCAAACACCCCGATTTACTGCACGGCCGCCGCGGTCAAAAGCCTTGAGGGGCAATACGGTAAGCGAGGATGGAACTTCCATGTGGTCAGGACGGGCGACACCCTGGATCTCGGCAACGGCAAGCAGTTGGTTTTCATGGAAATGAGGATGCTCCACTGGCCGGATTCCATGGCGACCTATCTCACGGGCGACAACATCCTGTTTTCAAACGACGCCTTTGGGCAGCATTTTGCCGTGGAAGAGCTCTTTAACGACAAGGCCGATCCCTGTCTGCTCTACAAGGAGGCGCTCAAATACTATGTCAACATCCTCAACCCCTTTTCGCCGCTCGTGGCGAAAAAACTGGTGGAGATCGCAGACCTCAATCTCCCGATTGAGATCATTGCGCCCTCCCACGGCGTGATCTGGCGGGAACGTCCCGAACAGATTGTAGAGCTCTATGCGAAATGGGCAAACGCCTATCAGGAAGACCAGGTCATTGTGGTGTATGATACGATGTGGGAGGGAACGGCCAAGCTCGCACACCGTATTGCGCAGGAGCTCCACAGTCAGAGCCCCGATACGGTGGTGAAAATCTTCCAGCTTGCAAAGGCCGATAAAAACGAAGTGATGACCGAGGTCTTCAAATCCAAGGCCATTGCCGTCGGTTCGCCGACGGTTTCCAACAGTTATCTGTCAAGCGTTGCAGAATGGTTGGAGTTCTTAAAGCAGCTCAAGTTCAAAGGGAAAAAGGCTGCCGCTTTCGGTTGCTACGGCTGGAGCGGAGAAAGCGTGAAGCTGCTGCAGGAGAAACTCTCTGAGGCGGGGTTTGAAGTTGTGGAAGAGAGCGTCCGCTCCCTGTGGAATCCGGAAGAGAGCGATTTTTCAGAGATTCCTGCACTGGCAAAGAACCTGCTGGGAGCAGAAGATTCCGTGCCAGGAGCACTTGACAACGAGTCGGAAAAGATGGGACAATATCAGTGTGGTCCCTGCGGATATATCTACGACTCCAAAAAGGGGGATCCCGACAACGGGGTCGCGCCCGGAACGCCTTTTGAACAGCTGCCCGAAGATTGGCGCTGCCCGGTCTGCGGAGTCGGCAAGGAATTGTTTGAAAAACGGTAAGGGTGCAAAGCTGTCCGCTTGAAGAACGCGTCGTTCGCAGAGAACTGCATGAAACGTCTCCTTGGCGGAAAAACTGAAAAAACGCTGCAAGGCGCAGCAGAGAACGGGATGAAGGGAAGAGATGATCGGTCGGTCTTCGGATCGATTTGAATTCTGAGTGGGAGGTGAGCAAACATGAAAAACGACTCTGATCTCATAAAACGGGTCGTCGGCGTCGAAGGTTGTTCCACAGGATGCCGCATGCCGAAATGGCCTCCGGGGAATGCAAAAAAGCGGTGCATGGAAAGAGCCGCTTTCCTTCCGCTGAAAGGCGAAAGAGAATAGGAGAAAGAGGGAGATTGAGAAGATGTATCAAATTGTCAGGAAGAAAAGCTTAAATGAAACGGTCACGCAGATGGAAATTCTCGCGCCTTTTGTAGCGAAAAAGGCAAAGCCGGGGCAGTTTATCATCCTTCGTGTGGACAAAGAGGGAGAGAGAATTCCCCTCACGGTGGCGGGCGTCAATCCCGAAGAGGGAACTGTGAAGATTATTTTCCAGATCGTCGGCTCTACCACTGAAAAGCTGAACCATAAGGCCGAGGGCGAATTCATCCAAGACTTTGTGGGCCCTCTCGGAGAAGCGACCAAAACAGAAGGAATCAAGAAAATCTGCATCGTCGGCGGCGGCGTGGGCTGCGCCATCGCCTTGCCGGTGGCGGAGGAGTTCCACCGGCTTGGCGTTGAGGTGACCAGCATCATCGGTTTCCGCACCAAAGACCTCCTTATCCTGGAAGATGAATTCCGCGCCTGCTCCGATGAACTGATCGTCATGACCGATGACGGTTCTTATGCGCGCGAGGGCAATGTCACTGTTCCGCTCAAGGAGATGCTGGAAGCTGGGAAAACCTTCGACCGAATCATCACAATCGGTCCGCTTGTCATGATGAAATTCGTCACGCTTGCGGCGAAGCCCTTTGGGGTCCCGGTCACCGTTTCCATGAATCCCATTATGATCGATGGAACCGGAATGTGCGGCGGCTGCCGCATCAGCCTGCTGCAGGATGGCAAGCGTGTCACCAAGTTTGCCTGTGTGGATGGGCCTGAGTTCAATGGATACGAGATTGATTTTGACGAGGCCATCTCCAGAGGCAGAATGTATGCCGATTTTGAGCGCCATGCCTTTGAAGAGACCTGCAATCTTTTGCGAAAAGGGGGAAACTAAGATGCCGAATATGAGTCTTAAGAAGAATCCGATGCCCGTGCAGGATCCACAGGTGAGAATTCGGAATTTCGGCGAAGTGGCGACCGGTTATCCCGAGGAAACGGCGATCGATGAAGCGCTCCGGTGCTTGAACTGCAAGAATATGCCCTGCGTCTCCGGATGCCCGGTCAACATTCATATCCCCGCCTTTATCGAGAAGATCAAAGAGGGGGATTTTGAAGGCGCTTATCAGGTAATTCAGAAAACCTCCAGCCTCCCCGCGGTCTGCGGCCGCGTGTGCCCGCAGGAGACTCAGTGCGAGTCCAAATGTGTGCGGGGCATTAAGGGAGAGCCGGTCGGCATCGGCAGACTCGAGCGCTTTGTGGCGGATTGGCACAATGCGCATGTCACGGAAAAGGTTCAGCCTGTCGCGAAGAACGGACATCGCGTAGCCATTGTCGGTTCCGGCCCGTCGGGTCTCACCTGCGCGGGTGATCTGGCGAAGAAGGGTTATGAAGTGACCGTGTTTGAGGCGCTCCATACGGCCGGCGGCGTTTTGATTTACGGAATTCCGGAATTCCGTCTGCCAAAGGCCATTGTGGCCAAAGAGGTGGAAACACTCGAGGCGCTGGGCGTCAAGGTTGAAACCAATGTAGTCATCGGGAAAACTCTCACCATCGACGAGCTCTTTGAAATGGGATTTGAAGCGGTGTTTATCGGTTCCGGAGCGGGTCTTCCCAGTTTCATGAATATCCCGGGCGAGAGCCTGAAAGGCGTGTATTCCGCAAATGAATTCCTCACCCGCAGCAACCTGATGAAGGCCTATCTCGACAAGTCGGATACACCCATCATGAAGGGCGGAAAAATTGCCGTGGTAGGCGGCGGAAACGTCGCCATGGATGCGGCGAGAACGGCGCTTCGCCTGGGTGCGGAGAAGGTCTATATCGTCTACCGCCGTTCGATGGAAGAGCTGCCTGCGCGCGCCGAGGAAGTTGAGCATGCCAAGGAGGAAGGCGTTGATTTCCAGCTGCTGCGCAATCCGGTGGAGATCCTTGGATATACGAATCCCGACGACCCCAGAGATCCCAAGAACGGGTTTGTCACAGGGATCCGCTGTATCAAAATGGAGCTTGGTGAGCCGGATAAGAGCGGCAGACGCAGACCCGTGGAAATCAAGGGCAGTGAATTCACCCTGGATGTGGATACCGTCGTCATGGCGATCGGCACATCTCCCAATCCGCTGATCAAGAATACCACTGCCGGACTGGACGTCAATTCCCGTGGCGGACTCATTGTCAATGAAGAGGGGCTGACCTCCCGCACCGCCGTCTATGCGGGCGGCGATGCAGTGACCGGAGCCGCAACGGTGATTTCGGCGATGGGATCCGGAAAAATCGCCGCAAAGGCCATTGACGAGTATCTGACCTCCGGCGCGGGCAAGTAACAGGAAACCGGAAAAAACAGACGTGCAATATGTCAAAAAATGCCCTGCAGGGCTTTGCCCTGCAGGGCATTTTTGCAGAGGGGAGCAGGATGCAGACTGTGAAAAACAGGGTTTGCTTCCGTCTGGTAAAAGCGGGCAGAACCGGTTGAGCAGTACAGGCGCAGGGAAGGAAACTTGTATGATTTGGAAGAGCTGCGCAGCAGATTGCAGTTGGGCAAAAAAGGAAAGAAAAAGTACATCAAGCGCGGAAACCCAGCGGCACGCTCCAACGTTTTTTCTGGAGCAAGGATTGATTTGAACCGAATCTTTGCACGGGATTTTCACAGATTGGAAAAGAAGCGCCGGATTTACTGGAATTGTAGTGAATGGGGCTTTTATTTGAGGATTTCGTGTGCTATAATAAACAATAAATCCATTTGAAAAATGAGAGGCTGCTCGTTTGTTCCTCTGTCGGGATCGGCAGAGCAAGGAAACAAGAACTGCAGTCTCCCAAGCAAGCAGACGATAGAGAGAAGAGAGCTCCGCGTGCGAGCGGCGGGCAGTGCTGCCTGCGGAAACGAGCGCGCCTTGGCCGGAGCAATGGATAGAGAGTGGTGGCTGAAACATGGAGCAATATATCATCACGGGTGGGCATGAACTACACGGGAGTATCCCCATCAGCGGAGCGAAAAATGCGGCGCTTGGAATCCTTCCGGCGACGCTTCTGTGCAGCGGAGTCTGCCGCATCGAGAATCTGCCGCAGATCAGCGATGTGCGAAACATGCTCGATATCCTGGCGAGCATGGGAGTGCGGATTCGATATCTCAACAAGAATGCAGTTGAAATTGATACGACGCATATGCAGAACGTGCCAACGCCATATGAAATGGTGCGCAAGCTGCGTGCTTCGTATTATCTGATCGGGGCCCTGCTCGGCCGATTCGGCAAGGCAGAGGTGGCATTGCCCGGCGGCTGTGACTTCGGTTTTCGTCCGATCGACCAGCATATCAAGGGGTTTGAGGCGCTGGGAGCCACTGTGCAGATTACCGAGGGCGGAATCGTTCAGGTCGAGGCGAAAGACGGTCTGGCCGGCGCTTCCATTTATCTCGATGTGGTCTCGGTGGGAGCTACCATGAATATCATGCTGGCCGCCGCCCTCATCAACGGGCAGACGGTGATTGAAAATGCTGCCCGTGAGCCGCACATCGTAGACCTTGCCAACTTCCTCAACACGATGGGAGCGGATATCACCGGGGCAGGAACCGATGTGATCAAGATACGCGGGGTGGAGCAACTGCACGGCTGTACCTATTCCATCATTCCCGATCAGATCGAAGCAGGGACCTATCTGGCTCTGGCGGCCGCAACCGGTGGCTCGGTTACGGTGACAGGGGTCATTCCCAAGCACTTGGAATCCATCACGGCCAAGCTCAGTGAAATGGGAGCGGAGATCGAAGAGGGAGACGATACGGTGACCGTCCGGAGAGACAGTTCCGTGCGGATGCGCCGCATCAACCTCAAAACGCAGCCCTACCCCGGTTTCCCCACCGATATGCAGCCCCAGTTTGGGGTTTTGATGTCGATGGCAGAGGGAACGAGTATCCTCACAGAGGGGATTTACGACAATCGCTATCGCTACGTCAATGAGCTGCGCCGCATGGGCGCAGAGGCCACGGTGGATGGGCGTATCGCCGTTTTCGAAGGGGTTGAAAGGCTCAATGCCGCCCCGGTTCACGCGCCGGATCTTCGAGCGGGAGCCGCTCTCATCATGGCGGCGCTCTGTGCAGAGGGCACCACAGTGATCGATGAGATCCACTATATCGAACGGGGCTATGAAGATATCGTACGCAAGCTGAAGTCTGTGGGTGCGGAGATCCGCCTGGTGGAGATTCCGGATGGCGCAGCGCTGGAGCGTGCCAACTGATCGGAATTTCCGCCGCTCCGGCTTGCCGATCGTGAGAAATAAAGAGACAATTTGGGCGGGCAGCGGCTTTGCCGCCGCCCGTTCTTTCCTGCTTAAGAAAGCCCAAGAGCCCCTGCTTCGTGAAAACGCGCTTATGGCGCAGGGAGCCTAAAAAGGCAAACAGAGGAGAAAAACCCATGCGTTTTTGCACGCTTGTTTCCGGCAGCAGTGGGAATGCCGTTTATGTGGAGGAGGGAAGCAGCCGACTGCTGATCGATGCGGGCATCAGCTTTCGGGAACTGAGCCGCCGGCTGAAAGAGCTGGGAACGTCGCCTGCGGCGCTGTCAGGACTGCTTCTGACCCATGAGCACAGCGACCATACCAAGGGGCTTGCCCAATTTGCGCGGAGCACGGGGGTGCCCATCTTTGGGGAAAGGGCGACCCTGCTCAGCCTGTGCGTCAAGCTGGGAACCGTGATGCCCGACCGCTTCACCGCCTTTTCGGGGCAGGGGCCCTTTCAGATTGCGGGGTTTCAGGTGCAGCCCTTTTCCGTGCCGCACGACGTGCCCTGTCTCGGGTTTCGAATCGAGGGTGTGAGTGGATGCTTCGCCATGGCGACCGATCTGGGGTATGTGACCAAGACGGTTCTGGACGGCCTGCGGGGAGCGGATTTTGCCCTGGTCGAGTCCAACCACGATGTGGATATGCTGATCGGCGGCCCCTATCCGCCTTACTTAAAACGCCGGATCCTCTCAGACGAAGGGCACCTTTCAAACGAGGCCTGCGGCGAGCTCTGCTGCCGGCTCGTGCAGCAGGGCTGCGAACATTTTCTGCTGGGGCATCTTTCGAGCGTCAACAATCTGCCTCGGCTTGCAATCGAGGCGGTGTGCGGCAGACTGCTTGAAATGGGAGTACGGCCCGGGGAGGTCACGGTGGATGTCGCCCCCCGGCTCGAGAGCAGCCCGATCTTCGGATTCGAAAGACTGAGAGCCCCGATCTGACCCTTCCCCTCGCGCCGAGCAGACCGTCGGACGGCGTGATTTCCTTTGGATGAGGAGTTGACAAGGGATGCAGCATACGATACTGGCGGTGGGCAAATTGGATGAACGATATTGGAGAGAGGCCTGCGCCGAATACTGCAAGAGGATGGGGCGGTTCGGTGGGCTCGAGATCATTGAACTGCCGGAGCAGCGCCTGCCCAAGAGACCGGATCCGGGAGAAATTGCACGTGCCGTTGAACGGGAGGGCGAGGAGATGCTCGCCCGTCTGCCCAAGCGGGCCTATGTCTGCGGGCTGTTTATCGAGGGAAAGCCGCGCAGTTCAGAGAGCTTGGCACAGCTGCTTGGGAACCTCCCGTTGCAGGGATACTCGCAGATCGTGTTTCTGATCGGGGGTTCCAACGGGATGTCTCAAGCGGTGCGCACCGCCTGCCATGAGACGCTGTCGTTTTCCCCCATGACCTTCCCCCATCAGCTCATGCGGGTGATGTTGTGCGAGCAGCTCTATCGAGCCCAGACGATTTTGGCGGGAACCGGCTACCACAAGTAAAGTGAAAATGCCCCCGCATTGTGGGGTTTGCGGAAAAGACCTGTGCGGCTGCAATCGCACAGGTTTGTTTTAAAGAGAGGAAATGCCTTATAGGGGCAGAGCGTCTGCACAAAAAAAGAGAAAAAGAACGGAGGGGATGTCCCCTCCGTTTTTGCTGACAGGGATGAGCCTGCCCTCTGACGATTCTTATGCAACGGGAATCTCATACTGTGCGTTGTCTTTGGCCTCCTGCATCAGTTCGGCAAAGGAGCCGTCGGCAAGGCCCTTTTCAATGATGGGATTGATCACGTCGATCAGATCGGTATTGCCCTCCTGCACCACAACGCCCTTGTAGACCAGCCCGTCTTCCAGCTCTATGCTCGAGATCATGAGATCCTCGTTGCCGGAGAGATAGTCTTCAGCCACCACATAGTCCACCACGATGGCGTCGATCTTGGAGTTCTTGAGCTCTGTGACCAAATCGGGGAATTTGACAAGCTCCAGAACCGTAACGCCCTCGGCGGCAGTTTTTGCGAGGTCAGCCTGCACGGTGCCCTTCTGTGCGCCGATGGTGAGGCCGGCCAGGTCCTCGGCCTTGGTGAACTTGTCGGCGTCTTCCGAACGGATCAGAACAGCCTGGCCCTCGGTATAGTAGGACTCGGAGAAGAGACCGTAGCGCTCGGGCTTATAGGTCATGCCGGCGATCACAACGTCGAACTTATCGCTCTGCAGGCTCATGAGGAGGGCGTCGAATCCCATATCGGTGATTTCGAGCTCCACGCCGAGTTCCTCGGCGATCAGCTTGCCAAGCTCGATATCAAAGCCGACGATGTCGTCCTTGCCGTCGACCAGCATGTGATATTCAAAGGGGGGATAGTCGGCTGACGTGCCCATGCGGAGCTTGCCGCTCTGCTTGATTTTTTCAACGCTGGTCAACTCGGTTTGCGCATCCTGACCGCCATCGTTCGATTCGGTTTTGGAACAGGCGGCAAAACTGAAGAGCAGAAGAAGAGATAATAAAAGCGCCAGTGTTTTTTTCATGTCCGTTCCCTCGTTTCTTAGCAGATTTCGGTTGGTTTGTAATCCATACGGAAAAATGCTCCATGGTCTTGGAGTCGATCCGTCGCTGCTTCAGGCGAGCAGTTCAGGACGATTGACAATGTAAGCAACGGGAATAAGCAAAAGGGGTTCGATGGAATCCGCGCCGCTTTGCCGTTATTCCCAAAGAGGGCTGTCCCACAGGGCAAGCTTTGTGCCGATGCCCATCTTCTTTGCATTCTGATAGATGGTATAACCGATCATGATATCGAGAGCGCCGAGTCCCATAGAAGAGCAGTAGAGGGTCTCGTCGGCGCTCTTTCGGCCGGGATGGTTGCCGAGCACCATCTGGGCCAATTCAACCACGTCGCTCTCCTCCAGCTCTCCGGCACTGTGCAGCTGCGCAACGGCCTTGCCGGGGTTGGTGATGATCTGCTTCCAGTAATCGACGAAAATCTGATCGGCCTGCCGGACCACATCGAGCTCCACCTCGTTGGAGGCCATTTGGATGCAGGTCGCGCCTTTGGGGATCCAATCGGGCTGAATGAAGGGCTTGCTGGCCGTGGTCTGGGTGATGATGAGTTCGGATTTTTGTGCACAGCCCTTGCTGTCGGTCGAGGGGACGATCTTGGCCTTGCAGCTTCCCTCAAACTCTTTGGCGAGGGCCTCGGCCTTGGAGAGGTCGAGGTCGCACAGGTAGATGGTCTCCAGGGTGGGAACAGTTTCGCCGACGGCCATGATCGCGGTCCGACCGATCACGCCTGCCCCGATCAGGGTTGCGACCTTGGCGTTTTTCGGTGCGGTGTATTTTGCAAACAGACCGGAAACGGCAGAGGTTCTCATAGCCGTGATCAGGGTGCCGTCTAAAATACAGAAGGGAAGCACGGTGTCGGGGTCGCTCAGAATGGTGATATCAATGCCGTAGGGGATGCCGGGCGTGTGAGCGTTCTGTTTGGATTCGCTTGCCCACTTGATGCCACCCACCTTGACGTCGCCGCCGATATAGGCGGGCATGGAATTGAAAAACGAGGTCCAGTTGACGGGGTCGGGAATCCGTGTGCTGACCTTGGGGTGGTTGATGATCTCGTTTTTCCCCAAAAGCTCATAGGTTTTTTCGCAGGCGCTGAGGATCTGTTTCATATCCAGCAAACCGGCCTTGATAACGTCCTCCTGCTTGAGGAACAGGATCTCTGATGGAATCATTTTATGTGACCCTCTTTCTAAAATCTGTCCGCAGACTGCGCAGAAAGCGCATGAGAAAACGCTTAGGAAAGCACCTTCGACAGGAAGTCCTGTGTACGGGGATGCTGTGGGTTGGAAAATAGCTCCCTCGGAGCGTTTTCTTCGAGGATGACCCCCTCGTCGATGAAGATCACGCGATCGCCGACCTCCTTGGCGAAGCCCATCTCGTGGGTAACCACCACCATGGTCATGCCGTCGGCTGCCAGCGCCTTCATCACGTCGAGCACCTCGCCCACCATTTCGGGGTCGAGCGCCGAGGTCGGCTCGTCAAAGAGCATCACATCGGGCTCCATGGCAAGGGCGCGCACGATCGCGATTCGCTGCTTCTGACCGCCGGAAAGCTGGGAGGGGAAGGCGTCGATCTTGTCGAGCAGGCCCACGCGGGTCAAAAGGCGGATGGCGATTTCCTTGGCCGCTTCCTCGCTCATCCCCTTGACCTTGGTGGGGCCGATGGTGATATTGTCGATCACCGAAAGGTTGTTGAAGAGATTGAACTGCTGAAACACCATGCCGATCTTCTGACGCAGTTTATTGATATCGGATTTTGGATCGGTGATGTCGGTGCCCTCAAAAATGATATGGCCGCCGCTTGATTCCTCCAAACGGTTCAGGCAGCGCAGGAAGGTCGATTTGCCCGAGCCGGAGGGCCCGATGATCACAACGACTTCGCCTTTGTAGATTTTTTCGTCAATGCCTCGCAGGACCTCGAGCTTTCCGAAGCTTTTTCGCAGGCCATTCACTTCGATGAGAAGCGTTTTTTCCTCAGTCACTGCTTCTCAGCCTCCTTTCGAATACGTTGATTCCGCCTCCAATCACAAGGTTGAGAATCAGGTAGATGATGGCGGAAATATAGTAGCAGGGGAGCGGATTATATGTTGCGGTGGTGACAATACCGTTGTTATACATCAGGTCGGTCACACCGAGGTACTGCACAACCGCCGTTTCTTTGATCATGGTGACAAACTCGTTGCCAATGGCAGGAAGGATGTTTTTGATTGCCTGCGGCAGGATGATGGTGAGCATGGCCTGCGAGGGCGTCATGCCGATCGAACGTGCAGCCTCGCCCTGCCCCTTGTCCACGGCCTGAATTCCCGCCCGAATGATCTCAGCCACGTAGGCAGCCGAGTTGAGCGACAGCGCGATCATGCAGGGCATACTGCGCTCGAGATCCATGCCGAAAAAAATAACCCTCGGGTAGGTGAGAAAGTCGAGCTGGAAATAGACGATGTAGAGCTGTACCAAAAGAGGCGTCCCGCGGATGATGGTGACATAGATCTTGGAAAACCCACTGAGGATCTTCGATTTCGAAAGCCGCATCACGCCCAGAATGCTGCCGAGCAGGGAACCGAGCAGCACCGTGAAAAACGACAGGGCAACGGTAACTTTGGTTCCACGCAGAAAATAATGATAGTACTGGGAAAAGATTGTATAGATCGCCAAAACAAGACTCCCCTTAGCTGCGATTTTAGTAAGAAATGCCGAAAATTGAATAAAAATTAGAGATAGGAGGCTGTGAATACTTAGGCCATTATAGGCGATTCAGGGGGAATTGTCAAGACAATAGAGAATAAAAATGCAAGAAATAAAAATTTAAGGAATAAACATGCAAGGCAAACAATCAAACTAACATCTTTAAGCAGTTGAAGAATGGAATACGATTTTGACTGGGAATTCAAGAATCCAAAATAAAAATGAAAGAGTCTAGAGCACGCTGCGGATCCAGTCTCCCCTGCGCAGACGGATGAGCCCGAGCGTGAGTTTCACAAGGTCTTCAGAGAACTGGCAGAGTACGAGGAGTGTGATGGGAAGATTTAAAACAGTCGCGCCGAAAAAGCTGAGAGGCAGGCCGACCATCCAGAGTGCAAAGAGCTCGCTGCGGGCCGCATAGGCTGCGGTACCGCCTCCGCGATAGATTCCGACGATTACGGTGCTGGCTGCCACCTTAACGGGAAGCGTGGCGGCAAAAAGATACAGGATGGAGATCGCATCCTTGGCGACCGTTTGCGAGACTTGATAGAAGGTGAGAATGAAGGGGGCCGAACAGAAGAGAATCAGACCCATTCCAACACCGACTGCAAGTGAAATCAGAATCAACTTGCGGGCATAGTCCCTGGCCTTGTCAGACTGACCGGCGCCGATCAGATTGCCCACCATCACCAGAGCTGCGGAGGCGATGCCAAAGTCAAATACTAGAAAGATTTGCTCAATGTTGCGGGCGATCTGGGTTGAGGCGAGGGCATTGGTGCCGAGAAGACCATAGGCGACGGTGTAGAGGGTGAATCCGATTCCCCAAAACATATCGTTGAGCATCACAGGCAGAGAGGTGGAAAAGACGCGCATCGCAAAAGAGGCGTGAAAAGAGAAATAGTCATGGGCCCTTCCGCGCAGGGGGGAACCTTTTCGCAAGATGGCAGCGCAGAGGAGAAAAAACTCCGCAAAGCGGGCGATCAGAGTGGCGAGCGCCGCGCCGCGAACTCCCATGCGGGGAAAGCCGCCCTTTCCGAAGATCAGAAGATAGTTGAAGATGGCGTTGAGCGAGAGGGAAAAGGCGCTGATGCGCATGGGAAGCCTGGAGTTTCCGATAGCGCGCAGGGCCGCGGCCAGAATAAAAGAGATTCCTGTGACAAGATAACTCCAGCCGATGATGGTGAGATATTGGCTTCCCGCGCCGAGCACATCCTCTGCCCGCGAGAAGAGTGAGAGCACAAGACGTGGGGTGAAAAGCCCCAGACAGGAGAAGAGAAATCCTGTGATGCTGACGGCGCAGATTCCCATGCCGAGCACGTGCAGGATGCTTTCGCGCTTGCCCGCGCCCCAATATTGAGAAATGAAGATGCTGCATCCGCCCGCAATTCCCTCGAGGAACAGAGCATAGACGAAATAGAGTTGATTTGCGATCCCAACGGCGGCGACCTCAAGATCTCCCAAACGGCCCACCATGACCGAGTCGAGCAGATTGACCGAGGAGATCAGAAGGCGCTGAATTACGATGGGAAGAGCCAGCGTGACGAGGATGCGCAGGAACTCTTTGTCGGAAAAAGGGGAAAGACTGCGCGAGGGGCGGGGGGGACGAGAGACTTCCTGCATGGAGAACCTCCTTTGCAGGGGAAATAGCCTTTAAAAACTAGGCAGGTGTGGCACACGGCTTCGGCTGGGCCAAAAACCGTGTGAGGCGTACAACAGATAAAATAGAGACAGGTGAGGAAGCCGGTTCTCCTTTTGGCAGAACGGTCAAAAGAAGTACCGGCTTCAAAAGAATTCTCGACGAGATAGGGGGTTCGTTTTCCGGACGAGACCGGGAACTTTAAAACCCACGGGGAGTCCGCCGCAAGGCTTTGAAAACGATGCGGATTATTGCTTGTGATAGAGTTTCTTGCCCTGATAGACCGGCTCTGTCGTGAGACGGATCCCGATTTTTCGCATCAGATCGCTGTCCACTTGGGAGAGGATCACGGTGGAGTGCGCCTCACAGCCCTTCAGTTTGGGAAGCTGATCCATAGCGCGCTGCGCGCGCTCATCGGTCACGGCGCAGATGGCGAGCGCCAACAGGGTTTCGTCAGTGTGAAGACGGGGATTGTGATTGCCGAGATGCCCGACCTTGAGCGCCTGAATGGGTTCGATGATGGCGGGGGAAATCAGCAAAACCTCGTCTTCCAGACCCGCAAGGTGCTTGAGGGCGTTGAGAAGAGCGGCCGAGGTTGCGCCCAACAGAGGACTGGTCTTTCCCGTGACGATCGTTCCGTCCGGCAGTTCGATGGCGGTGGCGGGCGCGCCGGTATCGTTTGCACGATCCAAGGCGGGTTTGACGCAGCGGCGTTCGTTGAGAGAAATACCCGCCTGACTGATCACAAGCTCCATCCGGTACATGGCGTCTTCCTCCATGC
>JAEEGL010299789.1_pt1 | contig 40915 bp, 27 predicted proteins | sample 9134231 | NCBI WGS metagenome assembly JAEEGL01 (sample SAMN16246548, study PRJNA631951) | gut metagenome | biome: gut microbiome; feature: rumen; material: fiber-attached | host: Bos | place: Iran: Karaj | collected 2018-10
GCTCAGAACGTTATCGCTATTCTGACATGGGACTTTGACAACCAGGATTGGATCGAGGCAGATTTCGAGCTCGATGGTGATAAGATCATCGCTACACTCGAGAACATCTACAGCCCTATTACTCTTGTAACACAGGCAGTAAAGGCTGATGAGCCTTCCAAGGATGATGGCAAGGGTTCTGCACAGACAGGCTATGACGCTTTGGTTTACGTTGTTTCCGCTGTTGCACTTGCAGCAGGAGCAGTATTCTTCTTTGTTACATCTAGCAAGAAGACTGTTAAAGAAGTGATGTAATTTTTTGGCCAAAAAGTTATTTCAGGTCTAAGATTCACGAGGGGCTTCCGTAAGGGAGCCCCTTATTTATGCCTAAAACTTGATGATCTTCCCTGCCCCGGACAGCCGATATGTTCATAAACACATTTTTTCATCTGTATTTAAGTGCGAATTGTCCAATAAACTAACTGATTTAGAACATTGATAAAGCAATTTTTACAATATTATGTTCAACAGATAAAAAAATAATAAAAATATTTGTATTTTTTTGAAAGTAATTATATAATTACTTTATTCTTTTATAGGGAGGACAATCTTGTGAAGAAATTAATTAGTACAGTTGCTGCTCTTGCAGTTGTTGCTGCTATGGGTGCTACAGCTTTGGCTGCTGACCTTCCCAGTGTTTCAACAACAGCTGATTTAACAGTTGAGCCTGTTTCTCTTGATAGTGAATATTATGAGATTACAGCTTCTACAGTTGATACAGCTCTTCCGGCTTATGTCGAGGAAGCTCTCATCGATACTGTTTCCGAGGCTGCAGGCGATGCAGAAGTTGCAGCAATTTCTCTTACAGAATTAACACTTACCAACAAGACATCTGGTGAAGATGTTTCCTGGTCAGTCGATGTTGATAACCCGATCACTGTTGCTATCGCTTATGACGATGCTCAGAACGTTATCGCTATTCTGACATGGGACTTTGACAACCAGGATTGGATCGAGGCAGATTTCGAGCTCGATGGTGATAAGATCATCGCTACACTCGAGAACATCTACAGCCCTATTACTCTTGTAACAAAGGCAGTAAAGGCTGATGAGCCTTCCAAGGATGATGGCAAGGGTTCTGCACAGACAGGTTACAGCACAGTTATCTATATTGCTTCTGCTGTTGTACTCGCTGCTGGTGCTGCAGTTTGCTTCGCTACATCTAGCAAGAAGACAGCTAAGGACGCTAAGTAATCCGTTACTTATAACTTAGAACTTCAAGGGGTTTCCGCAAGGAAGCCCCTTATTTTATGTCCGGATACATTGCTTCTCGTTCCCTTCCCTTCTATTAACATCATCTTTGTTCTATTCTCCTGTTATTCTCATCCATAGATGCCTCTGCCGCTTCCTGATCATAATAATCTACAAAACCTCCTGCATTCCGGGTTTACACGCACAAACTCTTTTTACTTGAACACCGTTTATATATCCTCAAACCTAGATTGAATATACACAGCTCATCATGCATATCGGACTACTGAATGGCTCATTACCTGCGAAGTTCAAACGTAAAATATACTGCATCTGAATATCAGGTCGCATCAAACTCAGGAAAGCTTATGCAATTCTCTATAGTAATTGCTCTGATACAGCTCAAGACACAAGAATCTTTCAATACAAATTAATAGAGGCCGATAACCCGGCCTCTTAAACTCATAAACAATAAATTATTACTTAGTCCTGCTGCTCGTAAAACAGATCGATTACGATTGATTTCAAAGACGATTCATTAACATAGAATTCCTTGAAATTCTCTCCATCAACAGCTTTACCATCAGGAGTAACGATATTCTCAAGCGTGTAGCCTGAGAACTGCTGGATATAGTTCGTAAGCTGATCTACAGAACAATCCGTCACCATATATGGTGACAGTTTATCAAAAAGATCGAGCGCAAAACTGTTGCTTTGGGCTGTCTTCTGACCGAGCACCGGTAAAAGCAACGTCATGTAATTCCTCTGTCTCGCCATTCTGTTGAGATTAGACTGATCATTACCTAATTCCAATCTGTTCCTTACATAATACTCTGCCTGTTTGCCCTGAAGAGTAACGGTCTCACCCATAACAAGCGTTGGATCAAGATTTGAGAAATCATCCTCGATCGTAACAGTTACACCGCCAACAGAATCGTTAATTATCGGAATCGAATCCATCGTAAGACAGAAATAATTGGATATCTCAACATCATAAAGGAAACGCGATACTGCAAATCTCGTATCTTCACAGGAATCCTCAAGACCTGAACGGTATGTGTGCGACAATGCGATCTGACCCTTGGTAAGACCTCTATATGTACCAAAGTAATCGTAAGCCATCATGTCAACCATGGTATCGCGGTTGATCTGAAGAAGATTATACGTCTTAGTCTCTTTGTTAAATACCGCTACAAGAATAAGGTCGACAAGAGAATCATTACGTGATCCGCCGTCCTGTGAATAATCAAGGAGCTCACGATCGTCAACACCCATGATCAAAAGAACTTCGAGATTCTCGTTATAAGCATAAGTGTGACCGTTGTAATTGATTGTCGAAGCAGCGTTTGAATCGTCAAGAACCTGCTGCTTCTCTTTATTTGCCGCATCTACTTCAGTGCGGCTTAACGCATCACCTGCTCCTTCAGGCTCAGCTTGAAGCTTACTCTCAACGATCGTCGCAATAACGAATGCCCCGCCCAGCAAAGCAATAATACCAACGACTATTGCTATGACTTTAATTATGTTTCCATTATTTTTCATAGAGACATTATAGCATATTACTATTTTGAGACATCACAAAATAAAAGAGGCATTACGGCGTTTTCCCCGGCGACTGCCGTGACTGTTGCCTGTATTACGCATGCCAGGACCAGTAATCACGGCATTTCTCCCGGCGGCTGCCGGGACTCTTACCTGGATTATACAAGGTAATAGCCGTAATCCCGGCTGTTTCCCCGGCGTCCGCCACACGTTCCGCCTGCATTTTGTATTGAAATGATGCTTCAACTATAGATAATAATACCCGCCAAACACCTAAATGATATGGCGGGTATTAATAATTCAGTAATCTTACCAAGCTGCCTCTTACCTGTTCGTGCATACTCCGTGAGAATCGAAAGTGTATCTCTTTCCATCGATCTTCACTGTGCCGGTTACCATCCTGCCGTCTTCGTCAAGGTAATAATAGTTACCGTTTTCTTCAAGCCAGCCTGTAAGCATCGCGCCGGAGTCTTTGAAGTAATACCAGTAATTACCTGAATGCAGCCAACCTGTCACCATGGCTCCATGAGTGTCAAGATAGTACCAGTTTCCGCCGGAGAGCAGCCAACCGATATGCATTGCCCCGTCAGATTCAAGATAATACCAGGTACCGTCGATCTGTTTCCAGCCTTTTACCATAGCTCCGGATCCAAGGAAGTAGTACCATGTACCGTCAATCTTCTTCCAGCCGGTTACCATCTTGCCCGAGCTATCGAGATAGTAATAGGTATTGCCCCAAGGCAGCCAACCCGTATACATCGATCCGGACGGTCTCAGGTAATACCATTCACCGTCTATCTCCTGCCATCCGGTCTGCATGACTCCGTCTTCATCGAAATAATACCAGGCACCAACCTTGTACCAGCCGGTTACTTTTTGACCGGATCCATCATAGTAGAACCATTCGTCTCCTAACTGAACCCACCCGCTAATATATGGTGTAGGCGTTGCCGAAGGTTTCTTCGTCGGCGTAGCGGTCGGCCTCTTCGTAGGTGTCGGCGTGACCGTGGGCTTCTTTGTAGGCGTAGCAGTCGGTTTCTTCGTAGGTGTTGGCGTAATCGTAGGCTTCTTTGTCGGAGTAGCCGTAGGTCTCTTCGTAGGTGTCGGAGTAACCGTAGGCTTCTTCGTCGGTATAGCTGTAGGCTTCTTCGTCGGTGTAGGAGTTGCCGTTGGTTTCTTTGTCGGTGTTGCCGTAGGCTTCTTCGTCGGAGTCGGCGTTGCGGTCGGCCTCTTTGTAGGTGTAGCTGTAGGCTTCTTCGTAGGCGTCGGCGTAGCTGTCGGTTTCTTTGTTGGTGTAGCAGCCGGTCTCTTCGTAGGTGTCGGCGTAGCCGTTGGTTTCTTTGTCGGTTTAGGTGTAGGCGTGGATGTTGAAGTAGGTGTTGCTGTTGGCGTGTCAGACGGCTTGGAAGCTTCAACTATGCTGAAATATACATAAGCTGTACCCGTATAGTTTCCTTTGCCTGTAATCGTAACTCTGGCATAATTGCCGACATTTACATTGTTATAGTAGCTCAGCTCATAATCCGTACCCTTGACCAGCTTAACTGAACCGTTCTTAATGGTTAACGACGGCTCAATGGCTGATCCCGTATATACCTGATCAGGAATCTGAGCAATAGACATATTCGAGATATACAACCGGTTAATATAGAAAGAACGCGTTGTGCTTCCGGTCAATATCGTACTGATACCGGTAATATTGATCGTTCCGTAACCTGCATTGATGTTATCGGTATATGTTGCCGTATAATCCACGCCTTCCCTGAACGTAAGATCACCATAAGTCAGCGTGAATTCCGGAATGATCTCCGACCCGGTATATGAATAAGTTCCTGTAACATTGCAGTCCGTATAAGAAACCTTGACAGGGGTAATCTCGAATTCCACGGTCTTTTTGCCCGTATAATGAGTCCCCTTGCCCGTCAGAGTAGCTGTAGCAGTTCCGACATTAGTATTATTCGAATAACTGACGGTATAGTCGGTCCCTTCAACAGGTGTAATACTTCCATTCCTTATGTAGAACGATGTCGTAACGGGATGTCCTGTATAAGTGGCTGAATAAGCATAAACATAGAGATTTGCCATGTCTTTGGGAACGATCTTGAAAGTCAGGGTTTTCGAGCCGGTGTAATTACCGGTAAACGTAATAACGGCTTTAGCAGTGCCGGGTTCGACATTATTCGAGAAAACAACCGTATAATCCGTATCCTTTGTCAGCGTTCTGGTACCGTTCTTAATACTCAGATAAGGCGTGATCTCGCTGCCGGTATACTCCTGATCGGTAATGGCATTGAAAGTAAGATTAGACGCCGTCTGCTTGACGATCTTGAATGTCGTGGTCCTCTCTCCCGTAAAACTGCCCTTTCCGGTTAAGGTAACAGTTGCGGTTCCGGGATTAGTATTGTCAGTACAGCTGACTGAAAAATGAGTTCCCTGTGTCAGAGGCGTTCCATTCTGTTTTAACGTAACAGCAGGTGTGATCGCTCCGCCGGTATAGTTAACAGTCGCTATTACATCCAAAGTACAGTCATTTATGTCAGCAGGCACTATCTCAAAAGTAATGTATCTTGTTCCGTTAAAATTACCCAGACCTCTTACCTGAATGTAGCCACTGGTAGTAACAAACGTATTGTTATAATATCCGACGATCTCATAATCAACACCTTCGACAAGAGTCGTGTTCTCATACATTAAGGTCGGTTTTGGCGTAACTCCTTCAAATGAGAACGGGCATGTAGGTGCTGATACAGTAACGGAAGATGTGGAAATAGATTTGGCATTTACCGTTACAGGCATGGTGTATGTATAAGTCTCGCCCTCGAAATCGGCGGTAGCGGTAAGATTACAGCTTCCCGTGCCTACAGCTCTGACTCCGCCGTTTTCTACGATAATGACATTTCTGTCACTTGATGACCATGTAATGTTCGAGAGTTCACTGTCAGGTAACGGTATGCCGTTACTTCCCCAGGTATACGATGTTACGTAAGAGCCGTGTAAATCAGGCAGATTCTTACCGTCTCCATAATACATATATGAGAAAGTTGACGTTGCATATAAATTGAGTGTTGCATTCGAAGTGTCAATATCTACAGTTCCCGTTGCAGTTCCGCTTATAACCGGTGTTTGGGCAGCACCGCTGTTAACACGGCTGAATTCCTGAACCCAGTAATGCTTTCCATCATAAACAACATGACCTATGCCTATTGCGGTAAATCCGGAACTGAGCATAGCTCTTCTGTGTCCCTGTCCGGAATAGTCATCATCATTCTCCTGCCATCCGACGAAAACATCCTCGGCGGTCATATAACCTGCAGCAATATTTTCGCCACTTGAAGAAGTCCCGTTATAAGTGCAGGTAAAGCAGCTGGTTCCGTCGGGTCTTGTGTGAGCGAAGCTGACAGCTATCTCATATGCCCTCTGCAGAGCGATCTGCTCAAGATTATAGTCATAAGTATACGCATCCAACACTCCGCAATCATGTACAGAGCCGTCTGACAGGTAATACCACGCGTCCCCGCCGGTACGCCAGTCATTGATCAGCGTCAGCATATCTCTGGCAGCCTGCTGATCGACTTCATAAGTCAGCTCAAATGATCTTATCGAAGTCGCAGCTGAGACGCTGAATGCATAAAAGAAAACAACAAATAAAACAACAAATGGATACCGCAGTTTGCGCAACATAAGAACACCACCTTTTGGAACCCGAATGACTTTACCAAACCCGAAAAGATAAAAAGGCTACTTGGAAATCCACCGTTTTATCCTATTACATATTACCACTAAACCCAATTAACATCAGGGTTTCACCTTATAGTTTTAGCATTGATTATTTGTTCAACATGCTCACTTGAAAACATGGGCAAAAGTATGAGCGTCCACCGTATTTTCCGCCCGGCTTTTGCAAAACAAATACCCGCCGGACCTTTATAGCACCTGGCGGGTATTAATCAGTAATTCTCTAAAGCCGTCACTTACCTGTTCGTGCACACGCCGCTGGAATCGAAATTATATCTCTTTCCATCGATCTTAACTGTGCCGGTTACCATCCGGCCGTCTTCGTCAAGGTAGTACCAGTTTCCGCCGTCATTGAGCCATCCTGTGTACATAGCTCCGTCATCATCGAAATAGTACCAGTTACTGCCTGAACGGTACCATCCGGTAACCATAGCTCCGGAAGGATCCATGTAATACCATTCTCCGCCTGACAAAAGCCATCCTTTATGCATAGCGCCGCTGGATTCGAAGTAATACCAATCACCGTCAATACTCTTCCAGCCCTTGACCATTGCTCCCGAATCAAGGAAGTAATACCATGTGCCATCGATCTTCTTCCAGCCTGTAGCCATTCTGCCGGAACTGTCGAGATAATAATATGTGTTGCCCCAAGGCAGCCAGCCTGTATACATTGAGCCTGACGGTCTTAAGTAATACCAGTCATCGTCAATATACTTCCATCCGGTCTGCATTACGCCTTCATCATCGAAATAGAACCATCCGCCGACTTTGTACCAACCGGTTACTATATGACCGTTTTCATCATAATAGAACCACTCGTCTCCCAGCTGAACCCAACCGGTAATAAATGGTGTAGGTGTAGCGACAGGTTTATTTGTCGGCTTCGGTGTAGCCGTGACAGTAGGCTTAGGCGTTGCTGTCGGTTTTGTTGTAGGTGTAGGTGTGGACGTAGCACGTGGCCAAGGTTCGTGTGTCGGCCTTGGAGTAGATGTAGGCCTCGGCGTTGATGTCGGCTTCGGCGTACTTGTCGGAGTCGACGTAGGCGTAGCTGTGGGTTTTAAGCCATTCGTCGAGAATTCGCCCGTTGAGGCATCGATCGAATAGAATATCACTTTATTTCCGTCATAGACATACCAGGTTATCTTGCCGTCGGCAAGGATTGGCTGGCAGTCGGACAGCTTTCCTTCTGCGGAATATGTGCTTCCGGTCTGGTTGCCGCTGCCGTCAATAAATGTGTAATATACGTCGCTGCCTTTTGTCCAGATAACAGCAAGCTTGCTGTCGCTGATCTTGACTATAAAGGGATTGCCTGCGTTTTCGCTGTAATCGGTAAGCCACTTCAATGAGATCGATCCGCTGGATTTGGAGACAGCACCTACATATACATTTTTGACTGAACTAGAACCGTTCTGGTCTTTACTTGTTCCTGCAACTAAATAAGAAGAACCTGATACCTCAAGACCTCCGAGCGTTGCGTAGGTGTAGTTATCTCCTTCTTCACCGGAAATAGGCAATACATCGTATTCTGTCGCACAGGAATATATGGAGCAGAACGAGCCTTCTGTAATATCCTTTGAATAGTAGAAAACAGCCACCGCTCTGGGATAAGCATCTCCGTGATCAGCTCCAACAACATGATTATTGTCTATCTTTACATACTGATTAAATGAATGGCTTGAATAACCCGTAGTAGGATTACTTACTCTGAACTGGGAATCAAGCACATCCATTGTGGATGTATCCACCATAAATGTGAGGTTGGCCTGATGTCTGTACCCGTCAGAGGACTTATACATCTGGTGGCAGGTCCTTACAACAAGATAATCTCCTGAAGAATCGATTGAAGCGCCGCCTGCCTCGAAAGGAAGATATGTGTTGCTCTCGCACAGACCGCATGAAGATAATCTTTTCCATGACTGGTTATATTTTGTAAGTCTGTAGGTCTCAACATCTGACGATTGGTTAGGATTACTGTTTCCCGTCAGGACATAGTAATAGCTGCCGTCTGAATAAAATGCTCCGAAAATAGGAAGCTCACTTGAGACTGTCTTTGTACTCTGTAAGTTAAATGACGAATCATAATACTCTACGAGATAATCATCACCGTCGTCAGCGCCCTCAAAGATCATATACCCGCCGTCTGAAGTAGCGGTGAGATAGGAATAACTGCACTCTGCCCAGTTCATCCAATTCCAGTAATTATGTCTTCCTGTATTGTTTTCTCTGTTTGTTGCGGCGGAGCTTTTCGCCGGACTAAGAGCAAGGAAAACAGCTGCTGCGGTAACAGATACAATAAGGCCGATACTCAATCTGCGTTTTACACTTATGCTACTCATATTTGCGCCTCCACTCAGATTTTTTCCACACATTTAGATTTTATCACCAAACCCTTTAGCTATAAGGGGTTCAGCCTATAGTTTTAAATTTATTAATCTGCTCTACATATTTAGAAATGTAATTTTCGAAAATAGAGGCTGCCCATAAAGGACAGCCCCCGTATTGATCGTCAGTATCGCAGTCAGAGAATCACGGATTCAGGCAGTGTCCTTTATCGTCGAATGTATATCTCTTACCATCGATCCTTACAGTTCCGGTAACCATCGCACCGTCTTCGAGGAAGTAATACTTATAGCCGTCTATTGTCTTCCAGCCGGTTACCATAGCGCCGGATGTCTTATCCATGTAATACCATATATTGTTGTAATTGAGCCAGCCGGTCTTCATTGCGCCGTTGCTCTGCAGGTAATACCAGTCTTTGCCGGACTTGAGCCAGCCTGTCTTCATCGCGCCGGAAGATTCAAGGTAATACCAGGTTCCGTTATCCTTCTGCCAGCCAGTCAGCATTACGCCGTCGCTGTTGAAGAGATACCATGTGCCATTAACCTTCTCCCAGCCTGTAGCCATTGAGCCGTTGTTTCTGAGATAGTACCAGCTGTTGCCCCACTTAAGCCAGGTTGCTGCATACATAGAACCGGAATTTCTCAGGCAGTACCATACGCCGTCGATCTTCTGCCAGCCGGTAAGCATTACGCCGTTCTCATCGAAATAATACCATGCACCGACCTTGAGCCATCCTGTAGCCTTTGTGCCGTCATCCTGGATGTAATACCAGATATCACCATCCTGTACCCAGCCCTTAACGACCGGCTTTTCCTTAAATGTCGCAGATACAGTTACATCAGACATAGGCATCCTGAACTCGTTATCAGCATTGAGTTCAATGACATTGCCGTCAGCATCCTTTACTGTAATGCTGTCAAGAACATAGCCGTCTGCAGGAGTTGCAGTAACCGTAATCTCATCGCCTACATTTGCTGTGTTTGTATTTGTTTTAACAGTACCGTTCTCGGCTGCAACGCATGTGATCTTATAATCGATCTTCTTGCAGACAACATTTACAACAACATCTTCAGCAGGCATTACGAACTCTGCTTTGGTAATCTTTGTGCCGTTTACTTCGATATAATCGAACTCATATCCGCCAACGGGCTTTACAGTGACAGTGATCTTGTCGCCTTCGCTCGCGCTGGATGCGGAAAGTCTGGGATTGCAGTTCCTGGAAAGATTGCCTAATTCAACCTTGTAAACGATCTTCTTAAATGTTGCGGATACTGTTACATCAGATGCAGGCATCTCGAATTCATTGTCTTTAACTTCGATAGCGTTGCCTTTTGCATCCTTTACTGTAAGGGTGTCAAGTTCATAACCGTCGGCAGGAGTTGCAGTAACCGTAATCTCATCGCCTACATTTGCTGTGTTTGTATTTGTCTTTACTGTACCGTTCTCAGCATCAGCGCATGTGATCGCATAATCGATCTTCTTGCAGACAACATTTACCACAACGTATTCAGCAGGCATAACGAACTCTGCTTTTGTGATCTTTGTGCCGTTTACTTCGATGTAATCGAACTCATATCCTTCTACGGGATTTACGGTAACAGTGATCTTGTCGCCTTCTTCTGCCTTTGTTGCAGAGAGTTCCGGATCACAACCCTTAAGATTATTGCCTAACTGAACCTTGTATGTAACAGGAGCACCGGTATATTCATAATCTTCAGTAGCGATTATGATCTCGTCATCCTCGAAATATTCCTTAACGTCTGCTGAATATGTGTACTTATGTCCGTTTGTAAGAACGCAGCCTGAAGCTGAAGTTGTTGTAGCGCCCTTAAGGAAAGAATCAGAATCGCCTGTATCGATTGCAGTTACGTCAACTACATAATTCTTACCATCATCCATATGGACAATGTTCCACATATGAGGACCGGAATTTGAACCTGAGAAAATAACATTTCCGCCAACTGAGAGAGCATAGATGCTGTCGTCATCAAAGTCTGTGTTATCGCAGAGGTACTGGAATGCCTTGGAATAACCTTCGCAGACGACAGTTGTCTCATCATCTCCGTCGAATACCCAGATCATCTGCCAGGGATTGCCGTATTCATAAGCGAAATTCCCATAAGCTGCTTCATCGTTGTATTCAACCATTTCACAGATAGCATCCGCATATGCCGAGAGCTTGTTATAATCGTCTGCAGAAGCATTAGCCGTAATGATTGCCTTTGCATTTGTGACAGCAGCCGTTACAGCCTGGCCGAACTGTGAATTAACAGTATAATCCTTGGTTCCCTTATACTCACCTGCTACAGGGAAAGCGAAATAGAGACCGCTAACAATGGCAGAAAACTTTCCGCCACTACCGGCAATACCCGTACTGGTTCCATGTTCAATTCCTACTGTCTTATCCATCCAGTACATATCGTACGGACAACCGAACAGAAGGGCGTTGATTATTGCAGAAGGATCATAACCAAGTTCTTCAAGCTTGGCATCGATTGCAGCATTGATCGCATCTCCGTCTCTCTCGCTCTCCGCAAGCCCGAGTTCAGCAAATGTAAAAGTATAACTGAATACTTCGTCCGGAATCTCAAAATAAGTATTTGTTTCATCTCCAGCCGCTACAGCCTGGATCTGAGGCAATAAATAATTGTAGAGATCAAGGTTCACGCCGGACAGAGCACCTTGGAAATCATAAGTTCCGTAATAAGCCTTCCTGCCGAAGCTCATCTGCATATCAATGTACTGTGCAGCAAGGTCATCATTGTCAAAATCGGTCTGATCCTCAATAATTACCTCACCGGAGAGTCCCTCAAAGGTCTCTTCATAATCAGAAGCTTCTTCAGCAGGTGCTTTACCCCAAACGGAAGCTTCATCAGTCTCTGCCGCAAGAAGCTGTCCTCCGCACGATAACAGGATCGACGAAGTGATACTCAAACTCACGAGACGCAATAAAATACGTTTTTTCATACTTGTCTCCTTTCAGCTCAATATAGATTACCCGAATTTTTTCAAGATAATTTTATTTTAGTGTTTGCATTTTTTAAGTCAATTGAATATGCGCAATCGAAAAGAGTTTTTACGAAGAGTTAATTTCTAATTAACAATATAAATCAGCCTGTAACAGCTGTCTGCAGGATTTAGCGGGAGGTCACTCAGTTAACGCTTCTGCCAGCTCTAAAGGTTGATAATCCGGGCGTTTTCCCCGGCGATCGCCGGGAAAAACGCCTTGATTACGAAGTTTTTTATTGAAAATCCCGGCAAATAGTCCGGCGGCCGCCGTGGAAAACACCGGTATTACGGCTTCTATCATGTATAATGTGGTCAGATACTACGGCGTGCGCCCATACTTTTACCTGTGTTTTGATTTTTCTTCTCGAAATGCAGGCGGAAACTACGGCGGCGCCCGTACTTTCACCCGTGTTTTAGAAAAACAAACCCATAATAAACTCCGAAAACAAACACCCTTCAAAAAGAAGCGCACCCCCGGTCAGACCGGAGATGCGCCTGCAAAACTCAATTAATTCACACTTTACCTCGGCGGATTCGTGCAGTGACCATTGTTATCAAAGTTATAACGCTTGCCGTCTATTACTTTGTTGCCGGTTACCATCCGGCCGCTGTCCTCAAAGTAATATGTAAAGCCGCCGATTGTCTTCCAGCCAGTTATCATTGCGCCTGTCGCATCCATGTAGTACCAGTCATTACCGGACTTGACCCAGCCTGTAGCCATTTCGCCGGAACCATACAGGAAATACCACTTCCCGCCTGACTGCAGCCAGCCGGTCTTCATAGCGCCGGAGGATTCAAGATAATACCATTTGCCGCCGATCTGCTTCCAGCCGGTAAGCATAAAACCTGAATCATCGAACAGATACCATCTGCCGCCGACCTTTTCCCAGCCGGTCGCCATTGCGCCGGAGGGCTTCAGATAATACCAGGACTCGCCCCAAGGGAGCCAGCCGGTATACATTGAGCCGGAATTTCTGAAGTAATACCAGATGCCGTCGATCTTCTGCCAACCGTTCAGCATGATACCGTCTTCATCGAAATAGTACCAGGCGCCGCCAACCTTTTCCCAGCCGGTCGAATATGTGCCGGTCTTATTGTAATACATCCACTGTGTTTCTCCGTCAAAATCAAACTCATGCCAGAAGCCAGGGTATTCATAGTCTAAATTAATATGAACATCCAAGAAGATATCAGCTGTTGTCTTACCATCAAGGATCCTGTCCCATTCATCACAGACAGCAATGCTTTCCCACTGTTCTTCGTCTCCGCCGTAATACACATCGTATAATGAAGAGCAGCCGGCAAATGCATTAAGAGCTATTACATCCATACTGGCAGGTATATAAATACTTTTCAGTTCACTGCAGTCTTTGAACGTGGAATCACTTATCCTACGGGTTCCGGAAGGAAGTAGTAATGTCTCGATCGGAGTATGCTCGAATCCATACCTGGGAATTCCGTCACCGAATGCCAAAGTAACGTTTCTGAGATTAATACATCCGCCAAGTCCGGCATCATAACCGTCTCCGGAGGCTTCAATATTACAGTCTTCCGGCAGGATAAGGTCAGTCAGTCTGGCACATCCTGACAGATTGATTATCGAAACTGGATACGGTGAAAGATCGATCTGCCTGATAGTGTCGCTGTGGAGGTCAAACTCTTCAACATCGATACCTTCCAGAAAATCCACTGACGTAATACCATCACAGTCGAGCGATAACCATGAAGTAGTAGCACCTTCAGGGAATACTATGGTTCCGGGCTCGCCGGAAATCTTTTGGAAATTTCTGATGAATACCCACGGAAGATCAGCCCCGGCTTTAGTTGTAATGGTTAATTTCTCCGCATTACACCCGGAGCCGTCAAAGAACATCTCATCCATATAATGGACACCGTCATATGAATATCCGGTAATATCGATCTCAACAGCGGTAACCTTGTTAAATACGGATCGAGGCAGGTCCTCCAAGACCACACCGCGCTTTTCGGTCGTGATCTTAAGAGTACCGTCGGAATACAATTCATAATCAAATCCCCAGGAACTCTCAACAGTTCCCGAAGCAGTGACCGAACTTGCGGAAACCATCACCGACAGCGCTGAGATAACCATTATTGCCGCCAATAATGAACATAATGTTTTAAGACGTGTTCGCATAGAAAACCTCCTTCAACAGATAGATACTTTGAATGTACTACCGCGAAAAAGGAATATCAAGTCTCTTTTAGATTTTCGAGAAGATCCAAATAATCTGCGTATTCAGCGGGGAGTTCCAGGTCAGGTTGATCATCGATCATGCGGCCCAATTTTGATGTGCTCTCCTCTACAGTTTTCAGATCATTGCGGAGCCTGATACATCTGTCGATGCAATATTCCGCGCTCTGATAATCATTATTCTTTACATAGAGATTCGTTGCATAATTGAGCATATCGAAATAATCGAGATATTCGGAAAGATCGTATCGGTTGAACTTGATTGCACTCTCTTTATAACCCATCATGCCGATAATGTCTCCGTTCGAGAAGGCTACCCTGGCTTTGGCATCGTTCGCAATAGACAGATACGGATTATGCTTCAGAATAGAATCGGCGATTTTCCCCATTTCGGTATCCGTCTTAGCATTTAAGAGCTGGATCTTCTGGGCCTCTGTATATGAAGGATAGATTTTGACGGCATTCTCATAATCGTTGATGCAATAGAAAAACGATGACAGCCCGAACCATACTGATATGACAGCGGTTACGGGAGCCAGTATCCCAAACGGCAGCAAGGCTTTATTAGACGGATATTTCGCGACCTTTGCAGAAGGGTTCCTGATAATTACAGCCAGAAGGATAATAGCCAGAGATATGAACTGCATGTCGAAGTCGAAAAGCATATGCAGAACCATCATCAGTATTATCATACGGGACTGAAACTCCGCCTTGATAAAAGCCCTTACGGTCATTACGATGCCAAGGAGTGCCGGGATCCACCCGATATCGAGCAGAATCTGCAAAAGATCATTATGGATATGCACAACGCTGTAGACACCGGTCTGGAATGAACCTTGAGAATAATAATATCCGTAGTAACCCATTCCGAAGGGATGTTTGAGGATAACCGGAAGCGCATCCATATAATACAGAAGTCTGCCGTAGAACGTGCTTCCATTCATAATTGAATCAAGTCTTGTGAAAAGATATACTCCGGCAGCGGCTGCAGCCAAAACAAATGCTATCAGAGAAATGATCTTTATCTTCTTATCTTTGACCCAAATGATGAAAACTATTGCCGTAACAGCCGTAAGCACCATTACTGTTCTGCTTCCGCTCAAAGCTATGCCTGCGACATATATTGCCGCGAAAACCCAATCCACAACAGTTATCTTTTCCTTGAAAAGCACCAGGATAAGGCAGACAAGAAGGAATATGGCGAAAGCGTTCGGGTATTCAAAGAATCCCGCAATTCTTCCGCTTACGATAATGTGACCCTTTAGACCTTCGATCCAACAGAGCGCAAATGACAGCAAAGTCATCAGGACTCCCGAATGAGGAACGAATCTCAAAAGATCTTCTTTCTTAGTTGCCGCGAGTACAAATAAAGGCAGCGGCAGGAACTTTATTACGCCCATCCATACCATTCCCTTGTCGACAGCCCAGAATGCAGTCAGTATATGAAATATGACTATTGCCGCCGTAAAAAACAGCGGCAATCCGTAATCAACCTCAAATCTCTTATTCCGGACTATATCAATGATTATCATCGCCAGGAGCACAACAGCCACAAGTGCCGACTGCCATTCATAAAAAACACCTGTGAGAAACGGCAACACCGCCACAAGAATCTGCAGCGGTGCGACCGGTTTATTAAATGATAACTTAGCCGAAATATCCATGAAGCGATTATAGCATAAATATATAATTACATTACTTAAGCAGTCGAAGCTTAACAGGTCGAAAACCTGATTTCCAAATAATATCCTAAAACAACAGTTTCATGAATCGTATCATACCTGAATCCGTTTTTTATAAAAAGACAAAACGGACCTTATAATACCTCGTCCTTATCTTTCTTTATCTCTCCTATGTATTTTTTCGCATCCCTGATAAAGCTCCAGACAATAAGAATCATAACGATCCCTATCGGGAAGGCCGCAATTATCGATACGGTCTGAAGATTTGCCATCGTACCCTCCGAGAAGATCAGCGCAATCGGGAGCATGATCAGGAGGAATGCCCAGAAGAGCTTCATCTTCTTGCTTGCCGTCTCATCGCCTTCGATGTTCTTATAGCTGTAATTGGAAGCCACCATTGTGATGCTGTCGAAAGACGTGGCATAGAAAGCAAACATCGCGAGTCCGAGAACTATAAGGAATACGGGTGCCAGAGGCAGCTGGTGAATAATGTCGATTATCGTCTGATAGAGATCATCGCCGTTGGCGTGGTACTGTGCCACAGCATCGAATCTGCCGTGAACCTTCATTCCGAGACCGAAGTTGCCCAGGACAATGAACGATATCAGCGTGCTTGCGGTACCGAAAACATAAGATCCCATTATTACCTGCTTGACGGTCCTTCCGCGAGAGATCATGCCCATGAAGAAAGGAGCCGCAACGCACCATACCATCCAGTATGCCCAGTAGAAGATCGTCCAGTTCTGCGCAAAGCCCGCTTCCGTTCTCGTCGCATCCGTCCAGGTGGAGAGCCCGATGAAGTTCTGAACCATGTTACCTATTGATGTAACACCGGTCTCAACCGAGAATCTCGCCTCACCTCCAAGGATGAACACATAAGCAAGTATGATTCCGAAGAGGATCATGCATATCTTGGAAAGCATATTAACGCCCTTAAGGCCGTTCATTACCGATGTCGTATAGATTCCGCATACTACGAGCAGGATGCCGATCGATACGTACTTTGATCCCGCAATTCCGAAAAGATCAGTGAGCACCATCGAGAGCAGCGGAGTAGCTATGGAGAATGTCGTAGCAGTGCCTGCGATAAGAGCGATAACGGCAAGAAGGTCGATGACTTTTCCCCAGGGACCGTCAATGTGCTTGCCGAGCAAGGGTCTGCAGGCCTCGGAATACTTCTGCTTGTGGCAGCCTCTTACATGGAGCATGAATCCGAAAGCCGCAGCGAGCACCGCATAAAAACTCCACGGGATAAGGCTCCAGTGATACAGGGGGTATGTCGCTGCCCACTCGTTGATATCGCCGAAACCCATGACATGAGCGTCTTCATAGTAGTAGATCCATTCGCAGAATGAATAGAAAAGGATATCTGACGCGAGACCGCATGTAAACACCATCGCGCCCCACGAGAAGAACCCGTACCTGGGCTTTTCGCCGGGTTTGCCGATAGTGATCTTACCGATCTTCGAATATGAGAGCCATATGGATACGAGGAAGAATCCCAGACCTATAACAAGATAGTAAACACCGCACTTATCTCCGAGAAAGCTTCTTATCACCTCAAGCGCCGCCGTTGAATTCTCAGGGGCAAGGATAAAATAAGCGCATAGGATGAGAATACATCCCAGCGGGATTATCGTCGTAAAAGGGTCTATCTTCCTCTTGCTGACTTCTTTAGCCACTTCTTTTGCCATAACTGCTCTCCTTATATGTTCAAATAACTTGTATCTATCTTTTTCAGTTCTTCGAGGCTGTCTATCTCCAGGATGTCTTCCCTGTTCATGATCCTTATTCCGAGCCTGAACCTGTCCGGATGAAGGAACATCGGTATATCATCCCAGTAAACGTCCCTGTTCTTATTGACTTCGAACTCCAGTTCCAGGAGTTCTTTTAATGTGCGGCCGTCTTCACTGCTCCATCTTGAGACACTGTAAAGCTGCCATCCGTGAGAGCCGCCTGTCCTGGAGCAGGATTTGACAAGGCCGTCTTCGACCTGCATGAGCCATTCGTCAGTCTCACCTTCGCACCAGACCGCGTTGTATCCGGACAGTGTGAAATGCGGCTCAAGGATTTTATCGTGGTAAATGATCTGGTCGCCGTCGAGGATAATGCTGTCCTCAAGATGCATTCGGGCAGCATATAAAGAACTTATATTGTTGCAGGTGTCGTAACAGGGATTCTCAATTAACGTGATATCTTTCCCTTCCGCCCACTCATAGAACTGCTCTTTCAGATGTCCGACAACAACATAGATCTCATTGATACCGTTAGCTTTAAGCGCGTTTACGACTGAATCTATCATTCTCACGCCGTTGACCTTTATGAGCGGCTTGGGTGTGCTGAATGTCAGCGGCTGCATGCGCGTGCCTGTCCCTGCGGCCATAATTACGGCGCGTCTTACTATATGTGTCTCTTCCGGCATTATTGCGCTTCCCCCATCAGCTTTTCCGCATAAGTGAAAAAGTCTTTTGCATAACGGTACTGGCGCAAAGAATATTCGCCGAACTCAACGCCGAACTTTCTTTTGTACTCGCACCAGTTGGACCAGAGAAGCCCGCAGATTGCTATGTAGCAATAGATCTTTGTGCGGGTGTCATTTTCGCAGGCGCCGTCGAAATATATATCGATCAGGCGGTCGCACTGCTCTTTATCGTAAAGGCTGTAAATGCAGAACATTGCGATATCCACATGAGGATCCTGCATTCCGGAATACTCCCAGTCAGTAAGCTGAAGCTCCTCTTTTCTGCCTTTCTTATAGAACAGGAAATTATCCGGCACAGCATCGATATGAGTCAGGCACATCGTCTTTTTCGCGTTATCGATAAAAGGCTTCAAAGAGAGCACGTTGGCCTTCGTCTTCTTATAATCGCGGTAAACGGAGGGCGTTCCATCCCAGAGCTTCTCATAGAAATCTATCTGCCCGAAAATATCAAACGCATGAGGCACCTTGAGCTTCATGTCATGAAAAGCCTTAAGCTTTCTCATGCACTTCTTAAGATCCTCTTCATTTTCCGGATCGCATGTCCTGATTCCCTCAAGATACTTAGTGATCTTAAAACCGGTCTTAGGATCTATATATACCGGATCGTCGCAGAGACCTTTTCCGCTTATTGTCGCGAAAACCTCAGCCTCCTGCTTACGGTTTATCAGCTTCTCAGTCCCCTCGCCAGGAATGCGCATTATGTACTTGTTTCCCTTAACGGAGAATATAAAAGAACGGTTGGTCATGCCCTTTTTGAGCACGCTTATATCAGTAATATCCTTTTCCCTGCAGTTCAGAACTTTGGTGATCGTATGCATTGCATCAGACTTCAGATGATTCGAATCCGAATCTATCTCACGAAGCTGCTCGTAGGTATTGATCTCTACCGCTTCATTTGACGGGACAATTCTGGCCGGAAGGATCATGCGGTCTTTGGAGATCAGGGTCTCTTCCCAGAAACAGCCTGCGTGATCGTTGTCGTCCATGCTATTCAGACGCTCTGCTATCACTTCCGCCTCATCCTTCATAATGTATGAGATTCCGATCATGCGGTTGCCGGGTTCTTTATCGCTTACTTTTACCAGTTCGGTCTTGCGGTTGACCCTGACAGTCGATTCCTCATCCTCTTCGTCGCTGACCATGTACCAGGAATACAGCTCTGTGCTGCTGAAAGGATTATCCCTGCACCAGATATCACAGGGAACGATGTAAGTGTTGCTGATCCTGTCCTTTGCAAGAGCCAGACTGTGGAGATTGTTTTTATTAGCATACTCGCTGTTCACGATCAGGTCCACGCCGAATTCATCGATCAGATATTCGAAGCTCTCCTTCATAAAGCCGACAACGACAGTAATATCTTTAATTCCTTTGTCATGGAGCTGTCTGATAATGCGCTCAATCAGCACCTCACCGTCTATCTCGATCAGAGCCTTCGGAGTCGAAAGATTGATAGGAACCATCCGCATACCGAAGCCAGCCGCAAGGATAATGGCATTCCTGGGAGATTTGTTCTTTATCTCCTCTTTTGCCTTTTTGGTCAGCTGAACCTTTGAAGTCAGATATCCCTCTTCTGTCAGATTCTTAAGCGACCTGTTGATAACGCCCAAAGAGTGGCCCGTCGTGTCTGACAGGATCCTCTGGTTAACGTAAGGCTTTTCGAGCAGCGTTCGCAAGATATCGGCTTCTTGTAAGTTCATGAACTTCTTTCCTTTTGATTTTCGTGAACAAGAATGACAATATAAAACCACTAAAAGCCAATAGTGTCAAGGCGTTGGTGAACAATCCGACTTAATTTCCGACCTATTTGAATTAAAGACTCGGACAAATAGTCGGAAATCCCGAATTCCGACTTTTCTTCCGAGCAATCAGGCTTGATAAGTCGGATTATTCAAACGGTGTTGATCAACAATTACAGATAAAAGCTGTGCCATCCGGAGTTTAGTTAGTTTTATCACTCCGCATACTTGTCAAAGTCGTACAGATATTCCTTCAGCTCGGACTCAATATATTTAAGTTCTTCCTCACAACCGGGATATCTCCTGGCGACATTGGTATTCCTTACAGACTTCGCGGGATCAAAGCAGGACCTTGGCGCAGTATGATGCGAAGGATCAATGCCGACGAAGTCAATAACGCGTGCGGAAGTTTCCTCATAGTTGTATATCAGGTCCTCAAACTGTATACGCAAAACCCTGCTCTTGTCCTCGTCGGCAGGATTGCTGTACCTCCTTGTGATCCTGAACCATTCGACATATTCCTTAACGTCTTTTACGGGAATAACGCCCCACTTCCACTCATTGCGCTCGAGCAGGAAGATGTCGCGGGGATCGCGCTCGGTGACAATGACCTTGATGTCGTTGAAATACCGCAGGAAGCGTTTTGTGTTCGTGGGCGGAACGATCTGGTCGACCATGACATAAGGGAGCTTATTCTTGTTCGCAAAGTCGAAAAGCCGGTCAACATATTTCCGTACAGCCTTAAGAAATGTATCTTCGTCAACTGCGGAATAAAAAGCAGGCTCACGGTCCGTCAGCAATGAATATCTGATCTCAGTCTTGAGCTCGCCCTTAAACAGGCGCTTTGTATAAGAATAAACACGGTCAATAAAGCAGAACAGTCGGCCTTTGTCCAGGCGGTCTTTGTTCCACCAGGTCTTAGTTTTCAGTTCCGTAATGTCATCGATAAAAGCTTCTGTGGCTTTCTCGAATTCGTCCTCGAAAATATCATATGTGCCGTAGCCGTTCTTTTTCGCGTTGGCCGCAAGCTTAATATATCTCTTAATGGCATCGCTGGTATTGTGTCTGTTGTTGTTCTCGACGACGTTGTATTCAAGATCTGATATACCGTCGGGATCGTGAAGAAAACGGTACTCGTACATACCGAGTGAGCACACGTTGTCGAATTCCGTGAAAAGATCCGTGATGGCACTGGAGCCGGTAGCGTAATATCCTGAACACGCAATAAATTTCATGATGCAGTTCCCCGCTCAGCCTCAACAACAAAACCGATACCCGTCATAAACCATCTTCCCCGCTCAGAGCCATTTCGATGCCCACGAGAAATCCTGGGACGCGAAGGATTCGTGCTTGCCGTCTTTCTCACTCATAATATACGGGATATCAAGTTCAGGCCACTCAACGGCGATCGAAGGATCATTCCAAGGAATACCGCCCTCGGATACAGGATCATAAACATCCGTGCATTTATAGATAAATTCCGCAATATCTGACATGACGAGGAAGCCGTGAGCAAAGCCTTCGGGAATATAGAGCATGTTCTTTTTCTCGGAACTCAGTGTCAGTCCAACCCATTTACCGAATGTGGCAGACCCGGGTCTTATGTCAACAGCAACATCATAGACTTCGCCGCGGATGACTCTTACGAGCTTTCCCTGCGTATGCTCCTTCTGAAAATGCAGGCCGCGCAATACGCCTTTTGTGCTCGCACTCTCATTATCCTGCACGAATTCCTTATTGATGCCGATGGCGGCAAAATCCGCCTTCTTATATGTCTCCATGAAGTATCCCCTGGAATCGCCGAAGAGCTGCGGCTGAATGACGATAACGCCGGGGAGTTCTGTTTTCTCAATAGTAAATGCCATTAAAGGTCAGCCTCCGCTAAATATCTTCTTACCGCATCCTTCCAGTCCGGAAGCGGCGTAAAACCTGCCTCAACAAGCTTAGCCTTATCAAGTCTGCTGTTCTCAGGTCTTGCAGCTTTGGAAAGTCCGTAATCCGCGGTTGAGACCGGGATCACTTTAGTTGACAGACCGTACTGCTTATAAAACTCAACACAGAAGTCATACCAGGATATATATCCGCCTTCGTTTGTTGCGTGAAAGTACCCGTATTTGTCAGATTTTATCATGTCGACAAGAAGTCGCGAAAGGTCCAAGGTATAAGTCGGCGTTCCAATCTGGTCATTAACGACGCGGACCGTGTCGTGTGTCTTGCCGGCATTTATCATTGTCTTGATGAAGTTATTTCCGTTAAGGCCGAAGACCCACGAGGTGCGCACGATAAAAAACTTTTCGAGGACCGATGAGACAGTGAGTTCGCCGTCGAGCTTGCTCTGTCCGTAAACATTCAAAGGAGCATAGCATTTGTCGTCAGGCTCCCACGGTCTTTCTCCCTTGCCGTCGAAAACATAATCCGTGGAAAGATACAGCATCTTAGCATCAACTTCTTTTGCAGCCTCCGCAATATACTGTGTTCCCAGAGCATTTATAATATGTACCTTTTCCCTGTTCTCCTCATCTTCTGCCGCATCAACGGCAGTCCATGCGGCACAGTGGATAACGGCATCAGGTCTTACTTCATTAATCACAGAACAAACCGCTTCCCTGTCTGTTATATCCAGCTGAACGTAAGGCGCAGATGTTACGGCACTTCCGTCAGGAATGCCGGAATAGATTTCCTGTATATCAGAGCCGACGGTATCGATCCCTCTTGCCGCGGCATTATTGACTATATCATGACCTAACTGGCCGCATACTCCTGTAACAAATATCTTCATTTATTTTCTCCAGTTGAATGATAACTCATTCTTCCATTATTCTCTTCACGCAATCTTTTTATTCTTGAACAGCGATACCATTTCTTTTCTGTAAAAAACCGCCAAAACAGCAAGATACAGAATACCGCTGATAACTATCGGCACGACCACGCCCCACACAGGAGAGGTAATCACGCTGTTCGTAAACAGGCATACACCGGTGATCCCCGCGCCGCCCAAAACGCTTGCGGCAAGCGGCTTCAGTATTCCTCTGAACTTCAGATCCCTGGTCCAGTACATACCCAGACCGAGCATAATGAGCTCGGCGATAACTGTTGTGACCGCAGCGGCATCCTCCGCGAAGAACGGTATCAGGATCAGGTTCAGGACAAGGTTGACGCCGGCGCTTATTAACGTAGCGATCATGACCTGTTTCTCTTTTTTCAGAGGGATCATGACGATGTTGATGTAGAAGTTTGCAAGAAGAGCGGGAATTATCGCTATTCCAAGAATAAACAGCGAGGACTGCGCTCTTAGGTATTCCTCACCGGAGAAAAAGATGATGAGGTTTTTCCTTATCATGATAAGCCCGACCGATGCCGGAACAACAGCGATTATCGTAAAGTGGAGGACTTTCTCGAGCTTTTCGACGGACTTGTGGACATCTTTGGAAAGCTCATTGGCTATCCTCGGAATGAATACGACAAATGCGGCGTTTATGACCTGTTTTACGAGCAGGTAGAATCTGCTCGACACGCCGTAGAAACCCGTGATGTTATCATCGTAGAAGATACCCAGTATCGTTACATCCGAATTGATGTATATGAATGTTCCTATCGTGCAGGCGAAAAGAAAAGCAATGGCCTTTATGTGCTTCTTAACATTTTCGGAAGGTCTGAACTTAGGCGAGAATCCGTATTTTTTCTTTATGTGGATCCTGTTGATGATGTTCGGAACGACAACACCGAATGAGGACGCAATGGCATACCCCGCCACATCCTCGGAATCCCTTACAAGCACGAAAACAAGTATCAGCGCCAATGACTGGCAGATGATATGCCTTATAGTGATGAAGGCAAAATCCTCAAAAGCGCTGTTGATCCAGTCAACACCGATCGTCGCGAACAAAACCGTAAGGCTCAGTATGAGTATTACCGGCGCATAGGAATGAAGTTTGGGCCAGAATACCAGAAGACCGGCAAGGATGACGAACGCAATGATCGTCGTAAAGACGTTGATGGTATAAATCTCGTTGACAAGAGTCTCCACCTTCGTCTTATCATCCCTGATGCCGGCGCATTCCCTTACCGCATAACGCAGGATGCCTGCGGCAGCGATATAGGATATATAACTCACGATACTTGCGCTGAAGACATACTTGCCGTAGTTATACTCGCCGAGGAGCGTGGTGACATAATGGAACGTGATCATCGGGAACAGGATATTTACCAGTTCCTTGATGATATTAAGCGTAGCGTTTACTGTCAGCGACTTTTTGCCCATTATGTTTAACTCTTCTTCAACAGTTTTACTTTGATGAGATCATGATAAACGAAGTATCCTGCCTCGGTGATATAAAACGACAGATCCGCCAGGAAGATCAGGAAGATATTTGTGTGTACGTATTTTCTGTAGTAATACTTCAGTGACTTATGCATGATCTTCCGCATCTTATAGTTGTCTGCGCCCGAATGATCATGAATGATGGTGATGGCAGGCTGGTAATAGGTTATGCAGCCTTTTTCGAGCATCCTTCTGCTTAAGATCATCTCTTCGCCGTAAAGGAATGTGTATTCGTCAAAACCTCCGACAGCCTCGAATTTGGATGCGGAAACGATCATGAAACAACCCATGACCCAGTCATTCTCACCTTCCTTGGGATCTAAGACAAGCGTATTCAACTTGTCATTGAATCTGCAGTGGAACCATCTTGAGTTATAGTAGCCTGCGATCATCTGGGCCCAGATTCCTCTGAACATCTTCGGATTCTGTCTGGACTTTCCCTTGTACAGGACATTGGGACCGATGATCCCCACTTCAGGGTTATCACGGAAAGTCTTTGAAATGACCGACAGATCTATGTCTTCAGGAAAATCCAGATCGCTGTTCGAGAAGATATAGTATTCGCTTTGGAACATCTCTCTCGCGTAGCCTGCCCCGACGTTATTGCCTATCGCATAACCGGCGTTGCAGTCATTATCAATCATCGAAAAATCAATCCCGTGAACATTGAACAGATAGACCTTTTTGTTCTTATATTCCGACTGGGAAAAAGATATGCCGTTATCTTCAAGATATTTCCTGCCTGCCTCTTCCGCACTGTTGTCCACGATGATATACGCGATCTCCTCATTGATCTTCGCGTTGAACCTTTCACACATATCTATGGTGCGGCCGATACTCTTATAGTCTGTTAAAACGATTGAATTCATATTTGCTTAACCTTGGGTCTGTGTTTATCTCGCAGAGAACTGCCGTGAATACAAGTGCCATCAGCCGTGCCTTGTCAAAATACGATGTCAGGACCGATGAGAGAATAAGACATATCATAAGACCGAACAGCAGAGCTTTATTGTCAGTCGCGTATTTAAAGCTTCTGCAGACTTTGATCATGATGACAATATAAAGCGAGATTCCGATGATTCCGAGCAGCGCGAACAGTCCGAAGAGTCCGACATCATCAGGATAATATAGGCCCTGCAGGCCTCTTACGTATTTCTCGACCGCAGGATATGATTCGGGATCTGCCATTCCGATACCGAAGAAGATGTGCTCAAAACCTACTGCCATGTAGTGTCCTGCGGCTTCCACTCTCGCAAACCATGAACCGGAATTGTTGAGTACGGATTCAGCGATCGACGTCAGCTTTACAAAAGCCACTGCGGCGCCGCCCATCAGAGCCAGTGAACCGGCGAGAAATATGACCGTTGTGATCCTTTTTCGGGAGCGGTAGATGAGTATGGCAATAGAAGATACGAGCACGATAACAAGATACGCTCTCGATCTGTCGATCAGCAGTATCACAGCGATTATTGCGGCATAGGATATGATATCAAGAAGGCTCTTCCTGAATTTTTTCGCGATTATCCTGTCGAAGATAACAAGCGAGAATACACGGAAGAATCCGTCAAAAGTATTCCTTATACGGAGTCCTTCCTCGGGATGCCAGATGTAATGGTCAGGAATAAGATCCGGGATCTTCAGGAAGACAGACGGCTTGCCTGTATATTTCGCATACTGGATAAAGAACAAAATGCTTACGAAGATTGAAGCTATCTCGCCTATAACGATAAACTGTTCCATTGTGGTCTTATCCGCTAGATATCTCTTCGCAGGGAAATAGAGCAAAAGCAGCAGATACGGAAGGATTCCCCAAATGACCTGCGTGAGCTTATAACCGAATTCAAACGAAGACAGTATCGTGGATATGGTGACACTGACAAACACCAGTATGAAAGAGATGCCGAAATATCCGAACTTGAGTTTCTTCTCCCTTATGAGGAACCAGGCAAACGCGCAGACCGAGAATACGGCCAGAAGATTCTTATTCGTGCTTCCAGCGACAAGGACAGCCGGAAGAGAGATCAGATAGAAGAATCTGAACTCGCAGAGATAGAACAGGACTATCGGTATTATGGAGGCGGTAAACCACTTTTTGAATATCTTCGGGTCGTTTATCATCTGCTCTTCAACCTGTACTCCAGCTTCGGCGATATCACGTTAAGAAAGGCCTGCATCTTCCACTTGAAATCCCCCACGGGAGAGAATAACACCTGAAAAAGGTTCTTTCTTATGTTTCTTCTGAGTCCGCTCTGCAATTCCTTATCCGTATATCCGCAGTCAAACATCCTGTTGATATAAAAAGACGATGACAGCGCGATCCTGCCGCAGACCATTCTCTTTATCTTCGGGTGATCCTCAACAACAGGCAGCAGTTTTTTCAGTGAATCGATCTCAGAGATCCAGACCGGATCAAAGGTCCCGGACAGAACTGACCTGGTCCTTGCGCTGTTCTCACGGATCACATAGTGATAATCAATATATCCGGTATTGATATTCGTCTTTGCGCAATTCTTAGCATATTCACAGCAGAAAAGAAGGTCCTCAAAAAGAGTTATCTCCTTATCGAACTTTATCTGCTTATCATGGATCAAAGAACTTCTGAATATCCTCGCAAAAGGATAACCCTGAACGGCACTTGTCGAGACAAGTTTTGAAAGGCAATCTTCCGCGCTGAAGCTGCCTTCTATACGCACGCAGTCTTCAATGAAAGCACCGTCCTCTTTCTCCTTTTTCCAGCCTGTGATGCCGAAGTCTGCATCGTCATTCATCAAGGATACAAGGTGCGCTATGTATTCATTGCCGACAGTATCATCGCAGTCTATAAAGACGATAAACTCACCTTCAGCTTCCGCAATGCCTGTATTTCTTGTATCAGAGACACCGTCGTTTGCCTTGGCTATAAGTCTTATCCTGTTATCGCCTGAAGCATACCGCTTGCATACAGATGCAGAAGCATCAGTCGAACCGTCATCTATCACAAGTATCTCGATTTCCGGATACGTCTGGGCAGTTACGGAATCAAGACACGCGGCGAGATACTTCTCACCGTTATATACAGGGATTATTATGCTGACCAATCCTTTGCAGTAACCCATCTGAAGTTCCGTTCCTCACTTCTCAAACACGGACTTTTCCGGAAGGAGTCCGTCCAAAGCCCTGTTTATCTTCTCCCTGCACATCTCAAAATCTTCGACCGTTGTTGAATCATTGATACATATGATATGCGTCTTTCCGGGGTTCTTAAGAAGAGCTGCAACACCTTCCGTATCTGAACCTCTCGTATAGATGCCGAAGTCCCAGCGTCTCGGCTCGAAATTGCCCGTCATGAGCTGCCACTGTCGGAAAAGCCATATGTTGATATCGTCTCTTGTCCTGAACTTATTGGCAGATGTGTGATCCAGCGTCTCATGCTCCTTATCCCACAATTCCTCAAATGTTGACTTAAGATATGACATCTGTGTATGCGGCTCGAAAATGCCGACGATCGTGCTGAACCTGCTGAATATCCTTGTCCTCAGAGTAAACTTGCCGTACTTTGACGAATACCATTTCTTCTTATTCTTCTTAATATCGGCAACGGTAAAATAGTCGTTGATGATGCCGAGATTGTTGATCTCAGTGCAGCAGATGATATCCCTGAAAACAGGCGAAGGCGACAATACCGCCATGTCCTTCGGAAGACCTTTTTCGAAGAAATCCTCAGGCTCGCATTTTTGTAAAACGAAGGTATCATCGTTAAAGCTTATGAACCGGTCAGCAAGTCCCGGTATCCTGTGCTGGTTGATATCGATCGTATTGGAGTTGAAAGTAGGAAGATATTTTTCTGGAATAAAGTCCTCATGCTTTACAACATGAAGCTTTGGGCATTCCGTATTGAGCCATGAGGGCAGATGACCGCAGGTTACGAAATGCACCTTGTTGACCCACGGCATGAATTTCTCAATGCCGCGGAAAACATACTGAAGATTATCCCAGTCACGGTAACGCGTGATACCGTTACTGCTGCTGTCGATACCCTTTATCTTCTTTTCCCATTCAGCTTTGGAAGCAATCCATTGAGGATCGTTTCCGTCTACCCAGGTCATTACGATATCGATCTTATCCGTATTACTCATTGCTGCCTCTTGTTCTTATCAGTTTTGCGGGCACGCCTGCAATCACGGAATTTGCCGGGAAATGCTTTGTTACGACAGCATTTGCGCCGACCACGCATCCGTCTTCAAGCACCGCGCCGTCAAGGAAGACCGCGCCAGATCCGATCCAGCAGTTATTGCCGATCTTTATTCCCTTGTGGCTTACACCCTGATCTTTTATAAGCTTATTCAGGTCATCAAAATTATGGTTTTCGGAATGGAATCTTACGAACTGCCCTGCAACAACGTCCTCACCTATCTCAATGCCGCCTGCAGCACCGAAGAAGCAGTCGTTATTGAACGTCGTGCGGCTGCCGATCTTAACGCCCTTGCCGACATGCTCAAGGCTGCCCGTGCACTCGATCCTCGTATTCCTGCCGATGACGACATGGTCGCCGATAGCAACGCCCTCTTTGGAAAGCGCATCGATAAAGACGCCGTCGTGAAGCTTTGTTTTCGCACCGATCGAAAGATAACGCTTCTCCATGACCTTAACACCCCTGCCCACGAAGACCGAACTGTCTATCGCTTTCTTTCCGAGCGCGAAAAACTTACCCCTGATCATCATCCACCCGTATTTCCAGCAAAGGGATCTGACGTATCCTTTGCTGATCCTCTCATCGAGTTCGAGCCCTTCCTTGCCGGCCATCTTAAGCATCTTATCAGTAAGCGACATGATCAGCCCTCCAAATAGAATTCATTGATGATCCGCTGTGACATCTCCGATACCGTCAGGATGTCCTGCCTCTCAACGACCGCTTTGTTCATCTTTTTAAGCCTGTCTTTGTCAAGGCTGTTTACCGCATCAATGATCTTCTGTTCATCGATGTCATCAATAACTATCCCTGCGCCGTCAGCAAGTATATCCTTTGCTCCGACAGTGCCGCTGATGATAACAGGCACGCCGCAGCTAAGCGCCTCAAGAACGGTAAATCCGAAAGTCTCATACCAGATACTCGGCGCGATAAGCACATCTGTCTCATCAAATATCTTATCCAGTTCATCATATCCGAAACGCTCATGTGATCTGATGTACGGAGCATCTTCCACGGGCTCGAAATGAACATCCAGAACAAAGTCCTGTCTTGTTTTCCACAGTTCATCCAATGCGTTCTTCAGGAGCAGATATCCTTTCGCTCCGCTCTGCGAACCGAGATACCGGATCCTGAGAGTCTCACCCGCAAAATCTTTTATCTTCCTGTTATCGGAAATGTCTGAATGTGAGACAGGTATAACCTTGCCTTCAGGCATCTGCAAAATGCTCTCATAAGCATTCTTGGCAACTGTGCTGTTGTAATGGATCACATCCATCATAGAAAGCATTTCATGATAGTTATTTCTGAGATTTTTATAGTCTTCAGCGGTGCCTGCAGAGCCGTTCTCATCGCGTCCCGTGTCATCACCGAGATATTCATCCCTGTGCTGTTTTCTCATCTTCTTAACGATTGCAGTATCCTTTGCAGCCCTGTATGCAGGAGACTGAAGGATCTGTATCTTCTTGAGGCTGAGCGCGGTGTTATTGCACACTCCGCATTCCTCACAGGTATTGACCGAAGCACATATCCTGCCGTGTCTGAACATGGTGACCTTGGGGCATACCGGGAAGAAATCATGGGTCGTAAATACCAGACGTATTCCCTTCTCTTTTGCGGCTTTTAGAAAGCTCTTATGAAGGCCCATGAGTGTATGAACATGGATCACATCAGGCTTAAGCTCATAAAGGAACTGCGCATAGACCGCGATGTCGCCTTCAGCAGTAAATGCAGCGAAATCCCTTATGCCCTCGTCGTAGGATACCGGCAAGGGATTGATGACTTCGTAGCTGTTTATATTTTCGACAGGTGCGCCTTTCTTAATGCTGACGGTATTGCTTACAAGCTTCATCTCACCGGGCCACATAAGAGATACTTCATGGCCCGCTCTAATCTGTTCCCTCATAAGATCCATGGAGAACTTGGTGAGGCCGCCGGAACGGTACGGAGGAAAACCCAATGAATAATGCAGAATCTTCATTTATGCCAGAGCTCCTTATACCTGTTCCCGATAAACGCCCAGCTGTATGCAGTCCTGATGCGTTCCTTTGCCTTGCGGCCGTATTCTTCCCTTGATCCGGCGGTCATGGCATCAGCCTGATTTATGAGCGATGCAAGCTCGCCGTCACCCGCGCCCCAATAAAGCGCACTGTCTTCAGCCACTTCCCTGTTGAATCCGACATCTATAAGAAGGTTCAGTTCCGTAGCTCCCAAAGCTTCAAGAAGGCTGGGATTCGTACCTCCGACAGTGTGGCCGTGGAAGTTGCCGTAAGCGCATTCCCTTATCTTCTTGAGCAGCTCGGGATCGTATACGGTTCCGACAAACTTGATGCGTTTATCGGCCTTCCAGTGGAGCTTTTCTTCAAGCTCTTCGAGGAGCTTGTCGTTCTTTGTCGTGATGATCGCGAAATCCCTTTTCGAATCAGATCTCATGAACTCCCGGATCATGATCTCGAAGCTGTTCTCAGGAACGAACCTTCCGCAGCACATGTAGTAGCTGTTCTTTTCGAGTCCGTGTGATGAGAGCCACTCGGTAAACTTTGGATCGTTATCGGCAAGAGTGCTTTTCGAGAGATCTGCGCCATATGCGATAAAAGTCGTTGCCGGCTGATACGCCTGATACTCTTCTTTGATGTATTTCTCGATATTGACCGAATCACAGACAAGGAGATCCGCGCGCTTAACCATCATGCGCTCGGACTCCTTCCAGTACTTGCGCACCGGAGCAGACCATTTAGCCCTTTTCCATTCGTGTCCGTCGGGATTGACATAGACTTCGGCATTAAGTTTATGCGCCTTGTTTACGAGACCCGCAAAATAAGGACCGAGGCGGCAGGCAAGAACGTAGATGACAGCGTTTTCTATATGGTTGGCGCTGATATATGAAATGCACCACTTAAACGCGTTCTTATCGTAGATTATCGCCTGGGCGGCACCTACCTGGGGAACGATGAGCTTGACCACATGAGCATTGTGATATCTGAAAGCCCTGACGGTCCCATCCTCATTCTTTTCGATCTGTGAAACACCCGTAAGCTTTGTCTCGTCCATCGCTCCGTCACCGTTCGCTTTGGTCACGATATGATATCTGATTGCCGCGTCATCCTGATGCACTTCGGTAAGCTTATCGATGAAAGTCTCATATCCGCCGTACTGACCGATGCACTTTGCACCGATTATGAAAATGTCTCTTGATGTGGCGGTTCCGTTCTGCTGAGCCATATCACATAGCTCCTTTGCCGGTGAAAAGGACTCCGATCGTCTTGCATATTATCTTAAGATCAAGAGAAAGGCTCCAGTTCGCGATATATTCGGTATCGAGCTTTACCACTTCCTCAAAGTCCGTGATCTCGCTTCTGCCACTTACCTGCCACATGCCGGTAATGCCCGGCTTAACAGCCATTCTCGCGCGGTGATGGAAATGATACTTCTCGAATTCATCGATCGTCGGAGGTCTCGTTCCGACTGTGGACATCGAACCGCCCAGCACGTTAAAAAACTGCGGGAACTCGTCAAGGCTCGTCTTTCTGATAAACTCGCCGATGCCGGTCTTTTTCCTGCCATCGGGAAGGATCTTATTACCTATGATCCTGGGATCAAAATCCATCTTGAACATCATGCCGTCCTTGACGCGGTTCTCGCTCATGAGATCCTGCTTCATTTCCTCGGCATCCATCCTCATGGAGCGGATCTTGTAGATCTTGATATGCTTGCCGTTCTTTCCGATCCTCTCCTGCTTGAAAAGTATCGGTCCCGGTGACTGTATCTTAATGATCGGTCCGACTATGGCCATGATGAGCAACGCAATGATGCTGCCGATAATACCTGCAAATATATCGAATATCCTCTTGATAAGAGTCTGAACCGGAGTCGCATAGTTGATCGCTGTTGTAAGGACCGTCGTTCCGCCTATCTTCTCGGAGAATCTCTTAACACCGGGACGTGTCATGTACGGGACGTGGTAATGTGTGGGCACCGCCATGACAGCGCACGCGTCCATTAGCTTAATGACCCTCTTGTCGTTGACCGGCGCGTCGACATAAACGGAATCGACCCATTCTTTCGCGATATACTGCGAGACATTCTTCATCTCGGCAACGATCGGAATACCGTTGATTTTCTTAAGATTTGTCGTCTCGAGCAAAACAACACCGACGATCTCATATCCTGCCTGCTTATCGCTCAAAAGACGTGAGAGCAGCTTTTCCGCATTGGCTTCGGAAACGACGACGAGCATGTTATTGCGCTCTCTCCTGAAGCTCGTATTCCTTAAGATCCATTTCCATGTGATCCTTACCGCATATCCAATGAGGGCATAAAGCGCAAACGTAACACCCAGTGTAAATCTTGAATAGAACTCACCGGACTGCGATGAGAATATGTACATAAGAACGACCGCAAGCACATAAACACTGTGTTTGCCGTGCTCGAAAACTTCCCTCAGATATCCGCGCTTAATAACGTCATGCAGAGAATTGTTTACAACAATGACCAGCACGTCGGCAAAGAAAAGCAGCAGGCCCAAAGTCCTGTACTCATGATAAGAATATATCCATTCATGGATACGCAAATAAAACGCAAGAATAAAGCACAGCTGAAGCACAATAACATCAAGCACCATAAAGTCTATGTGCTTTGACCAGCCCTGTGCATTTCTCTTATACAATTATCCTTCCCCCAAAGCTCTGCGGTATTAGCGTTACCTGAGCAAATTTTCGCATAGTAACACATAATGGCATTTTACCATTAAAAACTAAAATATTATAAATAATATAAATGCGGCTCCCGAAGAGTGTTTTGGTGAAAGTGTGTAAGAACAGGGGCTTATATGCGGTTTTGCGGCGCTGATCAGGCATCAAAGTAAATATCTTTTGATCTTATTTGTTTGGAAAAAAAGGCTGCTATTCCGGCAGCCTCTTTTTGATCTATCTCCGCACCGATTCTTATCAGTCTTTGCGGTTCTTCTTTTTGGCCTTCTTCTCGAGATACATGGCCTTGTCGGCTTTGCTCATGCAGTCGACGAGTTCGCCCCATTCAGTAAGCTCACATGTACCGATACTTGCGCTTAATTCGTAAGGATATTTCTTCTTGGCATTCACTTCTTTGATGTTGTTCCTGACGCTCCTTATGAACTGACCTATACGGCCGACATCCGAGAGGATAAGCACTGCTTCGAACTCGTCGCCGCCCATTCTGGCAACGAATTCCTTGGGATTGAGCGCATTATATACGCACTTTGCGATCTGCTTGATCGCCTCATCGCCGGAATTGTGGCCGAACGTATCATTGATATATTTAAGACTGTCCATGTCAATGGAAACAACTGCGAGATCGTAAAGTTTTTTGCGGTCTTTATCGAAAAGTTCGGTGATCTTCTTTTCGAAACCCTTGCGGTTCAAAAGACCCGTAAGCGAATCCTTGATATAGAGATCCATGATATCGGCAATACCGAAATATTTCTGGTACAGATCGAGCTTGTTGATTACCTGACCGACCTGCATGAAGATGAACTCGATCTTCTCGTTGATAAAGCCGTTCTCGCTTGTATCCACAACAAGCACGGCATAACCGTAAACAACGTTTTTATTAGCGACAGGAAGAAATATCACCGTGCCGGTAACATCTTCAAGGAAGCCGTCCGGCAGCAGCCTGTCATTCGGGAAAGATACAGCTTCGCCGACAACGCCGTTGCGGTCAATATAGCCGCTCAGGAGCCTGTCATTCTCGCAGTATCTGCATAGATAGCATTCCTTGACGCTCGATACTTTCTTAAGGCTCTCAAGCGTTACTTTGACCAATGCTTCGCGGGTAAGGCACTCCTCAAAATCAGTACTCAGGAGCACGTATTCTCTCATTGATTCGATGGAATTCGACTTGGAAACCTTGAGGTCACGCAAAGCCTGATAAACGTCTCTTCCGGCATCTTCGTCACCGGTGCTCTCGCGTAATACTTTCGTGCCTGAAACATTTACATAGAGCTCTTTGCTCTCGTTGGCATGAATCTTCTCCAGAAGCTCCATTGCGGCATTCGCAAGGGTTTCCTCGGAGATCTCAATCGTTGTAAGCGACGGGATATGATCGCCCGCTTCCGATATATTATCGATGCCGCTGATCATGGTATCACCGGGAACAGAGAAACCTCTCTGAATCAGTTCGTCGATAAGTGTGACCGCTTCATAGTCGTTCGAACAGATGATCGCTTCAGGAAGAGTTCCGTCTTCTTTTGTAAAGAAATCAGCCGTCTCGGGGCCCTGAGTGATCCAGTAATTGCCGTGGAATATCATATCTTCGGAGACTTCATATCCGGCTTCGCGCATAGCGTCCTCAAAGCCTGCCCTTCTCTCAGCCGAGTCTAAAAGATCGTCTCTTCCGGTGACAAATCCGATATCGCCGGTCTTGCATTTCGATATGACGTATTTTGCGATCTCATGCATGATTGCCCTGTTATCGGGAACGACATTGAAGAACCCGTTGATCTCCGCTCTGATGCAGACGATCGGCGGCACATCGGGATCATTAAGAAGCTCTTCGATCAGCTCTTTGGAAAGTCCGGCCTGGTCGATCGTATCAGCGCAAAGGATGATGCCGTCATATGAGTGGATCGGCGGCAATGAAAGGATGCTCTTGTAGCCGATAACCTGGAGAGGGTTATTGCTGGGCACCGAACAGTTGCCGAAAACATCAACTCTATGTCCGTTCTTTACGGCATAGGCATCGATACTTCTTATGATGGACGCGGAGTAGTCCCTGTACATATCTCCGATAAAAGCACATATCTTCATAGCTCCATTCTATTTAACAAAGTAGAACTGCAGATTATGAACAGGTGAACAAACTATAAATTAATTTGATTAAAATTTTAACGCTTACAAGACTGCGCCGATTGTCTTGAAAAGAACACCGATATCCTTGAAAAAACCAAACTCTTTTACGGATTTAAGGTTGTATTCCATTTTCGAAGGCAGGATATCATTTACATAGACTTCATCGGCATCTTCGGCCTTTTCGAGGAGCTCCGCCTCATCCTTATATTCGATGCTCGCGATCGATGTTATACCTGCGGGCATAAGAAGCGTCGCATTCATCTCATCAGTATATCTTTCGACATATTTAACGACCTCGGGTCTCGTTCCGACAAAGCTCATATTGCCAGCCAAAACATCGAAAAGCTGGGGAAATTCATCAAGCCTGTGATCTCTTAATTTCGCTCCGACCCTGGTGATCCTGACATCGTTATCGACGGTTACGCTCGTACCCATCTTATCCGCGTTATTGACCATCGTCCTGAACTTATGGATCCTGAACCTGACGCCGTAAGAAGTGACCCTTTCCTGTCTGAAGAAGACGGGACCTTTCGAATCGCACTTGATCATGATGGCGATGATGATCATCGGAATCCCAAGAAGGATTATGAGATCAAGTGATGCGAAAATATCGAAAAGCCGCTTGAAAAACAGCCCTGCTTTCCGCCTGCTCAGAGCGTCATAATAAGGCTTTACGGCTTCCGTCCGCATATCGTCCGGGAGCTCTTCCCACTTGGGAAGAATGAACCATCTTTTAGGGTTTAATCTCTTACTTTCAGCCATCTTTTAACACACGCAGCAGGGTCAGATGATTATCGCTCCGACGATTTCGGCCTGACCGTTTGAAAGAAGGCTTATCTCGTTAGCAACATCCTTGAAAGCGGAAACTTTGCGCTGCTCCATGATAACGACAGCATCATAATCAGGAACAGATTTGAGAACGTCCGGATCATTAAAGATATCAGGCCTTACATCACCTTTAATGCCCAGGACCTTAACTGTTTCCTTTATGACTTTTGCGTCACCGGTGCCTGTAATAAGGACCTTTTTGCAGTCCTTTGTCAGATTACCGTAATTGGCAGCGATGAGCTTTTTGTTGTTCTCGGGAGTCATCTTGCAGTCGTCATCGGTCTTCAGATCAACAAACTTTGCAAGCGCGGATCTCTTACCGGAAGGCTTGAGAACGCCTATCCTTCTGACATTCGTAAACTCACTGAAGAACTGGCCCTGAGTCGTGATCTTTGATGCAAAGATATACTTCAGAACTAAGATGATAACTGCAAGGACCATGCCTGCGGCAAAACCCAGAATGCCTAATTTGGCGGCAGGCTTGATCATGCTCTTAAATCCGGAAGCGACTTCAGCGTCTGTACCGTTACCAGCCTCAGCTTCATCCCTGCCGTGATGCGCAAAATATTCAAGGATCATCTCCCTGTCGACCGAGCCGAGTTCCTCGGCAACAGTATCAAGGGAATCATTGTAATTGGCAATCTGCTTCTGCAGGGTCTCAAGTCTCGCGGTCTGATTTACCTGACCGTCTCTTGTTGCCGAATCTATCCTGACGATGCTCTGGACGCCTACAACGGAGATCTTGTGAGGAACAACACTGCCATTCAATTCTGCAGATACCCTCTCGACTTCACCTAATACAAGATCCATAACGCTGTCAACAAATTCAGCGGAAGGTCCGTAGATCCTGATATACATAGATCCTGCCCTGTCGACATCGTTGTTCATGCTTAAGATGGTCGTGTCGGAGGATGAACTGTAGAAAGAGATAAGTTCCTTGATATAGTCCGGCTTGGTGCCTATCTCGGCGGCATATTCATTAAGGAATGTTCCTGCCTTTACATCACGCTCATACGCGCTGAACAGGGCAAGATCAAGACCGTTGGTGTCATTGTTCTCAAGAGTAAGAACGACCTGAGCAGTCGATTCATACTCATTCTCCGCGTCTATCTGCATATAGATCGAATCGGTAATATACTGTCTCTGATGGTCTATCTGATTGTTTACGCTGGAGATCGTATCGGCAATGTCCCTTGCTCTGTTGATATTCTGAACGCGGAACTGATACTGGACATCAGTCTCCATGCTGCTCAGACGCTTGCCTGCATCAAGGACATTATTAGTCCGGGCTCTTCTTACGAATCTGTACGAAAAGAGCGCTCCGCCGACCAGGATGCCTGCGAGGATTATTATCCCCAGTCTCTTTAACACCGAAAAAAGCAGGTCCTTTATGTTTATATAACTCTGATCCGAATCAAGCCCGTTGGGAGTCATCTGAAGCTCTCCTTTATTTATAATCAAATAATTATAGACTTTTTTGTGTAATGATTCAAATTGGCAATAGTGCTATATTCTATATCAAAAAGCTCTTTTCAGGAGGCGGAAAATGGACGGGAAATTATCGTCAGACACTTCTCTAACGCAGGAAGAATACGCGTTTTTATCAAAGCTTATATCGATCGGGAGCACCGGATCATCAGCTGCCGAAGATCCAAAGTACGGAACACTTCCATACGGCGAAAAGCCCTTTCAAGCATTGAGGTTCTTCCTCGATGACGCCTCCGCTTCAGGCATGAGGACAGGCATAATCGAGAACCGTGCCGGCTGGTGCGAATTCGGTCCGGAAGGCGCGGAACTTATCGGCATAGTATGCCATCTCGATGTCGTTCCCTCCGGTGACGGATGGGAGACGGATCCCTTCTCGCTCACCGAGAAAGACGGCGTTTTTTACGGCAGAGGCATTGTTGACGACAAAGGTCCCGCCTGCGCTTCGTATTTTGCGATGAAAAGACTTATGGCCTCCGGCATCAATCTCTCAAAAAGAGTACGTCTTATCCTGGGAACGGATGAGGAACGCACATGCTCATGCGTTGAGACATATGCGAAAAATGGCGAAATCCCTTCGTTCTCGATAACACCGGACGCGGAATTCCCTGTCATCTACGCCGAGAAAGGCATACTGCATGTAAAGGTCGTCTATGACGAACCTTCAACCGTGATCGCGAAAGGCGGTTCCGCGGCTAATATGGTTCCTGCATCATGTTCATGCATTCTTGACGGAAAAGAGTATTCAGCCACCGGCAAAATGGCCCACGCTTCAAAGCCTGATCTCGGTGTAAATGCGGTTTTCGAGATGATAAAAGCTCTTGACGCGGATTCAGCTGACTACTCATCTTCCCCGCTTCTGAGCTTCATCGCGAAAGAGATCGTATATTCTGAAGCATCTTACTATACAGGCTGTTCAGTCACTGATGAGTCCGGCAGCGTTACGGCAAATCCGTCCGTCTTAAGCTGCGACGCAAGCGGCGAGTCGCTTGTGATCGATATAAGATGTCCTGTCAGCTATGATATGTCGGATATAGTCTCTAACCTCGCAAGACTGGCTGCACCGTACGATCTTTCAGTTGAGGTTCTCAACAAAATGGATCCTCTGTATAAACCTAAGGATCTGCCTGAGATCGCCCTTCTTACAGACATATGGAAAGAGAACATGCCTTCTTACAGCGGCTATAAACCCGAACATCTTACTTCGTATACCGAACCGCTCGCCATCGGCGGCGGCACGTATGCGCGCCATATGCCCAATACGATCGCTTTCGGGATCCAGACGCCATGGCAGGAAGACCAGTGTCATCAGGCGAACGAGTGCCGTGCAAGGAAAGATTTCGAGACCGATATAAAGGTAATGATCGAAGTGATCAGAGGACTTGCGGAGGATTAAATCTTTGGGAATTACAAGAACATCAAAGGAGCTGTCTCATTATGAGACAGCTCCAATCATTTAACGGTCAATCAAAGCTGATCTTTAGAGTACTCTTCGTACTGTACCGATTTTCCACTTTACACTTGAATAATTATCTTCAACTACACCGTATGCAGCACCCTTAGCATGTACATAAGTATCATTGCCTACATAGAGTCCGGCGTGCTCCATAATGCCGTCGCCTTCCTTATCGAAGCAGATAATGTCACCTACCTGAATCTCATCGGGATCGACCTCATAACCGCAGTAGGACTGGCTCGTTGCGCCGTGAGGAAGATAGATTCCGTAATAAGTCTGATAGCAGTACATTACGAATCCGGAGCAGTCAAATCCGCTGGGATCAGCGCCGCCGTAAACATAATCGCAGCCGATAAAACTTCTTATGTAAGAAGCGAAATCGCTCCAATCATCGTCATCGTCGTCGTCATCATAATAATACGGAACAGGAGTAGGCGTAGGCTTTGTGTCCATAGTATAGCTTGCCTTAACATAGTATCCGTCATCAGACTTATACCAGCCATTGTCGGTCTCAGCTATAACATGGATCTCCGTACCGGGAGCCAATGTTGAAAGCAGCGTGTAAGAGATGCCGGGACCTGTTCTTGTATTGAGAGCGCAACTTGAATAAACGGTAAAATCGCATTCGTACTCCTCATAATCGTTACCGGATGAACTGCTTCCGCTGCTTCCGCCGCTTGAGGGCTCATCGTCGTCATCATCGTCATCGTAGTCACTGCTGCTTGAACTACTGCTGCTTGAACTGCTTGAACTACTGCTGCTACTGCTGCTTGATGAGCCGGAGTCAGAATCAGATTCAGGCGTTTCCGCAGGTGTGGGCGTAGGCGAAACATAAGTCTCGGGATCGATCAGTGTGGGAGAAAGCTTGGAATTCAATACATATCCCTGCTGGCCGTTATCAAGCTTTATAAGAGACCAGTCCCTGATATAAGAGATCCTCGTAACAGGATCGCCCAACTTCAGTGAAGTGATACTGTCATCGCTGTCATCACCGTTCTCGGCCTTGGCAGGAATGATAAAGACATCACTTAAGAGCCAGTATTCACCGCCATCGTAAGAGATAGGATCACTGGGATCGGTACCGAATTCAGAAGCTATATCAGTATATGTTGATACAGCCTGGATCGTATAATCATTAATATCGAAATTTCCCATTCTCATGGGAATATAAGCCGTCTCTTCAGCCTGAAGATCCTGACCGTAGAAAAGATCCTCAAACGGAACGGCATCAGGACCTAAGAGCGAGGGACTCTGAAGATCTATTTCTTCTGCAGATCCGCAGTTATAAGCACTTACACAGCCTACGGCAATTCCTGCCGCAACCACTGCCGATGCTATATTGATCAATCTGTTACGTAAAATAGTACTGGTTCCCTTTCTTTAGCCGCAAGATTTAACAACATGCTTGTTTAGTAATCACATTTTAACATCCATCCCCGTGTGAATAACCAAAAAATCAAGCAAAAATCAGGCAGATGCACAAAATGTCACGTATATGTAATTTAAACATAAAATATTCTTGACAGTTTTGGTGCAAATCTTATTTCTGTTCAACCAAATGAAATCACAGTAAATCACAGCCTGCTTGGATTTTACTGTGAATTTAGGGGGCAGAACCCTTTTCAACTAGTTCTCCCCTACGCAGATATAAAATATGCCTTCTTCAACTAGTTAAAATCGCGAAGCGATTTACTGTCCGTAGTTGAAGAAGGCATATTCTGATATCCTTGGTGGCTCACTGGAGGTTCGAACTCCAGACCCCTTGATTAAAAGTCAAGTGCTCTACCGGCTGAGCTAGTGAACCATTTGGCTGGGGTGGCAGGATTTGAACCTACGAATGCGGGAGTCAAAGACCCGTGCCTTACCCC
>JAEEGL011364597.1_pt1 | contig 40905 bp, 41 predicted proteins | sample 9134231 | NCBI WGS metagenome assembly JAEEGL01 (sample SAMN16246548, study PRJNA631951) | gut metagenome | biome: gut microbiome; feature: rumen; material: fiber-attached | host: Bos | place: Iran: Karaj | collected 2018-10
CCTGATCCACATCGAGCGCAATTATGCTGGGCGGGGCCAGCTTTTCCTCTATTTGGCTATAAATAATAAGCGCCAAAAGTAGGCTAAAAGCGCCGGCAAAAAGCCACTTATTGGCTCTATTGGCTCTTAGGTGTAGCCCCAAAATGGCCGAGAGATAATAGAGAATAGCGCCTAAAAAAGTAAAATGCGGGTTAGGTAGTGGCGGCAAATTAAGGCTATTTATAAATATGGCAATTTGGTCAATAATATAAGCAAGATACCCAGAGATGAGCGCTGCCATATCGGCAGCCCACGGCCAAAACGGGCTGATAAAGGCGCCCACTGAACCTGTGGCTACCAGTAGAGCTGCCGGCGGGATGGTAACAAGGCTACTAAAGAGGCCGGCCCAGGAGCTTAGGCCAAAAAAGTAATTGCTTAAGGGCATGGTAGCCAGAGTTGCCACGATAGAGACACAAAATAGCCCCCAAAAATAGCGAAATATTGGCCAAAAGCGCCCCTTTTTGAGCGGGCACCAGCTTAAAAAGGGGCGAGCCAAAATGAGCCCACCGGCGGCGGCGAAAGAGAGCAAAAAGCCGGGGCTAAAGAGCGCCACCGGCTCATAGAGCAAAATAATGAGAGCGGCTGTGGCCAGGTTATTGAGGGCGGCCGAGGAGCGCCCAAGAGCTAGGCCAGAAAAGACCAGGCCGGCCATGATGCCGGCGCGTACTGTGGACCAGGAGGCGCCGGTAAAGAGCACATAAAAGACTAAAAAGAGCAGCACGCCTATAGCCGCCGCCTTTTGCGCCGGTAAGCCGCGCGGCAAGCGCCAAAGCGAGAAGAGCATTTTAAAAAGAAAATAAATAAGCCCCAAAGTAAAGCCCACATGGAGGCCGGAAACAGCCAAAAGATGGGAAGTTCCGGCCTGGGCATGGCGCGCACCGATAGCGCTGTCACGCTCGTCTTTTAGCCCTAAAATCATGGCTTTACTTATAATGGCGCTGGCTTTATCCGGCGCCATAGCGCTTAAGCGGGCACCGTAATTATGGCGAAAGTTTTCCAGTTTTTGGCGCAACCTAGCCATAAATGAGCTTTTACTATCTAGCGGCGCGGCCGTTATAGCGCGCAAAGAATAATGAATGCCCTCCATCTTTTCCGCCCGGGAAAAATCATGTTGCCCAAAATTGCGGCTTTGGTGAATTTCCCTTAAAGTGCCCCAAAGTGTTACCCGGCTATTACTTAGCCAAGTGCCGGGCGGCAAAGAGAGGCGCACTTTAAAAGGCTCTGGTTTGAGTTTCATATTTTTGAGGCAGAGTGAATCGGAAACTGTGGCTGTAGTTTGGTAATAAATCTCACCAGTTAAGCTTATGTGCTTTTGCGGCACTTCGTTGATGGTAATAAGCCACTCTACCGGCTTTTCCCGGCACTCCCTGGGCAGAGTGATTTGGGTTTCTGCTTTTTGGCGCAAAAGCTTGCCGCCAAGCAGCCCGAGCGCCCCAAAAGAAAGAGCAACAGTCAGCGGCAACAAAATGGCTATCTTGTTATTTTTAGGCCACTTTTCATGGGCTAACGAGGTGGCGGCCAGGGCCAGTAAAGGCGGAATAAGAAGCCAATAGAGCGGTATAGTAAACTCCGCAAGAGAAGCCAGATAAAGACTAAAAGCGAGGGCCAGAGCCGGTATTAAAAAAGGACAAGGCATGAGGGCCTTTTAGCCTGTAATAACTCCGGCTGTCAAGGTGGAAAGAAGATGTGGACTGTTTTTAGTCTGCTATAGTTTACTGACAAAAATGTCGCATTTTAGCTGCACGCCGGCTGGCGTAAATAGCGAATCATAGCTGGATAGAAAATATAACAGCTTAATATTATTGCTAAAATTGAATAGGAATTTACCTCGGCGCTGTTTGGCACAGTTTTTGCAATAGTTATATTTGTTGCCGGCTGCTGGTAGGCTTTTGGCAATTTGGCCGATAAATTGATATAAGGCTTTTTTAAGCAAGGTGAAGACGATGTTAGCAAAATTTTTTAAAGGATTAATACCGCTAAAAGTATTAATTATGTGTGGAGTTGCAATTTTAGTGTTTGCCTGGCTGGCCCTAAAAATTCCGCAATCGGCTTTGCGTGTTTTTAAGGTTTTACAGTAATTAGCGAAAATTATTGCATTTCCAAATCTCGATTTTTCTTAACTGCGCTACCCGTTTTTGTTCGCTACTATTTCGTGATTTTATTCTGTTTGTGGGGAAACCTCCGCTACTTCCGAAGCTCTTTTTTAGGCGGGAAGGAAAACCTCACTTGTTGCGTTTGCGCTGATTTGCCGGCATTCCGCGCTCCGGGCTCTGTAGCTAAATTATCATACGTTTTAAATGGTTCTTCCCATCCATTCGTAAAAATGGAGAGAGGGGCTAGGGGTGAGGGCGCCCTAGTCCTTAATGCAGCGGACAGAAATAGAGTAATTATCAGCAGCGTTTGAGTTTACTATGACTGTTTCGTTGGAATCGCCCTCTAATTGTAGTTCTATTCCATAGGTATGAACCTCGGTACCGTCGTTTCCTCCTTCTGTTGCGGTTCCATGGAAGAAGGCCTCATAACCAACTGGTATATAGACGTCTTCATCACGCTCTGTAAAATAATAACCAGCAGGCAGGGCAGAAAAATTAAACGCATCAGTTCCTGCATTGTTGGAGTTTTCCCAGAGAACACTTTTAGCAATAAGAGCCAGGAAGGCGTTGTCCGCTTGGCTTTCAACATATGATACCAGGTTGCTAAAATCTACTTCTGTCGGCAAGTGCCAACCAGTAGGACACACTTTTAAGGCATCTTCCCAGGTGTAGAGGCAGCCAAACTGTTCTACAAAATTGGCAACGCCACCTTCTTCGGGGTCGGTATTAGCTGTGCAAGTGACTTGGCTGCCGTCTGTTGCTTGGTCGGTAGCCATATTTTCGGCCATCCAGACTTGGTTGTCGATTTTGGTTACTTTATAAAGCCTGCCTTTGCTATCTGCCATGCTATCACAGTTTTTCCCGGCATAGCCGGCCTCGCATGAAGAGCACTCGCCATTGCCATCTTTGCCATCTTTGCAGGTGCCGTTTTGGCAGGTGCAAGGTTTACACTCTGCGCCAAATTGGCCAGCTTTGCAGGTTTTCTGATTCTCATCGCTTGCAGCATCACTCTGGCCGTCACTATCGCTACTCGCGTCTTTGTCTTTGTCCTTGTCCTCGCCTTTTGGGCTATCACTCGGCTTTTGCTGCTCATTACCTGGTGTAGCCGGTTTTTCTTCTTCATGGTTACCGCAGCCGATAGCCAAAAAGAGGGCCAGCCCGGCAAAAAGAAGGATGTTTTTACATTTTTTCATCATATTTCTCCTTGGCGCAAAAGCGCATAACGCACCGCTATTGGTGCAAAATTATTAAAGAAATTATAAATTGTGGATTGAGGAAAAATTAAATATGTGTTAAGATTAAATAAAGCGACTGAACTGAACTGAACTGAACTGAACTGAACTGAACATGATGTACATACCCTTAAAAGCCCGTAAAAGCTAGGGGAGTAAGTAGCACAAGCTGGGAGAACTTAGCAAGGGGGAAAAGCGGCGGAGCGGACAAGTAAAATTTATCATCGTGTTTTTGCGGGCAAAATCTAAAAAGCCTGGGAAAGCGGATTGCCTAAAAGTTAAGACCTCTGCTAAAGTGCTGCCGCGTTGGCCTTAGATATACCATGACGGCTAAGGTAGCGCGTAAGACACTTTAAAGAAAGGCTAACGTATGAAAAAAGCTTTAATATTTATGGGGATTATGGCACTCCTTGCCAGCGGTTGCGGTAATGCGGATTGCGAAACGGCCGACGGCACCCTGGGTACAGTTAAAATCGGCGATTATGAGTACAAAACCACCGTTATAAACTGCCAGACCATGATGGCCGAGAATATGCGCTCGTCGGCAGCCGACACGACAAACGGCATTTACGCCCCCGGCGGCCGAGAAGAAAATGTGGCCACCTATGGGCATCTTTATACCTGGGAGGCCGCTCTTAAAGTTTGCCCCAACGGCTGGCATTTGCCGTCTAAAAAGGAATTTAGCCAACTACTGCGTTATGTCAAACGCAACGCCAAGACGGAGAATGTTTGGCAAGCTTTGGTAGCCAAAGAAACTACCTGGACCAATATTTCCAATCAAGGAACCGATGAATTTGCTTTTGCTGCTCTGCCGGCGGGCTACTACGACGCGAGTCTGGCGGGTAATTACGGCGGCTTCGGCAGCGGCGCTTATTTTTGGGCGGCTACTGAGGAAGACAGTGAATTTGCCTATAGATTATCGCTTTACAGCATGGTCAATGATATGTCGTACTATGGTGTCCACGATGTAGATAGCGACGACAAAACTTTTGGCCAGTCGGTTCGTTGCTTTAAAGATGAAGAGTGATATGAACTGTACCCCATTTAGCAGACTGTCCAAGCTGTTCCAGACTGTGTCACCTGACACACTGTTGACACACTTTTGATATACCTGACACATTTTTGACACACCTGACACACTTTTGATACACTGTCCCAAAACAGCACAAAGCAGAAAAAAACTCTATAATTACGCGCTCTTGCCTGAGATTGCAATTTTGGCATGGAATTTGCCTAAAAAAACGCAACACCAGCTAAATGGTGAGAAAAGGAGCAACTTATGCGCATTCGAGTCACTAATGATGTCATCTTTCGGGCCCTCTTTGGCAATCCGGCCCACAAAGAGGTGCTTCTCGCCTTAATCAATGCCGTTCTTGGCGATAGCGGGTCAGAACTCATAAGGAGTATTGAGATTGTCTCGCCTTATAACCTCCCGGAAGTCTATAAGGCCAAGGAGAGCATTTGCGATATTAAAGCCATAAGCGAAAGCGGAAAGATTATCGACATTGAAATGCAGATGCTAAGAAAAGCCGATTACATCGACCGCTCCATTTATTACTGCGCCCATAATTTAAGCTCCCAGCTTGAAAGAGGTAAATCTTACGGCGAACTGCACCAGGTAATCTGCATCAGCATTCTGGACTTTGAACTCTTTCCGGACGATGAAGAGCCCCATCATACCGCTCAGATGGTTGACCGCATAACCGGGAAGCCGCTAAGTGAAAAGATGGCTATTCACTTTCTGGAGCTCCAAAAAGCGGAAAAATATGCTAATATTACAGCCGAACTTGCCGCTTGGGTGCGTTTTTTTGCCCACGCGCACGAGGAGAATTACATGGAAAGCGCGGTTTCGGCCATCGGTGAGGCCCATAGCTTTTACCTGGAATTACTGAATAACACCAAGCTGGTAGGAGTGGCTGCCGACCGTGAACGGGCTTATCGTGACTGGATATCGCTGATTAAGAATAAAGAAAAGGATGATAAGAGAATTGCCGAAGCCAAGGAAAAGATAGCCGAAGACGAGAAAAAGATAGCTGAAGCCGAGAAAAAGATAGCCGAAGACGAGAAAAAGATAGCTGAAGCCGAGAAAGAGATAGCTGAAGGTAAGAAAGAGATAGCTGAAGGTAAGAAAGAGATAGCTGAAGGTAAGAAAGAGATAGACTTAGTGCGAATTCAGCTTGAGCAAGAGCAAGCTGAGTTGCAAATACAAAGACAAACTATTGAAGAACAAGCAAGACAAGAAAAAGCACTGGAAGCAGCTAAAAAGATGCTGGCTCTAAACATGGAGACTGCCACCATCTCCGCTGTAACTGGCCTTTCTGTAAGCGATATTGACGCTCTAAAGTGCTAAAAAGCTATTTGCGCTTAAAAGACCGCCGAGTGCCGGGGTAGTAGCAATCTCATCCACCATGGTTATTCCTCAGGCAAAGAACAGCTAGCCCTTAACCGCCCCGGCGGTGAGGCCGGAAACGAGATTTCTTTGCAAAGCAAAGAAGAGAGCCATAACGGGAATGGAGACGATGAGGGCGCCGGCGGCAAAGTGGCCCCAATCGACAGAATATTCGCCGATGAATTGCTGCAGCATCACTGGCAAGGTGTAAGAAGTTTCGTTGCTCATAAAGGTAGCGGCCAAAATAAATTCATTCCAGCCGGTCATAAAAGAGAAGAGGAAGGTGACGGCCAGAGCCGGCTTGCAAAGGGGCATGACAATTTGCCAAAAGACCCGAAAATGGCTGGCTCCGTCGATAATGGCCGCCTCTTCCAGCTCTTTGGGAATGGTATCGAAATAGCCCTTTAAATTCCACACACAGAAGGGAATGGAAGTAGTGGAATATACAAGAATAAGTCCCAGCATTTGGTCCAGAAGACCCAATTTTTCAATAATGATATAAAGAGGGATCATCATCATGGTGCCGGGGAACATCTGGGTGACCAAAAAGGCCATGAGCCCGGCTCTTTGCCCGGGGAATTTAAAGCGGCTAAAGGCATAAGCGGCGGTGCAAGCCAAAAGAATACCCATGAGGGCGGTGGCAATGGAGACCACCAGGCTGTTAAAGAGCTGGCGGCCAAAGAGCCAAACCTCTTTATCTTCGGTGATTTTTGTCTCTTCGCCTTTATCGTTGGTAATGACCTTTTCCACCTTGATATTTTTGCTGCTGGTGAGCACCTCTTTAAAATTTTTGAGCGAAAACTCGGTGGGGAAGGGATTTACCGAGAGGTTAAAATTATTGCTGGTACCCAGGGCAATTTGCACCACTTTTAACACCGGGAAGATGGTGATAAAGGTAAAGCAAATCAGGAAGATGTGCACAAAGATGAATTTAACTTTTTGCTTATTCATGGCTTATCTCCCCGACCCTTCCGTGCCTTTGGTCACCCGGTTGGTAACTTGTGAATATAAGAACAAAATAAAGAAGATGATGATGGAATAGGCGGCGGCGTAACCGTAGCGGTTGCCGCGCTCGAAGGCCCAGCGGTAGGCCTCGGAAATGAGGATATCGGTGGCTCCGCCCGGCGCGCCCTTGGAGACCAAATAGATGACGTTGAACTGATTAAAGGTCCAAACGGTGCTCAAAATGATGGAGGGGAAGAGAGCCGGCTTTAAAAGCGGCAGAGTAATATGGCGGAATTGTTGCCATTTACTGGCGCCGTCCACCTTGGCCGCTTCGTAAAGGTCTGAAGGGATAGATTGCAAAGCGCCCAGAGAGACCACCATCATAAAGGGGAAGCCCAGCCAGCAGTTGGTGGCCAGGTTGGTGAGAAAAGCGGTGCCGGTATTGGCCCACCAGTCGATATTCAGGCCAAAGATGTGGTTGATGACGCCGTAGCGCTGGTCAAACATACCGCGCCAGATGATGGCGGTGATGTAGCTGGGGACAGCCCAAGGAATGATGAGCAGCACGCGGTAGATACCTTTAAATTTAAGCAGCGGCTCCTTCAAAATGAGGGCGAGAGCGAGGCCTACAGCCACGGTAATCACCAGGTTGGAGACGGTCCAGGCGATGGTGATTAAGAGTTTATAATAAAAGTTGTAATTATCGGGGAAGGGATATTCGCCGGAAAAGAGAATATCAATAAAGTTTTTAATGCCTATGTAGTAGTAATCATTTTGGAAATAGCGGAAAAAGGCTAAAGAGATGGCATAGACAAAGGGAATAAAGACCACCAGCCCCATGGAGATGACTGTTGGCGCTATGTAGCCGTAAGCAAAGATATTTTCCCTAATATCTTTGAAGAATTTTTTGGTTTTTTCTTTCCTGACAATGGCATAGGCGATGAGGGCGATTAAAAGGAGGCCAAACAGTATGGCGATATGGCAGATAAAGGTGCCGATGCCGTTATCGCCTTTATCTTTGAGCGCCTGGCCCTCATCCTGGGCGATGATGTAATGTTCCACGGTGCGCTGGCATTTATTGAGCGCTGCTTCCGGAGTGCTTTTGTCGTTAATCACCTCAGCGAGAGCCAGGTCATAAGGGGCCCAAATAAGCCCCATAATGGGGATATTGGGCATGGGTACGGCATTTTCCATCTGGTGCATAAAGGTGCTGACAATTTGGTCGTTTTTTACTTCCGGGCGCTCGTAAATGGCTTTATTAGCTACAGTTTGGTGGCCCTTTTCCTGGCGAATCTGGGCGGCCCAGTCGCTGGTTAAGGCGTTCATAACTTTGACGGCGGCCAGCGGTTTTTGCGTGGTTTTGGAGAGCAAAAAGGCCTCAGCGCCTAAGAGGGGCTGGGCTCTTTTGCCGCTCTCGCTGATAACCGGTAAGAGGGCCAGGCCGTAATCGACATTTTTATTAATTTCTGACAAAAACCAGGGGCCGGAGATGACCATGGCCGCCTTGCCTTCATTAAAAAGCGAAGTGATTTGGTAACCTTGGATGCCCTTGGGCACCACCGGATCGGCCGGATCGATGAGCGTTTTCATAAAGCGCAGGGCCTCGGCGTGGGCTTTGGTATTTAAAACGGCCTTATGGCCCTCAAAAAACTCCCCGCCAAAGCCGAAAATCCAGGGGGCGTGGGAATAGAACTTGCCCACTTCATAAACCAGGCCAAAGCGGTTTTCTGCGTTTTTAGTAAATTTTTTGGCCAAAGTAATCATCTCGGCCGAAGTTTCCGGCGGATTATCAATGAGCTTTTTGTTATAAAAGAGAGCCAGACTCTTAAAGGTGGTGGGGAGGCCGTAAAGCTCATTTTCAAAAGTTAAAGCTTCCATGGTTTTAGGGAAGAAGCGGCTATCCAGATCGGTTACGCCGTCCAGCTGTTTTAAATAAGAATCAATGGGCTGAATGCGCTTATTCACTGCCCAATCGCCCACGCGGTCGTGGGCAAAGATAAAAATATCCGGCCCGGTGCCGTGGGGAATAGCCGAATCGAGCTTGCTGGCAAAAGCTTCATTGGGAATGGAGAGCACTTCCACGGCTATCTCTTTTTGGCTCTTATTATAGGCTTCGACCGTGGCTTCAAGTGCCGCTTTTTCAGCATCGCGGTATGAATGCCAAAGCCTGATAATTACTTGGGAATTTTGTGATTCATCGGCCTGAGCCGAGGGCCAGGCAAAGAGCGTAACGAGCAGAGCCACAGCGAATCTTAAGAAGCGCGTCATAACAGAATCTCCCGCAGATAGGCACCAAAGCCGCCTAAGCGTTATAGCCCGCCGGAGTCGTAACTGCAAGCGCTTAGATGGGGAAATTGTGGCCACCACGTTAATTTTGGGCGGCTTTAGGCGGCTAGGACATTGAGGGTAAAGGTGTTATTTACCTTGCCTCGCGGCAAAGGCTTCTTCTTTATTATAAGTGAGGCCATAGCCGATTTTAAAATGGCCGGGGATGGAAACAGGCAATTTGCCGCTGGGTTTTGAGAGCCCCAGCACCGTTTCGGCGGCGGCGCGCTGGGCCTCTTCGCGGCTGCTATAGCTCAAAATATAGGCACTCACTTTGGAAGTGCGGCTAAAGAGATAAGGCGAGCCCATGTTTACCACAATAAACTTTTTATCAGGCAGGCGGCTCATCACCTGGGTGAGCAGATTAAGCTGATGGTTATTGATAATGGCAAAAATAATAACCTTGGCCTTATTGCCCTGAGCAACAAGACGTTCTAAATAACCTTTATTTTTCCCTCTGTTACCAATTAATGGTATGGCCATGGTGGCCAGATTGCCCTTTTCGCTCATGGTATTTAAAAAAGTGCCGTTTGGTGCCACCACCAGAGTGCGCGGAGCAGCGCTATTTGGGGCTAGCGGCAGAATATTATGCTGATTTTTTAGCATGGTGATGGATTTATAAGCTATTTCCTGGGCCATTTGGCGATGCAGAGAATTTTCGGCTAAATGTTTATCCACCTCAATGAGAGGTAGCGGCGTTTCATCCATAATACCGCGCTTTATTTTGAGGCGTAAAATACGCCGCACCGATTCTTCCAAGCGGGCCATAGTGATGGTGCCGTTTTCTACGGCCTCTTTGAGTGCGTTAAAAACTTCCACTTTGTTTTCCGGGTACCAGAGGATCATGGCCATATCACCGCCGGCTAAAATGGTTTGCACTGCCGCCTGGCCGCAGCCATAGGAATTTAAAATGCCCTGCATTTCCAGGCCGTCGCTGATGATAACGCCGTCAAAACCCAGCTCTTCGCGTAGTATTTGGGTGAGTATTTTATGCGAGAGGGTGGAGGGGAGAGTTGGATCACCGGTTACCTCCGGCACAGCAATATGGGCGGTGACAATGGCATCGAGCCCAGCTTCAATAGCTGCTTTAAAGGGCACCAGCTCCACTTGATTGAGCCGCGTTTTGTCGGCCCTTATCACCGGCATATTTTGGTGCGAATCTTCGTTGGTATCGCCGTGGCCGGGAAAGTGCTTGGCCACGGATATAAGGCCGGTTTCCTGTTGGCCGCGCACAAACCAAGTGCCAAATTCGGCCACTTTTTGCGGATCTTCGCCAAAGCTTCTGGTGCCGATAACCGGGTTTAAATAATTGGAATTTACATCGAGCACTGGCGCTAAATTCATATTAAAACCAATGGTTTTTAAATCAATCCCCTGAGCCAGACCGGCCATATAAGCCATTGTCGGCGAAGTGGTGGCTCCAAGAGCCATATTGCTGGGCACTACCATGACATGGTCGGTTATGCGGGCCACATTGCCACCTTCTTGATCGAGAGACATAAAAAGCGGGATATTGCCCTGATTGGCTTTATTTATGGCTCTGATAAAGGCTGCCGCCTGGTGAGCCGATTCAATATTGCGCGAAAAGAGGGCAACAGCGCCGGGCTTTTTGCTGTGCAGAATTTCTTCAATATGTGGCGCCATCTCCTTGCCGCCAAAGCTCACCATAAGCAGCTGGCCGATTTTGGCCTCCAGATCCATGGTGGCGATAATTTTATCTATGCGCGCCTCTATGGCTGGATCGTAGCCGGCGGTCGGAGCGGCTTTAGCGGCCGTAAAGTGGCCTAAAAACAACACAGCGGCGATTGAAAAATAAAGGTGATTTAAAAAAGCCCAATATTTCATGGTTCAAACTCAGCTACTAGGGTTGATAATTCGGCAGTTTTTTTGGCCGGAGCACTACTCATTAAAAGCGGCTGATATTTGCGAATAACTTCATCGAAAGCCGCTTTTTCGGCAGAGCTTAAAGCTGCTCCGCGCGGAAATTTTTCAGTGGCCGGGTTAATATATTTACCGCCTTTTTTGAGGCCGTAATGGAGGTGCGGGCCGGTGGAAAGGCCGGTATTGCCAGTACGCCCGATTACCTGCTTTTGGCTGACCCTATCGCCCACCCGCACGTTGAAGGCCGAAAGGTGGGCATAAAGAGCTTCATAGCCGTTGGGATAGCGCACTTTGATATACTTGCCGGCTCCGTTATCCTGAGCCACTTTGGTAACTGTGCCGTCGGCAACCGAGAGCACCGGAGTGCCGATGGGCACGCCATAATCAATGCCGTTGTGCTTTCTGGTGTAGCCCAAAAGCGGGTGGCGGCGATTGCCGAAATTGCTGGTCACGCGGGCAAATTTAAGTGGTGTACGCAAAAAGGCTTTGCGCACTGATTGACCTTTTTCATCATAATAGGCATCCACATTGGGGTCTTTGCGATAAGCCTGGTGATAGCCCACAGCCCCATTATAGGCGGCAGCTAAAATTTTTGTGCTGCCGGGGACGGGCTGACCGTCAACAATTTCCCGCTCTAAAACCATGGCAAATTGGTCACCCACCCGCACTTCGCGGAAGAAATCTATTTCCCAGGAAAAAATATCGGCGAAAATAGTAGCCAGCCCCGAGGCTTCACCGGCATCGGCAATAGCTTGATAAAGCGAGCTCACCACTGTGCCATGAACGGTTTTTTGCATTTTTGTGCTGCTAATTTGCACTTTATGGGCCTGCCACTGGCCGCTGGCCCCGTCGCGCTCCAGTTGATAGCGATCTTTTATGCCGCGCAAAAGCTCAATGTGGGTAATCGGCTCGCTTTTTATGGCCATGAGGCGGTCTTCCGGGCGCAAAAAGCGCAAATCAAGAATAGGCGAAATGGCTTTTATGGCCGCGCTCACTTCGCCGGGCGTAAGTCCTAAATTAGCCAGTGCTTTAGCCATAGTGCCGCCGCGGCCGATGCTGATATTCACGGTTTCGAGCGGCATGGCAGTTGTTAATTCTCCTTCGGCGCTATCCGGAGCGGCGGTGTCAATAGCTGCCAGAGAGAGGTCGGCTATCGGTAAGTCGCTGTCAGAGAGAGCGGCTTTCTTTTCCTGCTCGGCTTTTATGGCCTCTTTTTTATCATTTTCAGCCTGCTTTCGCTTTAATTCTTCCTCGGCTTTAGCGGCCAGATAATCTTTAATATCGGCGCTTCTGGGGTAAATAACTGTGGGATCCGGCGATTTACGCAACGGCAGATCATTATTGCTGGTGCGCAAATTCTGAAAAGTATCCAAAGGAGATTCTTCGGTAGTAAAAACAGCCAGATTAAAAACCAATAAAACCAGAATAATAATTGGCCAGTCGTATTTTTTTAAAAACTTTAAGATGGCCTCCCGGTTTAATTCTTTTGGCAATTTCATTTTAAATTTATTAAAATTTACCCCTCGCGTTGCCATTGTTCCCTCCTGCCACTGTCAGGTGGCGAGAGCAAGCTAACAGAGGAGCTATTATGTGTCAAAAAAAGAGACAAATAAAAATATAATAACTGTTTGAATTATAATAAAAAAGCCGCTGTCCAAGATGATTTGGACAGCGGCTTTAAAAAATTTAAGTAGGCTTTGCTTTATTCAGCTACAACCGTGAGTTTCACTTCGGCTGCCACATCGGCATCGAGCTTAACCGGAATTTTGTATTCACCGAGGCTCTTAATAGGCTCGGCAATAGTGATTTTTTTGCGATCGATTTGGATACCTTCGGCCGCGAGAGCGCGTTCCACATCCATAGCAGTGACGGAACCGAAGAGTTTATCCTGCTCACCGACTTTAGCGGCGATAGAGAGATTTAAGGCGCCTATACGCTTGGCTACATCCTCGGCAGCGGCTTTCAATTTGGCCTTTTTGTGCTCGATGATGCGCTGCTCATGTTGCATTTGGCGCACTTTGCTGGGTTCAGCTTTAATGGCTTTGCCCTGGGGGAGCAAAAAGTTACGGGCATAACCGGGTTTAACATTAACCAAATCACCCATGCTGCCCAGTTTTTGCACATCTTCTTTTAGAATTACCTGCATTGTTTTACTCCTTTATCCCAGCTGGCTCAGGCTTGGCTGGCAGTGAAGGGCAGCAAAGCAAGTAAACGGGCACGCTTTACGGCCAGAGTGAGTTCACGTTGATGTTTGGCGCAGTTGCCGGAAATACGGCGAGGAATAATTTTACCGCGCTCGGTAACAAAATATTTTAAAGAACCAGGATCTTTGTAATCCAGTACTTCTTCTTTGTTGGTGCAAAAACGGCAAACTTTACGACGTTTGAAACCACGTTTTCTCAGTAAACGGGCAGTGGACATATCTTGTTGAGCCATAATCTATAACCTCCTGAAATCTTACTCTTTGTCGCTGCTATCGCTGTCATCGTCATCACCGAAGCCGTCTTCGTCTTCGTTTTGACTTTGATCGCGCTCATCATCGGTATCGAGATCATTAGACTCTTCGTTTTCATCGACCTCGGCTTCATATTGCGGACGCACGAACTCTTTGACATCGCACTCATCGGGGTTGACTTTTTCAGCCAGTTGCACGGTGAGGTAACGCATAACATTGTCAGAGATGCGCAGGTTGCGCTCCAGTTCTTTTACAGTGGGGCCTTCACCAAGATAAACAATGTGGAAATAAATACCGCGGCTCTGTTTATCAATCTCATAAGCCAGGCGTTTTTTGCCCCAGTGATTGATCTCCAGAAGTTTTCCCCCATTGCCATTAACGGTTTCTTTTAGACGTTCTACAACTGCATCGAGCACTTGGGGGGCCAGGTCGGGACGCAAAATCATAGTTGTCTCATACTCACGTAGAAACATTTACTAGCTCCTTTCGGCTAATAAAGCCCTGATTCATTCAGAGCAAGGAGTTGTTCCGCCACCATTAGCGGAAAACGTGGGGCCTTATAGCGAAAATCGCGGCAAAAGTCAAGCGCTAAAGGATAATTTGTGGTAACCAATTAATTTTTGTGCTCTGCTATCTATTAGCTTTTCCCATTTATATTATTGCCATTCGCCAACGATGTGCTGTGCGGATAAAAACTATAGGCGTTTCGGGCTAAAAAGCCTTGTTATTCTCCTCATCTTCTTTTTAGTAGAGGTTTCGAACTTTTCCGTCTATGACCTTGGGAGCTATACGTTTTGGCGCCGTTCCATCATCTGGCCGCTTTTGGGGCTTTATCTGCCGGTGCTGCTCATCGATTTAATTATGTTGCTCATGGATAAAAAGCGCGCCGAAAAATTGCGCGGCCATTTGGCACCGTAATGGCCGCGGATTACTTGGCTCTTATTTCGCAACTTTTCCCATTTTCCCTATTGCACCTTTGGCCCCTCCGTGATTATATGGCCCCGTTTTATCGGGCGCTAAAGTAGCGCGGAATAGAGGTCCTTATGCTGGAATCAATGCGTCAACACTCACAATCGTTCATTATTTACTTGCTTTTCGGCATCTTAATTGTGGTCTTTACCATCAATTTCGGCCCCGGTAGCCGTGGTTGTCAGGGCGGTATGCCGGAGGTGGCTTCCGTCAACGGCGAGCCTATTGCCGAACGCGACTTTATGCGTGTTTATAGCAGATATTATCAGTATTTATCATCTGTTTATCCTGGCTTTAGCTCCGAGCAGGCCAAGAAGATGAATCTGCGCCAAAGTGTTTTGGACGACATGATAAACAAAGTGCTTTTGGCTCAGGAAGCACAAAAGCGCGGCCTCGTAGTTACCGACGACGAACTGCGCTATGCCATCATTAACGATCCGCAATTCCAAAACGAAGGCAAGTTTGACAAAGAGGCTTATGAAAATTATGTCACCCGCTACAACGGTGTTTCCATTCATCGCTTTGAAGCGGAAAAACGGCGCGATATTTTAGCCGAAAAAATGGAAGCTCTCTTTAGTGATTCCATCACTGTTTCCGAGCAGGAGCTGGTTAATCAATACAAAATGCAAAAAGAGCGCTTAAGAGCTAAATATGTCTCCTTTAAAGCATCTGATTATATTGCCGGTATAGTTATTGACGATGCGGCAGCCGAAAAACAGCTCGCCGATGATCTTGAAGCCGTTAAAGCTTATCATGCCAAAGAGATTTATCGCTATCGTGGCCGGCGCCGGGTGAGTATTAGCCGTATTTTAATCCCCCTCGCCGATGATGCCGATGCCGCTTCCGAAGAGGCCGCTACCGCTCTTACCAAAGAAGTGCGGGCGAAACTCGCCGCCGGTGGTGATTTTGCCGCTCTGGCCAAAGAGTACAGCAAAGGCGCTGAAGCTGCCAAAGGCGGCGCTATGGGCTTTTTGGAAGAAGATGTGGCCAATTTCCCCTTCCTGCGCGCTGTGGCCGGGAAAGGCGTAGGCGACATCGTGCCGCAGGATGTGGTGACCAAGGAAGGTTTAAATATTGTTAAAGTGGATGAGCTTGATATTCCAAAAGCCAAAGAATTCGACGAGATTAAGATCGATGTGGCCAAAGATATGCTGAAAGAGCAAAAAGCCAAAGATATGGCCAAAGGGGCAGCTGCCGCTTGGATTGCCAAAGCGAGTGCCGAGGGCGCTAACTTGAGCGATATCACTGCCGTGAGCGAGGCTGATGCTAGTAGCGATCATCCTTACTTGCATGAAGGTGAATGGATTACCAAAGAAGCCAAAGCTATTCCCGGTGTCGGTATTAACGAAGATCTTAAGCGTGATCTCTTTGCTGCCAAAGATATTAACAAAGTGCTTCCCACTCCCTATGCCGCCGGCAACAACTTTGTGGCTGTTATCGTGGCCGAGCATGAAGCGGCCGATATGGGTGATTTTGAAGAAAATCGTGAACTTATTAAGAGCTCTTTGAGAGAGGCCAAGCGCCGCCAGGTTTACCAGAGCTGGCTCAAAGAAATTCGCGATAATGCCCGCATTTCCATCAAAGACAAACTCTCCGGCGCCGGTGAAGAGCTGGGCGCTTCCAATTATTAATCTTTAAGTTCATGACACCGGCGAAGAGCATATCGAGCGTCGCTGTCATTATAGCCACCTACAATAACCCCCGCTGGTTGCAAAAAGTACTCTGGAGCTATGAAATGCAGAGCCGCCAGGCCGATGAAATAATCATTGCCGACGACGGCTCCACCAAGGAGACAGCCGATCTCTTGTCCACTTTTACTGCTCTGCCGCTTAAACATATTTGGCACGAAGATAAAGGCTTTAGAAAAACACTTATTTTAAATAAGGCCATTATGGCGAGTTCCGCCGATTATCTCATTTTTACCGATGGCGATTGCGTAGCCCGCACCGATATGGTGGAAAAGCATCTAAGCGCCGCGCAGCCGGGGGTCTTTATCTCTTCCGGCTATCAGCGCCTGCCTATGCCGGTAAGCCTTCTTTTAAAGGAGGAAGATATTAAAAGCGGTCTGGCTTTTGATTATAAATGGCTGCGTAAAAATGGCCTCCCCGCCGGTAAGAGCCTTTTAAAATTGCAAAAAAGCCCATTTATAGCCAATTTACTAAACTGCCTTACTCCCACCAAAGCCAGTTGGAACGGTTGCAACTCCTCTTGTTTCCGGGCTGATGCTATTAGGGTAAACGGTTTTAACGAAAAAATGGCCTATGGCGGCGAAGATAGAGAATTTGGCGAGCGCCTTATTAATATGGGCCTGAAAAGTAAGCAACTGCGCTATAGTGCTATCTGCCTGCATCTTGACCACAAAAGGCCATATAAAAATAGCGAAATTATTATGAAAAATAGAGCTCTTAGAGCTATTGTAAGAAAACATCATCTGGTGAAAACGCCCTTTGGGCTGGAGAAATTACAGGAAGGAGCGGAATATTATGAACAAAAGAATCAATAGAGCGCCGAAATTTGTTTTTGTCACCGGCGGTGTGGTGAGCTCTTTGGGTAAGGGTCTTGTGGCTTCAACCTTGGCTGCTCTAATGGAAAGTCGCGGCTTAAAAGTAGCCAATTTAAAGATGGATCCTTACATCAATGTCGATGCCGGCACTATGAATCCATATCAGCACGGCGAAGTTTTTGTCACCGATGACGGCGCCGAGACCGATCTCGACCTGGGGCACTATGAGCGCTTTACCAATAATACTTTAAGCGCTCACAATAACATCACCACCGGGCGCATCTATAGCGAAGTTATCAACCGTGAGCGGCGCGGCGATTATCTGGGCGCCTGCGTGCAGGTGATTCCCCACATTACCGATGAAATTAAAGAATCTATCTACCGCGCTGTGGCCGGTGCCGATATCGGTATTATCGAAGTTGGCGGCACGGTGGGCGATATCGAAAGTTTGCCCTTTTTGGAAGCCATTCGCCAGATTTCATACGACAAAGGCACCGAAAATGTGGTTTATATCCATGTTACTCTGGTACCTTATATGAGTAAAGCCGGGGAGATAAAGACCAAACCAACGCAGCACTCGGTAAATGAACTTAGAAGTATCGGTATTCAGCCCGATGTTTTGGTGATAAGAAGCGACCGTGAGCTCGATGATGACGCTATTCGCAAAATCGCTCTCTTTGGCAGCATCGACAAGCACTGCGTCTTTAATTCGCGCGATGTAAATTCCATTTACGAACTACCAACTATGTTGCATAGCCAAGGCTTTGACGACAAAATATGCGAGCTCCTTAATATTTGGGCCAAAGATGCCGATGTCTCACCTTGGGAGGAGATTGCCCGCAAATTAGCAGCGCCCAAAGATAGTGTGGATATTGTTATTGTGGGCAAATATGTGCACCTGGTGGAGTCTTATAAGAGCCTCCATGAGGCCCTCCTTCATGGCGGCCTGGCCAATGAAGCGGAAGTTAATCTGCACTATCTAGGCGCCGAGACTATAACTGAGGAAAACGCCGCCGAGATGCTGGCCCAATATGATGCCATTTTGGTGCCCGGCGGCTTTGGTGAGCGCGGCCATGAGGGCAAAATTGCCGCCATCCACTATGCAAGGGAGCATAAAAAGCCCTTCTTTGGCATTTGCCTCGGCATGCAAATGGCGGTGGTGGAATATGCCCGCCATGTCTTGGGGCTTGCTGATGCCGATTCCACCGAATTTAATCAAAATACCACCCACCCGGTCATTGCTATGATGGATGAGCAGCGGCAAATTACCAATGCCGGCGGCACCATGCGCCTGGGTGCTTATCCCTGCCATCTGGTGCCTGGCAGCCTGGCTCATGAGGTTTATGGCCAGGAAGAGATTAGCGAGCGCCACCGCCACCGCTATGAATTTAATAACGAATACAAAGAAAAACTCACCAAAGCCGGCCTTTTGGTGAGCGGCACCAGCCCGGACGGCAAATTGGTGGAACTTATTGAATTAAAAGAACATCCTTGGTTTATTGGCTGCCAATATCACCCAGAGTTCAAGAGCCGCCCGCTAAATCCGCACCCGCTCTTTGTAGAATTTGTGCGCGCCGCCATCAAAGGGCGAAAGAATAAATAATTAAGGCATAAAGCGCACAGCCGCTCCGGCCAGAGCGCAGATAATAAGCGCCAGCCCCTCACCGATAAAAAAGCCTTTTAGATGAAACAAATAGTTATGGTATTCTTTAACCATATCTTCAGTGCCTTTAAAAACAAAATACGGATCGTGGCAAAACCAAATAATATCAAGAACAAGCAGATCAAACAGATTGACGATGGTAAAGAGGCAAAAACCGTGGATAAAAGCTATTAAAAAAGTTTCGCAGCCGTTTATATAACGCAAAATCAGGCTTAATATGATGACAAACATAATAGAAGCCCCGATTTTGGCGGCCACCTTATTTTTCTGGGTGGGGATTTCAGCTTTATACTCCGGCAGCGTTTTTACTCTTTCCTGAATTTTGGGTGGGTAATTAAAGAGGGTTTTGATGGGCTTTCTGGACATAATATAAACCATGAGCCCGAATATCAGGCAGAGAACAGTGCCTTCGATAGCTATAATCATGTTAGTTCCTTAGGTGGGTTTAGTATGGGTCCAAAGCGCCTTTAGTTGGAAAGGTATTCATCGAGCTTGGCGGCAACTTTTTTGGCGAGATCGGCAGAAATTTTGCGTACTACTTTGCGTTTGGCTTCTTCTGGACTGGCCATGCCTTGCTTATTGCTGGCATCCATGGAAATAATGATTTTTTCGCTTTCGGTATCCATTATTTCGCCTTTTACCACGCCGCGGAACATATAATAAGCGCCGTTGGGGCCGCCCATGCCGGCATCTTCCAGGCGCAGGGAGACTTTAAAGATGGCGTCGATAGTGTTTTCGCTCTCTTCGCTGGCCACCTGGAAGAGCTTGCTGTTGAGTCCTTGCAACAGGGCATTGCGGATATCATCGGCAGCTTCGGCCGGGCCATCAACTTCGAGAGCAATGCTGAAGTGTTCAAGGGCCTCTAAAAGAGCGAGCTCAATATCGGAGTAGCTAATTTCCGGAGCTATGCCCAGGCCATCGGGGTCAATAACGCGGAGGTCGCTGTTTTTCAGGGAGCGCTCGCGCAGAATACTTAAAACATTAGCCAGTTTTTTGAGCTTTTGGAAACGGGTGCCTTTACCTGCTTGCTCGAGAGCTTTATCGGCTTTGTCATCGAGATCTTCGATTTCGCTGCGCAGATTCTTGGCGGCGCTTTCGCGGTGAATACAGGCCAGAGCATAAATTTGGCCGTCTTTGTCTTCAAAAATTTCTTTAATTTCCACGCCGGAGAGGCTCTTTTCCGTCTCGGCGCGCACCATCTCTTCCACTTCCTGGGCTTCGGTTATTTCGCCGTTTTTCAGGCGCTCGGATTTACCTTTTAATTTATAACCGGTGCGCGAGAGAGAAGATTGATAAGAATTTATAACGCCGTTTATTTTTACGCTAAAAATACTGGCAATGGCGTTTTTGGCACTGTTTTCGCTGGCTTTACGCGCTCTGCCGATGCCGACGCCGCAAAGGTAAGCATTTTCGGGATAATCGGCGGAAGGGCCATCCACCCAGTCCGGGCGGGCAGTGCGTTTAACGACTTTATCTTCTTTGGCTTCTTTTTTAGGCTCTTCTTGCTTGGGAGCGGCTGCCTGGGCCGGCGCCGGAGTGAGCGGCTCGCTACTGCGCGGCGGAACCTGCTTGGCTGCCGGCGGCTTTAACATTTTAGCCAAATCGTCAAATACTTTGTCGCCGTTTTCCACGATAAAAGCTTTGATGGTGCCCTCCTTAATGAGAGCAGCGATTTTTTCCATCTCATCCATATCCACCATGGCGAGAGCATAAAGAGTGCCGTCGCTGTCTAAAAAGCGATCGACAATTTGCGAAGCCTGGATATTCATGGCATTAGCCGCCACCATCACCGACTCGGCCACCTGTTCCTCGGAGGTGACGCCGCCGGCAGTATTGCTGGCCATGTAACTCTTGGTAATTCCGGCTACAAAAGTATTAAATACTTTGGAGAGATTGTTGCGGGCGGAAGCATCGGCAGTGGTGCGCAAAAGCGAGGGATTTTTGATGCCTGAGGCACTGCCTACGCCCCAGATCACCCGGCCGCGCTCAGCATTAAAAGCGCCGGAACCTTTGATGACCCACTCAGGGAGGTTGCTGTTATTCTTTTTGGCAGAAGAGTTGTTTTGCGCTCCGCTTTGGGCCGCCTGAGCGGAGTTACCGGCTGGAGCGGCTTTGGGCTTACTGCCGCCGCAAGCGCCGGCCGGCAGCAGAGATAGAAGAGCTAGGGCTATTCCAATTTTTTTCATTTGCATGGCAATCCTCTAAGGTACTTGGTTTTAAACGTACCCGATAATACATTATATAAAAGGCATTTTGGCACTTTATGGCAAGCATTATTATGAATTGTGGCATTTTCACTGGCTATTCTTCCCCAAAAGAGCTCTGGCTAATGTTTTGTAACTGCGCTAGACTACTCTCTGGCAATGGTGCCGACAAATGGAGGAATTTATGAGTGCTATTAACACTGTCATCATGGGAGCAGCCGGCCGGGATTTTCACAACTTTAATATGTGTTACCGGGACGACAAAGAGACCAATGTAGTGGCTTTTACGGCCAACCAGATTCCCAAAATTGCCGGCCGGCGCTATCCGGCAGAGCTCGCTGGCCCGCTCTACCCGCAGGGAATACCCATTCTTCCTGAAGCCGATCTGGAGAAGATTATTAAAGAAAATAATGTTACCCGCGTAGTGTTTGCCTATAGCGATGTACGCCATGAATATGTGATGCACCAGGCTTCGCGGGCCGCTGCTTTGGGGGCCGATTTTGTCCTCTTGGGCCCGGGCCGCACTATGCTTAAAAGTAAAAAGCCGGTTATTGCTGTTGGCGCTATCAGAACTGGCTGCGGCAAGAGCCAAACTTCCCGCAAAATCACAGAAATTTTGAGCAAAATGGGCAAAAAAGTTGGCGTTATGCGTCACCCCATGCCCTATGGCGACCTGGCTAAGCAGGCCGTGCAGCGCTTTGCCACTTTGGAAGACCTCAAAATCCACGACTGCACCATCGAAGAGATGGAAGAATACGAGCCCTATGTGGCAAACGGTTTTGTTATTTTTGCCGGTGTCGATTACGGCGCTATTTTAAAAAAAGCCGAAGAAGAATCAGATATTATCCTTTGGGACGGCGGCAATAACGACACCGCTTTTGTAAAGCCGGATCTTGAAATTGTAGTTCTTGACCCCCATCGCGTGGGCCATGAGATGCTCTATCACCCCGGCGAAACCAACCTGCGCCGGGCGCAGTATGCCATTATTAATAAAGCCGATTCGGCAACTCCCGAAAATATCGCCGCACTCCAAAAAACGGTGGCTGAAGTCAACCCGACCTGTAAGGTGATTGTGGCCGATTCGGTGCTAAAAGTTGCCGATGAAGCGGCGATTAAAGGCAAAAAGGTGCTGGTGGTGGAAGATGGCCCCACGCTCACTCACGGCGAGATGCCCTTTGGTGCCGGCGTGGTGGCGGCGAGGCGTTTTGGCGCGGCCGAAATTGTGGACCCGCGCCCCTATGCCGTAGGTTCTTTAAAAGAGGTTTTAAATCGCTTTAAACATCTGGGGAATCTTTTGCCGGCTATGGGCTATTACCCCGAGCAGCTGAAAGATTTGGAAGATTCGGTAAATAACACCCCCTGCGATGCGGTGATTATCGGCACTCCTATTGACCTCTCGCGCATTATTAATATCAAAAAGCCGGCAGTGCGCATTGGCTACGATCTGGCCGAACGCGGCGAACTCAATCTGGAAAAAATTCTTGCCGCTTTTGTGAAATAACTGATAAACTCATGAGCCTCTTGGCTACTAAAAGCCATAATAATCTTAGCTGAACAAAAGGAGAAACGATGCATAAGTTAATCAAGGGAGCAGTGATTTCATTATTTACTCTTGGTTTGGCTGTGGCCTCTTGTCATAACGAAGAGCCTAAGCAGGAAGAGTCGCCGAAAAACAATAGCGCTGCTAACAAAAGCGACGACAAGGGTGCTAGTACCAATAAAGACGGCAGTAGCGATGCTGCCAGCGATGCTAATAACGGTGCCGATGCCATAAGTGATGATAACGGTAAGCAGAATGTTTCCGGCACTATGACCGATGCGGCCGGTAATAGCTATAAAACAGTGGTGATAAATGGGCTTACCTGGATGGCCGAAAATATAAAATACGAAGATGAAAGCGCCGGTATTACCTGTGACTGGAGTGGGTATAATTACCATGAAGACGCTGATTTTAAAGAAGAATACGGCTGCTATTACAAGCTGGAATCGGCCAAGAAAGTTTGCCCGACAGGTTGGCATTTGCCAACTGAAGCCGAGTTTCAAAATCTTTTGAGTAAAGCTGATGCCTATGATCTGATGGCTAAAAAACCTGCCTGGAGCAAAAGCAGTCAAGATGGCCGTGATACTTACGGCTTTGCCGCGCTTCCTGCCGGCAGCGGGCGCTGCCAAGTCGGCGAGTGTGCGCTTTTTTGGAGCTCTTCGGAAGATAGCGGTGATCAAGTTTATTTACGGATAAGAGCCACCGCATATGCAGATGATGACATTATAACCGAAATAGTGGCTGCTCTTGATGTTGATTTGGCTACTTATATGTCAGTGCGCTGTATAAAGGATTAGCCTTAGTTTTTTTTATTGCCAGGCTCCTCGCGAAAATGATCAGCATTCCAGGCCTTATACCGAGGGCAGGGAAAAGCGCCGTTCCCCCGTTAAAAGGATTTCAAAAAACTTTTCACCAAAAGAAAAAACTTCTTGCCATTTAAAAACTAAAGGACTATAGAGTGCCTTCGTGGCGGGGCGTAGCGCAGCCTGGCTAGCGCACTTGACTGGGGGTCAAGGGGCCGCTGGTTCAAATCCAGTCGCCCCGACCATATTTCTTCTATTAAAGCAGCTTAGAGCTGCTTTTTTTTTTTGCCCAAATTTGGGCCGGATTTTTTATATGCATATACTTCTTGCCAATGATGACGGTATCCACGCAGCGGGGCTCAAAATTCTGGCCGCTACTTTGCGCCAAAAACAGCGGGTGACTATTTGCGCACCGGAATTTGAGAGCTCTGGCATTGCTCATGCTCTAAGCTTGCACCGGCCGCTTTTGCTCAAAAAGTGGGGCGAGGGCGATTATAGCGTCGATGGCACGCCCACCGATGCCGTTTTTACCGCTTTTAACCACCTATTAAAGGACGACCTCCCCGATTTGGTTATTTCCGGCATCAATCCCGGCCCCAATTTGGGCCATGATGTCACCTATTCCGGCACAGTGGGGGCCGCGCTCGAGGGCTCATTTTTCGGCAAACCGGCTATAGCTGTCTCTTTGGGAGCGCCCGCCCAAAAAGCGGATGATTTTGCCGCCGCTGCCGCCGCGCTCGCCGCTTTTATCGAGCTTATCCCTTGGGAAAAAGCGGGCAATATTTTGCTCAATATGAATATTCCCCTCGGGGTAAAAGCGCCGTATCGGTTTAAAGCGGCTACATTAGAGCGCGGCCGCATGCAGACATCCATTGTGCCAACTATAGACCCGCGCGGCAAAGAGCGCCTCTGGATTGGCGGCGTGCCCAATGATTTACCGAGCTCTCCGGGGAGCGATAGGGACATTCTAAACAGCGGCTCTATCGCTGTTACCGCTCTCTCTTTAATGGCTGAAGACGGGGCAGGGCAAAAAGAACTCACCGCCTGGCTGGGCTAGCGCTCAGTTTAAAATACTTGCACCCTTTCCCTATTGCGAATTTTGGTGGCAAGCCACCTTTTTTCGCAGTAAAGATAAACTACCTGGCGCTTATTAGCAAGAAACGGAGCGGCTATTTTAACAAATAGAGCGGGAAACTTGGCTAGTCCTTAACGCGGCGCACAGAGAAAGCGCTACTATCATTGCTGACATAGTTCACGAGCGCAATATCATTGCCTAAGGATAGGTAGTAGGCGTTGTTGCTATTGTCCTCCGTAGCCGACCAGAAGAAGGCGTTAATACCCCAAAAGTGATAACTGCCATAGTTGTAGACACCGGCTGGCAAAGCGCCCAAGGCGGTACTGTTGGTAACCTGAGCTTGGTATTTATTTTTCCACACCGGATTTTTAGCTGCTAAAGCTAAAAAAGCCGGATTGGGCAGTGACTTATTTTCATTACTGCCAGCAGCACTTAAAAGACTTTGAAAATCGACCTTTTGCGGTAAATGCCAACCTTTGGGGCATACCTTCATAGCATCTTCCCAAATATAGAGGCAGCCGTATTTTTTTACAAAATCAGGATCTTCTTTTGTATTGGCATAGCAGCTTAAAGAGCTGCCGTCATTACCGACGCTAGCCGCCATATTTTCGGCCATCCAGGTTGAACCGCCTATAGTTACCGCCTTAAAATCGGGAATAACCTTGGCTTCACCCTCTTTCCCGGTTGGCTTATTACAGGCGGCACAGGCCAAAATTGTTAAAATAAAAGAAATTTTTAAAGTCTCTCCATTATTTTGCTCCTATGGGTAAAATTCCATGTTAGGCGCTTTGGGGCAACTAACGGCGGAATATTAAGGTAACTAAAGTAGTAATTCAAGAAGTACACTGGCGCAAAAAAAGATAACCAACCGGCAGGTCGCATCTATTCCTGCCGGTTATAGTCACTGATGTTTGGTTAACTACTTTTTAATTGATTTCCATGCTTCTATCGCCTTGATTATTTGTGGATCTTTTTCTGGAACATAGCTGGGATTCTTCTCCAAATTTATTTCCCCGATATTTGATAGGAGAGGTATTGCAATACTGTCAAAAATATCGCTAGCTGTCCCACCATATTTTTGCGTGTCAACGCGATAATATAAATACGAGATAAAGGGATAAGGATCACGAAGCGGTTGTTCTGTGCCTCCATAGTAAAAAAATAAATTGGCAAAATTGAGAACGTCGTTTTCGGTTAAACAGCATTGTTGCAAATAATCGAACCAATAGGGAAAGATAGTATTCCAGCCATAATCCCTGATCAACTTCTGTGCCTTGTCACTGTGCTCGTAGCTGTTATCTGCATCAAAAGTTGGATCATCAAATTTACAATTGAAAAGGTAGCTTGTTGTTTTTATAATTTCTTCTGTATCGTTCATATCTATTGTCTCCATTTTGAGTCCTTATGGAACAGTTTAGGATTGCGATTACACATTTCCTCTAATATTTTATCCGTTTTTTCCATCGACTTTATATCTGGCCGGTAATGACCACTATTATTGTCGACAGAATAAATTTTTCCGTTTCTGAAGGTTATCATTCCGGCATTTTGTACTTCAGGATCTTTACCACCGATTAGTGTCGGATGAGGTGATCTTTTCAAAGGATTAATTGGATTACTTCGCTTGCCAAAGATAATATCTCCGCTTTGAGACATCACGTAGGCATATTGACCGTTTGCCTTGCTGCCTTCAATGTAAAATGAATCATGTTGCACGGCATTTTCCAGCATTGTGGCTGTAGGATTTTGGAAATAGCCGGTAGTTGGATTGTAAATATCAGGGTCTTTTTTGTCATTATTCAACTCCGCATCAACAACGTGATAAGTATCGGCATAAGGTTGAGAACCTCCTGCACCGGAGTATGAGCTGGTACTTTTAGTGCCCATATCAGATCACCCCTCCATGCATTCGCTTTGTCCAGTTTGGGTAGTTAATAAATTTGGCATAATCTAAATATTGGCCAAAAACCTTGTCAGGCATTGCTCCATAGACAAGAACAACAAGCGGTTCAAGAGTGTCCATCATGGCTTCAAGCCCAGCTTCAAAATAATATTTGTCTTCTCTGCTGGAAATACAACCGTAGGTTCCAATAGCCAGAATACTGTGTTTTTCAGCTCCGAGAAAGGCTACCTTTTGTGGAAAGTATTTTGTTGTATATGTGTACTCGTTGCCCCACCTAATTTGTGGTATCACATACTGACCTCGACGCTGATAGTATCCACCAATAGCTCTGTTGCGATAAATATTGGTTAATTGCACACTTAGTGGAGCATCCCTGTACAATGAGCAATCAGGACTGATCATAGCTGCAAATCGCCCGAAATCATCAATATATGCCTCAGGTGTTCTTAGTACTTCACTAAAATTTACATCCATTTCGCAGAAGCCAATAGCTTCATTGGTGCTCGGAGCTCTATTGCGCATAGAAAATGGAGTAATTCCTGGCGGAATAGTAATTCTAGCTGGTGCTTTTATGATCGGAATTCCCAAGGGAAGATCAAATTTTGCTCCAGCAACCAATTTAGGATTGCATCCATCATCAATTATTGCTTTATTTTTGCTCATATTATACGCCCTCCTATAAGCGCAGTTTTTAAAAGGCAAAAGCATTTGTAGTTGTCCTTTGTCTTAGGATATACTTGCATTGTTAGAAATTTGCATATTTCTAACGCCTCAATTACACGTCGTTGCCAAAATGAGTCTTCAATCATTGTTTGCTCTTCTAACCCTTATTTAGAAGGATCAAATTCTTTTTCCAAAATGTTCAGCTCCCTTAATCGATAGAGCATTGGGCTATAGTTTACTCCGAACAGATATCCGAGTCCTTTGATGTCGTCTGCCATCCTTTGCTCAAATGGAATCGGGTAGCCACTATAATACAGAAGATTTCGCGCTCCATATTCAACAGCTTCTCGTGGCATGAGAAAAGCTGCTGCCGCATAATTAGCCTGGTGTTCGAGCCAATAAAGAGCATTATTCTTGTTGGTTTGCTCCCTGTTGTAATCTGTAAAAGATCGTGACATATGCCCGTCGCATTCGAAAGCAGACTTGTGTTTGGCAAAATGAAAGCACTCATGCATTACCGTAAAGTTTTCAATAAAATGGTCGCGTTTTTTAGAACTTTCGCTTAAGCTCTGGTCTATTATTATCGTGCCCCCGTAGAATAACTTAAGTTTTGGCATCATATCAATAGTCCAAGACCGATTGGCGATTTCAGGCCAGACGTAGAACGGTCCTGTATTGAAAATCGTTGCTCCAAGAAATGAGCGGGTTGGTGATAGAAATTCAAAAGCTATTCTGGCACCAAGTAGATCAACTATGTCATACACATCGACCCTTGATGGCTTTTTTAACCTGCCAGCATCGTAACGTTGATTTAGCTTATTAGCTAATTCCTCAAGCTGTGCATGTGAATACGGGTAGTAAATCAAATACGTTCTCCTTAGCTTTTCTTACTTTCTTCCAACATTCTTATGATTCTTTCCCATTCTTTTTCACCCGCACCGGAATCTCGTGCAATACGAAGTGCAACGCGAGATTTATTCTGAGCCATAATGTAATCGGCAATATCTGGTGAAACGGAATTTTTTTTATTCCCTGCTGCCAGGTCAAAAAGGTAATCAGTTTCTTCCCGACTAAGGTTTAAGGCTGTGGCTATCAAATATATCTTTTCCTTTTCCGGCGGGTAGCGATGATTATTTTCTATATCGCTCATATACGCTGGTGCTATGCCAAGTATTTCGGCAAGCTTACGCAGGTTAATCTTGGCAGCCAATCGTTTTTCCCTGACATAGTTGCCAAATGTTTTCTCTTCTTCCATGTTGCTCTCCCCTTTAAAGTTAGTTGTATGCACATTCGCATCTTTCTAACAAGGACAATGATAGCTCCCTTTTAGAATTTGTCAATAACCAGTTCGCGAAAATCTAACACTTTTTATTTTTACTTGCTTGTGCAATAAAAAAAAGGCTGATTCTGCCTTTGAATCGCATATTCGTTTTGCAAGTGGTTGCTAGACATGGTCTTTGTTACGATTTAACTATATCATCAGCATCTTTTATGCGAAAGGATAGTAATGATATGGTAGCTAAGGAGATTAGCCAGTATATCTCACTGATTCTGCGTCATAAACCGGAAATAATAGGCATTACTCTTGATGAACACGGCTGGGCTAATGTAACAGAGCTGATTGGCGGAGTAAATAAGACATATCCGCTTAATATGGAGGCTCTGGAAGAGATTGTTAGCACTGATGAAAAAAAGCGTTACTCCTTTAATGATGACAAAACGCTTATTCGGGCTAATCAGGGGCACTCTATCCAGGTTGATGTAGAACTTCAAGAAGTAGTACCGCCTAAATATCTGTATCACGGAACTGGGAAAAAATACGTAAATTCCATTGATAAACATGGACTTTTACCGAAGTCTAGGCTATATGTACATCTTTGCGAAGACATAGATACAGCTATTAAAGTTGGTTCCCGTCATGGTCAGCCAATAGTATACCGGGTTTTAGCTGGGCTGATGTTTAATGCTGGTATGAGTTTTTATAAATCTGCCAATGGTGTTTGGTTAGCCAAAAGAGTTCCGACAGAGTATTTTAGAAAGGAAGAATGTATGTCAACCGGAACCGCTGAGATTGTACGAGAATTAAAAACTGCCTTTAAGTCTGGTTTAGATGCTGAAGAAGTAGCAGCAACAGTTTTATCCCGCTACTCATGGAATGAGTTACAGCCGGCTCTTATAGCCATATTGCTGGATGATTCTCTCCCAAGGAATTATTATGAAATGACAGCCGGGATATTCTGGGAAGCAGTTCTTGATGGCCAGCAAATACAAAAAGAAATAGTGGTGGGCTTATTGTATTACCGCCTGGGCGACAAAAAAGCGCCATATGATAATAACCTTATTTGGAGCATTGCGACAGAATTGTATAGCCTTGATTATGCCGATTCGGAGTTTAATCCGTTTTACGATGCCGGGATTTTAAAAGTGCTTGGTGACTACGGAATAACTTTTTCGTGATAGTTTTCCAAAGCGGCCAACCAGGTAGTTATTCCTGCCGGTTATAATCTCTCACAATGCCGATAATAATGAGTGCCGCGCAAATAGTGGCAAAGATAAAAGCTCCCACCTGGCACCAGGGCGCCAGGCCGTAATGGCTATCGAGACGCCCGCCCAGATAGACAAAAAGGCCGTAAATAAGCCCCAGTTCCAGGCCGATGGAGCTGTAGCGTAGAGCCAGATTCCACATCTTTTTGTCATCTTTATCAGTCATAGCAAGCTCGCCAGATTTCCGCTTTCTTTATGGCGTGTGTTTTCCCAGGCCGGCTGCGGCGGCACTTACACAGCCAAGCGGTTTTTTCTGCCACTCGCTGGCAAAGTTTTCTTTGCTGCTGAAAGTGGGAGAAGCCCCAAAACCTTTAGCCCGCTCTACCGAAGCTTCGCGGTAATTCCAATAAAAATCGCTGGAGCCGTCAGTGGGCGGAGCGCCGTAAATATCGAGTAAAAGATCATTTTGGTCAAAAAGGCCGATTATGTCGTCGCCGTTTATATAAAAATTTTTAAGAGGTAAATCCGGCGTATATTTTTGGCCGCTCTCATCAATATAAGGTAAGCCGATAACCATGGCGCTTTTGGGGGCTAAAGAGCTGCCGTCGGCCAGGGCAATTTCGCTGCTCCAGGAAAGGCCGCTCTCTTTGTCCGGATTCATAACGGCTCTTATTTTAAAGCCGCCAAGCATGATTGTCACCGGGCAATTATTGTAAATCTCTATTGCCTTGGGTGTCTTTTGGCGGCAGGAACCGGAAGTAACCTGGCTGATGAATAAATCACCGGCAGCGCAGGGATCCTTGGCTTTTGGGGTGAACCAGTCGCTTATTATCTCGCGATCCCGGCACTCTTTGGCATGGGCTCTTACTTTAAAGCGGTATTTTTCCGGAGCGGCTTTTTGGCTCTGCCAAAAGGTGGTATTAGAGGGCAAAGCGGCTGCATATTCCAGCGAGGAACCATCGGCCGCTATCAAGGCAAGGTCATAAGAATCGGCCAGTGGAATTGGCTCTACTTTGACGCTTACTGCCCGCCCCGCGGAGCTCCCCAGGTGCGTGAGGGAAAAAGCGGCTTTTGCAAAAATGGCACAGCGTTCCTCGGCGGTAATGCGCCCGCTGACACTAAAATCGGAGCTACTAAGATAAATAAGCGGCAGATCTTTTTCTAAGGCGAGCGGCAGAGGGGCGCTCTCAAAAATCATCCCGGCCTCGGGCAGTGTTTTTAGATACTGTTTTTCCGGCAGGCTGACTATTAGATCATGATTATCTCCGTAGCTAGCCAGCCAGCGGCGCCCACCGGTGATGAGCGGGCGGATAAATACGGCTTTAAAGCTAAATAATTTGCCAAAATCATCAGCGGTGAATGTTCTGGCACTATCGGCGGTTATTTTTTGGATAAAAGGGGCAAGATCATGGTGGAGTGAGTCATTTGCTGCCAGCCTGGCTTTGGCGCTGCTGATGTAATTTATGCCCTCATGAGTGTACATTTTATTAAATTGTAGGGAGATAATATTGCCCGGGGCAACATTGTTAAACTCGCGGTTATGTTTTAAATCGACAGCAATGGCCGGCCCTTCCGGCGAATGTTGCAAATAGAGCATATTCATCCGCTTGTCCAAATGGGTAACCAGCACGCGATCGAGAAAGCCTTTATACCCGCCGCTTGGGCGCTTTTTTAAGAGGTCGATGGTGTCGCTGCATTTGTCGGTTAAGCAGATGCGCTCAGTATCGGCGCAGTTTATTGCCTCTGCTGCCTCTTCCGGAAAGAGGCAAACCGGGCGGTGATCCTGCACTTGGCAGCGGCCGGTGGTTTTTTTTAAAGTCAGGCGGTCGGCCAGGCATTGGCTTATTGTATCGCAGGGATTGGGTGTGCAGGGGTCGTATTTTGGTGTGCAGCCCTGTCTGGCGGCGCAATCGGGGTCAAAACAATCGATTTTGCCGTCAAGGTCATTATCTATGCCGTCAAAGCAGTGTATTTCGCGGCCGCGCTCTTTGGTGCAGGCGTCATTTAAATAGCAATCCTCATCCTCACAATCTGTTCGGCCGTCGCGGTCGTTATCTTTTTTATCGCGGCAATCGGCTTCATAATTCAGTGTGGGCATGGCTTTATCAATAAGAGTGGCCATTTTTTGTTGTGAGGGCGTGAGTTCCGGCGCAGCCGATTTTTGCCGACAAGCCGGGGCGCCCAAGATAAGAGCCTGAGCAAGAGCTATAGCTAAGGCAGCTTTAAGCAGTTTTTTTGTAAATATCATGGCGCTTCTCCTTTGGCGCAAGATTGCCGGGAAGTACTATATTCCCACTTTTTTTAGCAATAAAGGAAAAATTATTAAAGAGAACTCTGGACAACGATATGAAGTTGTGCTATAGAGCCTGCGCCCGCCATGAAGGCGGTTTGTTATGAGGTGAAGAAAATGGCTGTTTCCAAAAGTAAACAAAAACGGATGCGTATGGTTCGCAAACAAAAAGCTAAAGCTCTGGACAAAAGGCACAAAGAGGCCGTAAAAGCCCTGAAAGCGGCTAAAGCATAAATAAAAATTATAAAGCGGCGCCCGGTAGCAGAAAATAGAAGGGTGAGTGTGGCTTACCCTCTTGACAAGGCGCTGATTTTAGTCTAAAATTTCGGCGCTTCATTCGGCATGAAGAGCTGATGAGCAATGGAGGATAGTATGTACGCAGTGATCGATACAGGTAGCCACCAACATGTGGTAAAACCGGGTGACCGTATTGTCTTAAATCGCCATGAGGGCGAGGTTGGCAAAACCGTTACTTTTGACAAAATTCTCATGGTTGCCAAAGACGATGGCAAATATTCCATCGGTACTCCCAAAGTGGAAGGCGCCACTGTTACCGCCAAAGTGCTCTCTCAGGGCAAAGGCGACAAAGTGCTGGCTTATAAATATCGCCGGCGCAAAAATTATCACCGTCTGGTCGGTCACAGACAACCTGTTACCGAGCTGGAAATCACCACTATCAACGCTTAATTAGTGCTATCGGAGGCTTAAAATGGCTCATAAGAAAGGTCAGGGTTCCTCAAGGAACGGTCGTGACAGTAAACCAAAATATCTCGGCGTGAAGCGCGCCGATGGTCAACACATTAATGCCGGCAGCATCATTTTGCGTCAACGGGGCACCAGAATTCACCCCGGACACAATGTGGGCTTAGGCCGTGATCACACCCTCTATGCCAAAGTTGAAGGCACTGTGAAATTTACCGTCAACAAATTTGGCAAAAAAGAGGCCATTGTTGTTGTGGCCTGATAGGCCATTTGCTTTGGCAACTTTGGTTGCCTAGGCTCTTTCCCTCCTCTCTCTATTGCGGATAATATCGTGAAATTCATTGATGAAGCAGAGATCTATGTCAAAGCCGGCGACGGCGGACGCGGTTGTGTCAGTTTTGAGCGCGAACGTTTTCGCCCCAACGGTGGCCCTAATGGCGGCGATGGTGGCAACGGCGGCAGTGTAATTATAAAAGCCGATGGTCGTCTCCATTCGCTGCTCGATTTTAAATATGCCCCGCGCCATTTGGCCAAAAACGGCGAACACGGCATGGGCGGGCAGTGTAATGGGCGTAAAGGCGAGAGCCTTTTATTGAAAGTGCCGGTGGGCACCGTTATTTACGATGCCGATAGCGGCCAGGAACTCGCCGATCTCAAAGAAGATGGCGCTGAGATGGTGGCCGCCCAGGGGGGGCGCGGGGGCCTGGGCAATATGAATTTTGCTTCTGCCACCAATCAGGCGCCGCGCTATGCTCAGCCCGGCACCCCCGGCGAAGAGCGCAATTTGCGCCTCTCTTTGAAATTACTTGCCGATGTGGGGCTAATAGGCCTCCCTAATGTGGGTAAATCAACGCTCATCTCCTGTATTAGCGCGGCACGGCCCAAAATTGCCGATTATCCTTTTACTACGCTTATTCCCAATCTTGGCGTAGTAAAAATCGACGATGAAGCGAGCTTTGTCGTGGCCGATATTCCCGGCCTGGTGCCCGGAGCGCACGCCGGCAAGGGGCTGGGCGACCGCTTTTTAAAGCATGTGGAGCGCGTGCGCCTCTTGGTGCATTTGGTGACCGTGAGCGAGGATGAGTCGGCCGACCCGCGGAAAGATTTTCGTACTATCAATAAAGAGCTGGCCCTCTTTAGCCCGCAGCTAGCCGCCCGCCCGCAGCTTTTGGTGCTCTCTAAGACCGATTTGCCCTGGGCCAAAGAGTGGGAAAAGAAGCTTTCTACCTATGCCAAAAGGCAAAAAATCCCCTTTATGGCCATCAGCGCCCCCACCGGTGCGGGGCTTGATGAGCTCAAAAAGCGCATCTTTAAATTGCTCCAAGAGGCGGCTGACTAATATTACCCATGAGCGCATTTTCGCGGAATATTTGGGCCTTTGTGCGCCGTGAAGCTGTTTTTAGCATATCTTTGCTCTTAGCCGCTATAAGCGCCTTTATTGTGCCGCCAAGTAAGGCCTACCTAGCCTATTTTGATGTTGATACTCTTTTAATTCTCTTTGCCCTGATGGCGGTTATCGCCGCCTTGCGCTCCTGCGACCTTTTTGAGCAGCTGGGCCTTATTCTCTGCCAAAAATTCGATAACTTGCGTGCTCTCTCTATCGCGCTGATTTTTATGGTCTTTTTTAGCAGTATGCTCATCACCAACGATGTGGCCCTCATTACCTTTGTGCCTTTTACCCTGGCCATTTTGGGCGGCCATATTTCCGGGCGCCTATTGATGCTCTTGGTTATTTTGGAAACCATTGCCGCCAACACCGGCAGCATGCTCACGCCGCTGGGAAATCCGCAAAATCTTTATCTTTATGAGCAAATGGGCCTTGGACTTTTGCCCTTTGTGACCATTATTTTGCCTTATACGCTTTTAAGCGGCCTTTTGCTATTTATAAGTGCGCTTTTTATCCCTAAACACTCTTTGGCCACCTCTTGGGCTCTAGCTTTGGAGAAGGCTGTAGCGCCGCAGGTGCGCTCCTTACACCTTGGCCGCTTTTCCGTTAATCTGGGCAAAAAAGAGCTGATAGTTATTTATTCTTTGCTTTTTCTTTTGGCTATACTGGCCGTTTTGCGCCTTGTGCCAAAAATTGTGGCTGCCGCCGTTACTTTGGCGGTATTACTTATATTTGATAAAAAAGTATTAAAAACAGTGGATTACTTTTTGCTTTTAACTTTTGTCTTCTTCTTTATCTTTACCGGGAACTTGGCCGCTCTTAATGAGGTGCACCGGTTCTTTGCAGAAATAATAGGCGGCCATGAGTTTTTAACGGCGCTTTTAACCAGTCAGGTGATAAGTAATGTGCCGGCTACCTTGCTCCTCTATCCTTTTGCTGCCGATAAAGAGGCTCTGCTTTTGGGCGTTGATGTTGGCGGGCTCGGCACTTTGGTGGCTTCTTTAGCCAGCCTTATTTCTTACAAATATTATGCGGCGGCAGCCAAAAAAATGGCTGCCCCTTCGGGCCTCCAATATCTAGCCTATTTTACGCTGGCTAATTTGCTGGCCCTTGGCCTGCTCATGAACCTTTATTATTTCTTTGCTACTGGCTGACACATTTGGTCTTTATTATTGTTTATAATATGTGCTATAAGGCGTTTCGTTATGCCGTTGTGAGCGGAGTTAGGCATGAGTATTAATAGAAATAGCGTAGATTATGACAATATTTCCGAATCAACCCGGATGGTATCTCTTTCCAGTATTGGCCCGGATTTGGCAGAGAGCGCGCCGCAGAGTTTTAAAATTGACCCATTGCCACCTAATTACAAACCCAGTTTGGAGATTATTGAAGGGCCGCATGCCGGCCAAATATTCAAAATCGAAAAGCCGATGGTTATTTTGGGGCGGGTTTCCGATGTAGCTGATATCGTGATTCCCTGCGCCTCGGCTTCGCGTTCGCACGCTTCGATAACTTTTAGAAAAGGGCAGTTTTATATTTCGGACCTTGGCTCTACCAACGGCACTCAGGTAGATGGCAAAATGGTTAGCGAAGCCCCGCTCTCCTTAGGCTCACGCATTACCATAGGCGACAATGTCTTTATTTTTACATATTAAAATAATCATTTTTTTTCTTAGCTTTTTAGCTTTTTCCGCCTGCCAAACGAGTGATGTGGCGCCGCAGCAAAATATTAAGCAGCCGGAAGCTAGGCGCTCCGGGCGAGTGCAGCTTTTGCCGCCGGTCAAAAATATAAAAACCTTGCAAATCAGTGTTGACGGTTCTTCCTGGGCAACAGTTAAGAGGGTAGGTAAACACTTTGTTGCGCCGGATGGCCATTATTATAATTTTCTTTTTGAGCCGCTTATAAGCGATACTCTGGATCTCAATATCGAGCTGGGCCAAAAAATGCCCACCGGGGCAGTGCCGGGCCGCAAACTCTCGATAAAGGCGCAGGTAAAAGACGGTTCTACTTTAGAATATCAATTTCAGGAGACAGAAAGCGGCCTTTACGGCGGAAGTGCTTATGAAAAAGGGCTTTTGCACTGGCCGCCATCTTTTTGGGACGATTGGCGGGAAGTAGCGAAAAAAGATAATAAATATATTGATTACCGCTTTTTTCATTTTGATATTTCTCAGGCTGTGGCTCTTAGTATAACCAGCGAGACCATGAAATATACTTGGGATTTAAAGGCCCTTAATAAAACGACTCCCAATTCCAATGCCCTTCTTTATCAAATAAACGCTCTGGCCCCAGAGGTGCCGTGGCAAACCAGGGAAAATTGCCCATCTTCCAAAAAGCAACTGCGCACGGTTATGATTAAGGGCGCCGGCGGAGTTACACTGGCTAAATTGGAATTATGCATAGATAATGGCCGCCTTTGGGGTAAAGCCGGGGAGGGTGACTTTTACCTTTTGCCAAACCAGAGCTCAAGGCTGGTGGGACTGATTATAGTTTTAGTGCGGGAGGGTGGCGAAACGGCCGCTCTTATGGAGCAAATAAGTGAAAATTGACCGCAAATTGCACCGCGAAAGTCATTATGAGGACAAAATCCGGCCGCTGAAAGAGGAAGACCCGCTGAAAAGAGCCCGCCGCCTTGTGGAAAATACCATCGGTACCTGGCCGGAAGAGATATTGGGCTACAAATTTAAAGATAATACGCTCTTACTTTCGGCTCTTACCCACACCTCGTTTTATAACGAATCACACCCGCCGTGGATTCACTATCAGCGCCTGGAATTTTTGGGCGATGCCGTACTGGAATATATTTCCAGCGAATATTTATATAATAAATACCCTGATATACCTGAAGGTGTGCTCACTAAAAAACGGGTAGCTATGGTGCGCGAAGAGGCCTTTGCCGGCCTCGCCCAAAAGTGGAATCTTTCGGCCTATATTTTGGTGGGGCGCGGCGATATTGCTTTAAAGCAGGCGCGTCTGCCCTCTATTATGGCCGATGTGGTGGAGGCCATTTGCGCCGCTATTTACCTCGATGGCGGCCTTGATGAACTTAAAAGTCGCATATTGCCCTGGCTTAAAGAGCTTGATGTGGAAGCGAGCGCCGCCATTACCGATTATAAAACTATTTTGCAAGAAAAAATTCAGCCTTTGGGGCTTGGTACCCCCACTTATCATATAGCCAGCCAAAGCGGCCCGGCTCATAATCCCACTTTTACTGTGGAAGTTACGGCCGGTGAGCACTGGCGGGCCAGCGGCACCGGACATTCGGTAAAAGCGGCCGGCCATGAAGCAGCCAAAGCCCTGCTCAGAATTTTGGAAAAAGAAGAAAGTGAGAAATAAGATGGCCGATTTAGAGCAAGAAAACGAAAACGCTGAAAGTACAGCTTTAAAACAGCTAAAACATGTGGGCACGGTGGCTATCATCGGTGTACCTAATGTGGGCAAATCAACACTGCTCAATAATATTATGGGCATGAAGCTCTCCATTACTTGTAAAAAGCCGCAGACCACGAGAAACCAAGTGCGCGGTATTTTGGAGCGCCCCGGCGCCCAAGTGGTATTTATTGATACTCCCGGTATTCACGCTTCCGATAAAAAGCTCAACCGCTATATGGTGCAAAATGCCGTTATGGCTATGGAAGAGGCTGATTTGGTGTTGGTGCTTAGTGATTTCTTGCCGAAAAGTGCCGAGCTGCCGCCGGATTGCGATTTAGGTATTAAGCCGCTTTTAAGCCACCTGGCAAAGCTTTCCTCGCCGGTTATTCTGGCTCTCAATAAGGTGGACAGGCTGGAAGATAAAAGGCTCCTTTTGCCGGTGATGAATGCTCTCGCAAAGCGCTTTAATTTTAAAGATATTTATCCCATAAGCGCTCTTAAAAGCGATGGCGTTGAAGCGCTTCTTGAGGGCATTATTGCCAATTTGCCGGCCGGTTATCCGCTCTTTGCCGCCGGTACTTATACCGATATTACCGAGCGCTTTTTAGCTGCGGAAATTATCCGCGAAAAGCTGATGAGCCACACCCAGCAGGAAGTGCCTTATTCCAGCGCGGTAACCATCGACTCTTTTGAAGATAAACGCGAGCAGGAAAAACCTTTGGTGCACATTGCGGCCTCCATTATAGTGGAGCGCGATTCGCAAAAGGCTATAGTTATCGGCAAGGGCGGCAGTATGATTCGTGCCATTGGCACAGCAGCTCGCCGCGAGCTGGAAGAGATGCTGGAGAGCCGCGTTTATCTCGATCTCATGGTGAAAGTGGCCGAGAAGTGGACACAGGATAGCTCCATGCTGGCCCGGCTTGGTTATTTTTCGCCTGAGGTACCGTAAAAGAGGGCATAATGGCTAAAATACTTCTGGTGGAAGATGAACTTTCCATCGCTCGCGGGCTCATTTTCAATCTTGAGGCCGAGGATTATGCGGTAAAACATGTCACTATGGCCGAAGAAGCCCTTTTAATCTATGAAAAATATGATCTTATTATTCTTGATTTGATGTTGCCTGGCATGAGTGGCTATGAGTTTTTGCGTGAAGTGCGCAGCCATGATTTTCGCCTGCCGGTGCTGATTCTTTCGGCTATGTCCGGTGACGAAGCCGTAGTTAAGGGGCTGGAGCTTGGAGCCGATGATTATGTGATAAAGCCCTTTTCGCTGGCCCAGCTCTTGCTCCGCATTAAGCGCCTAATTTTGCGCAGCCAGTGGGCGCCGAGAGAAATAGAGAGCCTTAAATATTATAATGTAAACGGCTATCATGTTGATTTTGATAACTTTTTAGCCATAAAAGAAGAGAGCGGCGAAAAGGTGGTATTAACCCAGTTTGAAGCTGGGCTTCTGCGCTATCTTATTGCTCACAAAAACCAGGTTGTTACGCGTGAAGAGCTTTTAAGTGAGGTATGGGGCTATGAAAACCCCCCTTCGGAGACGCGCACAGTGGATATTTTTATGGGCCGATTGCGCAAAATTTTTGAAGAAAATGCCCGCGCGCCGCGTCACTTTTTGAGCATCCGTGGTGCCGGTTATAAGTTTGAAGAATAAAAAAAAGCCCTCTTCCGAGGGCTTAAATTTAAATTTGGTTGCGGGGAGAGGATTTGAACCTCTGACCTTCGGGTTATGAGCCCGACGAGCTACCGGACTGCTCCACCCCGCGGCTCTGGCAGCCCTATAAATCTAGTTAGCTAAAAAGTCAAGCCCTTTTTTGTCTTAAAAATGTATTGCAAATGCTTCCGCACATTGTTACCATTCCCTTTGCCCTCTTTTATGGGGCAGCATATAGGGGCGTATATGTTGGCACATAAATTGCAAGAGAGAGAGAGAGAGAGAGAGAGAGTACATTATGCGTTAACAGCCTTTTCTTGGCTGCCCGTTTCCTTTTTCTTCAAAAAAATACCCATAAAATCAATCAATTTCCGTTTTGGCAATCAAGCGGTGCAGTTGCCGCTTTGTTAAAGGAGAAATAGTATGAAAGCGAAAATTTATGCCTTAGTGCTGCTTTTGCCGCTTTTGGCTCTTGTACCCGGCTGTTCCAAGCCGGTGGCCGGCAATACATCTTCGCAGCAACTAGGCGAAAAGTGTTCCCCGCCGGAGACCGACTGTATGGAAGGGCTCTACTGCGAAGACGGTACCTGCCGTGCTGTTTGTCAAAACGATGATGACTGCGGCTGGCCGGATAGCCAAATGAAATGCAAAGCGCAGCGCTGTGTGAAAACAATCGAGCCGACAAATAATAATAACAATAATAACCAGGATGCCGAGAGCGATAATCATAATAACAACCACGACAGCCAAAGTGATGCTGTAAGTGATAATCCCGGCCCCGGCCCGAATATTCCGACTGAGCGGGCCAAAGCTGTTCCGCCTGCCGGTTACGGCCTCGCGCCGGTGGCGGGAAAAACCAGCGGCGAGCGCTTTAAAATTCGTGTAGTTGGCGGCTCGCTCACCGGCGCGGCTCAGAATGAAGTTGGCCAGCAGGTTATTGTGAGCGATGGCGCTTGGAATAATAAATGAAGTGTTAAACAACTAACATAAGGAGAATATTATGAAAATGTCAAAATGTAGTGCTCTTTTTGCCGCTCTTTCTTTACTAGCTACCGGCCCGGTATTGGCCGCTGATACGCCGCCAGCCAGCGTGCCGCTCTCGTTTTCGCACCACGGTATTTTGTGGGACGGCGATGAATTGGCCAACGGCGAATTTCGCATTAAAGCCACTCTTTATGATGGCGCCGGCGTGGCTATAGCGGCTAGCGATAATACGAGCGCTGTTAATGTGGAAGACGGTTTTTACAGCGTGACCATTGCTGATATTGATAGCGCAAAACTGGCCGCTGCCGCCGGTAATGTCACTCTGGGCCTGCAAGTGGAAAATGATCCTGAGCTTACGCCGCGTATCAAAGTCAATGCGGTGCCTTTTGCCATTTTGGCAGCCAAAGCGGAGAGCGCAGCAAAAGCGGATAAGGCAACAAATGCCGAGAGCGCTGATTTTGCCACATCAGCCTCCAAAGCGAGCCAGCTTAATTGTACAGGCTGCGTTGGCCAGCAACATATTGATCCCACTCTTTTAACATCTATGGGTGGTAGTGGTTATGGCCCTGCTGCTTATGGGCAATTTTATTTTTCAACATCTCCTGGAAGTGGTACTGTAGCAGCTGGTATTAAAGGCAAAGGCTTAACTGATATAACTTGGAATAACACTGATCAACTAGTTACGGTAAAATTTGATTCCAACCATATTATGCCTACAGCTGATTATATGTTGGTGATCAACTTGCCAAATAATTATACCGGCTATCATTGTGTGCCCCAAATTATTGAGCAGGAAAAATCATATTTCACCTTTAAAATAAGAGAATACCAGCCTGATTCCACTTCTGGCTATAATTATGGCTTATGTGGGACAGGTAATATGGGTTACGGCTCTTCAACATACTTTAATATATTTGTATATGCCGAATAAAGGAGCCTTCTATGTCTCTCTTTCGCCCTCTGCTGACCGCTTTTTTAGCTACCGTTTTAGCTCTCTCCAGTGCCGCTGCGCAGAGTGCTGTGCCCATGAATTTTACCCATCACGGCATTTTGTGGGACAACGGCCGGCCGGCTAACGGCAGCTATAAAATCACCGCTACCGTCTATGGCAAAGATAACAAAATGGTGGGTAAAGTCTCACGCACTTTAAGTGTGGAAGACGGCTATTATACGCTCACTCTTTATAACCTGGCTATGGCCGACATAATAGAAGCTGGCGGCAAGCTCACTTTAGGCTTACAAGTAGATGATGACCCTGAGCTTACGCCGCGCCTCACTTTGTCGGCTGTGCCTTATGCCATCCTAGCCGCCAAAGCCGAAAGCGCTGAAGATTTGCAATGTGAAGGCTGC
>JAEEGL013736660.1_pt1 | contig 40903 bp, 31 predicted proteins | sample 9134231 | NCBI WGS metagenome assembly JAEEGL01 (sample SAMN16246548, study PRJNA631951) | gut metagenome | biome: gut microbiome; feature: rumen; material: fiber-attached | host: Bos | place: Iran: Karaj | collected 2018-10
ATAGTCATAGCCCACAGGCTCTCCACCATCAGGAACGCTGACATCATACTCGTTGTGGATAACGGACAGATAGTGGAGAAGGGCAGGCACGAGGAGCTTCTGGCAAAGAAGGGCCACTATTACAAGCTCTGGACGCGCCAGTACGAAGACGACGCTGTTGCAGCAGTCTGGAACAAAAAGGAGAACTAATATGAAGCACACATTTCAGCCCAGCGGCGTATGCCCCAGAATGATAGCTTTCGAGCTCGACGGAAACGTCGTCCACAATGTGGCGTTCCTCGGGGGCTGCAACGGCAACCTCAAGGCAGTTTCCAAGCTTGTAGACGGCAAGACCGTTGAGGAGATCGAAGCGCTGCTGAAAGGCAATACCTGCGGTCCCAAGCCCACATCCTGCGCGGATCAGCTTTGCATAGGCCTCAGAAAAGCCTACGACGAAGAGCGGGCTGCTCAGTAGCACCCTGGCGCTGCTTCAGTGTGGGATAAACTTAAAGAAAACTCAAAGCCGCTCGTGCTCTACGGCACGGGCGATGCTGCGGAAAAGATCATGAAAGAGCTGGACATCCGGGGTATCCGGGTGTCCGGCATTTTTGCTTCTGACGGCTTCGTAAGGGACAGGTATTTCCATGGTTTTAAAGTGCTTGGCTACGAAGATGCAAAGCGGCAGTTCGGGGATATGACCGTGCTGCTGTGTTTCGGAAGCCACAGGCCGGAGGTGCTGGAGAACATCTGCCGCATCGCTTCGGAGCAGGACTTTTACGCCCCGGATCTTCCGGTGGCAGGGGAAGGACTGTTCGACAGGAAATACTATGAAGCTCATCTGCCGGAGCTTTCCGCCGTTCGGGAAAAGCTTGCCGACGATCAGAGCCGTTTCGTTTTCGACAGCGTCATAGAGTATAAGCTCACCGGCCGCATAGAGCATCTCCTGGCCTGCCGGACCCCGGAGGAAGATAACTGGAAGCTGCTTTGCGGCAGGGAGACGGTTCGCGGGGGCAAGGGTACGGATCTTGCCAGTTCTCCTGCGTTTCTGGACCTGGGCGCCTATACCGGGGACACGGTTGAACTGTTTTTAAAGGTGTTCGGCGGCAGGTATTCAAAGATCACAGCTGTCGAGCCCGAGAGCCGCAACTTCAGGAAACTCAGGGAAAACGCTCTGCGTATGTTTGGCCCCGGCAGCACAGAGTACTGCCTTCCGGAGAATATCAGGCTCATAAACGCTGCGGCAGGCGATAAAGACTGCACTATAGAATTCACTCACGGCACAGGGCGCGGCGGCGCCAAAGGAAAGGGCAGGACCCGCCCGGTTCAGCAGCTTACCGTAGACAGCATGCTCAGCGGCTGTCCTGTGGATATTATCAAGATGGATCTTGAGGGCGCGGAGGCTGCGGCCATCAGAGGCGCGGAGCATACCATAAGAGCGTTCCGCCCGCGCATGCTCATCGCTGCCTACCACAGAACAGAAGACCTGTTCGCGATACCGGAACAGGTCCTCAAATTGAACTCTGACTATTCAGTTTACCTCAGGAAGGATCCGTGCCTTCCTGCGTGGGGCGTAAACTACTTTTTTATCTGAGCACGACGCTTGTCTTGCCGCCGATGGTAAGGGTGCTTCCTTCCAGTTTGGCGTCTTCCAGGCCTATCGCGGCGCTGAGGGTCTTAAAGCCTTCGGCGCCTTTTATCTTAGAAAGATCTATCGTCTCTGCGCTGCCGGACGGGTTGTGCAGTACGCACACTGTGCTTCCGTTCCAGGTGGATGTAAAGCCGCCGACCTTGGTATTCTCAAGGCTGAGCGCTTTGTATTCGCCCCTTGCTATCTCGGGATTTGCCGCGCGTATCATTATGAGCCTCTTGTAGTAGGTGAGCAGGCTGTCGTCCGCGGCTTTCTGCTGAGCAACTCCCTGCTGTATCTGGTTGCCCGGGTCGTAAGTGGTGCCTTCTGGGTCCTTTACCGTGTCGCCGTCGCCCCAGACCATGGCAAGTCGCCTGTTGGCGTCGGTATTGGCCGATCCTCTGGAGCCTCTCATTCCCAGCTCTTCGCCATAGTAGATGAAGGGCGAGCCGGGCCCGAGTATGTACATGTTTGCAGCTATCTGCATGTGCCCCGAAGCCTCCGGCAGGAAGCCCGCTGCGCGGTCGGTGTCGTGGTTTGCGATGAAGGGCACTATGAATGCTCCGCTGTTCTTTTCCTTAACTTTCTGCATATAGCTTTCAACGTAGCTGGTGAGCCTTCCGGCGCTGCCGCCTTTGGCGATCTCGGAGAACAGTCCGTTCTGCTGCGAACCGGTGAAGTTGAAGCAGTTCATGACCTCAAAGTACTTGTCCGTCATGACGTCGCTGTCCCAGACCTCCGCGACGGTGTATATATCGGGCTTTTCCATCAGAAGCTCGGATATGAACAGCCTCCAGTAGTTGACGCAGGCGTTGACATCCCCGAAATAGATGTACTTTGCCGCGTCGAAGCGGAAGCCGTCCACGCCCAGATCCAGGTAGTGCTTCGCCACGTCGAACATGGCCTGGCGCACGAAGGTATCGCTGTAATTGAGCTCCGGCATGTCCTGGTCGAAATTGCATTCGTAGAACGATTCTGTGCCGGGGATCTTGGCGAAGGTACGTCCTGCCGGCCTGTCCGCAGCGGAGCGCGCGAAGGTGTAGAAGCTGTAGTACGGATCCTTGCTGTCGCCTTTCTGCTGGGCCTGCACGAACTTCTGGAACCATTCGCAGCTCCTTGACGTGTGGTTCATGACCAGATCCAGAATGATCTTTACGCCCCGCTTGTGGCAGAGGTCTATCAGTTCCTTAAGGTCGTCCATGGTGCCGAACTGCGGGTCTATGGTGTAGTAATCCGTGGTGTTGTATTTGTGGTAGCTGGGGGAGCTGAAGATGGGCGTGAGCCATATGCCTTCGATCCCGAGGCTCTTTCCGGACTTCGGGTCGCCGTCGTTGAGGTAGTCCATGCGGTTTATTATTCCGCGAAGATCTCCTATTCCGTCGCCGTTGGAATCCGAGAAGGACCCCACGAAGATCTCGTAGAACACGCGCGAGTTGTCGCCTGTCTGCTGCAGGGCCGAAAAGTCTACATCGTTTATTATCGCTTCGCCGTCTTTGGAGAGGTTATAGCGCCCGTTGGGCTCGGTCTTTTTCCCTGAGGACTCGCCGCTTCCGCAGGCCGCAAGCCCTAATACAAGTATCAGCGCAAGAATTATAGAGACAGTTTTCTTCATTTCCAGACCTCCGCTCTGCCAGGCTGCTGCACAGTACCAATGTTTTAATTATTATAACATAAAAACCGGCCAAAAATATGATATACTTAAATACATGGAAATGTATTCGCGCGAGGAGATCGCGGGACAAAAAGGATTAAGGAAAAGAGCGAAGACTGCGGCTATAGTGGTATCGGTGCTGGCCGTGGTAGTTTGCGTAGTGCTGCTCATCACGGTAAAACCTCTTAACGAGACGCTTTTCCGCGTCATAGCAAGCGCAGCGGCGGCTGTTGCGGGCTGTTTTGACATATACATCGCGAGCTTCGTGATGCCCTACATGCGCCCCAAGCCAAAGCAGCGCAAGACGGGCGGAAAGATCCTGCACGTCCTTGGCAACATACTGCGCCAGACGCACATGTACATCATCTGGATACTGCTTTCCGCGGTCCTGGTGTCGTTCCTTTTCAACCTGGCCACCGACACCAGCCGGGTAAAGAAGGTCACGGTGTACGTGGACGCCCCGGAGGTGGCAAGCGCGCAGATCGAGACCAGGCTCAACGCGGACCTTCCAGAAGGTATAAAGATGACCAAAGTGCACACCTTCTCCTACCACACCTTCGGCATGGGAAACCTCGGCGCTGACGATATCTATCTGGTAAGAGAAGAAAACATAGAACAGTACGCGGAAGGTTTCGCACCCCTGGATGGGTATTACCAGTTCAGGTCCATAGATCATTATTGGGTAAAGGACGGAGTAGTTTACGGCGTACTCATGGAGTTTGATGGGGAGGAGTACTACCTGTTCTTCGGCAAGGACTGCGTGCATCCCGGAAAGGACGGCGCGGCAGCATATATAGCGGAAAGATTGATGGAGAGAAAATGAAGAGGATAATCATCATGTTAACAGCGGCGGCGCTTCTTTGCGGTCTGCTGGCGGGCTGCGGTGAAAAGACCGCAAAAGTCGAGAAAGTCAAGTCGTCCGACAGCCTTATCGTAAGAAAGATCGAAGGAATTCCGGAAGACTTTATCATGGGCATGGACGTGTCCTCCGTGCTCGCCGAAGAAGCCAGCGGCGTGAAGTACTGCGGCTACGACGGCAAGGAGCAGGACATATTCCTGACCCTTGCCCAAAGCGGCATCAACTACATACGCGTGCGCGTCTGGAACGATCCCTTCGACGAGAAGGGCAACGGTTTCGGCGGCGGAAACTGCACCATAGACACCGCCGTGGAGATAGGAAAGAGGGCTACACAGTACGGAATGAAGCTCCTGGTGGATTTCCACTATTCGGATTTCTGGGCCGATCCCGGAAAGCAGATGGTGCCCCGCGCCTGGGCAGGCATGGACATAGACGCCAAGGCTGACGCAGCGTACAAATACACCAAAGAGAGCCTTGAAAAGCTGAAGGCCGCAAAGGTCTCTGTAGGCATGGTGCAGGTCGGCAACGAGACCACAGGAGGTCTTGCCGGCGAAACGGACTGGAAGAACATCTGCGCGCTTATGAACGCGGGCTCCAAAGCCGTCCGCGAGGTCTTCCCGGAGGCTCTGGTGGCGCTGCACTTCGCCAATCCCGAAAAGGAAGGCAGCTACTACACCATAGGAAGGCGCCTTGACTATTACATGGTGGACTACGACGTCTTCGCCTCGTCCTACTACCCGTTCTGGCACGGAACTCTGGAGAATCTGGCAAACGTGCTTACCCAGGTGGCGGACGAATACGGCAAGAAGGTCATGGTCATGGAGACTTCCTACGCTTTCACACCGGACGACACGGACTTCAACGGCAATACCATAGGGGAGGGTTCTAACGTCATAAAGAACTATCCTTACACCGTACAAGGCCAGGCGAACAGCGTGATTGACGTAATAGATACTATTGTAAACAAGACTAAAAGCGGCATTGGCGTGGTCTACTGGGAAGGCGCCTGGATAACAGTCGGCACCGAGTCCTGGGAGAAGAACCACGAGATCTGGGAAAAGTACGGTTCGGGCTGGGCAAGCAGCTACGCTTCGGTCTACGATCCCGACGATGCCGGCAAATACTACGGAGGAAGCGCCGTGGACAACCAGGCCATGTTCGATGTATCTGGCCATCCCCTTGAGTCCCTCAAGCTCTGGCAGCTCGTAAGGACGGGAAACGACGCTCCGGTAAAAGCTGACGCAGTGGAAGACAGCCTTCTGACCTTCGATATCAATGCGCCCGTGGTGCTGCCGGACAAGGTCAATGCCGTAATGACAGACGGCACAAGGCAGAGCATACCCGTGACCTGGAACGTCACCCAGGCGGATCTCGATAAGATGAACGCCCCGCAGGCGGCAAAATACGATATCTACGGCGAGGCCGGCGGAATGAGAGCCTACGCCCAGATATCCAAGATCAAGTACAACTATGTAAAGAACCACAGCTTCGAGGATGGGGACGAGAACTGGGTCATCACCGACCTTGCTAAGGCCGACCAGATCTACGTGGAGAGCAAGGTCACAGATTCCCTCACCGGAGAAAAACACCTGCACTTCTGGAGCGCTGCTAAGAACTCAGTGGAATTCACCGCCGAACAGAACGTCGGAAAGATCCCGGCAGGGCGCTACAGGTTCTCTATGTCCATAATGGGCGGCGACGGCGGCGCGCAGGATATATATGCCTACGTCAAGGCGGACGGGGAGATAATAGCAAAAGCTCCGATGAAGATCACCTGGTACGACAGCTGGGACACCGGTGTCATCGAAAGCTTCGAAGTATCGGATGGCCAGGACATCAGCGTCGGAATATACGTTAAGTGCGCAGGTGCGGGCGGCGGAGCCTGGGGCAAGATAGATGATGCGATACTCAACTCGGCTGACTGAGATTAAAGTGTAAATAAAATATCATTGAAAATATCAGTAAATAGGCTATAATATAAAGTGGTATGAGAAGGGTCATACTTCCCATACCGATAATAAAAATGCTTTTTATAGGAGGAAATCTATTATGAAAAAAGTATTAGCGCTCGTGCTTGCTGTTTGCATGGTGATCGGCCTCGCTGCTTGCGGCGGCGGATCCACACCGGCAAACAACACACCGGCAAACAATTCAAACAACGTTGCTCCTGCTAGCGAGATCGCAGGAACCTACAAGGTCCTCGTCTGGTGCCCGGCCGAAGCTAAGGCCCTCACCACCAAGCAGATCGAAGCTTTCAACAAGGACAACAAGCTCGGTATCGTCATCGAGGCTACCGTTAACGAGATGTCCGAGTCCGAAGCCGGAACTCAGGTGCTCAACGACGTATCCGCAGGCCCTGACCTCTACTTCTTCGCTCAGGACCAGCTGGCAAGGCTCGTTCAGGGCGCCGGCATCGCCAAGCTCGGCGATGCTGCAAGCAAGAAAGTAAAGGATGAAAGCGACAAGGCTGCTGTTGCGGCTGCTACCACCGGAGATCAGATCTACGCTTACCCGCTCACCTCTGACAATGGTTACTTCATGTACTACGACAAGAGCGTCATCAAAGAAGAAGACGTCGACAGCCTCGAAAAGCTCATCGAAGCCTGCAAGGCTGCAGGAAAGCGCTTCTCCATGGAGACAGATACTTCCGCATGGTATATCGCATCCTTCTTCTTCGCCACCGGCTGCGTATCCGAATGGACCGCAGACAAGGACGGCGTATTCACCAACGTAAAGGATACCTTCAATTCGCCTGAAGGCCTCATCGCCGCAAAGGGACTGTACAAGCTCCAGTCCGCAAAGGACGTACACGTAAGCTCCTCCAACGTCGCTGACTTCAGCGCTAACCCGGCATCTGCAATCGTAGTTTCCGGAACATGGGCTTACAACGACGTCAAGAAGATCCTCGGCGACAACATGGGCGCTACCGATCTTCCTTCCTTCAACGTCGACGGCAAGGATTACCACATGGGTTCCTTCAACGGCTGCAAGCTGCTGGGCGTAAAGCCGCAGACAGACGTCAAGAAGGGCGCTGCTCTCAACCAGCTGGCTCAGTACCTCACAGACTATGATCACCAGGTAGAGAGATTCAACGAGCTCGGATGGGGCCCGGCTAACCTCGAAGCTCAGAAGATCGACGCTGTAAAGAACAATGCTGCTCAGGTAGCTATCAACGCTCAGAACCAGTACGCTACAGTTCAGGGCCAGATCCACGGTTCCTGGTGGGATATCGCCAAGGTCATCGGAACTGACGTAGGCAACTCCGACGGATCCGACGCAGGTCTGCAGAAGGCTCTTGACAACTACAAGGCCGCTATCGACGAGCTGTTCAAGATCGACTACAGCGGCAAGATCTTCGTAGGCGCATGGAACGAATGGAACAACGCTGACGAGAAGTTCGCAATGACCAAGGACGGCAACAACTTCACCATCACACTCGACGTTCCGCAGTCCGATTACATGGGCGGCCGTATCGTAACTCCTGGAGACTGGGGCACCGAGCTCGGCTACGCACAGGTAACTACCGGCAAGGAACTGATGAATCCTGAGATGGCTGATCCTGCCAAGAACGGAGACAACAACATCGTATTCGCCGCACCGGGAACCTACACTGTTACCACCGACGGCACCAGCATCACTATCGTAAAGAAGTGATAAAGCTTTAAACAATGGGGTTGGAGCATTTTGCTCCGCCCCTTTTTTGCGGGATAGATCAGAAAGGGATAAAGATCATGGCTAGATACAGCGATCTGGAATACCTGAAACTGTCCAAATGGGACAAGTTTTTATACAAACTTGGCCGTTTCCTCATCGCCATACCATTAGGTATAGGCCACTTTTTCCAGAAGGTCGGAAGAGGAATAGTTTCCGGCGCCGCGGGCTTTGGCAGAGGGCTCAAGGATATTGGATCTACATTTAAAAACGGAGACGGCATAACTAAAGGCTCCTTTGTCGTCATGGGTCTTGGAAACATGGCAAGGGGGCAGTTCCTGCGCGGAATACTGTTTCTGCTGTTTGAGATCATTTTCATCTTCTACATGGTAACGACAGGCGGCTACTGGCTCTCCATGCTTCCGTCCCTGGGGCACCAGGGGCCCATGGAAGAGTACAACCCCGTGCTCGATACCTATACCACCGTATACCATGACAATTCGTTCAAAATACTGCTTTACGGCGTTCTGACCATATTCTTCATAATCGCATTCATCTATACGTGGAGACAGAACGTTAAGCAGGCAAAGATAACCCAGGAGATGACCGAAAAGGGCATACGCCTTAAAAACGGCAAGGAGGATCTGCGTTCCCTCGTGGACGAATCCTTCTACAAGACGCTGCTGGCGCTTCCTCTTACCGGAATACTCATCTTCACGGTGCTTCCGATAGTGTTCATGATCCTCGTAGCTTTCACGAACTACGACGGAGCGCACGACGGATACTTCAACAGCCTGTTCAAATGGGTGGGGCTCGAGAACTTCAACACCATGCTGTCTTGGTCAGGCGGCAGCAAGGTCTACTCGGCCACCTTCGGCGAGGTCCTTACCTGGACTCTCATCTGGGCGTTCTTCGCCACCTTCTCGAACTACTTCCTGGGTATGTTCGTCGCGATGATGATCAACAAGAAGGGGATCAGGTTCAAGAAAGGCTGGCGTACCATACTGGTAATGACCATAGCCATTCCGCAGTTCATCTCCCTGCTGTACGTATCCAAGATGTTCGCCAGAAACGGCATAGTAAACGGCTTCCTGCTCGACATGGGCTGGATAAAGCAGTCGCTGCCATTCTGGGACGACCCGACCTGGGCAAGGATAACCGTAATACTCATCAACATCTGGATAGGTATTCCTTACCTGATGCTGATAGTCACCGGCATACTGATGAACATTCCTGCGGACCTCTACGAATCCGCCAAGATAGACGGCGCCAGCGGCTGGAAGCAGTTCTCCAAGATCACTCTTCCGTACATGCTGTTCATAACAGGACCGTACCTGCTGACGCAGTTTACAGGGAACATGAACAACTTCAATGTAATATTCCTGCTGACAGGAGGAGGGCCTACCAACCCGGCTGCGTCGGGCGCCTCGGGCGCGGTAGGGTTCACGGATCTTCTGGTCACCTGGCTGTTCAAGATAACGACAGGCGCGGAGTCCAAGTATTACCTGGCTTCTGTAGTAGGTATACTCATATTCATCGTCGTAGCCATCATCTCGCTGGTGGTCTACAACATACTGCCGTCAGTCAAGAATGAGGAGGATTTCCAGTAATGAGCAAACAAGACAATTACGATCCCTCCGAGATCAAAAGACACATGGGAATGTCGGCCAAGAACCGCATCTCCAACACTGTCATCTACATAGTGCTCATAATCATGAGCATAGTATGGCTGGCGCCGTTCGTATTCATAGTGCTTCAGAGCTTCCGCGTAGAGAGCACCTGGATGGTCGGATACGTTGTGCCTAAGACCTGGGGCCTGGACAACTACATCAACCTCGCCAAGACCGATTTCTGGCACTGGTATACCAACACCTTCATTATGGCGCTGGCAACAGCTGTGGGCCAGACGGTGATCGTGCTCTGCATGAGCTACACCCTGAGCCGTTTCCGCTTCAAGATGAGGAACGGGCTGATGAGGTTCATGCTGATACTGGGAATGTTCCCGGGCATGCTCTCCATGATCATACTCTACAGGCTGTTAAAGGACCTGAACATGACCCAGGCCAACGCGGTGCCGGGCCTGATCCTGGTCTATATAGCCAGCTCCGGAATGGGTTACTACGTTTCGAAGGGCTTCTTCGATACGGTGCCCAAAACGCTGGATGAGGCCGCCAGAATAGACGGCGCTACCCGGGCGCAGGTGCTGTGGAAGATAATTCTTCCCATGGCAAAACCGATAGTAATATATACCATACTGACAGCATTCATGGGGCCGTGGGGCGACTTCGTGTTTGCAAGGTATATCTCCATGAACACCCCGGCTGGAATGAACGTGGCGGTCGGTCTCAACAGCTGGCTGTCGGCGGACCAGATAATCTCGCGGTATACGATGTTCTGCGCCGGCGGCGTCATAGTAGCTATACCGGTAACGATACTGTTCATGTGCCTGCAGAGGTACTATGTCGAGGGCGTCACAGGCGGAGCCGTGAAAGGATAAGGTGCAGTTATGGCAAGTGTAGTTTTAAAGAATGTAGTAAAGATATACGACAACAAAGTAACCGCGGTCCACGATTTCAACCTCAATATCAGGGATAAGGAATTCGTGGTATTCGTAGGTCCTTCGGGCTGCGGAAAATCCACGACGCTGCGCATGATAGCGGGCCTTGAGGAGATCTCCGGCGGCACGGTGGAGATAGACGGCGAGGTGGTGAATGACCTTCAGCCTAAGGACAGGCACATAGCGATGGTCTTCCAGAACTACGCCCTGTACCCGCACATGACGGTCTACGACAATATGGCCTTCCCGCTGCGCATACAGAAGATGCCCGAAGACGAGATCTACGAGAGAGTCACCCACGCGGCTGAGATCCTGGGCATAACGGATTATCTCTTAAGAAAGCCCAGAGCTCTTTCCGGCGGACAGCGCCAGAGAGTCGCCATAGGCCGCGCTATGGTCCGCGACTCCAAGGTGTTCCTCATGGACGAGCCTCTGTCCAACCTGGACGCAAAGCTCAGGAACCAGATGAGGGCTGAGATCATACTCCTTCGCAAGAGGCTGGATACGACCTTCATCTACGTCACCCACGACCAGACAGAGGCCATGACCCTCGGCGACCGCATAGTCATCATGAAAGACGGCTACATCATGCAGGTCGGATCCCCGGGCAATGTGTTCTACCATCCCGGAAACCTCTTCGTGGCCGAATTCATAGGTGCTCCGAAGATGAACACCTTCAGGGCGGAACTGGTTAAGGAAGACGGCGAGTACTACGTGAAGGCCTTCGGTTCGAAGCTCATAGCTGACGGCAAGAGGGGAGAAGATCTTAAGGCGAAGGGCGTTCCCGGCCAGCAGATCATCCTCGGCGTACGTCCCGAGCACATGTTCCTCGCAGCAGACGGCGATCCCAACGCCATCGAGTGCACGCTGGAAGTAAGCGAAATGATGGGCTCCGAGCTCCACCTGCACGCCATCACTGACGACGGCACCAGGCTGATAGTAAGGATCCAGACCATAAACCTCACGCCGGAACAGAGGAAGAGCCTCGAGATAGGCAAGAGGATAAGGGTCACCTTCGAAGGAAAGGTAATGCATTTCTTCGACGCCGAAACAGAAGAAAACATACTCTATCCCTACATACCCGAAGAGGTATAGGAGCAATTAATGGAATTCAAAAGAAGCAGCGGCGTTCTGCTGCCTATGTTCTCGATCCCGTCAAAGTACGGGATCGGGACTATGGGGAAGGCTGCGTACGATTTTATCGATTTCCTCGAAGACGCCGGCCAGAGCTGGTGGCAGATGCTGCCGGTGGAGACCACGGGCTACGGCAACTCCCCGTACTACTGCATGGACGCCTTCGAGAGCAACCCACTGTTCATAGACCTGGACCTTCTCATTGAAGAAGGTCTTTTGGAAAAGAAGGAAGTAGAAGCCATAGACTGGGGCTGCGATCCTTGCCGTGTGGACTACGAAAAGGTCTGGGCAGGAAGAAAAAAGCTCTTCGAAAAGTTCAGCAAAGAGCAGCTGCAGGGGATCTTCGCAAAGCAGTGGAAGGCAATGAGGGACTACGCTAACAAGAAGGGCATAGGCCTCATCGGCGATATTCCCATATATGTTCCCGCGGAATCCGTGGATGTCAGGAACAACCCCGGGGAGTTCCAGCTGGACGAAAACGGCGTTCCAAAGGCAGTGGCAGGCGTACCGCCGGATGGTTTTTCCGCGGACGGACAGTACTGGGGCAACGCCCTCTACGACTGGGAAGCTATGAAGAAGAACGGCTACAACTGGTGGATACGCCGCATAGGAAGGGCAGCCAGCCTGTTCGACATGATAAGGATAGACCACTTCCGCGGCTTTTCGCAGTACTGGTCCATCCCATACGGCGAGAAGACCGCCAGGAACGGCCACTGGGAGCCTGGCCCGGGCATAGATTTTGTAAAGGTCATCACCAACTGGTACAAGGATACGCTGTTTATCGCGGAAGACCTTGGCGTGGTGACGCAGGACGTGGGGACTCTGCTTAAGGAGAGCGGCCTTCCCGGCATGAAGGTGCTTGAGTTCGCCTTCGACCCTGACTACGACAGCGATTTCCTGCCGCACCGATATAACGAGAACTGTGTGTGCTACGTTGGCACCCACGACAACTGCACCGCCCGCGAATGGGTGGAGAACGATGCTCCGCAAAAATGCATCGATTTTGCGAAGCTCTACCTTCACATCACGGACGACGAGGGCATGGTCTGGGGCCTCATCCGCGGCGGCATGAGCTCCGTGGCGAAGCTCTTCGTGGCCCAGATGCAGGACTTCTACGAGCTTGGAGGCGAAGCGCGCATCAACCGCCCCAACACCATGGACGGCAACTGGGAATGGCGCCTTAGCGCAGATCAGCTTGAGAACGCTCCGGTAGCGAAGATCAAGGAGATAACAAGAAGGTACGGCCGCTAGGCCTTTGTTAGATAATAAACAACCTCTAACGGGAAAAACAGGGAGCAATCTCTGTTTTTTTACGTTATAATAAAGTGTTAAGAAGAAAAGACGGAGAAGAAGATGGCAAAGAAGGAAATGGTAAGGGATCTTACCGAAGGCAGTATAGCAAAGAACCTGATCACTTACGCTGCGCCGCTGTTCGTCGCCAACAGTCTGCAGGCGATATATAACGTCGTGGACCTCATCGTCGTCGGCCAGGTGGACGGCGGCGAGAGCATGGCCGCGGTATCCATAGGCGGCGAACTGATACACCTCATCACGTTCCTCGTCATGGGTTTTGCCATGGCCGGCCAGATGATAATCGCGCAGTTCGTAGGCGCCGGCAAGCGTGAAAGCATCACCAAGATGATAGGCACCATGTTCACGGTCACGTTCTTCCTTGCCACAGCTATGCTGATAGCGTGCCTGCTTCTTGGCGACAGCATACTGCACCTTCTCAACACAGCGCCGGAGGCCTTCGATCTCGCAAAGTCCTACTACATCACATGTATAACCGGTATATATTTCATATCCGGCTATAATATCATCTGCGCCATACTGCGCGGTATGGGGGACAGCCTGAGGCCGTTCATATTCATAGGCGTAGCCTCGGTGCTCAATATCATACTCGACATCTGGTTCGTGGCAGGCTTCGGCTGGTCCACCTTCGGAGCGGCGCTCGCCACGGTGATAGGGCAGAGCGTGAGCTTCTTCGCGGCGCTCATCTACCTCTACAGGCACAGGGACGCGTTCGGTTTCGACTTCAAATGGAAGAGTTTCAGGGTGCACCGCGAGGTGCTGGGGCCGCTCATCAAGCTCGGCATCCCCATGTCCATACAGATGGCGGCTATAACCTTCTCCAAGACCCTTCTGGCGCGCTGGATCAACGCCAGCGGCTGGGAGTACACCGCGCTCTCCGGCATATATAATAAGCTGTCCATGTTTATCGGCATAGTATCCAATTCGTTCACCACGGCCGGCGCGGCCAACGTGGCGCAAAACATTGGCGCAGCAAAATATGAAAGGGTCCCCAAGATCCTTGGCATCGTGGCCCTGATAACCGGAGGCATCTGCGCGTTCGCGGCGCTGCTGGTGGTGCTGTTCCCGACGGCGCTGTTCAGCCTGTTCACCGAGGATATAAGGGTGCTTGAGATCTCCGGCGTGCTTGTGGCCCCGATAGTTATTTGCTTCATCGGTGCCTGCGCAAGGGCTGTGGGTTTCTCCCTTATAAACGGTTCCGGAAACTCCAGGATGAACCTTATGATAGCCATATTCGACGGAATAATCGCAAGGATCGGCCTTTCCTACCTGCTGGGATTCGTGATGGAGCTGTCCTGCAAGGGATTCTGGCTCGGTGACGGTTTTGCCGGCTACATGCCTCTGATAGTTGCCATAGTGTTCTTCATCACTGGCCGCTGGAAGAGGAATGACCACATTATCAAAAAAGACTCGCAGTAACAGGAGAAGCTGATGGCAGGAAATATAAGAAAGACCAACGATTTTACACAGGGCCCGATCTTCGGGCCGCTTATTAAATTCATGCTGCCTATTCTGGGCGCTCTGATACTGCAGTCCCTGTACGGGGCGGTGGATCTTCTTGTAGTGGGAAGGTACGGCGTTACGGCGGATATCTCCGCAGTTGCTACCGGAGCCCAGTTCATAAACATGGTGAGTTTCATCATGATAGGTCTTTCCGTAGGCACTTCGGTGCTTATAGGCCAGTACATAGGCGCGGGAAAAAAGAACGAGGCGGGAAACATACTGGCAGCCGGAATGAAACTATTCTTCTGCTGCGCTGTCGCCCTTACTGTTCTGATACTGCTGCTTGCGCCTGCTATCTGCACGGTACTCAACTCTCCCGAGGCGGCGTTCCCCAAGGCTGTCGCGTACATGCGCACCTGCGCCTGCGGCATGCTGTTCATAATATCCTACAACCTGCTTTCGAGCATCTTCAAGGGTATGGGCGATTCAAAGACGCCGCTGATGGCGGTATCTATCGCTGCAGTCCTTAACATCGGCGGGGATATAGCTTTCGTAAAGGGCCTTCAGATGGGAGCGCGCGGCGCCGCACTGGCTACGGTCATCTCGCAGGCCATAAGCGTTATCATATGCCTTCTGGTAATTAAAAAGCGCGGCCTTCCGTTCGAATTCTCCCTGGACATGCTCAAAAACAAGCAGGGAAAGAACATACTCAAGTCGGTAAAGCTCGGCGCTCCGATAGCTCTGCAGAGCATGCTTGTCAACATATCGTTCCTGGTCATAACTTCGCTGATAAACGATATAGGGCTTATTGAGTCCTCGGGGCTTGGCGTCGCGGAAAAGTTATGCGCCTTCATAATGCTGCTGCCGCAGGCCTTCGCGCAGTCGCTTTCGGCCGTGGTTGCGCAAAACATTGGCGCCGTGAAGCCGGAGCGCGCGGACAGGGCGCTGATAATGGGCATGGTATCGTCCTTCGTTCTGTGCACGGCGGTGGGCTACATGGCCTTCTTCCACGGCGACCTTCTGGCCAGCATCTTTACGGACGATGTGGCGGTAATGGCTGCCGCGGCGGACTACCTCAAGGCCTACGCGATAGACTGCCTGCTGACTTCGTTCCTGTTCTGCTTCGTCGGTTATTTCAACGGCTGCGGCTACACCTTCTTTACTATGCTGCAGGGCATAATAGGGGCGTTCTGCGTAAGGATCCCGGTTTCCATACTGATGAAGAGCATAGTTCCGGTGTCGCTGTTCCGCATAGGGCTTGCTACGCCTTGCTCCTCGGTGGTGCAGATCATTTTCTGCGTGATAGTGTTTATAGTAAAGCGCAAAAAACGCGATCTTAAACCGCTCAACTAAGGCATGGAAATAAACAGGATAGCAACGATATATACGGATTTTCCCGGAAAGTTCGGGCTGCCAAGGCAGGCAGGGCTCGCGCCTTCTTTGCGCGGGCGCATAGTCATGGAAAAGGAGTTCCGCAGAGCTGAGGCTTTCCGCGGGCTCGAGGGTTTTTCGCACATCTGGCTGATCTGGGGCTTTTCGGAAAGCGCTGGGCAGTGGCAGCCTACGGTAAGGCCGCCGAGGCTTGGCGGAAACGTGCGGGTAGGGGCCTTCGCGAGCAGGTCGCCCTTCAGGCCAAATGGGCTTGGCATGTCCGCGGTAAAGCTGGAACGTATAGACTACGAGGCCGAAGACGGGCCGGTGCTTTACGTTTCCGGTATAGATATGGTGAGCGGCACTCCGGTCTACGATATCAAGCCCTACGTTCCGCACGCGGACTGCATCGAAGGCGCGGAAGGCGGATTTGCCGCAGCTGTGGCAGACGACTACATGGAGGTGGCGGCTCCTCAAAAACTGCTGGAAAGGCTGCCGGAGGACAAGCGCAGGGGGCTACTGGAGGCTCTGGCGCAGGATCCGGCTCCGCACTACCAGGACGATCCTAAGCGCATCTACGGGTTTGAGTACGCTGGATTTGAGATAAAGTTCAGACGCATGGAAAACCTGCTGATACTGGAAGATATAACTGATAACAATGGATAAGAAGAAGCTTCTGCTGCATTCATGCTGCGGGCCTTGTTCCACGGCGGTAATAGAAAGGCTTGTAGATTCCGGTGAGTACGACATCACCGTGTTTTACTATAACCCGAATATCACCGGCCGCGATGAGTACGAGCTGCGCAAGAAGGAGCAGATGCGTTTTCTTGGCGAGTTTTCTGTAGAGCACGATCTCAACCTGGGGCTTATCGAAGGGGACTGGGACACGCAGGTGTTCTACGACTGCGTCAAAGGCCTTGAAAACGAGCCGGAAGGCGGCGCCCGCTGCCGCGAGTGCTTCCTGCTGCGTCTCGAAAGGACTGCTGCTCTGGCAAAGGAAAAGGGTTTTTGCTGCTTCGACACCACGCTCTCCGTAAGCCCCTACAAGAACTACAGCGTCATCTCGGCAATAGGTGCGGAGCTTGCGGCCAAATACGGCGTGGAGTACCTGGCCGGCAACTACAAGAAAAAGGACGGCTACAACAGATCGATAGAGCTTTCTAAGGCTTACGGGCTGTACAGGCAGCACTACTGCGGCTGCGAGTTCTCGGAGCGGGACGCCCGCGAGGCCATGGAAAAGAAGGCCGCGGAGGTCCGGGGATGAAGTACGCCGGAATAATCGTGGACAACAACACGAGCGCCACTGACGCGCTCTATACATACAGGACGGAACTGGAAGATATAGCCGTCGGCCGGAAGGTCATAGTGCCATTTACCATGCACGACCGCAGGGCCGAGGGCTACGTTGCAACGCTTTCGGACGAGGCTCCGAAAGGCCTTTCCCGCATCAAGGACATCATAGAAATAGTCCCCGGAGTGCAGCTTTCTGAAGAAGCCATGAAGACCGCCATGTGGATGCACGACCGCTTCCTCTGCCGCTACATAGAGGCTGTAAAGTGCTTTCTTCCGGTGTCTGAGGCCAAGCGGCGCACCAAGGATCCATTCGCGGATCTCGAGTGCGAGCCCACGGAGCCCAAGGAGCTCACAAAAGCCCAGGCGGCGGCGCTTTCCGAGATCAACAGCGCCGTAGAGGCAAAGAAGAACACTGTTTTCCTGCTGCACGGGGTCACCGGATCGGGCAAGACCGAAGTGTACCTCCAGGCCATGCAGAAGGTCATAGATATGGGCCGCTGCGGAATAGTGCTGGTACCGGAGATATCGCTTACGCCTCAGCTCGTGAGCCGCTTTGCCAGCAGGTTCGGACTGGACAAGATAGCGGTCCTCCACAGCAAGCTCACGCCGGCCCAGCGCGGCGAGCAGTACAAGCGCATAGAGTCGGGCGGGGTCAAGCTGGCCATAGGCGCAAGATCCGCCATTTTCGCGCCGTTTGATGACATAGGGCTGATAGTCATGGACGAGGAGCACGAGACCTCCTACAAGTCCGACAAGAGTCCCAAGTACGACACCCTGGAGCTTGCAGAAAAACGCGCCATGTACCACGGGGCTTCGATAGTCCTTGGAAGTGCAACTCCTTCGGTAAAAGACTATTACCGCAGCGAAAAAGGCCTCTTCAGAAGGCTCGAACTTGCGGAAAGATACAACAGCAACCCTCTGCCCGGGGCGTACATAGTTGATATGGCCAAAGAGGTCAAAGCGGGCAACCGCAGCCTCTTTTCAAAGAAGCTCGCCGAGGGCATAAGGAACACTCTCGACAACAATAAACAGGTGATACTCTTCCTCAACAGGCGCGGCTACGCGAGCTATGTCTCGTGCAGGGAATGCGGCCATACGATGCGCTGCCCCGAGTGCGGGATAGCGCTTACGTACCACAGGGAAGAGGATGCTCTGGTCTGCCATTACTGCGGAAGAAAGCAGCCCATGCCCAAGGTCTGCCCGGCCTGCAAAAGCCGCATTATCGGCCGTTTCGGCGCCGGAACAGAGCAGGTAGAGGAAAAGGTCCACGAGCTGTTTCCGGACGCGTCAGCGGGGCGATTAGACCTCGATACGGCCAAAAGAAAGGGCGGTATGGAATCCGTCCTGAAGCAGTTCGAGAAGGGCAAGACCGACATACTCATAGGCACCCAGCTGGTGGCCAAAGGCCTGGACTATGCAAACGTCGGGCTTGTTGGTATAATATCAGCGGACGTGACGCTGAACATCCCGGATTTCCGGAGCGCGGAGCGCACCTTCCAGCTCGTCACCCAGGCGGCGGGAAGGTCCGGAAGGGGCGAAGAGCCCGGCAGCGTGATCATCCAGACCTACGCGCCGCAGGATCCTGCAATAGTATTTGCCGCAAGGCACGACTACAGGAGCTTCTACGAGCGCGAGATAGAGCTGAGAAAAGCTGCGGCCTATCCGCCGTTCGCGGACATATACCAGCTGGTCATCTCGGACGAAGACGAGCAGCTGGCGTTTGAGTCGGCTAGGCGCTGCGCGGTGTGGCTTCGTAAAAAGCTCCCCGAAGGCGTGCACGTGCTGGGGCCTGCTCCGGGCGTTCTGATAAAAGCCAGCGGCCAGTTCCGCTACCAGATACTTATAAAATCGCCCGCGGGAAGCAGGAAAAGCACCAGTTCGGCGATCATGCAGCTTAGGGATATCTACGCGAAACAGAAGGGCGTAGCAAAGCTGTTCACCACAGACATAGATCCGTATTCATTTATTTAGGAGGCATTATGGCACTCAGGAAGATACTCACTGAAGAAGACGAGACCCTTAAAAAGAAGAGCCGCCCGGTGACGGAAGTCACGGACCGCATCAGATCCATACTGGACGACATGGCCGAGACCATGCACGAGGCAAACGGCGTTGGGCTGGCCGCCCCGCAGGTAGGGATACTGCGCCGCATGTTCGTGGTGCAGGTGGACGAGGACCATCTCTACGAGCTCATAAACCCGGAGATAGTGGAGTCCGACGGCGACCAGTACGGCGAGGAGGGCTGCCTTTCGGTGCCCGGATACGTAGGCATGGTGCACCGCGCGGAATACGTCCGCATCAAAGGCCTGGACCGCAACGGACAGCCCGTGGAATACGAGGGCGAGGGCCTTCTTGCGAGGGCTTTCCAGCACGAATACGATCATCTGGACGGAATTCTGTACACGCAGAAGGCCGACGACATACACTTCGCGGAAAGCGGTGAAGAGGAAGAGGAATGAAGATAGTCTACATGGGGACGCCGGACTTTGCGGTGCCTCCCCTGGAAGCTTTACATAATGCTGGTTACAGTATAGAACTTGCAGTCACAAAGGCCGACCGCGCCCGCGACCGCGGCAAGAAGGTGCAGTTCTGCCCCGTAAAGCAGAAGGCGCTGGAGCTTGGCATACCCGTGGAGAGCCCCGAAAGGGTGAAGGGCAACGCGGAGCTTTTGGCGCGCCTTCAGCAGGCGGCACCGGACTTCATCGTGGTGGCAGCCTACGGCAAGATACTGCCCAAAGAGATACTTGAGCTGCCCAGGTACGGATGCGTCAATATCCACGCAAGCCTGCTTCCCGCATACCGGGGCGCCGCTCCCATACACCGCGCCGTGATCGACGGCTGCGAGCGCACCGGTGTCACCATAATGCAGATGGAACAGGGCATGGATACCGGCGGAATGTACGCCCAGGAAAGCGTAGAAATAGGGGAAAAGACCACCGCGCAGCTGCACGAGGAGCTTGCTCAGCTCGGCGCTCGTATGATAGTTGAGACCTTGCCGAAGATAGCGGACGGAAGCTGCATTCCTGTGCCTCAGGACGAGGCTCTTGCCAGTTACGCTCCCATGGTGTTCAAGGAAGAGGGAGTTATAGACTTTACGAAGACCGCGGAACAGATATGCTGCCTGGTGCGCGGTTTCAACTCCTGGCCTACTGCATCCACAGTATACAAGGGCCAGATCATGAAGGTGCACATGGCCAAAACCGGTCCCGGCAAGGATACTCATCTTGCTCCCGGCACCGTCATCAGAGCGGGCAAAAACGGCATAGAGGTCGCCTGCGGCGGCGGATCTGTGCTGCTTACGAATATTCAGATGCCAGGCAAGAAGGCCATGGACGTTTCGGCCTTCCTCCTTGGCAACAAGATAGAAGAGGGGACAGTTCTTGGCGACTGACAGGGACAGGCGCGCAGCCTTTCTGACATTAAAAGACATAGAGGAGAACGGGGCCTGGGCTAACCTCGCTCTTTCTGAGCACATCAGAAAGGACGGGGCTAAGAGCCCTGCTTTTGTGCGCGAGCTCGTCTACGGCTGTATCAGAAACCAGTTTCTCCTGGACCACAATATACAGAGATTTCTTAAAAAGCCCGGCCTTTCAGCATCCGACAGGGTGCTTCTGCGCATGGGTTTTTACCAGCTTGCGCTCATGGACGGCGTCGCCGACCACGCAGCCGTTAATGAGACAGTGGCGCTGGCAGCTGCTTTCATGAAGGGCCGCCAGGGTTTTATAAACGCGGTCTTAAGATCGTTCCAGCGGGACGGCAAGCGGCTGATCTCAGATAGCCTTTCCGTAGAATACTCCTGCACGCAGTGGATAGTGGATCTTTGGACAAAGCATTACGGATATGAAAAAGCCGAGGCATTTCTTAAAGCCAGCAACAGCTCCGCACCTTTCACCATAAGAGCAAACACTCTTAGAACGAGCCGCGGAGAGCTTGCGGAAAAGCTTAAAGAACTGGGTCTTGAGGCGGCTGATACCGCACTTTCCGGACTCTGCCTTGAAGTTGGCGGCAGCGGGGCGCTCGATACCTCGTTTTACAAGGACGGCCTGTTTTCCGTCCAGGGCGAAGCGTCCGCGGCAGCCGTGGAGATGCTCGCGCCAAAGCCAGGCGAGGTCTTCCTCGACCTTTGCGCTGCACCCGGCGGCAAGACCTGCTGCGCGGCGGAGCTCATGAAGGACAGTGGCGCGGTAAAGGCCTTCGACGTATATCCGCACCGGGTGGAGCTCATAAAAAAAGAAGCTTCCCGCCTGGGCCTGAATTCGGTCACGGCTGAGACTGCGGACTCCCGAATCTTTCAGTCCGGACTTGAAAGCAGTGCCGACTGCGTGCTCGCGGACGTACCGTGCAGCGGCCTCGGCACTCTGCGCCGCAATCCCGAGATAAAACTTAAGCAGCAAAGCGCCGAAGATGCCGCAAAGGCTCTTGAGGAACTCTGTAAAATACAGTATAATATTTTGTTGAACGCGACAAGGTACATAAAGCCGGGCGGAAGAGCGCTCTACAGCACCTGCACCGTTGACCCGCAGGAGAACGAAGATCTCGTCCGCAGGGTCCTCGCGCAGGCTGCCGGCTATACTATAGAACAGGAGCGCCTGATCCTCCCCAAAGAGGGCGGGCCGGACGGCTTCTACACATGCCTCATAAGGAGGGGCAGATGATAAGCGTAGGTTTTAAGACCGACAAAGGAATATCCAGGGACGACAACGAGGACGCCGTATTCGTGCTACCCGACCGCGACCTGTACATGGTGGCGGACGGCGTCGGAGGCCACAGCAGCGGCCAGCTCGCGAGCCGCCTTGCGGTAGGTTACATGGCCCAGTTCGCTGCGCTTCATCCCATAGGCGACGTAAAAGAAGGGGACGCTCTTAAGGCCTATTTTATGAACCTTCTTTCGGGAGCCAACGAGCTGATCTACTCAAAAGCCAGCAGCGAACCCGGCCACAGAGGCATGGCTACCACTGCGGTATTATGTTACCTTAGGGATAACAAGGCTTTTATAGTCAATGTAGGCGACAGCAGGGCATACCTGATCCGCAGCGGCCAGATCATGCGCGTTACTACGGACCACACCCTCATCCAGGAGCTGGTTGACAAGGGCGAGATCACAGCCGAGCAGGCCGAGAACCATCCCGAAAAACACGTCATCACCAGGGCGCTGGGCGGCGAGCCCACCGTGCGGCCCGATTTTTTCAGCTTCGACATATACCCTGGAGATACCGTCATCCTATGCACAGACGGTCTCTACGGCATGGTCGACGAGGCTATAATAGCAAGGCTTGCCAGCAGGTCCAGGACCATGCACGGTCTTTCAAGATCGCTGGTGGATATGGCAAACTCGAACGGCGGAGAGGATAACATCACCGTCGTATGCGTACGCATACAGTAAGGAGCACCGTGGCTACAAGGATACTTGCCGGAAGGTACGAGTTAATTGAAAAGATAGGCGAAGGCGGTATGGCTGTCGTGTTCCGCGCCAGGGACAGGCTGCTCTCCCGCAATGTTGCTATTAAGATACTCCGTCCGGAATTCACCAAGGACATGATGTTCATCGAGAGCTTCCGCCGCGAGTCGCAGCTTGCCGCAAGCATAGTGGATCCCAATATAGTCAACGTCTACGACGTCGGCAAGGAGGGGAACATCTACTATATCGTCATGGAACTGGTGGAGGGCGAGCCTCTTTCGGAGATCATAAAGCGCGAAGCGCCTCTGGATCCGAAGAGGGCTGCTTTCCTCACGCGCCAGATAGCCATGGCTCTGTCCACGGCGCACAAGCACCAGCTCATCCACCGCGACGTGAAGCCCCACAATGTGCTTGTTACAAAGGGCGATGTGGCGAAGATCTCTGACTTCGGCATAGCGATGAAGCAGAATCCCGAAGACGCGGATACCCCAGGCAAAAAGGCCACGGTAATGGGTTCCATACACTACTTCTCGCCCGAACAGGCGCGTGGAGCCTACGTCGACGAGCGTTCCGACATCTATTCGCTGGGCATAGTCCTCTACGAGATGCTTACCGGGCAGGTCCCATTCGACGGCGAGACCGCTGTTGAGGTGGCGCTCAAGCACATGAACGAGCCCATGGTGCCTCCAAGCAAGCTCAACCCCAATATCCCCAGCGATCTTGAGCACATCGTGATGAAGGCCACCGCCAAGCTGCAGAAAGACCGCTACAAGAACGCCGACGAGATGATAACAGACCTGTCGTTCGTCAAGTTCTCAAGGACCGCTGATCCGAAGAAGTCCGACGAGAAAAAGCCGGGCGAGGATGCCGCGGCCGAAGAAACGCCGGAAGAGCGCAAGGCGCGCATCAGGGCGGAGCGTATAGCCGCAAAGAGGAAAAAATACATAAAGATGGGCGCCGCCGCGCTGGCAGTCATAGTAGCCATAGTCGCGATAGTGCTCATAAGCAACGCCGCGGAAAAAAGAAAGCAGGAAGAAAGAGAAAAACAGCGTTCCACCCCGTATATCGTAGGAATGGTCTACGCGGATGCTGTCGAGTATCTTAAGCAATACGGGCTGTCCGCGGAGATAGAGAACCAGCTGGTAAGCAAAGAGCCAGTGGGTACCATAGTAAGCCAGATCCCCGAGGAAGGCACCACGGTAAAGGTCGGCCATGTCATAAAGGTCAACGTCAGCCGCGGCGACAGCGAGGACGGCGCGCCTACACTAATTGGCAAGACCCGGAAGGAAGCTGAAAGCACGCTCGAAAGCCTCGGGTACGCGCTGGGCAGCGTAACTGAAGCAAACAGCAGCAGCGTTGAAAAAGGCCGCATCATCTCCCAGGAGCCTGCTCCCGGCGCGGCGCTGGAAAAGGGCGACAAAGTGGATGTCATCATAAGCCTCGGACCTGACAGCAGCGAGGACCAGAACCGCTGCGACGTGCCTTATCTTACCGGCAAGAGCTTCGAAGCAGCAAAGAAAGAGCTCGAGGAAGCAGGCCTGGTACTCGACAAGACCACCGAGCAGGAGAGCGCTTCTGTAGAAAAGGGCTACGTGATAAGCCAGTCTCTTGCCGCGGGCACCAGCGTGGAGAAGGGCACCAAGATAGACCTCGTCGTCAGCACCGGCTACGCCGTCAATCCGCGTCCGGTGGAGATAACCATAGATTATTCCAAGGCCTCGGAGGAGAGCTTCCAGGTCACCGTTACTCTGTCCGAACCCAGCGGCACCAGTAATGTTTTCGTGCAGCAGCGCACTAAGACATCCGCAGCTGAAAAGGTAAAGATCACAGGCACCGGGGAATCATCCAAGGTCAAAGTCTTCTTCGCCTATCCGAGCGGCAAGATAGATACAGTTTACGAATATACAGTCAATTTCCGCGCAGGGACGGTACAGTAGTCTATGCGCGGTACTATTATAAAAGGAATAGCCGGTTTCTACTACGTCTGGGCTGAAGGAACGGTCTACGAGTGCCGCGCGCGCGGGATCTTCAAAAAGGACGGTATAACGCCGCTGGTGGGCGACGACGTGGAGCTTTCTGTCGTGGCGCCTCCAGGGCGGCAGCCTTCCGCAAGCAGCCCCGATATGGGCGTAGGCGCAGTGGACCGCATACTCAAAAGGCTCAACTGGTTCGAGCGTCCGCCCGTTGCAAATGTAGAGCTCATGGTGCTCGTGGCGTCTGTAAAACACCCCGCGCCGTCGCTTCTGATGCTGGACAGGGTAGCCATAGCTGCGGAACAGAAGAACGCGGAGCTGGTGGTGGTAGTAAACAAGACCGATCTTGCCGGCCCGCAGCAGCTTACGGAGCTGTCGGAGCATTTCAGGGGGGTGTACCCGCTGATACTGGTCTCCGCCCTGGACGGAAGCGGGCTGGACGAACTCAAAAGCTTCCTTAAGGGTAAGAAAGCCGCGCTTGCAGGTCCTTCCGGAGTCGGCAAGTCTTCAATAGCGAATCTGCTTCTCGGCGAGGAGAAGAGCGCTACGGGCGAGATCAGCAGGAAGCTGGGGCGTGGAAAAAACACCACCCGCCACAGCGAACTGTTCAAAGGAGACGGATTCTTCCTTTTCGACACGCCGGGCTTTACATCATTCGAGAACATAGGCCTGGCTTCAAGAGAGGTAGCCGGTCTCTTCCCGGATATAGCGGAGCATGCGCACGGATGCCGCTTCTCGGACTGCCGCCACCTGTCGGAGCCGGGATGCACAGTGCGCCAGGCCGTTGAGGAAGGCCTCATATCCCGCACCAGATACGGATCGTATAAAGAGATATACAAAGCAGCCGCAGAGGCTGAAAAATACTGAGTTTTACGGGGCTTATCCCCGGGAGGTCATCATGTCAAAGCTTGCTCCATCGATACTTTCAGCGGATTTTTCAAGGCTTGAGCAGCAGATAGGGCTGATCGAAAAGGGCGGTGCCGACTACGTGCACATGGACGTAATGGACGGCGCCTTCGTTCCGAATATCACCTTCGGCGGCCCCGTAGTGAGCAGCCTTGCCGGAAAGACTTCGCTTCCTTTCGACGTGCATCTTATGATAGAGCGTCCGGAGCTGAGGCTGCAGGATTTTGTAACGCCGCAGACGGAGTTCATTACAGTGCACCAGGAAGCCTGCACCCACCTGCACAGGGTAGTGCAGCAGATAAAGGGCCTGGGCGTAAAGGCGGGAGTCGCCCTTAACCCAGCCACTTCGCTGTCGGTCCTGGAATACGTTCTGGACGACCTCGACATGGTCCTCATAATGTCAGTAAACCCGGGCTTCGGCGGCCAGAAGTTTATTCCGGGCGCTGTCGACAAGATCAGAAGGCTCAGTTATATCAGGGAGCAGGAAAAGCTGAACTTCGTGATAGAAGTCGACGGAGGGGCTACGCTCTCCAACGCCGCGATGCTGAAAGAAGCAGGCTGCGATATAATAGTGGCAGGCTCGGCGGTCTTCGGGGCGGAGGATGTGCCTGAAAGAGTAAGGGAGTTCCAAAAGATAATAGGCTGAAACATCACAGTGGACGTATCCGGGCAAGATCCCGGGACGTCCCTGTTGACATTTAATGTAATTTATTGTATTATTTTAGAAAATCCGCTCAGTGTAATAACAGGAGAAAAGAATGAGAGTAGTAATACAGGACGATTATAACAAAATGTGCAAGTGGGCCGCGGATTATATCGCGTCAAAGATCAAGGCTCACAATGCCGGTCCCGAAAAGGACAGACCATTCGTACTAGGACTTCCAACAGGGTCCAGTCCCATCGGCGTATATAAGGAACTGGCCCGCCAGAACCAGGCAGGGGAGCTTTCCTTCGCCAATGTCGTTACTTTCAACATGGACGAGTACCTGGGCCTGCCCCGCGAGCACGACCAGAGCTACTGGTACTTCATGCACGACAACTTCTTCAACCATCTTGTCGACATGAAGCCGGAAAATATCAATATACTCAACGGCATGACAGACGATCCGGAGGGCGAGTGCGCCCGCTACGAAGCCAAGATAGCTTCCTACGGCGGAATAGACCTCTTCATGGGCGGAATAGGCGTGGACGGCCACATCGCGTTCAATGAGCCGTTCACTTCGCTTACTTCCCGCACAGGCGTCAGGAACCTCACCACTGATACCCGCATCGTAAACAGCCGCTTCTTCGGCAACGATCCTGAAAAGGTGCCTTCCCAGGCTCTTTCCGTAGGCGTCGGTACAGTCACTGATTCCAAAGAAGTGCTGATCCTCATAAACGGCCACAACAAGGCCAGGGCTCTTGCCGCAACAGTCGAGGGCAACGTCAGCCACAAGTGGACTTGCAGTGCTCTTCAGATGCACAACGGCGCAATAATCGCCTGCGACGAAGCAGCCTGCGGCGAGCTCACCGTGGACACCTACAAGTACTTCCTGGACATAGAAAAGAAAGAAAGGCTGTAAAGCAAAAAAAAACGGTGGAGAGGGACGGTTCTTCTCCACCGTTTTTTTATTTGCCGTTAGGCAGGTATTTGTAGACTTTGTAGTCGTCTTCCTCGCAGATGAGCTCGTAATCCTTGTCGTATTTGAGGTGCGAATCCATCCAGTAGTCTTTCTGCACGAGCCAGTAGTCGAAGCCGTACTTTTCCTGAAGCTCGGAAGCGTTCAGCTTGGCGTGCATGCTGTCCCAGATCTCGGCCAGGATATCCTCCTTGCCGTTGACGCTCTTTAAGAAGACCTCCGCGCGCGGGTCCGCGTAGCAGCGGAAACCTTTCCATTCTGCGTACGATCCGCAGTTGAAGTCCGTGTACATCCTTATATCTGTGTCGGGATGTATCTCCGCGAACTGGTCCAGGACCCTCCACGCGTAGGTGCTCCGCATTATGTCGTATGAGAAGCTCCAGTTGTATATCATGCAGCCTATGACCACGAAGGCCCCGAGTTTTTTCAGCGCCGGCATGAACTTGAAATCGAGGTTTATGTGCCTGAGCTCCCAGGCGCAGATAGGCCCGCCCATCAGCAGGAAGAACGCGTTGTTCCTTACGGCGTACAGGGCCATTACGAAAGTTCCGCCCAGCATGAAGAGGTAGCGCAGCAGGAACCTTTCTTTTTTCTTGTACTTGATCCGCCTGAATATCCTCAGCAGTATGTATAAGCCCTGGCATACCAGTACAGGCCCGCTGTAGCTCTTTATGTCGTTGAAACTGGAATGCTTGACTTCGTTGATCGTGGACAGCAGGCCGCCGTCGTTCAGTGAACTGATCAGATAGTAGAAGGAGCGTACGCCGTGGGGGTTTATAAGCGTCACAGCGGCGCTGATGACAAGCACTATGTATATCGGCCTCTTCCAGTAGCGTCCGCCTGTTATACCAAGGAAATCCACCCAGCCGTAATCGAAGAGGTACGGCATTGCCATTATGAAGAATATAGGCAGCATTGTTGAGTGGAACTGCATGTACAGAAACGCAAGGAAAGGCAGAGGGCAGAGCTTTTTCACCTTGCCCGTGCGCGCGTATCTTTCAAGGCAGATGAGCTCTCCCAGAAGGAACATGTAGCTGAAGATCTGAGGCCTGGTCCTTACATAAGCCCACGCGAAGACGCTCATGATCACCGCGGTGAGTATGATGCTTACGTTCTCGTTGTGTTTGGAAAAGATGAGGCAGGCCTTGTAGAACAGAGCCAGAACTATACCGAACAGCAGAAGCATGAAAATGTACATGCCCCAGGCTCCGAACCAGTCGTAGACCTTGTAGAACACTATGCAGGTGAGCCACTTCTCGAAGCTGAAGGCAAGCCCCTCGTGCACAGTGAACGGCTCTATGTTCGCGAATCCGTTAGCGAGTATATACCTTCCGTGGTTGATGACGAACCAGAAGTCGTTATCCATGGTGACTCCTGCGTACATCATCGGTATGCAGAGGATTATCATCTTGCACAGCTTCGCGAACCAGTTTTGATCGTCGCGGATGAACTTTTTCATTCTTCAGCCGGCTCCTTTGCCTTTTTCTGTTCCAGAAGAAGCTTTCTCGAGAAGAAATTGAAGATCGCGGCAAGGGCGATGCCTGCTACCTTAACGATCAGCGGATCGTAGTGCAGCAGCTTGTTGCCCACAAGCATCGTCGCCTGGTTTATAAAAAATCCGACCGCAGCAAGCGCCACGAAGGTGATATACACGCGGCCTTTTCCCTTGCTGTTGTCGAACTTGAATACGAACTTGGCGTTTGCCCAGTAGTTGTAGGTGACAGAGATCAGAAAGGAGAACACGTTGCCAAGGATAGGGTCCATGTGCAGGAGCCTTACGCATATGGCAAGAACGCCCCAGTCTATGATGGCAGTGGTGCCTCCGGCGATGCCGAACATCACCACCTGGGTGATGAACTCCCTGCTGAATACTATTTTAAAGAGTTTTACTATCTTATCTTTCATATCTGATGGTGCCTGCCGTATCAGTATTTTGAGGCAAGCTTCGCTATCATGACCAGCACGCGCGCGCCGTCCTTGACGGTGTTGAGCTTGGAGACGCTGCCTTCGGGCCTGTCACGGTACTGCACCACGACTTCCTTAACTTGTTTTTTGTGCTTCAGGGCGAATATGGCCATCTCGGTCTCGATCTGGAAACCGTCGGATATGGCGGGGAAGCTCTTCGCGAAATCCCTTGAAAAAGCCCGCAGTCCGCTCATTATATCGTTCAGATTCCCGTGGTAGAGGGTATTTACCAGCGCCCTTACGAGCTTGTTCCCAAAGCCGTGGAAAGCGCGCTTGTTTTCAGTAAAGTAGCTGGAGGAGAGCCTGTCGCCGATCACCATATCGGCCTGTCCTGAAAGCACAAGCTCCGCCATCTCGGGGGAGCTTTCAGCGGGGTAGGTGTCGTCGCCGTCCGCCATGATGTAGCAGTCCGCGTCTATGTCTCTGAACATGCTTCTTACAACGCAGCCCTTGCCCTGGTTTTTCTCATAACGAACAACAGCACCTGCAGCTTCGGCTATTTTGTCGGTGCCGTCTGTGCTGTTGTTGTCGTAGACGTATACAGTTGCCTGCGGCAGTACCCTGCGGAAGTCTCTGACCACCTTGTCTATGGTGGCGGCTTCGTTGTAGCAGGGCAGAAGGACCGCTATCGTTGCGTTGTCCATATTCTTCAGACTCTCCCAATACTCGTTATATTCTACACTATAGAAAGGTTTTGGGCAAGCATTAGTTGCTGCACGCGACAGAAGCGCAGGCTTTCGCACATGATCTCGCGTTCTTGCATGCAAACGGTTTATTCATCACTCGTCCGGGCACGCTCGCGAACGCGCCCTTGTCTACAGTCGACGGCGGGCTTAACGCCGCTCGCTAAGGCGGACCGTCCCGCCTTGCCCAAACTTCGCTCGAATAAGCCGTGCATGCTGACGATCCGCTCGACAGAGTGTGCTTAAGCCTGCGCTTCTGTCACGCTGCTACAGTTGATACTGCCCGTCCGGCTGTGCGCCGGAGAGCTGCACAAGTGTTTTCGGAGACCTTGCGAAGCGGCAGAAAAGACTTTCCGCAAAGCTTTCACTGCGAGGCCGGAGATGATACGAGGCGAGCTGATGAAAGGTGCGGAAAGGCTTGGCGTGAAGACGCGAAGCGGGCAGAGAAAACAGCTTGTGAGCTCGAACAGGCTGCAGCCGAATGGGCGGGCTATTCCACTGATTTGAGCGATTCGATCATCTGCACCTTGCGCAGCGGCCTTCTGGTGAGGAAGAGCACTATCACGGTAAACACGATGGTCACGGCAAATGCCAGCACGAAGCTCAGCGGTTTTACCTGGTTGCCGAACATTATCATCTCCATGTTTATGACCGTCATTATGAATCGGTGCTCCACGACGCCCAGCGGCAGTCCAAGGATGCTCCCCATAAGCGACAGCAGGAAGATCTCCTTGAATATGTAGGAGTTTACCTCTGAATCGTGGAAGCCCAGGACTTTGAGCGTCGCTATCTCTCTGATGCGCTCGCTGATGTTGACCTGCGTCAGATTTATAAGCACCACGAAGGCAAGAGATCCGGCCGTTATGATTATGACCAGTATTATAAAGTTGAGGGCGTCCAGCATGGTGTTGAACTGGTCCGTAAGGCTCGAGAAATCCATAAGGCCCGAGTATCCTTCGAAGTCCTTTATCTCTTCTTCTATCTCCTGTGCGCTCTCCTCGCTGTTGCGAAGGGCTATGGCGTTGGGGTGCAGCGGCTCGCTGAAGAGCTCGTCGTACTGGTCTTCGGAGATGTACAGGTAGTGCTGGAAGTACATCTCGCATATGGCGTTTATCTTAACGCTGTTTTTTATGCCGTTGGCGGATTCAAAAGTAATGATGTCGCCTTCGGAAAGGCCGTTGTTTTTGGCGAATTTCTCGGAGATCACCACGCCGCTGTTCCTGATCTTAAGGGGCGTGGTCTTGTCTGTTCTGTGCAGTTTCAGCACGTCGCTTCCTTCGCGGGCGTCCACCACTATGACGTTTATGGTGGGCTCGTCGCCGCTGAGGTAGACCTTGGAGGAGTAGGTCATGTAAGGCACGGCCTTCTCGTTCGACAGGTCTTTTCCCAGCGCTTCCTGTATCTTGTCCAGTTCTTCGTCGGATTCCAGGCTTATGGTGTAATCGTAGTCGAAGATCTGCCCGAACTGTATGGCTACGACGTCGTGTATCGAGTCCTTGATGCCCCAGCCCAGCACCAGCAGGCTCGTGCAGCCGGCTACACCTATGATGGTCATAAGAGCGCGCGCCCTGTATCTTATGAGGTTCCTTGCTGTGATCTTGCCGGTAAACGTAAGCAGGTTCCACAGGAAGGGTATTTTCTCCAGGAAAACTTTTTTGGCGTTCTTGGGGGGCTTTGGGCGCATCAGCTGGCTTGGCACCTCGCGGAGGGTCTTGTTTGCCACGTAGATCGTGACCGCCGCTATAAGCACAGCGAAGGAAAGTATGCATATTGCGGCGTTCGTCAGCGAGAAGCTCATGATCCTCTGCGGCAGGTCGTACATCAGCCTCCAGGTCTCGTAAATAACTGTAGGGAATATCGCCATGCCAACGAACAGCCCTATAAAACCACCGATGAACGTGGCGGTGAGCGCGTAGATCACGTATTTCGAGATGATCTTCCACTTGGAAAAGCCGAGCGCTCTGAACACGCCTATCTGGCCGCGCTGTTCGTCCACGAGGCGGGTCATTGTTGTAAGGCACACAAGCGCCGCTACGAGGAAGAAGAGCAGGGGCATGTAAATGCCTATGGAGCCCATCTGCTTGGCGTTCTGCGTGAACATCGCGGTGGAGTAGTGGCTGCCGCGGTCGAGTATCATCCACTGGGCGTCCGGGAGCTCTTCCAGCTGCTGGTACGCTTTACGTATATCGATCTCGGCTTTTTCTATCTGGGTGTTGAACTCGGCGAGGCCTTTTTCGTACTCCGCCAGGCCTTCTTCGTACTGCTTTCTGCCTTCGGTGACCTGCCAGCGCATTTTTCCGAGTTCTGCCCTGGCGCGGCTCTCGGCTTCGGCGGCTAGTTCCACTTCTCTTGAAAGAGCCTCGCAGTATATTCTGTCCTGCTCAACAGCGGTGTATTCCGTGAAGGTGTTTTCTATCGAGCCGCCGTATCTGGAATCGAGCTCGGCTATGGCGCGCTTTATGCCTTCCGCGTAGGCTCCTTCAGCGCCGTCCAGCATGGTCCGCAGCGCGGTATACGTGGCGTATTCGGTGGACAGCTGCGCGAATATCTCCTCAAAACTTCGGCCGTCTGCGTCTGCTGCTTCTATCTCGGCGGTCTTCTTTTCGTATTCCGCCTTCTTCTGAGCGTACTGGCTTTCCACGCTGCGCTGCCTTCCGATCAGGGTGCTCAGCGCTGTTTCTATGGTCTTTATCTGTGCTTCCGCGGAAATGATCTGGATGTTTGCGTCGTCGAGCTGCTTTTTTGCGTCGTCGAGCTGCTGCTGGCCCTCGGCCTTCTTTTCCTCGAGCTCCTTTTCGCCTTTTTCTATCTCCTCGCGGTACCCGGCAAGCACGGATTCCTTGCGCACTTCCTGTTGCTTTTTGGCAAAGCTTTTGAAATCCTCGAGCGTATCCTCCATGAATGTGTCATACTCATCCCCGAAGCTGTCGTACTGCGCGGCGCCTTTTACGGTAAAGAATACGGAGGTGTAGTAGTCGGAAAGGAATATGCTGTTCCCGGCGTAGAGAACTATGTTGAGGTCCTTGTTCTTCAGCGTCCCCGTGCCCAGGGTCTTTGCCATGTGGTCCGGGGTCTTTACTATTCCGACGATCGTGAAGCTGTCGGTCCTCAGTATGTCTTTGATGTCCGAATCCTCGAGAAAGAGGGTGAGGCGCTCGCCTATCTTGTAGGAGCCCTTGGTCATTCCGCTGTCCAGCACGGCTACTTCGCCGTCGCCTAAGGGAAGGCGCCCGTCGATGAGCTCGAACTTTCCGACGTCGCGCTTTACTTCCTGTATGCGTGCTATCATCACGTCTCCGTCCGCTGTGGACGAATAGACGTCCGCAAAGCGGCTGGGGAACACCTTGTCCACGTATTCCAGCCTTCTTATCTCTTCAACATCGGCGTCGTCAAAACCGTAGGACGAGAACAGCTGCACATCCTGAAGCTCGTACTCGTCCGAGTACCTGTCCACGTTCTCCTCCATTATTCCCCGCGTGGAAAGAAGGCCCATCATGAAGGCAACGCCTATGAGGACTATCATCACCAGCGAGAAGAACCTGTTGAAGGTCTTCCGTATTAACCTGAACGTATCTTTATGGAACATCAGTACTCTATATCGTTGATATCCTTAGGATCCCCGTTGATCCTTACGGACTCTATCTGTCCGCTCTTTACGCGTATTATCTTCTGGCCCATATCCGCGAGGGCCCCGTTGTGGGTTATCATGACGACCGTCATGTTTTCCTTAAAGCACATGTCCTGAAGGACCTTAAGGACCTGCTTTCCGGTCTTGTAATCCAGGGCTCCGGTAGGCTCGTCGCAAAGCAGAAGCTTGGGGTTTTTGGCAACTGCCCTTGCTATTGCGACGCGCTGCTGCTCGCCTCCGGAAAGCTGCGAAGGGAAGTTGTTCATGCGGTCTTCAAGGCCTACCATTTTAAGCACGCTGCGCGAATCCAGAGGGTCTTTACACAGCTGCACGGCAAGGTCCACGTTCTCACGTGCGGTGAGGTTCTGCACCAGGTTGTAGAACTGGAACACGAAGCCTATGTCGTAGCGCCTGTAATCGCAAAGCTGCCTGTCGGTGGCCTGAGAGATGTCGTTTCCGTCCACCACTACATGCCCGGCGCTTACGGTGTCCATGCCGCCGAGTATGTTGAGTATGGTGGTCTTTCCGGCTCCGCTGTTGCCCAGGACGACGACGAACTCGCCTTTATCTATCGAAAAGGAGATGTCGTTCAGGGCGCGTATCTCGACTTCGCCCATCTTGTATATCTTGCTTACGTTTCTGAATTCTATGAATGCCATGGTATCACCCTGTTACATCATCGCGCTCTGGTCCTGGTCGAGCATCATAAGGTAGGAGTTTAAGTAGATGCGGACCATGTTCTTAAGGCTCTCGTCGGAGATGCCCTTGTTTGCCAGCATAGTGCGTATTCCCCCGAATATGGCGTCGGCGTAGCACTGGGACATGATCCTGATGCGCTCGTCGTCCTTTTCGAAGGGGTAGCTCCTGGTGATGAGGTCAGCGATAACTGCTGCAAACCATGCCGTAAGCTCCCTGTTGAGCCTTGAACCCATCATGAGTATCCGCACCTCGGCGCGGTGCTTTTTGTAGATCTCCACCAGGCCGTCGGAAAGAGATCCGAGCATCTCCTTTATTTCTGGTATCTCAGCGGAAAATGCGGATCCGTCCTTGCCAAGACCCAGCTTGCCGCCGGTGAGCCTGTCGACCATTCCGTCGATGAGAGCGTAGGTGGGGGAGACTATCGTGTCGGAGAGCTCGTCCTTGCTTTTGAAGTAGCGGTAGAGATTTCCGACCGTCATGCTGCTTTTCTGCGCTATGCGGCGCATGGATGAGTCGTCGAATCCGTGCTCGAGGAACTCCTCGCGGGCTGATTCGAGTATGCTGTCGCGGACTTCGTCCTTCAGTACCTGTGCCATAATAATGAACCTCCGTTTACTTTTGATATTATATACTCGCCCAAAGCAAAAGTAAACACCCGTTTACGATTTAACGAAAAGTTTCTTTTTTAGCACAGATAAGTTCGCGCAAATTACAATTCTGTGCTTTAAAAGAAGGCAGGGTATCTGTTATAATAGCTTGTTATAAAACGACTTCAGAAAGAAAGGTTTAAGTTTTCAGATGATCAGACGATTAGCAAAGTGCGTGAGGGAATACAGGATATTCGCGTTCCTCTCGCCTGTGATGGTCATCGGGGAGGTGGTCTTAAGCGTCCTTATCCCGCTGTACATGGCGGATCTTATAGATAAGGGCATCGACGTCGGGGACATGGCTTTTGTGCGCAGCATGGGAGGTAAGCTCCTGCTGCTGGCGCTGGCGTCCATGGTCTGCGGCGTTCTCGGAGGCATCTTCTCGTCCACCGGAGCGGCGGGCTTTGCGAAGAACGTGCGCAAGGACATGTATTACAACATCCAGCGCTTTTCCTTCAGCAACGTCGACAAGTTCACCACCGCGGGCCTTGTTACCAGGATAACACGCGACATCACCCAGGTCCAGATGTGCTTCATGATGCTCACCAGGATGCTGTTCCACGCGCCGGTAACACTTATATTCGCGCTTATAGCGGCTTTCCGCATCAACGACAGGCTGCCGCTGGTGTTCATAGGGACTCTTCCCATACTTGCCATCGGCCTTTTTACCATCATGAAGAAGGCCTTCCCGCTGTTCGAAAGGGTGTTCAGGCTGTTCGACAAGATGAATACCGTAGTGCAGGAGAACGTCCGCGGCATCAGGGTAGTAAAGACCTTCGTGCGCGAGGATGAGGAGATAAAGAAGTTCGACAATGTAGCTACCGACGTCCGCGACACATCGGTCAGCGCGGAGCGCATCGTAGCCATGAACATGCCTCTTATGAGTTTCTGCATGTACGCGTGCATGCTCCTTATTTCGTGGATAGGGGCCAGGTTCTGCATCCAGTCTATAATGACGACAGGCCAGCTCATGAGTATGTTCACATACATAATGCAGATACTCATGAGCCTTATGATGTCCTCGATACTCATTCTGATGCTCACCATGTCCAAGGCTGCTGCAAAGAGAATCATAGAGGTTCTGGACGCGGAACCCGATATCGCGCAGCCCGAAAACGCCGTGATGGAAGTGAAGGACGGCTCGATAGTGTTCGACGACGTGGATTTCGCCTATGGTTCCGCAAAGCCGTGCCTTAAGGACGCGAGCTTTTGCATAGCGTCCGGAGAGGTGGTCGGCATCATAGGCGGCACAGGAAGCGGCAAGTCCAGCCTGGTGCAGCTCATACCAAGGCTCTACGACGTGATGCAGGGCGCCGTGTATGTGGGCGGCACCGACGTGCGCGAGATGGATCTTTACACCTTAAGGAAGAATGTCGCCATGGTGCTCCAGAAGAACGTGCTGTTCGAAGGCACAGTAGCCGGCAACATGCGCTGGGGCAACGAGAACGCCACGGACGAGGAGATAATACGCGCTCTTAAGATAGCCCAGGCCTGGGATTTCGTTGAAAAGCTGGAAAAAGGCCTGGACGCCCCGGTGGAGCAGAACGGCAGCAACTTCTCCGGCGGCCAGAAGCAGCGCCTTTGCATAGCAAGGGCTCTTCTCGCAAGCCCTAAGGTGCTGATACTGGACGATTCCACGAGCGCCGTCGATACGGCTACCGAGGCCGCTATAAGAAAAGGCCTTTCCGAATACATGCCCGAGTGCACCAAGATCATAATCGCGCAGCGCATATCCTCCGTAAAGGACGCCGACAAGATCATAGTCCTTGACAACGGGCGCGTAAGCGGTATCGGAACGCACAGCGAGCTTATGGCTTCCAACACTATTTATCAGGAAGTCTACGAATCCCAGACGAAGGGAGGTGACTTCGATGAGCCAAACTGATGTCAAAAAGCAGGACAACAAGGACCGTCCGGGTCCCGGCGGCGGAGGCGGCCCCAGAAACGCGGCCGCTCACGGCAAGATAAGGATAGACAAAAACAGCGTAAAACTCTTCGTAAGGCTCATGTCCTTCATGAAGGGAAAGCAGCTGGCAAGGTTCGTAACGTCCCTGGCCCTTATGATAATCACTGCGCTGGTAAGCGTCCGTTCGTCCACATTCCTCGGCACGATAATCGACGATTACATCAAGCCCCTTATAGGCACGGCTTCACCTGATTTTTCAGGCCTTCTGCACGCCATAATGATAATGGCAGGGCTCTACATCCTGTCGATACTTGCGACGCTCTGCTACCAGCTGACTCTGGTAAACGTCAGCAACGGCGTGCTCCGCGAGATAAGGATGAAGCTCTTTGCGCACATGCAGAAGCTTCCGATCAAGTACTTCGACACCAGGCCCTACGGCGACATCATGTCGATCTACACCAACGACGTGGACAACATCAGGGAGCTCATGAGCAACAGCATCCCGCAGGTGTTCAGCTCGATGCTCACCGTGGTGACTATATTCGTGGCTATGGTACGCATAAGCCTGGCGCTCACAGGAGTTGTGATCGCGACGGTCATAGTTATGTATATCATAACGATATTCGTAGGCGGTGCTTCCTCGAGGTACTTCACTCTGCGCCAGAGGTCGCTGGGCGCGATGAACGCGCACGCCGAAGAGATGCTCAACGGCATAAAGGTCGTGAAGGTGTTCTGCCACGAGGAGAAGGCAAAGGAGACTTTCGACGAAAAGAATCAGGACCTGTACAAGAAGACCGCCACAGCCAACAGGCTGGCCAACTCCCTGATGCCTATAATGGCCAACATAGGAAACGTTCAGTACGTTGTCCTGGCTATAGTCGGCGGATCGATGGCTCTTGGCGGCAAAGGGTCTCTTACCCTGGGAAGCCTTGCGGCGTTCCTGCTGCTTTCTAAGAACTTCTCAAGGCCGGTCAGCATGATCTCCCAGCAGATCAATACGGTTGTAATGGCCCTCGCCGGAGCGGGCCGGGTGTTCGAACTTATCGACGAAAAGCCTGAGATCGACGAAGGTGACGTAACACTTGTTACGGAAAACGGCGAGCATTTCTGGAAAGCCGTAAACCCGGCTACTGGAAAAGAGGAGCTTGTGCCACTCAAGGGCGACATACGCATGAGCGACGTGGACTTCGGCTACGTGGAGGACCGTCTGGTGCTGCACGACATAAGCCTGTTCGCAAAGCCCGGCCAGAAGGTCGCCTTCGTAGGCTCCACAGGCGCCGGAAAGACCACCATAACCAACCTCATAAACCGCTTCTACGACGTGGCTGATGGCCGTGTGCGCTACGACGACATAAACATCAACCACATTAAGAAGGCGGACCTAAGGCGCTCCCTTGGCATGGTGCTGCAGGAGACCAACCTGTTTACAGGCACCATTGCCGACAACATACGCTACGGAAAGCCCGACGCCACGGACGAAGAGGTCATTGCTGCGGCAAAGCTGGCCAACGCCCACAATTTCATAGAAAAGCTGCCGGAGGGCTACGATACCGTCATCAACGGCACCGGAAGCCAGCTCTCGCAGGGCCAGTGCCAGCTGCTTTCGATAGCGCGCTGCGCCGTCGCAGATCCTCCGGTAATGATACTGGACGAGGCCACCAGCAGCATAGATACCCGTACCGAGGTGCTCATCCAGAAGGGCATGGACGCTCTCATGGCAGGCCGCACAACCTTCGTGATAGCGCACAGGCTCTCAACGGTAATGAACTCCAACGTCATAATCGTCCTGGAGCAGGGCCGCATCATAGAGCGCGGCACACACGAGGAACTGCTGGCGCAAAAGGGCAGGTACTACCAGCTGTACACCGGAAAAACAGAATAATTAATTCAAAGGGGCCGTATCGCCGGCCCTTTTTTTATTGAACGGAAAGCGAAACTGTTGTATAATTACTATGTATAATTTTGAAGCAGATAAAGGAGGTCCTTATGGCCAAGAAAATGAAGACTATGGACGGCAACAACGCTGCCGCATACGTGTCCTACGCGTTTACGGATGTCGCTGCCATCTATCCTATCACACCGTCGTCTCCCATGGCTGAGGTCGTGGACGAGATGGCTGCTCACGGCGCAAAGAACATCTTCGGACAGAAGGTGAAGGTCGTCGAGATGCAGTCCGAAGCCGGCGCGTCCGGCGCTGTCCACGGTTCGCTGCAGGCAGGCGCTCTTACCACTACCTACACGGCATCTCAGGGATTGCTCCTGATGATACCAAATATGTATAAAATCGCAGGCGAGCTGCTCCCCGGCGTATTCCACGTTTCCGCCAGAACTCTGGCCGGCCACGCGCTGTGCATCTTCGGCGACCATTCCGACGTAATGGCCTGCCGTCAGACCGGTTTCGCTATGCTGTGCTCGTCCTCCGTTCAGGAAGCTATGGACCTCGCAGGCGTAGCGCATCTTTCTGCTATCCGCGGCAGAGTTCCGTTCCTGCACTTCTTCGACGGTTTCCGCACCTCTCACGACGTCCAGAAGATCGAAGTCATCGATTACGATGTCTTCAAGGACCTCATCGATATCGAGGCTGTCAAGGCCTTCAGGGCAAGGGCCCTCAATCCGGAACACCCGGTCATCCGCGGCACCGCTCAGAACGGCGACATCTTCTTCCAGGCAAGGGAAGCTGCCCAGAGCTACTACGACAACCTCCCCGAGGTAGTCGCTGACTACATGGAAAAGCTCGGTCAGAAGACAGGCCGCAAGTACAAGCTGTTCGACTACGTAGGCGCACCCGACGCGGAGCGCGTCATCATAGCCATGGGCTCCGTCTGCGACACCGCAGAGGAAGTCGTAAACTACCTCAACAAGAAGGGTGAGAAGGTCGGCCTCGTAAAGGTACGCCTCTACAGACCGTGGGCTCCCGAATACCTCAAGGAAGTCCTGCCGAAGACAGTAAAGAAGATCGCTGTCCTCGACCGCACCAAGGAACCCGGAGCTCCCGGAGATCCTCTGTATCTGGACGTCCGCGACATGTACTACGAAGAGGCTGAAAAGCCCGTCATCGTAGGCGGAAGGTACGGCCTTGGTTCCAAGGACACCACTCCTGGCCAGATCGTAGCAGTATACGAGAACCTCGCCAAGAAGAACCCCAAGAACCAGTTCACCATAGGCATCACGGACGACGTCTACATGAGCTCGCTGCCCGTCAAGGAAGTTGCAACAGAGCCCGAAGGCACCGTGCGCTGCAAGTTCTGGGGCCTCGGCTCCGACGGTACAGTCGGCGCCAACAAGCAGGCTATCAAGATCATAGGCGACAACACCGACATGTACGCGCAGGGCTACTTCGCCTACGACTCCAAGAAGTCCGGCGGCGTCACCATATCCCACCTGCGCTTCGGAAAGAACAGGATACAGTCCACCTACCTCATCACCGAGGCGGACTACGTGGCGTGCCACAACCAGGCCTACGTACACCAGTACAACGTCATCGACGGTCTTAAGAAGGGCGGCACATTCCTGCTCAACTGCATCTGGAGCGACGAGGAGCTGGACAAGAACCTGCCCGCGTCCTTAAAGCGCTACATCGCGGAAAACGACATCAAGTTCTACACCATAGACGGCACCAAGCTGGGCGTTGAGATAGGCCTTGGCAACAAGATCAACATGATCATGCAGTCCGCCTTCTTCAACCTCACCAAGGTAATACCCGTGGAAGAGGCTGTAAAGCACCTCAAGGATTCCATAGTCAAGTCCTACGGCAAGAAGGGCGAAGACATCGTCAATATGAACTACGCGGCCGTAGACGCTGGCATCAACCACGCTCACAAGGTGGAAGTGCCCGCATCCTGGAAGACCGCTGTTGACGAGCCGAAGACCGGCGAAGTAAAAGAGCTTCCCGAATTCATAGCCGACATACTCGTACCGATGAACCGCCAGGAGGGCGACAGCCTGCCGGTAAGCGCGTTCCTGGGAAGAGAAGACGGAACCTTCCCCAGCGGCACGGCAGCCTACGAGAAGCGCGGCGTAGCCGTAACAGTTCCCGAATGGGACTCTTCCAAGTGCATCCAGTGCGGAAACTGCAGCTTCGTCTGTCCGCACTCCGCTATAAGGCCGTACCTGCTCAATGCAGAAGAAGCCGCTAAGGCTCCGGCAGATTTCGTCACCGCAGCAGCCAAGGGCAAGGGTCTGGAAGGCCTCGTATACCGCATGCAGGTAAGCCCGCTCGACTGTCTCGGATGCGGAAACTGCGTGGACGTTTGCCCGGTACCCACCAAGGCTATATCCATGAAGCCGCTCGAGACTCAGGAAAAAGAAGCGGCCAACTGGGAGTTCGCTGCAGGCGTTTCCCAGAAGGAGCTCATGCCCAGGACTTCCGTAAAGGGCTCTCAGTTCATAGCTCCGTACTTCGAGTTCTCCGGCGCATGCGCAGGCTGCGGCGAGACTCCGTACATCAAGGTCATCACCCAGCTCTTCGGCGACAGGATGATGATAGCCAACGCCACCGGCTGCTCCTCCATCTGGGGCGCATCCGCACCGTCCATGCCTTACACAACCGACAAGAACGGCAGAGGTCCTTCCTGGGCCAACTCCCTCTTCGAGGACAACGCAG